>Ga0182030_10005762_pt1 | contig 26237 bp, 29 predicted proteins | sample 812S3MmetaG_FD_121299 | JGI IMG/M metagenome (GOLD analysis project Ga0182030, IMG submission 121299) | Permafrost microbial communities from Stordalen Mire, Sweden - 812S3M metaG (Illumina Assembly) | ecosystem: Environmental > Terrestrial > Soil > Wetlands > Permafrost | place: Sweden...
CATTCCTCCATCCGCTGCGCAGCAGCGTGCCGGCCCAGCACCCCGAACTAGGTTCCAGACCCAGACGGTCGCCAGTCTTGGAAACCGGCATTTGGCTATCGAGGAACCGCTAGAGTTCGCCTACGAACTCCACCGACGGCAACTTATAGCTCTCACTGCCCAGGCTCACTAAACAGCCCATTTTCAAATACGGTGCGCTCATCTTCCTCTTCGGGCTCCATGAGCGCGAAGAGAATCACCCCTCTCCCGTTGTATGCCTGCGGCTCCCGCCCCTCCAGCAGCAGGCTTGGGGCAAACCCGCGAAGCGACCTCGCTTCCCTTGACCCGGTCAAGTGTCGGCGTTTCGGCTTCGGAAGAGAATGTTCTTTTGGCGGGGTGGATTATCGACCGTCGTGCAAGTCTGAGCGCCTGGTGGATGGTCGAGAGACCAGGACCACAAACCCTCGTCCGACGGTAAATCGTTGCCGCCGTCGCTGCCGTCAAATTGACGGCGGGTAGCCGTACACTCAAACTGCCCAAATTGGACAGAACCCCAACTGCGGATTCCTTCAAAGGCGGGATTACACCAAACTGCGACAACATGGGGAAACCCGTAGAGGACTGATTGCCATATTCTACATCGGGGCTAACCACGGCTCGGACAAATTTGTTCGGGCCCACCATATCCCCGCTGGATGGGGCGTACCGCAGATTACTCAGACGGAGACGCGAGCGCGGTTCGTACCGGCAGGCTCGTTCGGTAGTATGGCTCCGCCAGTAATCCCACGGGCAAGGTGGTATCCATGAGAAAGGTGGATGGATCATGATTGAAACCCTATCAGCGTGGCGGAGCGTCCAACTTCGCCATGAATCTGCTCCTTTGCTGAAAGAACGGGAGCACTACCTCACGCACCTTTTACAGGAGGGATTGGACCGCAGCACAGTGCGAAGTACTGCAGCATACTTAATTCATATCGTACGCATAATGAACATGACCTCGCTACGCCCCGTGCGACAGGAGGAGATCAATATTGCAGGCGAGTTGTGGGCAGCTTACAAGGAGCCTCATCGAAAGAAGAAACAATCGAAAGGATCGCCGATTACATTCATTCAAATTGCCCGAAAATGGTTGCGCTTTCACCGCCAACTGGAAACCCCACCCTCGAACCTTTTCCAGCCGCTCATAGCGGAATATGTCGAGGCGATGCGTTCTGCCCGCCGACTGGCTCCCGATACGGTGTTCGCTTACAGTTCGAAGGCGCTTAATTTTCTTAAATGGTTTGGTGAAAGACACGCGAATCTTGAACTGGTCTCCTTGCTGGAGGTTGACGGTTTCTTGGCGAGCAAACGTGCCGCGGGCTGGTCTGTTCGGAGCATCGCGTCGCATTGCCAGGCCTTACGATGCTTCTTTAGATATGCAGCAATTCGAGGGTGGTGTGCTCCCGGCCTCGCTTCGGGAATCCATAGTCCGAGAACCCCGAAATACGATGGCCGCCCTAAAGCTCCAACGTGGGCCGAAGTTGGTCGATTGCTTGAGTCTGCGAGCGGATCGTCTCCGAATGATTTTCGCGACAGAGCGATTCTCCTGCTATTTGCGATCTACGGGCTGCGAAGCAGTGAAGTAGCTGGACTTCGATTGAAGCATTTCGACTGGCGTAATGAGACGTTTAGCGTACAACGCGCCAAACGCGGCGGAATCCAGCAGTTTCCCATTCAATACGAAGTAGGAGAAGCAATCATCCAATATCTTAAGAAGAGCAGACCGCATTGTTCGAGCTATTACGCCTTCACGGCCACGCGTCGACCGCATGGACCGATACGTCCCGGACAAATGTGGCAGGTCGTTGGCAGGAGAATGAGACGGTTAGGAATTGAGCTGGAACACATCGGTCCTCACTCTCTTCGACATGCTTGCGCAACCCGTCTACTCCGGAAAGGAGCATCTCTGCAGGAAATTGCCGATTTTCTTGGTCACCGCAGCCTCGACTCAGTCAGCATTTATGCGAAGTATGACACGAGGTCCCTCCGTCAGGTCGCCGATTTTAGCTTAGCGGGTGTGCTATGAAACTATTGCAGGGCGTTCGGACCTATGTGGAAGAAAAGAATCGTGGCGGAACGGCTTATGCGAAGGGCACCCAGAATCTTGTGTCTTTCTGCCGTCATGTGGGTGATGTAGCCCTAACCAGTATTAGTGAGCGTCAGGTTATCTCATTTCTCGATGGGCCGCGCACCTCAGCCAACACGTGGCGCCAGAAATACAACTTGCTGAGGAGCTTTTTTCTATTCTGGGTGGCACGGAATGCGATGCCAGGATTGCCGATGCCGCCTCCCCGGCCAACAGTTGTGACGACCTTTGTTCCTTATATCTACTCAAAGGCCGAGATTCGCATTCTCCTGTCCACGGTTCGATCGTCTCAGGCGAGAACCTCCTGCAAAATCGAGGCTCACACTCTGCGCGCATTCTTGCTGTTTCTGTACGGGACGGGAGCCTTGGTCGGTGAGGCTCGCAGGCTCTTGCGCCAGGACCTGGATTTCAAGCGGAGAGTAGTCATCGTCCGCGGCACTCAGTTCAATCGTTCAAGAGAGATTCCGATTGGACCAGACCTGTATAGGGTGCTACGAAGATATGACATGACGGATCGCCGAAAGGCTACGTTGAGAGATCCGCACTTCTTCCTCACTAAGAAAGGACATGCTCTCAATGAGCGCGCCGTGGGACAGACATTTCAGAGGCTTCGTCGAATGGCTGGTATTACCCGCTATGATGGCGGGCGCTTCCAGCCTCGAATGCATGATTTGAGACATACGTTTGCAGTTCATCGGCTAACCGCTTGGATCAAATTCGGCGCGGACCTGAACCGCATGATTCCCGCCCTTTCCGCCTACATGGGACAAGTTGGGCTCGGGTCAACGGATCGCTACTTATGTCTGACTCCAGAGCGTTTTCGTGCTCAGCTCGACAAATTGAGTCCGCGGCGAGGTAAGAAACGATGGCGCAACAATCCCGCTCTGATAAAGTTCCTTACGGAACTTTAAGATTTATTGCACGCAAAAGACTTCGTGAGTGTGCACGATAGAATTCTGCAGCTGCTCGTTAAAGAGTCGTGAGAGGACCGCAAATGAAATCGTTTTGGCGTCCGACCTTTGAATGGAGTTTATTCGCCGCGTCCCCGCGATCTGAGAACAGGTTCTCCGCTCTGGCATAAAGAGGGGCTGCTGCGAGTCCTTACTTAGCCAATCGAGTGATCAGCGAGCGGCTCTTGGGGATTGGTGGACCGCTCTCGTAAGTCCAATGTGGGGCGGACCCAGGTTTAACTGAATGTCAAGTGAAACTGTCGCAGGGCAGCGGTTGCTTGCGCGCGGTCGCGCAATAGCCGACGAGCTTCGAGCTTCAGCGTCGCCAAGAAGTCATCAATTGCGCGGTCGATGTCACGGTTGTAGTTCCCTCGGTGTCCCTTGGTATATTTCGCATGAGGACCGTCAACAGCAAGATGCATAGTGTCCCAAGTACAGTGGCGACATTTTTGGCCGCCTTGACAACCCCGATGACGGCTAGAGTAAATGCAGTTTTTACTCGTTTTCATTGAGTGTTCCTTGTCAACTGAACCAGCGCTTCACGGAACGCCACCTTCAGCTCTTAACATCCGTGAAGTCACCTATCAGTTCGTTGCTATTCTCTTTGTTTGAAGCGCGGCGGTAGGGATCGCGTCTTGAGAATTTTCCAATTCCCAATATCACCAGCCGCATCGTTGCCAGACATCTCAGGTTCCAGGGCAAACGACACATCTGCGCGCAACCGGAAGCTCGCGCGCGTGTTGTCGTTGAATTCCATCACGAGTACAGTGAAATCCGGATCGTTCTTATAACGGACCTGTTCAATAACTTTGCCCTTGAGTTCCGGGTACTCGACTGTTCCTGGCTTCTTCATCACGCTACCCTCTACGTCGCCTAACACAATTTGGTTGGTTGGAGGCCGGGATGCAGTATCTGCGTCTTTTCTTGTTTCTTGTTTCTGTTCATTCATCAGACCTCTTGGCGTACCGGCGAATCATCTCGAAATTCCCGGTGCTCATGTCAGATAGGTTGATGCTATCTGTAAGGATCTTGGGGCTGAACTGGAATGAAAAATCGGTCTTGTCCATGAACCGGATACTCACGTACAGGCTGCCGTCCCCGAACGAGTAGCTAACCCAATCCACTATTTTCCCGTGGATCTCCCGATACCTGTTGCGCAACAGGTCGTGCCGTTGTTTTATCTTCTCCGCAAGGAGTTCTCGTTCCTTCGGGCTTATCTGTGTCACCGTGACATTTCCCACTCGGACGGTCTTCGACTTTGCCATGACTGACGCTCCTAATGTGGCCCGTCTCGATAGCCGTTTGTTTTACGCTCGATGGAGCCTAGCGCGAGGTGCGCACCCAGTGGTGAAATTAAAGTATCGCGGCCCGAATACGGGCCAGCCAGCCGCATCTGTTACCTGCAAGCCAATGAAATCGTTAAGACAACAGCCCGAGATTATCAGGAAAGGAAAATGGCGTATCGCTGCAAACAGTGGCCGGAATTCGGGACAAGTTGTTGACTACGCCGACGAAAAGCCAAACAACGTTGAGTCAAATCGAGGGGGTGGAGCAGCCCGTCGCAGCGCAGCATACTCCGGGCGGCTCCTTACATGCGGCACGCTGAACAAGCATTTCAAGGAGGTGACGCAAGCCGAAGTGACTATCTGCCGTCCTTGATCACTGCCCCGTATCGGCAAAAGCCGCGCCGCGGTTCCCGCCTTCGAGAAGTACACCCAATATGGCACGGCAAGCAATTCAAAGTATTAGGGATAAAGGTACTCGCGATTCTATAATCTATTGATTGAGAGATGGCGAGTACGCCGGAAAGGTTACGGTATGTCCGGAGGAGGCGGTGGTGGTTGGTCCGAACCAACCCAAGATCCGTGCGAAAAACTGACGAGCGAAACTACTCTCACGTCGCCTGTGCGAAGTGTTATCGCTCAGCTAACAACGGGGACGCTCCTGGATGTCGAAGTAACCGATAGCGGGGGTACTCCTGTTGTCCGAGCCGTCCACAATGGGCAAGTGGCCGGGAGCATAACCTCGTCGATCATCCAGAAGATCGCCGAGTGCATTGAAAATGGTCACGAATATGTTGCTGAGGTTCTCAGCGTCCAAGGGGGCGCGTGCCGAGTTCGCGTGCGCATTCGATGACCAGTCAGATCACCATTGCCGGGGGATTCTATCGAGAGAGATGCAGGTTTCCACTTAGCGATGAGTTCTGGGGGAGCGGTGGCAGAGCTGCGGCTGCGATTGCTGAATTGGTCGCGGGAATCAATTTTGTGACTGCCGCTGATGCTCAATCCGAGCCTGTTCTCGCGAGCATTGCGCAAGGCATTGGGTTCAAATACTCTGCAATGCGGATTTCTGAGACGATCTCCTTCAGCTATGACCACGGCCTCTCCACTCCCATCATATGGCCGCCACTTCACACGCTGAAACGTATGAAGGTGCATGCGTCAGGTGATTGTGTACTCCAATACGGGATGTTGGAGGCCGATGTCGAGGTAGAAGCGCAAACAGTAATCTATGACCCACAAGAGCCGTTTGCGCCTCGACCTTTTCAGGCTGGTTGCAAGCCTTCCCGTCTTGCTTATGTTCTTAATCGAAGTGAGGCAAGAAAGCTCGGTTCAAATGACAATGAAGAAGAAGCAGCGAAGCGGATAGCGTCGGAGTCGGGAGCCAATGTCGTGATAGTCAAGCGTGGTGCGCTTGGCGCTCTGATTCTGGAAAATGGGCAGATCAGCACCGTACCTGCATTTAAAACGAGTACGGTATGGCCAATTGGCTCCGGCGATGTATTTGCGGCAGTTTTTGCTGCTCAGTGGGGAGTTCATAATGCCTCCGCAGCAAGTGCAGCCCAGAGCGCCTCTCTCGCCACGGCCGAATATGTTGAAAGTCGCGTGCTCCCCATCGAGAAAAGCGTGATCGAAGGCACCACGGCACGGCAGCCGATTGAGTTAAATCGCAAACCGCTGAGCCCTGGCGAGTATGACGTCTATCTTGCAGGACCGTTCTTTAATATGCCTGAGCTGTGGCTCGTTGACGAAGCGCGTCTGGCGCTGCGGGGAATGGGGCTTAGGGTGTTTTCGCCCTATCACGACGTCGGTATCGGTATCGGTAAGGATGTAGCGCCCAAGGACATTGAGGCGTTGAAAAGAAGCCGAGCGGTGCTCGCCATTATTGACGGCGTGGATACCGGCACAATCTTTGAGGTTGGATATGCTCGCGCTCTTGCGAAACCTGTCGTTGCGCTTGTGCAGTCAACACCAGAAGAGCCTTTGAAAATGATCGCCGGAACTGACTGCGATGTAGTGAGCGACTTCGTTTCGGCTATTTATCACGTGGCGTGGGCGGCATGGCGCTGAATCAGCTGCTATTGTTGTCGGGTGGTATGGATTCGATTGCGCTCGCTTGGTCGTTGAGACCCAAGTTGTCGCTCACCGTTGACTATGGCCAACTGCCCGCTAAGGGAGAAATACAGGCTGCCAGCGCTGTCTGTGCGGAGCTTGGCCTCTCACATCGAGTTCTAACGCTTGATTGCAGATCACTTGGTTCGGGCGATCTGGCCGGCACACCTCCCGTGAGCGCGGCACCTGTTTCAGAATGGTGGCCCTTTCGTAACCAGCTTCTTGTCACGGTCGCTGCGACTTTGGCATTGAAAGAGGAATTGTCGTCTGTGGTGCTGGGAGTTGTAGCCAATGACGCCTCCCACGCTGATGGTCGCCCGGAGTTCCTCATGCAGATGGATGCCTTGCTTAAATTGCAGGAAGGTGCGCTGGCCCTCGAATATCCAGCAATCCACGAAAGGACAGTCGATCTCTGCAAACGGGTTGCAATTCCTCACAACGTCCTAGCATGGGCGCATTCCTGCCATGTTGCCTCGACTGGGTGCGGTTGGTGTCGTGGTTGCACTAAGCATCGCGAGAGTATGCGAGAGTTGGGTTATGGAGAATATTGAGGGTGAGACAATCCGATTGGAAACGCCGGGCTGTTACCGGCGACGACCAGTGCCTTGCCAAGGGATTGTGGAGCTCCCACAGCCATCCGTTTCCCCGTTCCTGTTTTCTGACGTGCTCAAACGAAGACGATCGGCTGATTCTTTCTTTCCCCTGTCAGAGGAAGGTCTTTCAAACTTCCTCCATGACGTTGCATCTCTTCAGCAGTTGGACTTGTCGGACAGTAATCGTCAGAGACGCTATGTGCCTTCCATGGGGGCGCTGCATCCAGCGCACCTGCTGCTTTATCGACCGACGAAGGGATGGTTCGCGTATCTCCCGGAACGTCACGCGTTGGGAGTGTTAGCAGTCAATCAGGATTCCGCTACCGCTGTCCGCGACATCGTGCGGGAGCACCATCCATCAGAAACCGCGACAGTTTTGTGCTTGCTGAGTGACTGCGAACTGGCGGGCAGCTACTATGAACACTACGTTTCACTTTTGTTTAAGGATGCAGGGGTATTGCTGGGTCACGCATCATTGGTCGCTGCGGGGCACAACCTTGCGTTTCGGATTTTGGGGCGGAACGGGAGTAAGGCCGCGAACACCCTGATTCCCGGTCTGCCATTTAAGTCGCTTGCGTCCGGGCTCGCCCTTCTCGGACAGGCTGGACACTTGGAGTCCTCAATCGAAGATCGTCCAACAGCCGTGCGACTAGACGCGGTGTAGTTCGCATCATCGACCAGATCAATGCGTCTAGGTCTGAAGTGGGGATGGCTAACTTGGTCGCCAGCTTGACGAATTTCGCCTCCATTTGCAGGTAGTGCCTCTCAACGTGTTCGCCCTGGCAGAACAGATTCATCAGCATCCCAGCGCGAACGATGTGAATGTCCAAGATGGCGACCGCGTCAGAGTTCATCCAATTTCTCACTGTCCAGGATGCGGTTTTTGGACCTATTCCCGGCAAAGTCATGAGTCTGTTCCGAAGTCCAACTGCATCATCGAGCGGCAAGTCCGCAAGTTGCAGATAACGGAATGCCGCAGCGAGATATCGAGCTTTCTGTTTCCAGAACCGATACCGCATCCATCTGCTTCCAATCTGCAGCGGTGCGCATAATAGCTTCTCGAAGACAGCGGCGTCGTCGCACAGCTCCCGAATTAGCCCTTCTTGTTTCACGCGTTCGAATGCGGCATTCCCAAGCTCACCAGTAACTCCGTGCCCGCCGAGAAGACAAGCTGCAAGTTCTTCCGCAAAGGTTTGTCCAATTCGATGCCGCGTAGGATTCACATTGGGATCGCGCATCACGTACTGCGTGTACCAATAAGCAGGAGTGAACAGAGCGCATGGGTCGCCCCAGCGTGCTTCCCCTATGATCTCGGTGTCCGCCTCTGGCAGAAAGATCGTGAGCTCCTCACCGCCCTTGAGGTAAGTGAACTGCTGCATTAGTCACCTCTCCTTGTCTGAGTTGGATGGATAGCCATCGGACAAGTTCGTGTTGTTCCGGCCTGGTGAGCCGCCCAATCCTTCGACGCAGTCGTTCCATCCGCCGTTTGAAGTTCTGGCGTTCGCGATAGTTCGCGCCGAAGTACTGCATATCGTGTAGCTCTTCTGGAATGCGGTAGTTAGCCCAAAGCCATTCCTCGCGTACGCTGTCGTGTGCCTTGGCAGAAAACCTAATGGAATGCCAACCTTGGAGCCTGGACTGGTAGAGCGTGGACGCGTATCCAGAGATCGCCACGAGGCAAGGAATCTGGACGAGGGCGTCAAGGAGTGCGCCATGATCCGCCTCGGTCAGATCATGGCGATAGACCCTGGACCGCTTGCGGGTCGACGATAAATAGGGGGGATCACAATAGATCAGTTCGGACCCTTTGAATGGATAGGACCGAAGAAACTCGACCGCATCAGCGTGTACGTACTCTGCAAGGTCCGGGTAGTTGTTGCGCCAGAAAGAAATGACCTGCTTGTCCTTGTCGATGCCGATAGACTGTCTCGCTGCGCGTTTGTTCCGTAGCACAGCACCGCCGCCCAGGTGGGTCTCGATGTATGTCGTATGTGGAGGAAATACATTGATGATGTGCTGGAAACACTTGCCTTTGCCGCCGGGATATTTCACGTCTCAATCATCGGCAGTTTTGCCGATGATGTCAATAGGTCAAGACGGACCAGGTGTTGCACACCTGGTAGCCGATTTATGGGCCAGGGGAGCACGAGGGGCGCGGCCAGAGCGCCCCTCGAAACTTTTAGGCGAAAAGAACATGCCCGGACTGTGCCGGGCATGTTTAGAATCTTCCGTGACGGAGGCCTTAGGTATCGCCCTTCTGCTGTTTGACGAAGGCTTCCAAGAAACCCTGCGCTCTCAGGTTGGCATCCCAAATGCGAGCAAAGGCAGTGTGTTCGCGCTCTAGCTCGGCATTCAAGAGGGTTCGTCCCTCTTCAATGAACGCGGAATATTGCTCGACGCCTGCATAGTCATTCCGCCAGTAATAGGGCACCAGATTCAATTGCTCGTTGGATTCCTCTGCCTCAAAGATCATTTCAGGATCGCGCATCAAGTCGCCGTTCTGTTCTCCGTAGTGGGCCACGGAGATCGCCGGCAGGCCGTTCGGACCACGTTCCTGCGTGTCTTCGATGACCAGAGTCATCCACGGCTCGTTCTCGATTCGGATGTGAAATCCAGCCTGAAGAGGACCGGCAAGCTCCAAGATCATGGCGACGGTTTTCATTGCAGCACCTCCGCTGTCGCTGGGGTGCCTACCGCATCCTTGGGGCTGATCGCCCCAAGGATGACGGTGGACGTGCGCTGCACTACTTCCAAGCTCTCGCGGAGAAGATCAGCGTCTCCATGCCAGAGCTGGATGTAATCGGCGGATGCGGTTCCGGTGTCAAGCCCAAGCGCCTGACAGACTACGAAGGCCACTGCTTCGGCTTCGGTCTCACGGACTTGCTTGGTGGTCAGGGTGCGACGGTCGCCCCGGTGGAGCATTTCGTGGGCGATCTCATGCGTGAGCGTGGAAAACTCCTCGGCGGGCTGCATCCCGGAAAGTAGCGTGATCTTACCGCCGTAAGAGAGACCTTTTGCCGGTGCGATGTTTTCGGAGTAGCTGAGTTCTACGCCTTGGACTTCGACAAACTTTACGAGGCGTTCCCGGTAGCCGCTCACGTCGCCCTGTACTTCGGTAAGCGTGGGAAGCTCTTTGCCTTCGGTCTGGGTGATGTCGAACACATACACGCCCCGGAAGCCGTACAACGTGGGTCGAGTCTCCTTGGCATCGGTATTCTGTTCCGCATTCTCATCTTTATTGCGCTTGTTGCCGACCATTGGAGCGAGAATGAAAATGCCCTTCTCGCCACGCCGGACGAAGCGGCCAAGCGAAGTCCAAGTGCGGTATCCTGCGACGTGGGTAGCGTCTGGCTTCTGCCTCGCAATGAGCATGATGTTGCCGAGGCTGTAGTTTCGGAACTTCGCCATCGCTCCGAGATACTGCGTGAGGACTGCACTCTGCCCGGACTCCAGCGATTGCACCAGATAATCCACGGCTTCTTTGGTTTTGAGGTTGACTTCTTCTAATTTCATGTTGTTTCCCTTCTGCCGGTGTCGGCTTGTTTTTTCTTTCATCAGAGCGGCAGCGAGGAAAAACAAGGCGACACGGGCGAAGGGACAGAACGGAGGCCGGAGGGAGGGTGGCAGGGCGTGAGGGAAAGCGCGGTTCGTGACAAACCGCCTTTGGTTTACGGTTTGGCGCGAAACCGGCGCAGTCCGAAACGCCCGTCCGAGCCGCGGCCAAGCGGCGTCCACCCGGAAGAGGGCGCAGTGAAAAGAAGATGGCGTAGCCTTCCGTTTGAGATGACGAACGGCTGTTACGGATGGGAAGTTAGCACACAGCAGGCACTCACGGTAATTCTCAACGCAGCGCCCGTTGCATTTTCGACTGACCGACAGTCAGTCGACAGATGTCACGGTGGCCACCAAGCCTGGCACACCGGCGGCACACAAAGTCTGCTCGTCATCCCTGAGCCGCTATCGCCTTACTCTCTTGCTACCACTGTGTCATAGAGCCCATAATGTGTGAGCCCTTCGTGGCTCTCGATGCCCGTGTACCGCAGCGAGGCATCCTCGTAGCGTCGGAACGCAAACACCGCCTGGTTCATCTGCTCGGTGTTGAACACCTTCAAGCGCACGAGCAGATGGAAGTCCTTCACCGTGAGACCAGTAACAGCCAGAAACAAATCCGGCTCCAGCTTAGTGATCACGTCTTGCAGTGTGTTCTCGCGAAAATCGGTCAGGTACATGAACGCGGGGATGCGCGTCGCGAACTTGATCAGCTTTTCTTGCACGAGCTTACGCTTGGACTTGTATTCTTTCTCTTCCTCGGTGAGTTGCTTCTTCTGTTTCTCGGTCAGTTCCCTGTCTTTGGCCTTGTTCTTGAGCTCCTTGACCTTCTCGCTCTTGTTGATGATGGTCTCGATGATGTTGTCGCCCAGCGCGCGCCAGCCCTCGATACGTTCTACGGCGGCCATTGCCTCGGGGTTATCAAGGATTCGGCGCAGCGTGTCGTTGTCCACGTTCACCAGCAGCGCGCTCTCCCATTTGCGCGCCAGCAGCGTGGCGGAGGTGCCTGCCATCGCGATGTCAAGAATGCCGCCAGCATCGATCTGAGTCATGTTCGCGCCGTCGTAGGCCAGCACCGGCAGGAACGATACGAGGTCCTTGACGGCGTTTTCCGGATTCGATTCGTTGGGCGAGAGTCCGATGCCGTATTCGGAGAGCTGACGAAGCGCTCGCGTCGGGGCAAAGTCGAACACGAAGCACACAGGTTTGAGGACTTCTTCCTCGTTCGGATCGTCACCATTCGGGTTCTTGATAGACCACGGAGACTGCACGCGGAAGGCCGCTTGAAAGTAGGTTTCAGGGCTTTTCAGATTGCGCAGCATCAGGATGGAAGACCATTGCGGCACAGTCACGCCGGTGGTGAGCTTGCCGCATGACAGTGTGATGGTTTTGGTCGTAAATCCGCTTCCAATGGCCTTGCGCACAGGCGGAAGTGCGTCGAGCCCAATTCCCGCCGAGGCGCCTGCTGCGACGATGATCTTATACTCGTGCCAGAAGATGTTGTGCTTCTCGGCCAGCAGATTGTCCACCGCGTGACAAGCTGCGACGTTTGGCAAAAACCAGAAAGAGTGCTGCAGGTAGGGCAGGAGGCGATCGTCCGAATAAGGGAATGGAGGCTTCTTGCTCGTTTTCAGGCCCTCGACGATCTTCGGCGCGTACTGGCCTCGGATGATGTCGAGCCATTTTTGTACGTCGCTCTTGTGCGTGAACTGTGCGCCCTTTCCCGTACCCGTAGCCGCAAAGAACTCGTTGAGGTCGAACTCGTCAAACTCGCCGGCGCTCGCGACCGTCAGCAGTTCATCCGGCATCTGATAAGTCAGCAGACGCATTTGCGGTAGAGCACCATAAGGGTTCCATTTGCCGATGTTCTTGACAGCGAAATCTTCCTTCGCGCGCTGTTCGTCGGTATAGGTCCAGTTGAAGATTTGTTCTTCGATGAACTCGCCCGTTGCCAGCGCTTTGAATGGTGTGCCGGAGAGGTAGAGGTAGGCTTTGGTCGTGATGGGCAGGAAGTCGGTTTCTTTCTCCGAAAGCACTCCGAGGTCTTCGTTCACATCTTCCAGCCCGTCGTCGTACTCGAGCTTGGTCTCTTTCTTTGCAACGACCTCCTCTTCGCCCTCAAACAGTTCCTTCGCGGTATCCCGCCAAGCGCCGAAGTGGTATTCGTCAAACACCACGAGATCCCAATTCACCGCGTGCAGCCACTCGTTCTTGGGTTTGATGTTTCCCGCCGCATCGCGGCCTAGGAGGTCCTGAAAGGACCCGAAATAGACAACCGGCTTTTTGCCCTCGATTTTGGTGGGATCGCTGTTGGAATTGCGGGAGAGATATTGCCAGCCGTCAAAATCGACATGTGATTCGAGATCGGTTTGCCAAGCGTCTTCTACCGCGGGTTTGAAGGTCAGCACCAGCACACGCTTGGCGCCGAGCTTCTTCGCTAGCTGGTACGTGGTGAAAGTCTTGCCGAAACGCATCTTCGCGTTCCAGAGGTACCGAGGGACCGCATGCATATCCTCCTTCCAAATCGAATGGAAGTAGGCATGCGTTCTCTTGACCGCCTCGGCCTGTTCACGACGCATCGGGAACGTTTGGTTATGCGTGCCGGTGAACTGTTGTCCCTTGCACAGTTCGGTGAGAACGGTCTGCAAGTCCTGGAGGGAGCAGCGCATCCATTCCAGCTGGATATTCTCGAACTTCTTCCGGACGAGTGCTGCGCGCACCTCGTGGTCGCTAAAGATGGTTCCGTCGTCGCGCTCGGCAGATTCGTTCAGTTCGATCTTGTAGTTCTTGATGGCAGCAGTTTTAAGTTGCTCGGCGACGCGCTGCTTGACGTTACGAGTGGTCTGGCCGATTTTGAGGAGTCCGTTATGAGCCTCATCGGCGATCGAGTAGGCATAAATGCGTGGCCTAACTTCCGGCTTCGGCGCAAGGATCTCCTCGATGTCCCTACTCACCCTTCGATCTCCTCCGCAGCGATCTCATCGAACAACTCGCTATCGTGCTCGGCGACCTGAGACTCGATGAACGCGATCTCAGCGACAGTCAATCCGTATCGCTTGTAGAGCATGGCGTCTGTCCATTGTTTGTTTAGTGGCAGATCTGGGATGAAGCCATAGACATTCTTCGGCGCGTCTTGGGTGGACTTGCGGAGCGAAACAAGAAAGCGAGCGAAACGTGTACGCAGGTAGCCCCCGTAATGCTTCGCCTCAACTTCGTTGTCGAAGAGGCCGGCGACGACGTAACTCTCGGTGCAAGCAGTTCCGGGCTCGGCGATGATCGGCCTGCTAAGGAACTTGGTCTCGACTGCCGCGCTGGTGCCCTGTACTCGGGTCATCAAGACCTTCCACTTGTCGATCCATGCTGCGTTCGTCGGTATTGCAGAGCGCTCAACCCAACTAATCTTCTGTGATCCGAAGAGCTTCACGGGATTTTTCAGGCGTTTGGGATCAGGTTTGCCATGGAAGAACGTCCGAAGGCCAAATGGCTTTTGGCTGGACACGCGACCATCAAGCGTGGGCTCACCTCTAGCCTTGATCTTCTCCAGGATCGGCACCGCCTCGTTGCGCCGCACGAGAATGTCATACGCATCAAGATGACGCGCAACAGCGGGGCCGGTCGGCTGCCCGTCCCAGATCGTCTGCACGGCGCACGGCCCGTTATGCCCGCAATCCCATAGGAAATACGAAATGCCGCCGCGAATCTTCACGCCCGGAAAACCTTCGTAGAGCTTCGGGTAGTCCACGATGCTCCGCATTCGCTTGTCAGCAAGCATTCGCTCGCGGTATTTATCGAGCCCCTTGCCTCCTGCCATCCAACGCGATGGTGTAACGAACACTGCGTAGCGGGGATCGAGGTCAAGCGCCTTTTCCACGAACAACTGGTAAATGGGTGCCGCGCTAGTCCCATAGCCCCCGTCGTCCAACTGGTACGGTGGGTTACCTATAACCACGTCAAACTGCATGTTGTCTCCAAACAACTCGGCTACCCGAGTTTTGATGTCGTCGGTATGAATGAACGTATAGGCGTGGGTTTCAAATCCGTCCCCACGGTCGAACGTCTGCTGGCTCGCTCCGCAAAACTCGCACCTGCCTCGCACCCATGTGTGCTCCATCCGCTCGAACCAGACATTACCCGCATCACTGGTGAAGCCTTTGACAATCGAGTGCAAGCCGTTGGCGTACTTCGAGCAGTAGACGCTGCGCCGCGCCAACAGGCTGGTGAGATGCGTGATGCCTATCCCGAACACCTGCTTGGTGAGGATATGATCGACGCGCTTTTGAAGGTCAGGAATTTCGGACGCCAGGGCCTGGGTGAGGCGGCTTGCGATCTCTCGCAGGAATACCCCAGACTTCGTACAAGGGTCAAGGAATCTAACCGTGCTGTCCGCCCAAAGGTTCGCTCCGCCATTGTTTGCCGCCCAGGTGTCGGCCAGAGTATCGAGTATCCGGTTGGCAAAGTCCGGCGGCGTGAACACCTCGTCGTTGGAAAGATTCGCTATGCAGGTCAGAACGTCCGGGTTGCGCCCACGAAGCGTAAAGCTCGCCTGCTCGTTCATATGGCCTCTCCCAAGCCATAGTCCAACGGTGAGCCAGCAAGCTCTCGCATAGTCATCGGAGGATATGCCTTCAGTGGCGTGAAGACCTCATGCTTGCCGAGATGGGCGAAGAGCGAGCCTTCCTGACTGAAAGAAGACATTTGAGTAAGAGCGTCAAAGCGGAAGTCGCGTCGCTGGAACTTGCCTTTGCCTAGGTAGCCCCACTCGGCAAAGGTAAGGGGCTGGCCGTCATGCGTGAGCATCGTCAGCGCGTCACCATGCACAAGATTCTGCGACAGGACATAGAGAGCGGCCAGATAGACCTCATCCGTCTCATCCAGATTCAGATAGTCGGCGAAGACCTCAAGCATGTTCGCGCGGCACTCAGCGATGTTGTCCGCTAAAAGTTCGATCCCGTAAGTGCACATCACCGCTAAGAGGGAGTAGTGGCGCCGCTCGAACTCGGTTTTCCCAAACTTTACTTCTACGGCGGCCAGTTTGCGCTGCAAGACGGGAACAAGAAAATTCCCGCTTCCGCAGGCAGGCTCCAGGAAACGAGAGTCGATGCGCTCGGTCTCGCCCTTCACCAGGTCAAGCATGTTTTCGACCAGCCACTGAGGCGTGAACACCTCCCCGTGATCTGCAACGCGCCTCTTGGATTTGATCAGATTCATAGGTGATGGCCCGACCTCTGGCACATTGTATCGTCAGCCGCCGCGGAGCTACCATGCCTTGTCGAGGGACCAGTGTGGGAATGTCAGATTTCACGTGCGCACAAGGGAGCGTCCAACTGATCGGCCGTAAGTCGAGAATGGCCAGCCTTAAGGCTACAGACGCGCAAGGTCCTTCTGAATGCGGGCGAGAATTGTGTCGAACGGAATTTGTCCGCGATAGTAAAGTGGGGCTGTCTTTGAATATTCCGCTTCAAATTGCTTGCGGATGTTCTCGTCTTCAATCGTGAAGGCTCCGCTTTTTGCCACGTTTTGGTCCAAAGACTTGAAACGCTTCTTTTTGTGCTCCAAGTATTCCGGAGTTCCGATGAATTTCTGCACTGCTTCGACATCGAGAAGTTGGTGGATATCGTAGTAGTGTCTAAGGAAATTCGTTGGGATTTTCCCCGTCACTTTGAATTGGCCGTATTTTCGAACCACAGCCTGGACCTTTTCTACGAAAGTGTATTCGGGGTTATAGCAGGGGATGTCGAGGGCGCGGTTGTCCGTGTATTGAAGTTTCCGAGCATCGGCGAACTGTACGACCCAAGAGGAGATTGTGACGGCGCGGTTCGGGGCGGTCTGATCGAATCCGACCTCCAGGAGAATTCCATCCTTGAGACCAGCGATTGAACCAAAGAGGGTTTCATAGGTTAGCCTGAGGCCGGCGTTCCTCAGCGTTTCGTCGTCGTATGTCGTATCCCTCTCGACGGTCGTAATCCCTGGGATCTTAATCTTCTCCCGCAGCTTTTCATAAAAGACTCGTCTGGACTCGATGTGCGTGGGCTTCTCGTGATTTGGATTGGTATCGACCTGCAGTCCGTCGAAGGGTTCGATGCGAATGTCGATGTCTTCAGAGAATCGCTGAACGATCCCAAAACCCTTCGAAAGCGAAGTGCCGCCCTTGAGCTCAAACGTTAAGCCAAGCTGTCTGAGCCCAAAGACGGCGTGCATGATCCAGTAGTCTTTTTCCACGAGAGCCGGATCATTGATCTTCTCGCTGTCAGCAACGGTCGCGACAAGTGCCTTGAAATCGCTTCGCTCATGCAGAAAAGAGTCAGGCATTTTGCAACATCTCCTGAAACTTTTTCTGTGTGGAGTATTTGCCATAGAGAGAAACTGCCCGTGAAAGCTTTTTCGGGGCCATCTCTTTGGCTTTTTCGCGAACGCGGGAAAGGACGGCGTCCCGATCCTCCGCAAGGTCGCCTAACTCATTAACAAGATCAACCAACAGAAACTCGGGAGAGAGTTGCCTTGGAACATTCATGCGGCGCTCGAAAGTGACCATTCGATTGCCGAGCGGAAATGTCCCATGCCGTTTCTGATTGTAGACAACCCGTTTGTTGTAGAGTTGCGTGGTCCCAAGCCCCAACTGGTTGTAGGCATTTGGGGAGGTCACGACAAAGCGGTCTGTTTTCAAGAACGCTTTCACCAGCTCGTGCTCGTCCGCGGGAGCCTCTCCAAATTCAAATTTGCGAGGGCTGTAGTACAAGCCGGTACGGAGCTTCTGGAGGGTCCCGTCGACAGTAAGCTCTTTCAGGTGTCGATCGACACTATGGGACCAGGGCAGAAGGTCTTCTCTGCGGTACACACGTCCAGGCCGAAGATGTCGCTTCAACTGCTCAAGCGTGCTCGTCCGCATTTTGCCTGATCCTCCACAGCTATGCTACCCTTCATGACCTAGAAATGTCAATATCGTTAGTAATAGTTCATGCATAATATAATATAAACATTTATTTGTCTATACGTTGCATGTATGTATATCTATACATTATACTCAGACCGGCCAAACCGAAGTTGACGCACAAACCGTTGAGCTGGCGCTTTATGTTGTTGGGATCAATGGTGCTTTTGGATTCTTCAGACAGTGTCTGTAGAATTTTTATTTCCGCCGACGCGCGGGAGAGGGTTTCTGCCCATCGCGATCTTTTCGATCTAAAACGTTGGCATTATCAGAGCCCCATCACAGCGCCTCCATATAGGGGCGAATGACATTACTAACCCGGCAGACTTTGGTGTAGCGGTAGATTTCGTTGATGCTGGCCCTTTTCTGGCGAAGACAATCCTTTAGGGCTTCGATTGCGATATTGAGTCCGATCTTGTTCCTGAACTTAAAACAGTCGGCGACAGTTTTTGCAGCCGAATAGACACGGACGGGGACGCCGTCGACCTGATGGTTCTCGATTCCCGTAGTCAATGATAGGCCGGACAGTCGTACGATCCTGAGTGACGGCGAATCGAGGGCGGGCTTTCTTGCCCCTTTGGGGAGAGCGACCCAAACCGAAGCAGGACTCTGAGTCGTGATCTCGTGAAAGGCAAGTGCCGAAAGCAGGCAGACAGTAGCTCCCGGCACTCGCTTCGTGACTTGAGCGTAGGAGTGATGTTCCGTCACGTCGGCGTCTGGAAGCGTGTAGATTCCGCGGGTAGGCCGATTGAGCTTGCCTTGCCGGTGAAGACGAAGCAGATATTCCCGCTGAAGGCCGATGGCCTCGATATCGCGGGGCCTAACAATCCCGTGCTGGCCGACGTACTGCATAATCTTTTGAAGAGGCGCTGCCGGGGTTTGTTTCAATGTGTCATTACTTAATCATAACTAATGACGTATTGCAACACAATCGTAGAGCAATCCGCCCACCTAAAAGGCGGTTTTTTTCCCTGAAAGAAGACCTTGATGTGATGCGGCAGGCGTTTCGGGTCGCCCAATGATGAGGTGGACCAATGATGTATGCCGCAAGACAACATTTTGCAGACACCGTCTGCAAGATTCGTCGTCGCGCCGGGGTTCGCTTACTGTCGCATGAGCAACGATTGAAGCGCTAGAATCGATTGTTACGGGAGCACTTCCCCAGTTCTACAAAGCGAATGAAAATTGCACCGCAAACATTTTTTAATTTCTGCGCGGCCCACGTTCCACTGTTGCAAGCATTGACGGAGCAGGCCGGCGAAGTATCCGAATCCGATGTCCGGCAACTGATTCGAACACATCCCTCCTCCAATGAAGAATCGCCAGAAACCACCTGGCGGCGACTAGTCGAACTACAGATATTGGTACGCGCCGAACCCGGTCGCGACTATTACTTCTTGGCCGATCAACTGAGTCGACTTCTCTCTTACCTTTTCGATGAGGCGAACGCTACCACTCCGGAAATTATAAGCGGCTATATAGGATCACTAAAGACCCTCGACAAACAGCTTTCGCGGGCAACCGACGTTGACGATACAATCGGCGTCCGACTAGCGCTCGAAGAACTTCAGCAAATTCTTCGCCGCGTCCAATCCGATTTGGATGAGACGCAGCGTTGCATAATGACAGAGGTGAGTCGATACAAAATCGCTCGTGAAGGTGTGTCTGTACGTGAAAAGTTTCGACGAATCGCGTACTGGATGGACCGATATGTCGATCCGATAATGGAAGTGGTTCGACCCGATGGGCCATTGCGAGCCACGTTCGACGAGACGGAACGACTTCTATACAGGGCTCGCGAACAAGGCCTATATAACGATCTGCTGGGATTGGACAGGAATACACGGCATCTCCGACTCATTCAACGCCACGCGCTGCGTGTCTTTCAACAATGCCGTCACGAGCTCCAGCCGCTATATGAATCCCTGCGCCGAGCTTCCTTTATCGCGGAAGGGGCCGCTCTCGCGCTAGAGCGTATGCAGCGTGAAGGCATTCCCGCGTGCACTGAGGAGCACGTGATTCCAATTTTCTGGCTGCGCTGGCAACACGTGCCTTCCGATCCTGCGATCGAACGGGCAGTCTCTCTAGTGGTCGAGTACCGGCCCGAGCAGCCACCAGTGCTCGCCCTCGACAGGGAAGAAACCGTGCCTCCTCGCTATGTTCGACATCTTTGGCTCGAGGAACTCCACGGGACCATTCGTTCCGCTTTGCCGATATCCGATCTGCTGGATTGGCTGACACAACATTTTCCGAACAATGACACGGACAGCACGCTTGCAGGATTTGCGCGGCTAGTCTTTGTGTCAGGTCTCAACGCTCATTTTACTGAACAGCCATCGCGGCTTTACGAGACCGCCGATGGCACTTTGGAGGCTCAACCTGTCGAATTGAGCGAGGCATGAGCGAACTTTCCCATCTCGAAGAGCTGTTTCAGAAGCTGCGCACGGGATATCATCTCTCTCCAGAGGACGAACCTCTTTTTTCGGCTGTGGCCAACGATTACGATGCCTATGCCGCGTACTTTAATCCGTTGGGCATTCATTTGGTTCGGCATCCTCGTGATTTCTTTTACTTTGAACCCGACAACAACGAGACTATGCGCGATACTCTTCCGCGAATTGCAGTGTTTTCGTTTATTCTCGTCGATCACGTCGCCAATGCTGGAAGACCTATAGAAGAATTCTTGCTAGCTGAGCATTTTCTTGTCTCAAAACTACCTCATTTGTCCCTGGATCGATACATCGCATTGCTGCGGCAAGTGGAAGTGGAAGATGTTGCGGGGCTTCGCCACATTCGAAAACACATGGAGCGTTTAGGATGGGTAAAGTTTTTAGGGGAAGAAGAATTTCGCTTTTTGCGTCCTTTTCATCGCGTGTTTGATAAATGTCTCGAACTCTCGCAGAAAGCACAACGACCCACTTCGGAACCCAATCCGCCCGACAATTAACTATGGCCAATAGACCTCAACGTCTGATCTTGATAAATGCCGGACGCTATGAATACGCGAACGTTGAACTGGGCGGTTCGCTGCAAATAGTAGGGCCGAACAACACGGGCAAGACTACGCTTATCAATACATTACAATTTCTTTATCTTGACGACAGCCGCAAAATGGAATTCGGCTCCTACTCGTCGGAACAGACGCGAGACTACTACTTCCCAAACCAATACAGCTACGTGATGTTCGAAGTGCTCGGTCCACGCGGCAAGTGCGTCCTGGGCTGGCGTGGTCAAAGCCGAGTGGGCGGAGGCGAACCAACGCGGTTCTTGTTCGATGGACCATTTGAGCCTGGAGATTTTATTGACCCCAATCACAACGTACGCGAACCTAAGGACGTCAACGCTCGTTTGAGCTTAAAGCAATACCTGCCGATCAAGAATGCACAGGAACAACGAGAAATTCTTCTCTTGGCGACCAAAGGTGATGCAAAGGGCATTGGTTTGGTGGCATTGCGGGATAATGACCGCTATCCGCAATTTCGCGAGACACTCAAAAATCTCCTCTGTTTGAGCACGATTTCGCAGGTTCAAATGCGGGGGCAATTATTGATGATGGCAGGATTGGCAGCGGATGGCTGGGCTTTGGACGTGCGCGAACTGTTTGGAGACGATTACGATCATATCCTGCGGCGCAAAGAGAAATTGTTGCGGTTCAAGAAACAGCAATCCCACATAGAAATGGTAGTTGCTAGCGGTGCCCGCCGCGCGAGTTTTCGCAACGAACTCGCGTACCGCTGGCGAGACATGCTGCCGAAGAGGCAAGCCTTTGAGCAAGAACATATCAAGAGATTGGAAACATTGAGATTCGGCACCGAGACCGCGACGCAGCGGATCCAGGAACTGGATGCCGAAATTCGCAACCATCGCCTCCAGAAGGAAGCCTTTTCCGAAAGACGGGGCTCGCTTTCGAAAGAGCTCGACCAAATTGCCAAGCAAGCAACAGAATTTGCGGACTTCATGGAACAATGGGCTCGCACTAGCTTGGAGAACATGAACCGCGATGTGGCCTTTTGGAGCGGCAATTAGAAGATTCGGAGAGCCAGCCTCGCGAGAAGGTGGAACATCGACTACAGAGCTGCCGTGAACTCATAGAGCGATCACGCCGGACTGTTACTAATTTTGATCGCGCTTTGATTGGTTTCTTGCGCCGTGATCTGAACGATGACCAACTGTCCTCCTTAAGTACGCTTTTTGATTCGGGCATTCTTGAACAACCTGTTGGAGACGACGCTGTAGTCATTCGTCGGCCGGGTCAATTCGTTCAAACACTACGGCTTCTTGCTGAAAGGATTCAGAGCGGCACTTATCGAGACGAGAATATTGAGTTGCCGTTGCCCAGCGGGCATAATCCTAAGGGATTGGTAAGTATAGCCAACATTCGCGAACGTTTGACGGAGGAAGAACAAAACTTTAAAAGACTTGAAGGCACACTCGCCGCGATTGAGCAACGCGAACGACTCTTGAAGGAACTTGTGGCAAAGCGGGAGGAGATCGAAGGTTCGAAGGATGGTAGTGGCGATTACATTACCGAAGGCATCGCCCGACAACTGTTTCGTTTTGAAGAATACAAGAAGGCAATCACTCACAAGCCTGAATTGGTAGCGGAGCTAAAAAGAACGGACGATGCGCTCGCCCGCCATGAAGACGCGATTCAGGAATTGATTCGACAAATCGAAATAGCCCGTAAAGAAGAGTTTCGCTTAAAGGAACACGCCAATGTCGAAGAGACCCAATTTCGTGCTCAGATCGGGATATTTGCCGATTGCTCCGCTCCGACATTCCAAGTGGATGCAACACCCATGGAAGTCAGCGCCCCCTCCGATTTTGCAGCCACCGTCGACGCATATTTGCGGCTACAGAGCTCACTACATGCCGTGAATCACGAGATCAGTGAAGGACTTCGCTACCTTGAAACCGCCCTGGGCCCCGATTACGCAGGATCTGATGAATGTGAAACGACTCGCTTGCTCAGAGAAGAACTCGAAGCATTGCCCGAGCGGGAAGATGTTCTTCGCAGGGAGTGGGAGCATCAGATCACGAGTCTACGAGCCACATTCGACAATGTCCTCAAATCCATTCAGGACATCAGAAGCGCAGCAGACCGTCTAAACCGAGATTTATCGAATATACAGATTTCCAATCTGGCCACGCTGCGTATGGAGGTTCTGGAGCAAGCGTACATCGTAGGTTCGATGCGCAGGCTCGCCAACGTCGAGCAACCCGGCTTGTTCGAAGAAAGTGCGGGGCTGGAAGCCTCTGTCGCCGCCTTCCGAAGGAAATTCGAGTCTACCCCTTTACTCCACTATTCAGACCTGTTCACGCTGCGATTTACCGTGACCGGCGACGATGGGAGGCCGCATCATTACGACGACTTCCGGCAAGTTGAATCCCACGGTACGACCATCACAATTAAGGTGTTGTTCAATTTGCTGGTTCTCCGCAGCCTTTTGCGCGAGGACCCACAAAGGAAACTGCTTTGCGAGATTCCGTTCTTTTTGGATGAGATCCATTCTCTGGATGGCGTTAACCGCCACGCTATTCTTGCGACCGCGCGAAATCTGGGATTCATCGCCATTACGGCCGCACCGGAGCCGGTGAGCGAGGTTGACGCACTTTATTTTCTCCAGCCGCATCGGGGGCGAATTGTACTCGATACCCGCCATCGAATGCGTTTAACGGTTCGGCAGCGTGAGGTATGACGACCCCAGAAAGACTTTTTGCGCAGCTAACTACCCTTTGCGAAACGGGACGCCTCACCAAATCGCAGTGCGGCACTTCTCTCCTGAAAACCCTTCGACCGTTGATAGCCACATCCGTTGTCGTGGAGGAGCGTTCGGGAGCCGGCCGAAGACTGACGGTCCGAGATCGCCCAGCACTAGAGCTATTTATAAATCAATATTTCCCGAACAAAGAATCAGACGAGAACGCCCCGAGTCGCGTTGCCGGTGTGCACCGGTTTCGGGATACCAAGGCGTTTTCGAGTGATAATCCTTCGATTATTCAGGTTCGCGCATGGCGAGGAGATGTCTTGCTGAAGAACGCTGAAAGGGTCGATGCCGACACCAATACGCGTGCGCACTCCGTGTTTTCATTCCAGATTGGAACGGCTTACAGTCTAAACGGCCCTTGTGCTCTGGTCGAGAACCCTGCTTTGTTCAACCACTTTGAGCAATTGGAATTGAAGATCGATCTAGTGATCTACGGACAGGGACGCATCTCAAACCAGCTCTTAACTTGGCTGGCAAATCAGTCCAATCCGAAGTTTTCCCTACTGCATCTACCAGACTACGATCCAACCGGCATCAACGAATTCCAACGACTTCGCGGAATGTTAGGTCGACGAGTAAACCTTTACCTACCAGATGGACTTGAACAGTTGTTCGCACGCTATTCAAACCGACACTTGCTACAAAAGCAGAATACCCAAGTGCTTCTATCGAACTTGCGGCGCTCGGGCTCTCCAGAAGTACAGCGGGTAATTCGATTAATCGATGATTACGGTGCGGGGTTAGAACAAGAAGTGCTCTTGAGCCGGTAACACGGTGGGTTTGTCATGCAATGACGGAACCGGAGTCCCGTTTAGTCTCACAGGACGGGCGCACTGCTCGGAGGATCAAAGCTTACGCGGCACCTAGAACGTTCCGCAAGCACCTTGCGAGTCGCCACGGAAAGGAAATCGACGGGGTCGGAACAGCAGAGGTGGCGGACACGCCGGTTGGCGTTGCGCCTGAACAATCACTGCCTCGTTGTCGATTTCTGGCGCCAGCAACATTGGAAGGTTTGGTGCGGGCGGAGGGACTTGAACCCTCATGGGCCGTTTAAGCCCTGCGGATTTTCATGCCGTCTACGGCTTTCGCCGCCCGGACGTGACGCTTTTAGAAAGCTCACGCCAGGTTTGCGGTCTGGACTATCCCTTCACCTTCCCCCGGAAGCTCCGGAGCTTAGGTGCTGCCCGTCTAGTCTCTACACCTTCCCGGCTGGTGTCTCTCCGGGCTTGGCTCGGGATTGCCATTTAAGGTTTCCCCGAATTTGAGCAGTTCTGCATCGCCGGTTTCCCAGACGAGCACTCAAGTTTTCCTTAAGTCCGCTGCGTATGCCATTCCGCCACGCCCGCGCGCGACTGTCTTACTCATGATAGGGCACGTTGCCCCATTTTACACATCCGTTTCCTGGTCAGCCGGTTCCGCTAGAACGGGCGTTCTTCACGCTACGTCCGTTAAGCTAACTTCTTTTGATTTTCTCTTCTTCGGTCGCATCACGTTGATTGCAACGGCGTCGAGCGAAGTTTTGATGTGTGACGCGTAGTACTTCTCGATCATCTCGACGCTGGTGCGGCAGTTCTTGGCGATTTGGTAGATGTCGGCACCTTCCATCAATCGCAGGCATATGTATGTATGCCGTAGGCTGTACGCCGTGCGCGGCTGGCCTTCATGGTCGATGCGGAGCTTTTCCTCGTCGAGGATAGTTTTGAAAAGCTCTCGCTGCCACTTAGGAAAAATCAGATCCGTAGGTTCGGGCGTGCGCCCTTGTCCGCTGGGAACAGCAGATGTCTCGGACGTTCCAGTGGGCGCGTTCGCGCCGTAAATGCGCGCCGGGCGGAGCCGGCTTCGAAGTCGCTTGAAGGGCAACACCGCACCCGGCATACTCTTGCAATATCCAACCCCACGCTTTCCCCTGACTTCGATCTCCATGATCGTCTTCTTCAAATCCTCGTCATAAACGATCGTGACATCACGGAACTGAAGTCGCCAGGCCTCGTCGGGCCGCAGTCCGGTATTCACTGCGAAGAGGACATAATCGTGAAGTTGCTCCGCTTCCCATTTGAAGCCGCGTCTCTTCGGCTCTTGGGCACGGGTTCGAGTCGCTTTGTAGAGTTGTTTGTATTCTTCTGGTGAGAACCATGCACGGTGCGAGATTTTGGGCGATTTCCGGTATGGCTCAGAGAAGTCGGGAAGACGATCCAGCCATCCATGGCGCAGCGCCGTTTTTAAGGTTTGGCGGAGCGTCACGATTTCTTGGTGCATCGTGCTATGGCCTGGTGGTTTGCCAAATTCCTTAAAAGCCTCTTGGTGTCTGTGAAGTCGGTATTCCTGGATCTTTCCAGCGGTAATCTCTGAGATGCCCAAGTTCCCGAAGAAAGGAACTAGGCGTCCTTCAGACCGCCAGTGCTGGCCTTCCACGTATCGTTGGTTGCGTTGTCCCTGCGTCATGATGTCGAACTCACGCAGGTAGTGCTCAGACACCTCGCGAAAGGTCTTTTCGCTTTTGATCTCGCCAGCGCGGAGTTTTCCGCGCAGCTGCAGGTACCAATCCTCGGCGATCTCCTTGGCTTTGGAGAGGCTCTCCTCTTTCGTGCTAGAGCGACGATTTTTGCCCGCGAAATAGCTTGAGCACTGCCAGAGGCTGCTGTTTGGGCGCTTGTAGACGTGGACCTTGCCGCCCAGAATCGTGTGGTGTTCGGTCATCTTCGTTCCTCTTGCGAAGTGGCGCGAGAGCTCGAAAATGTGTAATGAATGTGAAGCTATCCCCGCTTCTAAAGCATGTCAATAAAATTATTGTTTACAAAGACATAACGTGAGAAAAAGGCACACCTTTGGAATTTTAAGTCCCGTGCGTCTGCCAGTTTCGCCATCCGGGCGATGAGTGTTGTTTGCATTCTACAGCAGGAATTTAGAGGGTTTGGGCCCCGCATCGACAAGACAAGTAAATCCACATCAGCTA
>Ga0182030_10005763_pt1 | contig 26228 bp, 21 predicted proteins | sample 812S3MmetaG_FD_121299 | JGI IMG/M metagenome (GOLD analysis project Ga0182030, IMG submission 121299) | Permafrost microbial communities from Stordalen Mire, Sweden - 812S3M metaG (Illumina Assembly) | ecosystem: Environmental > Terrestrial > Soil > Wetlands > Permafrost | place: Sweden...
TGACTGGCGGGAAATCCGGGTTGGGGTAATCTTTACACAGTTGACGGTGCAAAAATGCAGGTTTCCGTGTGTGTGTTTGAAAGGCGTTTAACTGCGGCGCCGCAAAGTCAACGGATGGAAAAAACTACTTTGTTCTCGTCAGAAAGGCCGGGCTTAAAACCCCGGCCTTCTGTTTTTCTTCACTTGCCTGGAATCCATTTTCCGTAGGCGCGTTCTCCAAAATAGGTGTATCCCCTGCCCTCATTGGTCGTACCCGAAACCATCGCTTCAATGAAGCCGTTGCGTTCGACCTGGACGGTGTGCAGAATTTTTCGTTCCGGGTTTTCTGTCAAGAGGAATGTTATGCGGCCGTCCAGGGCGGAAACCCGTTCCAGCGGCGCGTTGGTCTCGCGGGTCAGCGTGAAGCGCGCGCCAATGTCCTTGATCATGGCATGGCTGCGGCCCCAGGTGCCGCCCTCGGCGCTGACAAACGGCTTGCCGTTCAACAGCGCGGTCGCGTCGTCGTAGGCCAGCACGCACAGGCGATGGCCGCCGGGGGCCTCCAGCCATTGGCACAGCTTTTTCGCGTGGCCGCGCGCCGGGTCGTAGGCGTAATTGCTGTCAAGAAATGCGATGCGAACCACGTCGTCCGGGATGCTGTCCACCGCGTTGAGGTAGCCAAAAATAAAACTTCCCCCGCCGCTGTGGCCGCTTAAAACAATCTCGGCCGGCTCGTCCGCGAATATTTTGCGCAGGGTGGCCGCGATTCCGGGGATGGGCGCGTCGCCGTTTTTCTTGCGCCAGGCGGGCCAGCTTCGGGGCAGCGTCTGGGCATTGGCTTCAAGGCAGGCGACGACGATATTGCGGTCGGGGAGCAACTGGCGCAGGAAGCGGGTTTGAGCCCCGATATGCTGGATGTCAAAATGCCAGTCGTCTCCCGGTTGCAGTTTGTGGCCGATGGTTTGCTCGATAGTGTTGCCGTTGGGCAGGGCGTAAAGAATCAGCATCACCTTTTTATTCTTGTCAAACGCGGCGGTCGAAGGCGCGTTGACCAGGACCTTGACTTCCGGTTCCAAGGTGAACAACGCCGTCCGTTCCTGAAAGGCCGGGCTGTCCTGAAATCCCGCCAAACCCGCCGGCGCGGAAGATGAGACTTGTCCGGCAATGCATAATGCCCCAATTAGCGCCAAAGCTTTCCGATCGGATGAGATCATGGTTGATGGTAAGCACTTCGTGCTTCGTAAAATTGCAATTGACTGTTCAGGCGCTGCACCAGGTCCTGCCTCCCTGCCGACTGGGCCAGCGCAACGGCCTCGCGCGCGCTGCTCCGGGCCTCGTCAAACTGGCCCGCTTCCGCGAAGGCGGCGGCGAGTGTGCCGAGAATGACCGGGTTCTTTCTGCCGGTCGCGTCATTGGCGCGCCGGGCCAGTTGCAGCGCTTGTTCCCCGTTGCGTAGCGAGGTCTGGGCCGACGTGGCCAGAAGCCAGGCCAGATTATTTTGAACTTCCACATCAGCCGGGTCGAGCCGCAACGCGCTTTGGTAATGGGTGATGGCCTGTCCGGCTTCGCCTTTTTGCATGAGGGCGTTGGCCAGGTTGACGTGGATGGACTCGTTGTCAGGCATAATTGTCAGCGCCTTTTGATAATGGAAAATCGCGTCGTCCAACCGGCCAGTTTGGCGGAGGGCAGTGGCCAGGTTGTTGTGGGCCTCGGCGAATTCCGGATAGCGTTCCAATTCTTTTTGGTAATGGGAAATCGCCTCGTCCAGCCGGCCCTTTTGGCGAAGAGCGTTGGCCAGTTGGAAATTCGCCTTCGGATAATACGGCTTGGCCTTCAGCGCCCGCTCGAAATGGAAAATCGCGTCGTCCAGACTGCCCCGTTGAAGATTGGCAAAACCCAGATTGTAATGCGCCTCCGCATAGTCGGGATTGATTTGCAACGCCGTTTGGAATTGGCGGATCGCTTGGTCCACTCCGCCCTTCTCATAAAGGGCGTTGCCGAGGTTGTTTTGCGCCAGTGCATTGTCGGCGGTGCAGGCAATCGTGTGCCGCCACAAAGTTTCGCTGCTGCGCCAATAAGCGGTCTGGCGCCAGGCGCAAGCCATCAGCGCCGCGAGCACACCGGTCATGAGGGCGCCGAGGAGCGCGCGGTTTAGGCGCGACTCCGCCACCAGCCATGTCAGGGCCACGTATACTCCGATCTGCGGCAGATAGGTCATGCGATCGGCGTGCGCGAACGTTCCCACCCGCACAATGCCGATCATGGGGGCCAGCATCCCCAAATACCAAAGCCAGCCAGTCAACAAAAACCCGCGCCTTCGCCCCAGCGCCAAAACCGCTCCGCTCACCGCGGCCAGCAAAAGAAATGAAAGGGCGATTGCCCAAAGCGGATCGCCTCCTGCCGGTTGCGGATAGAATACGGCCAGGTCCTGTGGCCACACCATTTGGCGCAGATAGACGCCATACGAAACCAGGACATGGCCGATGCGCGCGAAGAAGGATATTGGAACGGGGACGACGCTGCTTCTCTCGACAATCCCCGCCGTGACGGCGGACACCGCGGCGGCCAGCGCCAGCAGCGGGACTTTTTCGAGGATTAAGCGCGTGGAAAATCGTAAATATTCACGATTTTTTTCCTCCAAATCTTTTCGTTCAAAACGCCGCAACGGCCAGTAATCCAGCAGCAACAAAACAAAGGGCAGCGTGACCACGGTCGGCTTGCACAGCAAGGCCAGCGCGAAGGCAACCGCAACTGCCAGGTAGCGTGGCAGCGAGTTGGGTTTTTGGACGTAACGCACGTAGGCCCCGACGGTGAGCATAAAGAAGAACCCGCTCAGCACGTCCTTGCGCTCCGACACCCACGCGACGGATTCCACCCGCAAAGGGTGGATGGCAAACAGAGCTGCCACGAACGCGCTGCGCCATGGGGCTCCGGTCATCTGGCGCAAAATGAGGAATAGAAGGATGACTGACGCCGTATGCAAAAAGAGGTTGGTGACGTGAAAGCCGCCGGCGCGCAATCCGTGGCATTGATAATCCGCCATGAGAGAAAGCATCGTCAGCGGATGATATAAGCTGCAATCCGCATGAGTGAATACCCAGGCAACACCTTTAAGATTCAGCCCCCTGGTGACCGTGGCGTTTTCAAACACATAAAGATTATCGTCGAAATTGAAGAACCCGAAACCCGCCGTCTGCCCAAACACAACAAAGGTCAGCGCAGCCAGCGCCAGGCAAATCGCAGGTGTTTGCCAGCGCGAGCTTCCGCTCTTGTCAACGAATAATTGTTTCATCGCCCTTTCTGCTTTTGCGCAAGCGCCTTGCCAAGATTATTGCGCACATCCGCCAGGGCGGGATCGATCTGCAGGGCCTGGCGGAAATGGGCGATGCCTTCGTCCAACAAACCTTTTTGGCAAAGAGCGCTGCCGAAGTTGTTATGGGCTTGGGCGATATCGGGTCTCAATTGGACGGCCGTCCGGCAATGGACCAGCGCTTCGTCAACGTTGCCTTTCCGCAAAAGAGCATAGCCCAGATTGTTTTGCGCTTCGGCATAATCCGGCCTGAGGTCCACGACCTGCCGGTATTGGGCAATGGCGCCGTCAAGGTCGCCTTTTTGCAGAAGAGCGTTGCCAAGGTTGAAGCAGGGATCGGGGTCGCCCAGAGTGAGTTGCACCGCTTCGCGCAAATGAGGAATCGCTTCATCCACTTTGCCCTTTTGCAACAGAACACCTCCCAACGCCTCCTGAGCCGGCTCGTATTGGGAATTGATTTCCAGCGCCTGCTCGAAGTGGGTCATGGCTTCATCAGTTCTTCCTTTTTGCGCAAGAATAGCCTCACCCAACATGTAATGCGCGACGTCGTTCTGGGTGGTGCAGGCCAGAGCGTGGGTCCAAATGGATTCGCTGTCCTGCCAATACGTGGTTTGCTTCCAGGCGCACACCGTTAACACACCGATCACAGCGGCCATCACTCCGGCGAACGCGGCGCGCGTGACCTGCCGCTTCGTTCCCCATTCCGCTACCAACCATGTCACCGCCATATAAAGTCCGATCTGCGGCAAATAAGTGTAACGGTCCGCATGCGCCTGCCGGCCCACTTGAACGAGCCCCGCCATCGGTAATAGCATGACTAAATACCACAGCCATCCGCCGAGAAGCCACGGTTGCTTGCCACGCTGCCAGTAGGCAATCGCGGAAACGCCGGCCAGAAGGAGTATGGCCAGTCCCGCCTTCCACAGGGCAATGCCGTGATACGGAAAAGGGTAAGACGCGGCCAGTCCTTCCGGCCAAACCATCTGGCGCAGATAAACCGCATAGGAAACCAACGCATTGCCGATCCGCAAACCCATGGGAACATCGGCGTGCCCGGCAATAAATTTGTTTGCGGCCAGGACCGTCATTGCGCACGCGCCGACTCCCAGTGCCAGCAGAGGTATTTTTTCCAGGATCAAGCGCCTGGGAATGCCACAATACTCTCGTTGATCAATCAAGTCCCGTGCTTGGAACCGGCGCAAAGGCCAGTAGTCAAGAAACAACAACACAATCGGCAATGTCACGACCGTTGGCTTGGAAAGCAAGGCCAGCGTGAAGGCGACCCCAACCGTCAGGTAGCGGGCCAGTGAGTTCGGTTTGCGTATGTAACGCGCGTAGGCGCCCAACGTAAGCATGAAGAAAAACCCGCCGAGGACATCCTTGCGCTCCGCCACCCAAGCCACCGATTCCACGCGTAGCGGATGAATGGCAAAGACCGCCGCCACGAAAGCACTCCTCCAAAAAGCGCCGGTCATTTCCCGCAAAATGAGGAAGAGAAGAATGACCGAACCCGTATGCAAAAGTACATTGGTGAGATGATAGCCGCCGGCGTGAAGCCCGTTGAATTGGTAATCGGCCATTAGCGAAAGCATGGTCAGGGGGTGATACAGATCGCAGTCCGCATGGGTGAAGATCCAGGCAAGGCCGGGAAGAGTTAAACCGGCTGTGACCTTCGCGTTGTCATAGACATAAGCGTCATCGTCAAAGTTGACGAAGGGATGTCCCACCGTCTGGCCGAAAACGGCCAGCGTGATCGCGGCCAGCGCAAGGCAGAGCGCCGGAGTCTGCCAGCGCCGATTCCAGCCCTCGGCGCGCACCGCGGCTTCTGGCAGGCATTGTTGGCCGATCATGTTAAAATCCTGCCAGAAAAGGAGAGCGCATCAAGCCTCCATGACGGCAGCAGTCTCGCAAAAAATAGCGAAGAAATCGAAAAACAGATTCGCGACTTCGAAAGAGGATAAAAACATCGTGTGTCCATTGTGAGCCAGGTGAGTCAAGTGGCGTTGTATGGCTGAATTAAAGCGCTTGGCATTTTTGGCGGTTGGTGGTTGAATTTGTTCATAGACGATTTTTTGCCAGCGGCCGCACAAATGGCCGGGCGGAATCGCGTGTATAAGTTATGCAAACATATTCACCATCCGACATCCGCAACTTCGCCATCACCGGTCACGCTTCTTGTGGCAAAACCATGCTCAGCGAAGCCATGCTGGCCTGCGCCGGCGTCATCGGCCGCATGGGCCGCATCGCCGAGGGCACCACTGCCTCCGATTATCACGTCAGCGAAAAGCAGCGGCACATCTCCGTCCATGCTTCCCTGCTCCATCTCGATTGGCTGGGCAAGAAGCTCAATATCATTGACACGCCAGGATACCTGGATTTCATCAGCGAAGCGCTGGCCGGACTGCGGGTGGCGGATTCGGCGGTGATCGTGATCCATGCCCAGCATGGCATCAGCGTGGGCACGGATCGGGTCTGGAATTATGCCACGGAATTCGGCATCCCCAAACTTTTGGTGGTCAATGCCCTTGACAAGGTCAATGCGAATTTTGACCAGGCCCTTGCTTCCGCCCGCCAGCAGTTTGGGGCCGGCGTTTTTCCCATGAACATCCCGATCAATCCCGGACCGGGGTTCAATCAGGTGCTCGACGTGCTGCGCAACAAGGTCATTACTTATGATGTCGCCGGCGGGCGGGGAACGTATACTGAAGTCCCGGCCACGGGTGCCTTCCAGGAGCAGGTCGCCACCTTGCATCGTGAATTGATCGAATACATCGCCGAATCGGACGATTCTTTACTGACGAAGTACCTGGATGAAGGCGGACTTTCGGAGGAGGAATTCCGAGCCGGCATACATACCGCGGTGCAGAAACAGCATTTTATCCCGCTGTTCTGCACCTCAGCGGAGACAAACGTGGGGGTGGCGCGCCTGATGGATTTCATTGCCAAGTGGGGATCCTCGCCGGTGGATCGCAAACGTTACGCGGCGGTGGATACGAACGGCATGGCGGCGGAAGTCCGGCTGACTGACCCGGAACCCGTGGCCCATATTTTCAAAACGATGGCCGAGGCCCACTTCGGCGAGCTTTCGTTTTTCCGCATTTATTCCGGCAGTCTGAAGGCGGGCATGGAACTTTTTAACGCGGACCGGGGAATCACGGAGCGCATCGGCCAGCTTTATATTCTCAATGGCCGCGACCGGGCGACGGTGGAGGAGTTGGTCGGAGGCGATATGGGAGCGGTGGTGAAGTTGAAGGACACGCACACCGGCAACACCTTATGCAGCGCGGCGCGGCCCGTTAAATTAATGAAGGTGCAGTATCCCCAACCCACCATTCATGCTTCCTTGCAAAGCGCCGCCAAGGGCGAAGAAGACAAGATTGCCGCTGGCCTGGCAGCTTTGCACGAGGAAGATCCGGCCTTTATTTACCGGGTTGATCCTGAATTGCATCAAACGATTATATCCGCGCAGGGGGAATTGCATCTTGACGTGCTGGTGGATCGCCTGCGCCGCCGATTTAACGCCCATGTGGAGTTGGGCGAGCCCCGAATTCCATTCCGCGAGACGATCAAGAACCCGGCCGATTCCAAGTACCGCCACAAAAAGCAGACCGGGGGGGCCGGACAATTCGCCGAAGTGTGGATGCGCATCGAACCGCTGCCGCGGGATTCGGGCGTGGAATTCACCGAGTCGCTTTCGGGTCAGAACGTGGACCGTGTGTTCGTGCCGTCAGTGGAGGAAGGGGTGCAGAACGCCTGCCGCGAAGGCATCCTGGCTGGGTGCAAGGTGGTGGATGTCAAAATAGATTTCTACGACGGCAAAATGCATCCGGTGGATTCCAAGGACATTGCTTTTCAAATTGCCGGATATTTCGCCTTCAAAGAAGCGTTCATGAATGCGCGGCCCTGCCTGCTCGAGCCGATCCATCAGATCGAAGTGCGCATCCCGGAGGATTGCCTGGGAAAAGTCATGGGCGACATCTCGAGCCGGCGCGGGCGCATCTTGGGTATCGACACAGACGGGCAGTTTCAGGTCATCCGCGCGGAGGTTCCCGCCCGAGATCTTTACCGTTACTCGAGCCAGCTTCGGTCCCTGACGGCAGGCCGTGGGATTCACACTGAGAAATTCGACCATTACACGGAGATGCCGCGCGAACTCGAACAGCGCGTGATTGAGGAAGCGAAAAAGCGAAAAGCCGAGGGGACTGCGGTCAAGACTTAGGGGGACATTATATCTCGAAAACGGTGATTTCCGGGCGGCAATTAAAACGCAGGGGGGTCACCAGCCAGCCGATGCCGGGATTGACATAGAGCGGCCCAGCCGGGACGCGGAACAATCCCAAATCATACTTGCCCACCCAATAAGGCAAAACCAATGCGCCATAAAATGGAATTCTCACCTGGCCGCCGTGGGAATGCCCGGCCAGAAGCAAATCAAACGGCTTCATCACATTCTCGGCCATGAGCGGGTAGTGCAGTAGCATGATATTTTTGCCATTGGGTTTTGGTGTCAGCGGTGCCGTCCGCCCATGCAAACACGTGATCCCGGTGATATGCACTTTGCCGTCGGCGATGGTGGTTTGCTCGTCCATCAGCCACTTTCCGCCTGTTATCGCGAATGATTTCCCGATTTCCGCGAATTTTGCATCGCTCCAATAATCATGATTGCCCGGGACCCCATAAAGCGGGGACTTGATCTTTTGCAGGATTTCCAAGGCTTCGGGGAGAAAGCGGCTTTCCTCGATCAAATCGCCCGTGAAACAAACGGCATCGGCCGAAAGCCCGTTGATCTTCTTTACGACAGCTTCCAGGTAGGCGCGGTCGCCCTTGTGATGGATGTCGGTAAAGTGAACAATTCGATGGGTGGGGTTATTTTGGGCAAGTTTGACCTTGCGAATTTTGAGCCATTCGGGTTCCAGCCAGGAGGCGTCGGCGTAGGCCAGCGCCGGGGCAGCGGCAAACGACCAAAGGAGAAAGCGTCTCCGACTGATCTTGCTGATACGTGAACCGGACCACATTACAGATCAATAGTATCACCCTTTTTGGCTTATCCAAGCGCAACATAAGGCCGATTTTTTGGGCTTTTTCCGGCTTGACGATTGAGCCTGAATGAGTAAGATTGGACGGCAACGTACAGTATGTTTCGCTGGACTCGTCCAGCGCGGAAGTCGGAGAGCCAGGTTCTGCCGGCTTTTTTATTCCCCGGGTGGGGGGGATGGTGAAAATGTTATGAACGCTGATTTTTTAGCCGTGTTGGAATTTTGGGAGCGGGAAAAGGGCATCAGTCGTGACGTCCTGGTTACCGCGGTCGAAGAAGCGCTGGTTTCTGCCGCAAAAAAGGCGGTGGGACCGGCGCGAGAACTGCGTTGCGCCATCGACACCAAAAACGGGGACATCAAGGCTTTCGCCAAACTGGTTGTCTCTGAAAAAGTTGGCTCCAAACACGATCAAATTTCCGTTTTTGACGCCCGCCGCATCAAGCCTGATGCGCAATTGGGTGATGAGTTGGAAGTAGAGGTAACTCCCGCGGGATTTGGACGCATTGCTTCGCAATACGCCAAGCAGGCGCTGATGCAGCAAATCCGCCGGGCGGAAAAACAACTGATTTTTACCGAATTCAAAGACCGGGTCGGGGACATTATGAGCGGGGTGGTGCGCCGTTTTGAGCGGTCTGATGTGACGATTGATTTGGGGAAATACGAGGCCCTGCTGCCCAACCGGGAACGCGTTCCGACGGAGGAATACCAAATCGGCGAACGCATTCGTTGCTACGTCAAAGCCGTGGAAAGCGGCCCGCACGGCCCTGAGATCATTCTATCGCGGGCCGACCCGCAGTTCGTCATAAAACTTTTCCAGTTGGAAGTCTCGGAGATAAACGACGGCACCATTGAGGTCAAAGGCATTGCCCGCGAACCCGGCTTCCGCACCAAACTGGCTGTCCACACCCGCGATCCGAAGGTGGACCCGGTGGGGGCTTGCGTCGGTTTGCGCGGGCAGCGGGTCAAAAACATCGTGCGGGAGCTGAATAACGAGAAGGTGGACATCATCAAGTGGGACGCGAACATCAAGAACTACGTGGCCAACGCCCTGGCCCCGGCTCAGCTTAAGGCGTTTAACGTGGACGAAGCACGGCATCGGGTTAAAATAATGGTGGCGGAAGACCAGCTCTCCCTGGCCATCGGCAAGCGCGGTCAAAATGCCCGGCTGACCTCCAAGCTGACCGGGTGGCAAATTGACATCGAACCGGAAACGGTGGTCATCTTTGGCTTCGAGGAGAAAGTGGCGCAGGCGGTGAAAACCATTGCCGCCGTTCCAGGTCTGACCCCGGAAATCGCCAGTGTTCTGGTGCATGCGGGATTTTCGACCATGGAGGCTTTATTTCAAGCCGAGGCGAGTGATTTGGAGCAGATTGAACAAATAAAGGACCAGGTGCCAGCCATATTGGCGGCGATCAAGGCCGAAGCGGAGCGGCGCAGTGGCGGAGAGGCCCCTGCCAAGCAAGAGTCTGCCTGAGTATATGCTGGAGGTTCACAATGTTGGCATGTTAGAATCATGAAAGCTTTGTGGGCCCACGGCCCGAGAAATTATTATGCCCGTTCGTATTTACGATTTAGCAAAGGAACTTGGTCTCGACAACAAGCTTGTGCTTGCAAAGGCCAAGGCGCTGGGCATGACGGCCGCCAAAGTCCCGTCCAGTTCGCTGGACAAAATCACGGCCGAGTTTCTTAAGGAAGAACTGGTTAAGGAGCACCCTCAAGCGGCAGCGCCCGCGCCCGTTGCTCCACCCGCGCCCGCACCTCTCCCGGCCCCGCCTGCGCCAATCAATCTTATATCGGAGACTCCTAAACCTGCGGTTCCGGAACCCATTGTGGCCGCGGCGCCTGTGGAGGCCCCGCCGGAACCGGTTGCGGCGCCAGCCCCGCCACCGGTGGTGGTGCCTGTCGCGCCGCCGCCCGTGCAAGTCGCCGCCGCCCCAGTGATTGAGAGTGCGCCTGCACCCGTGGCAAAAGCTGTTCCGCCGACGGCGCCGATTCCAGTCCCGGCACCAATTCCAGTGCCGGCTCCGGCTCCGGCTCCGGTTCAGATTCCGACACTGCCTCCTGTTCCGCTCCCGCCGCGGTTGCCCAGAATTGGGGAAAAGGTGGGATTCGTTGTTTTACCCGCCAAGCCGGCCGCCCGGCCAGCCGCCGAGAAATCCTCCAGCCGCGGATCTGGCGGTGGCCGAACCGAATTTTCGCGGCGCGGCGATAACCGCGGGGGCCGGGGGGGAGCCACGGCTCCAGGCGGTCAGACTTTCCCCGGCCAAAGGCCCGGGCAAAGATCCGCCCAAAGACCGGCAGCCGCTCCGAGCCTCAGCAAGCCGGATAAATTTGTTCCGCCGGCTTCCGGTGAAATGATTACATTGAAACCGCCCATCATCGTGCGCGATCTGGCGGAGCAACTGAAGCGCAAGCCCTTTCAAATCATTGCCGACCTCATGGAGGTGGGAGTGTTTGCCAATGTCAACCAGTCCATCGAGGAAGACGTCGCGCAGAAGATTTGTGCCAAATATAATTTCCGTTTCGAGGTGGAAAAGCGCGAGCGCGGCGGCGGCACCCACACCCCGGTCAAGAAAGTCGAACTGGATATCGAGGACAAGCCGGAGCAAATGAAGACCCGTCCGCCGGTGGTCACCATCATGGGCCATGTCGATCACGGCAAAACCACCTTGCTCGACGGCATTCGCAAAGCCAACGTGGCCGCGGGGGAAGCCGGTGGCATCACCCAGCATATCGGCGCCTACACCATTTCTTTTCCGCATCCGGAACGGAAAAACGAGCTGCAACAAATCACTTTTCTTGACACGCCCGGCCACGCCGCCTTCAGCGCCATGCGCGCCCGCGGGGCCACGGTCACGGATATTGTGGTGCTGGTGGTGGCGGCCAATGACGGCGTCATGCCCCAAACGCTCGAGGCTCTCAGCCACGCGCAAGCGGCCCGCGTCCCCATTATTGTCGCTGTCAATAAGTGCGACCATCCCAACGCCAATCCCATGAAAGTCCGCCAGCAACTCCAGGACAAGGGCCTGGTGCCGGATGACTGGGGCGGCGACACGATCTTTGTCGACGTCTCCGCCTTGACCAAACAGGGCGTGGACAAACTGCTGGAAATGATTTTGCTCCAGGCCGATTTGCTTGAACTCAAGGCCAACCCGGATCGCCGCGCCAAAGGCAACGTGATTGAGTCCGGTCTTGAACCCGGCGGCCCGACCGCGACTGTGCTGGTTCGCAAAGGCACTTTGCGCGTGGGCGATGTGGTGATTTGCGGCCCCTATTGGGGCAAGGTGCGGGCCTTGATCAGCGAGGAAGGCACGCGCCAGAAAATCGCCGGCCCCTCGGTCGCGGTAAAGATCCTCGGCCTCAACGGCATTCCCGAAGCCGGCTTGGAATTCAGCGTGCTGGAGGATGAAAAAGCCGCGCGCGACCTGGCCGATCAACGCACCCAGGAGGCGCGGACGCAATCGACGGAAGTCCGGGCCAAAGTCACCCTGGAAAATCTTTTCGCCACATTGGATGCGTCGCAGGCCAAAGCGCTCAAGGTGGTGGTCAAAGCCGATACGCAAGGCTCGGTGGAGGCCATTGTCGAAGCGCTCAAGAAAATTGAGGGTGGCCTGGTTTCCCTGGAAGTCATTCACAGTGCGGTGGGCACCATTACGGAATCCGATGTCTTGCTGGCCTCGGCTTCACACGCGATCATTCTCGGCTTTCACACCCGCATCGATGTCGGGGTGGCTGATCTTGGCAAGCGCGAAGGCGTGCAGATCAAACTGTATTCCATTATTTATGAATTAATCGACCAGGTTAAAGAAGCCATGGCCGGTTTGTTGGAGCCTGACATTAAAGAAGTCGTCATCGGCTCGGCGGAAGTCCGCAAGATTTTCGAGCTTTCCAAAGGCGGCAACGTGGCTGGTTGCATGGTGAGCAGCGGGCGCATCGTGCGCGGGAAAGCCCGGGTCATGCGCCGGAAAGGCTTGATTTACGAAGGCATTATCCAGACCCTGCGCCGCTTTCAGGATGAAGTTAACGAAGTGCGCGCCGGCATGGAGTGCGGCATCCGCATCGAAGGATTTAATGAAATGCAGGTTGGTGATGCCATTGAATGTTACACTACCGAAAAAGTAGCCCCAAAAGTAACTTAATGCCCCGGAGGTTGCCATGTCCCTGAGATTGGAACGCGTGCGCGAAATGTTGAAGCGCGAAATCGGCGAGGTCATCCGCCGCGAATTGCCTGTCGATGAAGTCGGACTCATCAGCGTCAACGATGTTGACGTGGCGCCGAACCTGAAAACAGCGTCCGTCTTTATCGGCATTCTGGGCGGCGACGCCCAAAAGAAGAAGGGCATGGAGGCGCTGGAGAAACATCGCAAACGCATCCAGGGACTTCTGGGCAGGGCCATCATTCTGAAGTACACCCCGCAATTGCGCTTTCTCCTCGACGATTCTGTGGAGCGGGGCAATCGCGTTTTGAAGATTCTGGATGAATTGGAGAAATCCTCCAGCCAGGAATGAAATCCCATCTCGAGCTCATTGATCGCGTTCTGGACAAGATCGCGGAAAGCCAGTCCATTTGCATTGGCGGCCACATCCGTCCCGATGGGGATTGCGTCGGGTCCGAATTGGGCCTGGCCCTCGCTCTGCGCAAGCAGGGAAAAAAAGTCTCGTGTTGGAACGAAGACTCCATGCCGCAAAAATACGCATTCCTTGATCCGGACAAGCTGCTGCAAAAACCGGCGCCGGCGGCGGAGTTCGATCTGGTGATTGCAGTTGACAGCGCCTCTTTTGACCGGTTGGGCGCAGTGGGGCCGGCGGTCGCGCAACGCAAATACCTGATTAACATCGACCACCACCAGAGCAACACGCGCTACGGGGATTTGAACTGGATTTCGGCGCGCGAAGCGTCCACGGGCGAATTGATTTTCCGGCTGTTGCAGGCGGCCAGGTGGCCGATTACTCCCGCGATTGCCGATTGCCTGTTCACGGCGGTTTCGACTGACACCGGTTCCTTTCAGTATCCGACCACCAAACCGGTGACTTTCCACACCGGCGGCGAACTGGTGAGACTGGGGGCGAACCTTGAAACGATTTGTCAGGAGGTCTATCAGTCCTTCTCGCTCTCGCGCGTCCGATTGCTCAAGCACCTCTACAGCCATTTTCACCTGACCCACAACAACCAGATCGCCTGGCTTTGGCTCAAGAAAAGGGATTTCGCCCGCACCGGGGCGGAAAGCAGCGACTCGGAAGGGTTGATCGACCACATCCGCGCCATTGAGCCGGTGGTGGTGGCGTGCATTTTTGAGGAAGCGGAGGAAGGCGTAGTGCGGGTAAGCCTGCGCTCGAAGTCTCCCCGCATCAATGTCAACGAGATTTTGTCGCAATTTGGCGGCGGTGGGCACCCCGCGGCCGCCGGGGCCCGCATTGCCGGCCAGCCTCTGGGGGTGCAGCGCCGGGTGATTGGGGCCATAAAAAAAGCTCTCAACTCCAAACTTTGATTCATGCATGTATTTGATCCATTCGACGGCGCTGTCCTGATCGACAAACCCGCCGGGCCAACTTCGCACGACGTCGTCGACGCCTTGCGCCGCACCTTTCGCCTCGAGAAGGCGGGTCATTGCGGCACCCTTGACCCGAATGCCACCGGTTTGCTCATCATTGTTTTGGGCAAAGGCACCAAGCTCTCCGAAAAGCTTATGTCCGACGACAAAGTCTACGAGGGCACGATTAAGTTCGGCGAGGCCACTGACAGTTATGACGCCGCCGGGGAGCTGGTTTCCTCCCTGCCCGTTCCTCTGATCACGCTGGAGGAATTGAACACCACCGCCGCCGCTTTCCAGGGCGACATCATGCAGACGCCGCCCATGGTTTCGGCTGTCAAGATTAAAGGCGTGCCGCTTTACAAAATGGCGCGCAAGGGCATTGAAGTGGAGCGCAAACCCAGGTTAATTCATATTTACAGCTTTCGTTTCACCAATTATACCGAGCCGCTGGGGCAGTTTCGCGTCGCCTGCACCAAGGGAACCTACGTGCGCGCCCTGGCCCATGAGATCGGCGGGAAGATCGGTTGCGGCGCCCATCTGGCCACCTTGCGCCGGGTCGTTTCCGGAAAATTTGACGTGAAGGACGCCATCCCGTTTGAAGACGTCCTCAAGCTTTCGTCCGGCGAATTGCAGAAGCGCGTCCTGCCCTTCTTGAAACTGGCCCAGACCGCTTAATGCTGCTGTCCAATTCCAGATGAACATCATCCACGCCGCCGCTGACTTAAAAACCGGGCCGGGCGGAGTTTGCCTGGCCATCGGTGTTTTTGATGGCGTCCATCTGGGCCATCAAAGCGTTATCGGCCGGGCGAGAGAAGAAGCGCGCCAGCGTGGCGCCCTTTCGGTCGTGCTCACTTTCGACCGCCATCCCAACGCCATCGTCGCGCCGCAAAATGTTCCGCCGCTGATCTATCCCCTGGCAAAGAAACTGCGGGTCATCTCTTCCCTGGGCGTGGATGCAACCTGCGTCATTCATTTTGACAAGGCTTTCAGCCAAATCTCCGGCGAACAATTCATTCGTGGCGTGGCCCGCGATTTCAAGGCGATCCGCGCCGTATGCGTTGGGGAAACTTTTATGTTTGGCTGCCGGCGTTCGGGCAACGTCGCGCTGCTCCGGACCTGGGGCGGGGAATTGGGATTCGCGCTGCATGCCCTTCCGGATGTTTCCCTGGGCGGCCAGCCGGTCAGCAGCACCCGCATTCGCGAGGCGGTGCGCGCCGGTCGGTTGGAGGAAGCCGGGCAACTGTTGGGCCGCCCTTACACCCTGTGCGGACCGGTCGTCACCGGTGAGCAGCGCGGGCGAAAAATTTGTTTCCCGACCGCCAATCTCGATTTGGCCGGCATTCTCGTACCGTCCGCCGGCGTCTATGCCGCGGACGCGGAAGTGGCTGGAAAAACCCATCGTGCCGCGGTGAATATTGGTCATCGCCCCACCGTGCATTCGCTCAACGCGCCCCTTTCCGTCGAGGCGCATCTGTTGGATTTCCGCGGGGATATTTACGGCCAGGAAATAGAATTGACGTTTTTGAAAAAACTGCGCGACGAGCGCAAGTTCCCATCTGTCATCGCCTTGCAGCAGCAGATCGAAGAAGACGTGGCCGCCGCGCGCGCATTGCCCACCGAGGCGAAAAACACGAGTGGCGCAAACACCAACTGATAAAGCGCGGTGGCAAGTCAGATTTGGAACGATTTCTGCGGAAACTCGTGAGGCCGGCTAAGACATTGGCAGTCGAGACTTTTGTGAAAGAAAGTCCTGAGCATGGATAAATTCGGCTGCATGTTACTGGTCTGTTGCTCTTCATGTAGCAGGCTAAGTCGTTGGCTATCCAATCCCGAAAGCTTTCGGGGTTACCGTGTAGCCCCTTTTTCAAGCCTATGTGTCATATCTGGTGTTTCTCGCATCGTGCAGGGCTTTCTTGCAGAAAACGCGTTGCCGCCCATTTGCCCGGATCCATGTATTGGCCGGGACAAGTCGCAAGTCGCGGCCTTGCAGCCTTTTTACTCGACAAATCTCGAAAAAAGGTATGTAATTTTTCATCGCTTAACGTAGACGAGTAAAACCGGTCAGCCGCGCGGGGTTGGGATCTTAATTTATCTGGTGCGATGCGACAAAACCGGAGAACGGGATATGAAAAAACCGACAAAATGGATCGTGGTTGCGCTGACTTCAGGATTAATTCCGCTGAGCGGCTTGCTTTGCCAACCAGCCCAAGCCGTCCTGCTCAATGAATCGGGCACGTCTGTCCTGGCCGATTCGGCTGGGGTGAGCACCGGCCCCGAGGCGCTCGTTGTGGATTGGAGCGTGCAGGAAAATGCTTCCCTCATCTTCACCTACACCTATACCGTTTATAATCCCGCCGGCGACGTCCAATTGCCCGGCAGCGGCTCACCTGGTTCACCTGAAGTTGTTGATGCTTTTTCGGTCGGCTTTGACACGACGGCTCCCGGTGCCTTTATACCCGGCAGCCAAACCGGCGGCCTTTTAGATCTGAATAATGGCGCGATTGGACTGAACTGGGATTTTAACCCTGTCTCGCCAGGCACCAACAGCGGCCCTTTGTCGTTTGAGTCACTTCTTCTGCCGACTCAGGGCTTTGCGGTTGCCTTGGATGCCAATCCACCGTCGCCCTGGTCTTCCTACCCCGATGGCCAGGAAGTTCCTGTGCCGGCTGGGGTGGTTGTTCCCGATTCGATGAGCACCGTGACCGCGCTGGCCGGGGCGTTGCTGCTCTTCCCCGCACTAAAAAGATCCAAGCCGCTTCAGTCGAAGTAGCTCAATCGAATGCCAAAAAGCGGTTAGCATTTCCCAAACAACGGGTAGTGGGAGCCGTGATCTGCGTCCAGAGTGTTAGAAATTCTAATCCAACTTTGTCTGGGAATAAGACTCGTTGCCGTTATGCGCGCCGCTAAGAGAGACCAAATGCCCCTGGATTGCCAGCGCCAGGCGGGGAGGGACTGCAGGTTATGACACTTGTTCTCGCCTTGATCATCGTCCCTTTCCTTGCCGGATTGATCCTGCTTTGCCTGCCGGCCGGATGGCCTCGCCGAAGCATGGTCGTGCTCGTGACAGCGACCGTGTACGTGGGAAGCATCGCGCTGGCCAGCCAACCCGCCCCGATGGACTTGGGCGACTTGCCGCTGGGCCGCCATGGCATCCACGAGGGCATGATGATCGTCGAGCTGCTGATGGGCGTTTACATTCTCTACGTGGGTGTGAGGGCCAGGCATTTTTTGATCGTGGCGCTCATGCTCGGCCAGGGTGCGGTGATGGCATGGTTGGAGAGCCTTGCCGGTTCCGGGGTCAATGCGGCTCATGCGCTCTTTGTGGACAAGTTTTCCCTGGTCATGGCGCTGATAAACGGGCTGGTCGGCGGCGGCATTTGTCTCTATGCGCTCGGTTACATGCGCGAATACCATACCGAAGCCCATCGCGATGTTCCGGACCGGCGCCCCCTGTTCTTTGCTCTGCTTTTCGTCTTCATGGGCGCGATGTTCGGCCTGGTGTTTGCCGACGACTTGACCTGGTTGTTTTTCTTCTGGGAAATCACCACCCTGTGCTCCTTCCTGCTGATCGGCTACACGCAAACCCCGGAAGCGCGAAAAAACGCCTTGCGCGCCCTGGTGATGAATCTGGCCGGCGGGCTGACTTTCGCGCTGGCCATTGTCTTTTTTTACCGGAATACGCACAGCCTTGGACTGCAAACGCTGATCCATTCAAAACAGGCGGTGGTGCTCTTGCCCGCCGCATTGCTTTGCTTTGCCGGCATCACCAAAGCCGCCCAATGTCCTTTTTCAAGCTGGCTGCTCGGGGCGATGGTGGCGCCAACACCGGTTTCCGCCTTGCTGCATTCGAGCACGATGGTGAAGGCGGGTGTGTATCTTATCATACGGCTCGCTCCGGCCATCTCCGGCACCACCGTGGGATTGATGGTGGCGCTGGTCGGCGGGGGAACTTTCCTGGTCGGCTCGCTCGCCGCCATTACCACGCCGGAAGCCAAGCGCGTGCTGGCGTATTCTACCGTGGCCAATCTGGGATTGGTCGTGCTGTGCGGAGGCATCGGCACTTATGCGGCGGTGTGGGCGGGAATATTGTTGATCATTTTCCACGCGGTGGCCAAGTGCCTTTTGTTCCTGTGCGTGGGAGTGGTCGAGCACAAATTGCACAGCCGCAATATTGAAGACATGTCCGGTCTTATACTTTACATGCCCCGCGTGGCGGTGATGATGCTCATCGGCATGGCCGGAATGTCGCTGGCGCCGTTCGGAATGCTTATCAGCAAATGGGCTGTCTTGCGTGCCGTGGTGGATGCCTATCCGCTCCTTTGCATCTTCATTGTTTTTGGCAGCACCGCGACGCTTTTCTTCTGGGTAAAATGGATGGGAAAACTGGTGGAAGTCGTCCGCCCGCAAGTCCGGGTGGTCAAGGAAATCTCGCTGGACGAATCGATTGCCCTTTACGGCCTTTCGCTGGTCACTTTTCTGGCCTGCCTGTTTTTCCCGTTCTTATCCAGTCAGTTCATCGAACCGTACGTGACGGGCGTTTATGGGCAATCCGCATTCCTGGGCCGGGGCAACACCATCATCATGGTGATTATGATGATGGTGGTGATGTTGTTCCCCCTCAGTTTCCTCAGTCACGGCCGCGGGGTGAAATTAGTGGACCCGTACCTGGGCGGCGCCAACGTGGCGGGCAGTCCGGGTTTCACCGGTTCAGGCGGGACGATCGAAAATGTGACTATGCAAAATTATTACCTCGGCGGTGTGCTCAATGAGATCTGGCTTTCCCGCATTGCCGTGGCCGGCGGGGCGGCGTTGCTGGCGGTGATGATCACCTTTGCTATTTTATGAATCCCTGGCTCCGATTGATTATTTATCTGGTGGCGGCTCCGCTGGTGGGCGGTTTGTTGGCGGGCTGGGACCGGCGTCTCTCCGCGCGCATGCAATCCCGGCGCGGCCCGCCCATTTTTCAGCCGTTTTACGATGTGCTTAAACTGTGGCAGAAGCAGAATCTGGCCGTCTGTTTTGCGCAAAACTATTACATCTTCTTTTTCCTTCTTCTTGTCATATTTACCGGCGGACTATTTTTCGCCGGATCGGATTTGTTGCTGGTCATCTTTGCGCTGACGACCGCTTCGATTTTCTTTGTCTTGGGCGCTTACAAGGCCAGTTCGCCCTTCAGCTTCATCGGCGCCGAGCGCGAACTGATCCAAATCATGGCCTACGAACCGATGGTGCTGCTCACGGCCATCGGCATGTACATGGTCACCAAAACTTTTTATGTTCACGGCATCGCCAATCACAGCGACCTGTTGGTGCTGGCCTTGCCGGGCGTTTTTCTCGGCTTCGTCTTTATGCTGGAGATCAAGTTCCGGAAATCTCCCTTTGACCTTTCCTCCTCGCATCATGCCCATCAGGAATTGGTCCGCGGCATCACCACGGAATTCTCGGGCCGCACCCTGGCCATGATCGAGGTGGCGCATTGGTATGAAACCGTGTTTCTGCTCGGCTGGGTCTATTTGTTTTTTGCGTCCTCGCCCATCTTCGGAGTGGCAATGGCGTTGGTCGTATACGTATTCACCGTGCTGGTGGATAACGTCTTCGCCCGGATGAAGTGGCAGGTGGCCCTCGGCAGCGCCTGGGTTGTCACTGCCGTGCTGGGCTTCGGCAACATCATGGTTCTTTCTTTCCAACGATAGGAACACATCATGCGCGGCCTCAAACAATCACCCTGGATTCTCCACTACGACGCTTCCAGTTGCAATGGTTGCGACATCGAAACGCTGGCCTGCCTGACCCCTATTTATGACGTGGAACGGCTGGGCGTCCTTAACACCGGCAATCCGAAACACGCCGACATTTTCCTCGTCACCGGCGCAGTCAATGAACAAAGCAAAGCTGTCATTCAGAATCTTTACCGGCAATTGCCGGAGCCCAAAGTGGTGGTGGCCGTGGGCGCTTGCGCGGCCAGCGGCGGCATCTTCCGCGAGTGCTACAACATTTCCGGCGGGGTGGACATTGTGGTGCCGGTGGATGTTTACGTCCCCGGATGCGCCGCCCGTCCGGAAGCCATCATCGACGGGGTTGTCAAAGGTTTGGCGGTCATGGAAGAGAAACAAACCATTCTGGCTTCCGCCCGCGGCAGCATCGATAAAATAACTTATTCGCGCGCCCGGTTGGCGGACGCCGGTTTCATCCATGCCCTGCGCAAAGCCGCCGGCCAGGCCGAAGCCGTGCTCTACGGCGACGACTCATTTCCAGTCCTGGATGAATCTTTGCAGGACCTGCAAAACGAGTTCGAACAGAAGGTTTTTTTGAAAGCGGTGATCAACGGCAAGATCATCGGTTCCATCGCCGGCCACTGGGACGGTCACACCGTAAACGTTGACGGACTGGCGGTTCATCCGTATTTCCAAAATACCGGAGTGTCCGGGCGTTTGCTGATGGAAATCGAGCAGGCGTTTCAGGGAATGAAACAGATCGAAACCCGGGTAGGCAACAAGAACGAGCCGCTGCAAAAGGAGTTGCTCGAACTGGGCTATCAAAATTTCAAAACGGAGGTGTTTACACCGAAAATCACCTGGATCTATCTGCGAAAGGAACGGACATGATACCCGACCAAACACTGGAAGTCATCGCCGTCAGCGCCTTGCTCGAAAGGGTTCGCGCCCTGCACGCGGGAGGGAGCCGGTTGGTCCAGATTTGTGCCACCGCGCTGTCCTGTCAATATGAATTAACCTACAGCTTCGACCTTGATGGCTCCCTGTCGAGCCTGCGGGTGCAGGTGCCGGGCGAGGACGCGCGCGTGCCAAGCATCGGTTCCATTTACGGCTGCGCCTTTCTTTATGAGAATGAAATGCACGACCTCTTCAATATCAAGGTGGAGGGATTGACGGTGGATTTCCACGGCAATTTGTATAACACGGCTGTCAAATATGCCTTCGGTGATACCACGGTCCCGCTCGCCAAACCCCAACCCGGGCCGGTCCTGCGGCGCGATTAAACATTATGGCCCGCACCATTATTCCATTCGGCCCGCAGCACCCGGTTCTGCCTGAACCGATCCATCTTGATTTGGTGGTTGAAGACGAGAAGGTGGTCGAGGCGCGGCCCTCCATCGGCTTTGTCCATCGCGGGCTGGAGAAGCTGGTGGAAAAAAAGGACTACACTGAATTCGTCTATGTAGCGGAACGGATTTGCGGCATTTGCAGTTTCATTCATGGGCAAACCTATTGTCAGGCGGTGGAAGCCATCATGGACGTTCCAGTCCCGCCCCGCGCCCATTATCTGCGGACGGTTTGGGGCGAGCTTTCCCGCATCCACAGTCATCTTCTCTGGCTCGGATTGATGGCGGACGGCATGGGCTTTGAAAGTCTCTTCATGCACTCCTGGCGCGTGCGCGAACGGGTGCTCAACATTGTGGAAGCCACCACGGGCGGGCGCGTTATCTTTGGCTCCTGTAAAATTGGCGGCGTGCGCCGCGACATTGGGGCCGGCGCGATCAAGGATACGTTGGCTGAACTGGCGATAATCGAACGGGACTTGCGCGAAATTACCAAGGTTTTTCTTAATGACAATTCGGTGAAAAGCCGTCTTTGCGGGGTGGGCGTCCTTTCGCGGCAGGAAGCCCATGAAATGGGATGCGTCGGTCCCGTTCTGCGCGCCAGCGGCGTGGCCCAGGACATGCGCGCCCTGGGCTACGCGGCCTATCAGGAACTGGAGATGAAACCCGTCACGCGTACCGCGGGGGACTCCTACGCGCGGTGCGCGGTGCGGTGCGAAGAATTATTTCAATCGATCAGCCTCATCCGCCAGGCGCTGGGGAAAATCCCGGACGGAGAAATCGCGGTCAAAGTCAACGGCAACCCCAAAGGCGAAGTCATCATGCGCACCGAACAGCCGCGCGGCGAGGTGGTCTATTGCCTCAAGGCCAACGGTTCCAGGAATCTGCAAAGGTTCCGTGTTCGCACTCCCACCTTTGCCAACCTCCCGGCCATGCTCAAGCTGCTGCAGGGCTGCGAACTGGCCGATGTTCCGGTGCTCGTCCTGACCATCGATCCCTGCATCAGTTGCACAGAAAGGTAACATGCCGTACTTCCAAATGTCCTGGCTGGCTGTAAAATGGGCGCTCTCCAAACCGCCCACCACGCGGTATCCCTTCGTCCCGCGCCGGGCCATTGCCGGTTCGCGCGGCCAGTTGGTTTTCACCCGGGACAACTGCGTTTATTGCACCGCCTGCGCCAAAAAGTGTCCCACTGGCGCCCTCACAGTGGAGCGCGCACAGAAAAGGTTCGTGCTGGACCGCCTGCGATGCATTAGTTGCGGTTGCTGCGTGGAAATTTGCCCCAAAGATTCCCTGGCGCTGTCCACCAGCCACGGCTCGCCGGCCACGACCCAAAATAATGAATCTTATTCCGGGACGTGACGTTCCGGCTCTGGTATAAATAGAAGTTTATGAAAACAGAATCAGCGGATAAAACGGGCGCCAAAGCGAAATACGCCTGGCGCGAGTTCGACCGGGTTGACCCGCCGAAACGTCCAGTGCCGGACCGGTTGTCCGATTTCAACGAAATCTTCCAACCTTACGACGAAGCCACCGCCAGCCAGCAAGCCAGCCGCTGTGTGCAATGTCCCAATCCCAATTGCGTCGCTGCCTGCCCGCTGGACATTCCCATCCCCGAATTGCTCAACCTCACTGCCGAGGGCCAGTTCCGCGAGGCGGCGGAATTGCTTTTCCGAACCCAAAGCCTGCCCGAATTCGTCACCCATTTTTGCGTGGAAAAGAGGACCTGCGAAGCCGCTTGTGTTCTGGACAAGGCATCCGAGCCCATTCCCATCGGTTCCATTACGCGGTTTCTGCTGGATTATGGTTGGAAGCACGGTGTGCAGGAGCCGCTTCCAGCGCCTGCCACCGGCCGGCGCGTCATGGTCATTGGTTCGGGTTTATGCGGTTTGGTGGCGGCCGATGCCCTGTCCCGCCTGGGCCATGCCGTGACGATTATTGACAGCGCGTCCGCTCCAGGGGGACGGCTGGTCAACGGGCTGCCCGGATTCAAGGTGGACCGGGCGGTGATCCGGCGGCGGGTGCAATCTCTCAAAGACCGCGGCGTGCAATTCCGCATGGACACCGTTTGGGGCCGGGACGTTACCCTGGGCGAATTGCGCGGCAATTCCGACGCCGTGCTCTTTGCGCTGGGCCGCACCGAAGCCGTGCCGCTGGACATCCCGGGCGCAAAGCTGCGCGGGGTTTGCCAGGCTTATCCTTTTATTCTTTACCATACCTCCGACGCGCCTCTGCAGGCGCTGCCGGTCAACGTCGAGGGTCTCCGCGTCGTGGTGCTGGGCGGCGGTGATACGGCGATGGATGCGTTGCGCATTGCCCTTCGCGCCGGAGCCCGTGATGCCGTGTGCATTTACCGCCGTGACCAGGAGAATATGCCGGCTGATCCCAAAGAATTGGAAAATGCGATCGAGGAAGGCGCGCGCGTTTTGTTCCAGAGCCAGCCAGTGGAGATCATTGGCAACCTGAGCGAAGAAGTGATCCAGGTCCGGTGCGTGCGGACACAATCCGGCGCTGCCGATGAGTCCGGCCGAATCACAGCGCAGCCGCGGCCCGGTACGGAGTTTGAAGTCCCGGCGGAAGTGGTGCTGGTGGCTTATGGATTTGTTCCGCCCCGCCTGCCCAATTGCCCCGATCTGGCGGACTTGGCCGTCAACGAACGCGGCTGTCTGGTGGTGGATTCCAACCAGATGACCAACGTGCCCGCGGTTTTTGCCGCCGGCTCCATCGCGCGCTGGCCGGTTTCGATGATGGACGTAATGCAGGACGCCCGCCAAGCCGCCGCCGCCATGGATCGCTATCTGGCCGACCGGCGCTCCCGCGTCTGACACGAAGGGGATGAACGACCGCCCGACCTGCGGCGTTGCGGCGAAGAGGCGCGAGCAACGCAAAAGGGGATTATTTTGCCCTCAGCAGCAGCACCGGCACCCTGATACTATGCTGAACGCGGCTGGCGGTTGTCCCGAGAAAAATATCGGCCAGAAAACGATGTCCGTGCGTGCTCATCGCCACCAGATCGCATCCCTTGCGCTCCACCCATTTTACAATCTCGCTGACCGGATCGCCATAAGCCAGTTCCGCTTGGCTGGGAATTCCGGCGGTTTGAAATTCAGCCCGCACCTTTTCCAAATAAGCCGTGTCCTGCGTGATCTCCGGGCTGATTGCATCCGGGCCATAGGTGCGCGCCGCCCAACCGTCAGCGACATGGAGCAGAACGACGCGGCTCTGGGCAAGGCCGGCCAGAGTTTTGACGTGTTCAATGATGGCACGATCAGTGGGCGTGCCGTCCAACGTCACTAGAATCGTTTTATACATGCGTCAGCTTTGCTTGCCTGGAGCATCACCCACCCGTGACGACATGCCAAGCCGATTTAAGCGAGTCTGGAAGCCCGTAAAGGTCCATCAACGTAATGAGCAGCGCGCTGCCCCAGCCGGCGATGAGCAAAAACCAGCCCAATTTCCACGCTCCCATCCTTTTGCGGGAACTGGTGAAATGGAGCAATGGAAACATGGCAAAGGGCAGTTGCAAAGCCAGCACTACCTGGCTGAGTGTGAGGAGATCGTTGATGCTGCTGTCACCACGAATTCCAATAATAAGCACGGCGGGAATAATGGCCAACATGCGCGTAATAATCCGCCGCAACCACGGGGCGATTCGCCAGTGCATAAACCCTTCCATCACAACCTGCCCCGCCAGTGTTCCGGTGATGGTGCTGCTTTGCCCGCTGGCCAGCAGCGCCACCACAAACAAAGTGCTCGCCACAGCCGTTCCCAACAGCGGCGCCAGCGTCAGATACGCGATCCGAATCCAATCGCTGTCGGCCGTGAAAGTTACCACATGCCCTCCCGCCACTGTGACGCTCGTCTTGCCGTAAAAAACCAGCGCCGCCAGCACCATGATGGCTGCGTTGACAAAGAAGGCCACCGTCAGCGCAGCTGTGGAATCGATGGTGTTAAAGCGGATCGCGCTCCGTATGGACGCCTCGTCCTTTTGCAACCGGCGGCTCTGCACCAGCGCCGAATGCAGGTAAAGATTGTGCGGCATGACGGTGGCCCCGATGATGCCGATGGCGATGTAAGTCATTCCCGCCTGGCGAAGGCTCGGGGTGAACAGTCCGCGCCCCATTTCCAGGAAGTTCGGCTGCATCTGGGGCAAAACAAAAATTTCGATGAAATAACAGGCGGCAATGGTCGCCACCAGCAGCAGCACGATCGCTTCGATGGTCCGCATCCCGAACCGTTGCAAGGCCAGCAGCAGGAGCACATCCACACCCGTAATAATGACCGCCCAAAGCAGCGGAATGTGGAACATGAGATTGAGCGCCACGGCGCTGCCCAGCACTTCGGCCAGATCGCAGGCCCCGATGGCTAATTCGCAGAACAACCAGTTGGGCCAGCGGGTCCAGCTTGGATACCAATCGCGGCAGCATTGCGCCAGGTCCTTTCCCGTCACCACGCCGAGGCGGGCCGAGATGACTTGCATGAAGATGGCCATTAAACTGGCCAGCCCAACCACCCAGAGCAGGCCGTATTTGAATTGCGCTCCGCCCGCGAGATCGGTGCCCCAATTGCCCGGGTCCATGTAGCCCACGCTGATGAGAATGGCCGGTCCCACAAAGGCCCGCCATTGCTTCCAGAATCCGGCCTGGGCCTGCGGCACTTCCACGCTCCCGTGCATCCCTTCAATCGACATGCTGCCCGGGTGCGCGTCGACAGCCATCCCGTCGTGTTCCCGTTCACGCAATATCCCCGCGCCGGAATTCTCCGACTTTTCGCTCATGTCATTAACCAGGGCATCGCCACGGCAACAAACATAATGGAAGAAATGTTTTTGTCAATTAAGAGTATTAGGCAAGTCTAATATTTTGGTTGTGTCCTGCCATTGTGTTTTTTAAAAAACTCCCCGACCCTCCAGACGCGGTTCGTCAAGCCTCGGGCCATTGCTGGTGTTCTGCTGGACTGCTGGCGTCGTTTCCGTGGCCTTTTGATACAAAGCTGAGTGCGGGCGGCAGAAGTTGAAATAGAGCGTTTTAAGAAATACTGTAGCCATTCGGAGCGAGGATTTTTGGGTTTTGGCGAGGCTTTGGCGAAGGAGCATGCCCGCAGGCCTGCGACTGAGCCGAAACGAAGCTAACACCCAAAAAGACCGCTCCTCCCTTGTGGCCGAATGGCTACAGTATTTCTTAAACCGCTCTAATAATACTAGGTTAAGTAGTCACCCAGAGTTATCGAAGGTTGTCAGGCACCAAGGACACTTACCGGAGAGGTGGATCAGATCCGCCTGAAGCCTCCTGCGGATCATCGGCAAGGTCACA
>Ga0182030_10005764_pt1 | contig 26225 bp, 24 predicted proteins | sample 812S3MmetaG_FD_121299 | JGI IMG/M metagenome (GOLD analysis project Ga0182030, IMG submission 121299) | Permafrost microbial communities from Stordalen Mire, Sweden - 812S3M metaG (Illumina Assembly) | ecosystem: Environmental > Terrestrial > Soil > Wetlands > Permafrost | place: Sweden...
GGAGCAGCATTTGAGCCAGTAATGGTTGCATTAATTAGCCACAGTTCGTTACTGAGGATATTTACGTAGGCGCCTTTAAGTTGGGCGTGACCGTTTCTAACTGCCTTTGTCTCCGCACCAGTTAGAACTATTCCAACAGTAATTGGCTCATTGAGGGTGTAATCAAATCGAGCTCGTCGGTTGGATATAATTTTAGAATTAGGTTTTTTCTTTACCATAAGATAATTATGAACTAATTAGACTGAGGTTACAAAATTATTAATATGTCTGAGCAAACTCGTTTTCGGCAATATTCCAAAAAGTCGGGTCATGTTTAATAACTTTTTGGTAATACCACCACTCAACACCCCATAGATCAATGGTTTTCATGCCCGTTGCCTTACCGTACTGGAATCTATTGATCAGCCTAGCTGGATCCATTGATTTGAGTTGTTCTTTCTCGGATGCGGCAGTCATAAATGTTGGCGGCCAGGGTTCAGCTTGAAGCTCAGTTAACTCAGTATTTTTGCCAGTAATAATTTTCTCGGTTCCAGCAAGGAAAGCATAAAACCAAGCCGGAAATGGATATTCGAAATAACGGTGAGTGATTGTTTGATCATAAACTCGTTTATACACTGAAACGCCAAATATATCAGGAGTCGGTTGGCCAAGAGGCGTGCCCAGTGCGTTGTTGCTCCTATTGACTAGTACTTGGTGATTAGGATCAAGTTTCTTAACCATATTAAATTCATTAACTAATCTTTGACGGGAATAATTAGTGCAGGTACCGAATGCCTTTAGAAAGTATTCGTTTTCTAGCTCATAAGTACTCAACTCGGGATTTCCCTTATAGCGATTAACTACGGCTGTTATAAAAGCATTTAACTGTGGATCCCAAACTGAGTAAGGCTCACTAGTTGCCCAAGTTGGTATATGACATTCAGGCCATCTTGGTTGTCGAAGCCCAATACTTAGATTGACTTTAACATGGTATTGATCTGCCATGGCAAATTCTTGATCAAGCTCTGAAAAATTATAAGTGCCTTTGGTGTCTTCTATGGTGCTCCAGTAACTAGTGAATCTAATGTTTTTTATTTTCAGATCTTGGAATATTGCGCTAAGAGTATCGATTGGATTTAGACCCAAGCTTTGAGCGTATTCAGGTACAAAGCTCACGCCCATATCATAGGGGACATTTTCTTGAGTATATATATACCACCTGGCGATGCCATACATAATTGCTAAACACACAACGACGGTAATTAAAAATCCCAATAGAATTTTGTGCCATATACTTTTGGTGAACCACTTCCATATCGAAAAAAAGGTTTTAATAATCGGCAAGGTTTTAAATGACCTCTTGGAAGATAACTTTTTTGGTTTTGTTTTGTATGCCATAATTAGATCTAATTAATATGAATAAAGCGTTAACGTTATCGATAATTATACCAGTCTATAATGAATCTGACCATCTAAAAGCTTGCCTGCAGTCAATTAAAAATCAGACGGTAATGCCCGATGAAGTATTAGTTGTAGATAATAACTCAACAGATGATTCGATTGCTATTGCCAAGAGATTTAACTTTGTTAAAATCGTTCCTGAAACCAAACAAGGTATTGTTTTTGCACGCGACGCTGGATTTAATGCTTCTTCTTCGGATATTTTAGGCAGAATTGATGCAGACTCGATTCTACCCAACTATTGGGTAGCTAAAGTTTTAGAATTCTATGATGACGACCAACATTTAAAAAACTATGCTTGGACCAGTGAGGCGTATTGGTACAACATGAGCCACCCAGTGTTATACTCTTGGTTCTCGGCTCAACTGGTATTTAGATTTAATCGATTCATTTTAGGACATTACCCACTTTGGGGTTCATCTATGGCAATTACTAAAGAGTCATGGCTAAAGGTTAAAAATAAGGTGTGTCTAAGAAACGACATTCATGAGGACCTAGATCTATCGATCCATCTACATAACTTAGGCTACAAAATCACTTATGCGACTGGTGTGAAAGTTAGCGTTTATCTAAGAAGGTTATATAGTGATTTTGGCAAACTGTTTGCCTACTTACTTCTTTGGCCGCAAACTCTAAGAGTCCATAAGCTCCGAAGATGGTATTTGGGTCTACTCGGTGCCGCCTTTGTATATGTCGAGGCGTCTATATATATTGGATTTAGGAAATTTCTTTCACTGTTTTCTAAGAAATTTTCGGTTCGTAATTGAGCGCAATTAAAACTGTCTCTTGAGCTTGAATTGCTCTTTGATATGATATGATTTCGTTTGTTGGCACACTACCGCTGTCAAGCTTGGCCTTAAGAGCAACTAATATATCATCATCTGCGAAGATACATCTAATTTCTGCTGACATCTTCATTGCACCACCGTCAGACAAAGAATCGATTTCTTCTATTCGCTGATTAACATCGAAGATACCATTAATAAAATCGAAGAACGGCACTTGAAAGATGGCGCCAGTGCTTAGAGTATTAGCTCTCTCAATTTGTGGTCGCTCTAAACTGGCTACAACCTGTTCGACATCTACTTGCTTATTTGGGGCAAGTTTCACAGTTACAAACTTACTAATCAAAGAATTATTAGCTTCAGCTTTTAGCTGCTCAGTAATATCCATTCGGCTAAAAGCGCCTGATGCTATTAGAATGTGAACTCGAAGAGCGCTTATGTCCTCAGGAGAAAATGGAACAAAGATCTCAGGAGATTGTATTTCATCTGGCAGTGCTGTTTCAAAATATTCACGTAACGCCATATCACCTCCAATCATTTATTTCATAATTGTAGGTTAATTTTAGCACATGTGGTGTTTGCATTTCAAGCAATACACTACATGTAGATATTACATCAATTTATTAGCTTTGAGAGCCTCATCTATCTTAGGTTTGTTAAAACCGATGATAATTGTCCCATTAATATCAATTACTGGGATCGCCATTTGATTTGACTTAGCGACTGATTCCTCGGCTGCTGCTGGGTCTTTTTCGATGTCTTTATCGGTGTATTTAACCTTTAGTTTATCTAAATAGCCTTTGGCCGCATGACAGTATGCGCACCAGGTTGCTGAATATATTGTTACCATACTTCTAAATATACCATAGAATTTTATTCTTGGAGCATAAGCATAAAACTATTGTAAAAGCAGATCTACATCTGTTATAATTTAATCTGTAATGATCTCAAAAAGCAAAAGTTCTGGTGGAAATAATTCTAAGTCTATTAATAATATTAGCCTTTTAAATGCAACTCTGCAAATGAGCTGGAAATTAGCCATTGTAGTTTTAATTCCATTAATAGGTGGCGTTAAATTAGATCAACACTTAAAAACTTTCCCCTACTTAACGATTGTTGGCAGCCTGTTGGCAATAGGTGGAGTCTGCTACGTACTTAACCGAGTTTTAGCTGAATTCAATCCAAAAGGACCATCTGATGTTTAGTATTTTTGCCAGAAGTGGTCCAGTCATCTACATCACTTCAAAGGATATTTTTACAATCCATGGCGTGCAGATTACTAACTCAATATTTTATGGTTGGATTTGTGGATTAGCACTAATGATTACCTTAATCTTAGTTGCTAGAAGAATTACAGTGCGACCAAAAGGCGGATTTATCCAACTAGTAGAATCAGGCGTTACTTTTATTACTAATTTAGTAGAGTCGAGTTTTAACGAACCTGAACGTGGCACTAAATATGTTCCCTATTTCGTGACTTTATTTTTCTTTATACTATTTAATAACTGGCTAGGTTTAGTACCTGGCGTTGGCGAGGCTTTTAAAATTGGCGGTAATCCACTACTTCGGCCATTTACCGGTGATTTAAATGCAACTCTAGCAGTTGGGGTAGTGACTATGGGGCTGGTTTACGTTTCTTCAATTCGTGAGGCTGGAGCTAAGGATTATATTAAGCACTTCTTTATTGGCAATCCGCTAAATCCAATGTATTTATTTTTGGGTCTAGTTGAGATGTTTACCGACATGACAAGGGTCATTAGTTTATCGATTCGACTGTTTTTAAATGTAACAATTGGTGAGATTGTGATTGCTGTATTTGCCTACCTTGGGAGCTTCTTTGCTCCAATAACAGCAGCTCCATTTACATTGATCGAACTATTTGTCGGTGCCTTACAGGCCTATATTTTTGTAATTTTGAGCGTCATGTATTTGGCGATTGCTGTCAATCATGCGACCGCTAATGATCATGACTTGACCGATGAGCCAGTAACTGAAACAATGAGGTTAACGCCTGAAAAAGCTTAATGCACTTTTTTATTTCAAAGAGTGCATTAATTTTTGTCAGTAAATAATATTAAAAATAAGGAGAAGAAAATGATTATATTAGCAGATGCAGTCAACACCGCGATTATCGGTAAAGGACTGATGATTGGTGGAGGATTTATTGGACCAGGAATCGGTATTGGTATTATCGGCGGAAATTATATGGCCGCAGTCGGACGAAATCCCGAGGCTTCAAAGTTTTTGGGCCAAGCATTAGTATTCATCGCCATTATTGAGCTATTTGCATTACTTGCCTTTGCATCAATCTTTATCGTTAGTTAATTAAATAAGCACAACAAATGATCATACCAACGAACCTAATTTTCGCAAGCACACCAACCACTTCTGGTATAGGTGCGCTTGGTTTTAGCTGGTCGTCGTTTGTTATTCAACTAATTTCCTTTTTAATTGTTTTTCTAATTCTAAAACGCTACGCTTTTAAGCCAATTATTAAGATTTTAAAAGAACGTTCTGATTTAATTAACGATGGAATCAACCTTGGTGAGTCAATGAAGCAAAAAAAGGCAGCGCTTGAACTAAGTATTGAAAATCAACTGCACACTACTCGTGAACAAGCTGACAAAATCATTTCTGATGCCCATAGAAACTCTAAAGAAATGATACTAGTAGCCGAAAATGAGGCTCTAAAAAAAGCTGAACTTATAGCTGAGGATGCTAAGCAAAAAATTGCGCGAGATACGGTAATAACAAGAGAGAAGCTAAAGAATGAATTAGTTGGTTTAGTATCAGAAGCAACAGAAGCGATAATTGGTCAAAAGATTGACAAAAAGACTGATGGAGCACTAATAGACAAGGTGCTTTCGAAGGATAAAAGCTGATGAAATTATCTCGAACCCAACTTGCTAGTATTATCTCGAGTAATACTCTAAGAAATGGAATCAGTAAATCTCTGGCTGCTGACATTGCTAGGATATTGCTTAACACCAATAAGACAAATACCTTGGATTCTCTAATGCGCGATGTTGAGCGTAATTGGGCTGATCAAGGCTACATTGATGTCATTTCCAGATCCGCCTTCCCTTTGTCTACTCAGGTGAAAAAAGATATAAATAGGCTAATTCACAATCACTATCCAAGCGTTAAAACCGTTAAGATCATTGAAGAAATCGACAGCGCGGTAGTAGCTGGAGTGGTTCTAGAATTTGCAGATCAACAACTAGATTTGAGTGTTGAGACTAAGATCAATAAATTTAAACATTTTAACGCACCGCTTAGGAAGGAATAACAATGCAGGAATTATCAATTAAAGAATTATCAGAAGATGTCCGAGCTGCGATCAATCATCTAAAACTAGATCCTGAGATCGAAAATGTTGGTATCGTAACCAAAATTAGTGATGGTATCGCCTGGGTATATGGACTGAGCAAGTGTGGTTTTAATGAAATGCTAGAAATTGAGACTAAGAGCGGTAAACCAGTGACTGCTTTTGCTTTCAATCTTGGTGAGGAAGAAATTGGCTCAGTAATTTTAGGAGAAGATTCGTTGGTTAAGGCTGGAGCTAAAGTTAGAATGGTTGGTAAGGTATTAAGCCTACCAGTTGGTCCAGAATTAGTCGGACGTGTGATTGATCCAATGGGTAATCCACTTGATGGTGGCCCTGCACTAAAAACTGCCAAAAAAAGTAACATTGAACAGGTAGCACCAGGCGTTTTAGCAAGACGCAGTGTCTTTGAACCGTTAATGACTGGAATAACAGCAATCGATGCGATGATTCCAATTGGTCGTGGTCAACGAGAATTGATTATTGGTGATCGACAAACTGGAAAAACGGCTATTGCAATTGATACCATGATTAATCAGTATCGGCAGAAAACTGGAGTAATTAATATTTATGTTGCTATTGGCCAGAAGTTCAGTAAAGTCGCAGCCTTAGTCGAAAGATTAAAACTAGAGGGAGTCATGGATCAGACTATCGTAGTTGCAACAAGTCCTGCAGATCCTGCAGCTATGGTTTACTTGGCTCCATACGCTGGTTGTACAATAGGTGAGTATTTTCGCGATAACAAACAACACGCATTAATAATTTATGATGACTTATCCAAACACGCTGTAGCTTATCGACAAATGAGTTTACTGCTTCGAAGACCACCAGGACGTGAAGCTTATCCTGGTGATGTTTTCTATCTCCACTCAAGATTGTTGGAGCGAGCAGCAAAACTTAGTGACGCACTTGGTTGTGGTAGTCTAACTGCACTACCAATTATTGAGACTCAAGCTGGTGATATTAGTGCATATATTCCTACAAATGTGATCTCAATTACTGATGGTCAGATATTTATGGACACTAGCCTTTTTTATCAAGGCAATCGTCCGGCAGTCTCAGTTGGACTATCGGTTTCCCGAGTTGGTGGAAATGCACAAACCAAAGCCATTAAAAGCGTATCTAAATCACTGAGAATCGATCTAGCTCAGTATCGTGAGCTTGCAGCTTTCTCACAGTTTTCAACCGATTTAGACGCGGAAACTCGTCAACGAATTGATCGAGGCCAAAGACTAACTGAAATGCTTAAACAACCTCAATTCCAACCTCGTGCAATTTGGCAAATGTATGTCAGTTTACTCTCAGCTCTTGCTGGAAGTTTTGATGAAATTCCAGTAAATAAAGTAAATTTAGCAATTGAAAATTTGTTTAGAGAAATCGAATCCAATCACCAGCCAATAATTAAAGAAGTTAATGACGGCACAGAAGCTAGTGAAGCCACTCAAAAGAAAATTCTTGAGCTAGCTAACAAAATTGCCGCTAGCTACGCGGTTCATAAAACAATCCCGGAGGCAGAAAAGTAATGGCTAGCACTTCATTTTTAAAACACCGAATTAGTTCGATTAAAAATACACGTCAAATTACTAAAGCCATGGAGCTAGTGTCGGCTAGTAAAATGCGCCGAGCCCAAGATATTGCCAAGCTTAGTCGAGATTATTCTGAAGCTGCTAGTGAATTACTGGCACACTTAAGTACCCTAGCTGAGGTAAAAATTCATCCGTTTTTCAATCACCGCGAAGTAAAAAATAAACTCTATATTGTTATTACTTCAAATAGTGGTTTAGCCGGGGCTTACAACTATAATGTCTTAAAACTACTAAGTAATGCAGTGATCTACGACCGAGACCATCGTGTTCATTCAAAAGTAATTAGTGTTGGCAAACAGGGTGCTAATTTTGCCAGTCGATTGGAGGGAGTTGATCTTGAAGCTGTATATAATGCCTTTGGTGATAAACCGACTGCTAACGATATTAAACCGATATTAAATACTATAGTTGCCATGTATGAGAATCTGCAGATTGATGAAGTCGATATCATCTCTACTAAATTCAAGTCAAATCTATCCCAAGTTGCTGAAGTTGACGAGATCCTGCCAATTAAACCAATTGATGATTCAACCCTAAACTTTACTAACTTCGAGCCTTCAATTACTACAGTTTTAAATTATACTGTAGAGAGATTACTTGATGCGATTATTTGGCAGGCAGTCTTGGATAGTTTGGCTAGTGAACATTCTATGCGAATGATGGCTATGAAAAATGCCACTGATAATGCCGGTGATTTAATTGATGAGTACACATTAAAATTTAATTCTGCTCGTCAGAGTGGAATAACTCAGGACTTAGCTGAAATTAGTGGCGGCTTTGAAGCACTAAATGTATAACAGGAGAAAATATGACAACTGAAACTGAAGAACAACAAAAAGGAAAAATCATTCAAGTAGTCGGAGTAGTAGTTGACGTCGAATTCCCCACTGACCATTTACCAGCAATCTATAACGCTCTTAAGGTCATGGATCACGATCAAGAATTAGTCCTAGAAGTTGCTCAGCATTTGAGTGAGTCAACAATTAGAGCCATATCGCTAGGTACTACTGATGGCTTAGCTAGAGGTGGTGAGGTTATCGACACGGGCGAACCAATTAGTGTGCCAATTGGCGATGAAACTTTAGGAAGAATGTTTAATGTTTTAGGTCAACCGATTGATAATAAACCCAATAAGTTTAGTTCCTACTCATCAATTCACCGTGAACCTCCTCCATTGATTGATCAATCAGGCCGAGTAGAGATTTTGGAAACTGGTATTAAGGTTATTGATTTAATTTGTCCAATGACTAAGGGTGGTAAGGCTGGACTATTTGGTGGTGCTGGAGTTGGTAAAACCGTATTAATTACGGAACTAATAAACAACATCGCTAAGTTTCACAGTGGCTATTCAGTTTTTGCTGGAGTTGGTGAACGTACTCGTGAAGGAAATGATCTTTATTTTGAAATGCAGGAATCGGGAGTGCTTGATAAAACGTCGCTAGTTTTTGGGCAGATGAATGAACCACCAGGAGCTAGGCTTCGAGTGGGTTTGTCGGGCTTAACTATTGCTGAGGGTTTTAGAGATAAAGGTAATGACGTATTGTTCTTTGTTGATAATATTTTTAGGTTTACCCAAGCAGGAGCTGAAGTATCAGCGTTACTTGGACGATTACCATCTGCTGTTGGTTATCAGCCAAACTTAGCTCAAGAAATGGGACAACTCCAAGAGCGAATAACTTCTACTAAGGAAGGTTCTATTACATCAGTCCAAGCAGTTTATGTACCTGCGGATGACTTAACCGACCCGGCCCCAGCTACTACATTTGCTCACCTTGATTCGACGATTGTATTGTCTAGAGATTTAACAGAGTTAGGGCTCTACCCTGCCGTTGATCCGCTAGACTCAAGTTCTACGATCCTTGATCCTGAAGTAGTTGGCGAAGATCACTACAATGTAGCTCGTGAAGTCCAAAGAGTCTTGCAGCGTTACAAAGATCTTCAAGATATTATTGCCATTTTGGGTATGGAAGAGTTGTCTGAGGAAGATAAGTTAGCGGTAACTAGGGCAAGAAAGATTCAAAGATTTTTGACCCAACCATTTTTCGTAGCCGAGGTGTTTATTAACAAACCCGGAAAATATGTTGCTTTAAAAGATACTATTAAAGGCTTTCGTGAAATCCTAGATGGTAAACACGACGCTTTACCTGAGTCAGCCTTTTATATGTGCGGTGATATCAGCGAGGTAAGTAAAGCTAATGATTCGCTTTAAGCTAATAACTTTAACTGGAGTTAAATTTGACGAAGATGTTTACGAGATCATTTTACCTACCCTAGATGGGCAGATTGGAGTTTTGCCGGGACACATGCCGTTAACTGCTGTTGCAACTCCTGGGGTGATTTCAGTACGGAAAAATGCTAACGACCGCGATTACAAACTAGAATACTTTGCTAATAACGGTGGGGTTATTGAGATTAAAGATGATGTATTAAAAGCAATAGTTGGAGAAGCTGATAATGCCTCTGAAATCAATGAGGCTGAAGCCAAAAAAGCACACGAATTGGCCCTAACCATGAAATTAAACTCTAAAAATCAGGTTAGCCTTGAGGAAGCCAATAATTTAGTTGATCTAATGGCGGCTAAGATTAAAGTTGCACAACTACGTCGACTACAAGGCCACAAGTAACCTCAAGCGATAAAATAATTTGCAAAATTGTCTGAGTTTGGTCTATGCTTATAATTAATCAATAATTTAAGGAGGGTTTCATATAATGTCACCACAGAAAATTACTAACGTACTAATAACTGAGTTTGTAGGGACTTTCATTCTAGCACTGACTTTTATGTCAATGTTGGTTAGAACTAACTTCACATTCTTCTCAGGATTAGCAGCAGCATTGGTCTACGGCCTATTCATGTTTGTGTTTGGCAGTAAAATCGTTGCTCACTTAAATCCTGCAGTTACAATTGGTCTTTGGACTATCAAAAAAATAAATGCATTAAATGCATTTGTATATCTTGTACTTCAAGTTGCAGCTGGATATTGTGCACTAAAGGTCGGACAATACTTCCTTCACACAACTTTGTCAAAGACTGCAACTGGTGGATTTGACTGGAGAGTATTAATTGCAGAAGGTCTCGGAGCACTAATCTTCTCACTAGCTATTGCAGCTTCTCTAAATCACTCTGATAAAAAGTTAGAACTACATGAAAAAGCTCTACTAGCAGGCTTTGGTTTGTTTGTAGGTGTCGTTGTTGCATCACTTGCCGGAAACGGTTTAATAAATCCAGCAATTGCAATCTCACTACGATCGTTCTCATGGGCATATGTTCTAGGACCAATCATCGGTGCTGCAGTTGGATTCAATCTATACGAGTTACTACTTGTTAAGAATTTCCAAGTTGGAAACTTGCTTTCGATGGACGCAGCTATGAATAGTAGCAAAAAAAGCAAAAGCAAAAAATAAGTTTTTTAAAAATTAAAACTAAAATAAGGAGCGGCTTGCAAAAATGAGTCGCTCCTTAAATTTTGCCAGAAATTAAATCATCTTCTAGCAGGATCATTCCCTTGACCGTCTTGTCGTAGTTGCTGCTGTTAATAATCTCTAGGTTCATAATTTTTTTCCAAACAACGGCAATGAGTTTCTTCATTCTATCGATGTCTTGCTTTTCAAATTCAATTTGGTGGTCGATTATATTACCGGATTCGTCGGGTGTTAAAAACTCAATAGATCCAGTGTCGATATTGATTAGTTTGGAATCGCGTTGATAATTGATGTTTGCCAGCAAGACTTTATAAAATAGTAGTTGTCTTCGGTATCTATACTCTTTTGGATCTTTTAATAATCTTGAGTATTTATCTGGTGGTGCAGTAGATTTATAGTCGACAATTTTTGCTGTTGATGCATCTTCAAATTTTAATAAATCTATTCCCCCGGTTAGCTTTTGATCACCTGAATTTAGGTATGTAAGAGCAACACTGTATTCGCTTAAATCTCGATCATTAAAATCGGATAAATGGGTTTTATACCAAATTTTTAGTTCTTCGTGTCCTTTTTTGGAATAAAACCCAATTTCCTGGTTAGTCAAAGCCGTATTTTTTAGTTGCTTTTCAAAAAACTCTGTTAGTTCGAGTGTCGGAATAAGACGTTTTTCGTTGGCATTTATCTTGTGAAGATGATTAATCGACTTATGCATGGCCGTGCCATAAATCGATTTTGATCCAACGGTTCTAGGAATTTTAAGCAGATTATTGAAGATAAAAGAATTGTTACTACCATCAACAATCTCTAGGTAGCTATTTAAATGGGTGGCACTTAGCTTAAAATTGTCCAATATCGGCTTCATAGCCTCTTTGTAGTCATTCTTTTGGGATAAGAGCCTAGATTGCCAGTCTTGATTTAGAAAACTAGTTATTAACGCTTTATTTGAGCTTGGTATTTGAGATTGCTTTTGATCAGTTGAATCAATCCAATCCAGGTATTCAGTAGCTACGCCTTTATCATTACTCAAATAGTTATTTAGATAGAGTGTTTTTTTAGCTCTAGTTATGGCTACATAAAATGGTTTAACAATGTTTTCGGGTAAATATGAGGCTGGCTCAATAAACTCATAGGCAATCGGCAAACTGAACTGTTTCGAACCACCACCTCGAACTTTAGCCCAAAGTTTGTTATTACAGTCTAGAATAAATACGAAATCCCATTCTTCTCCTTTTGCCTTATAAGCAGTAGTCAGTGTAACGGCATTACTGCTACTTGAAATTGTTGAATGGTCAACTAATTTAATGTAATCTTTATCGATTAATTTAATGAACTTTATAAAATCGGATAGAGTAACTTTCTCACTACTGTAGTCGAGCCAGTTATTGAAAAACATTTTTAGTTTATTAAACTGCGAAATAAAAACAATGAACTGACCTTCAATATCTTCTTGTTGTTTTGTGTTATAGGCTAGCCAGGGCATGGTGAAAGATTCCCCTCCACTAAGTTCAATAGGCTTAGCGCCGATTAGATAGTTAAAGATTAGTTCAAACGAGCTATTTTGTGACAACTTAGCGGCGCTTTTTAGTGCTTTCCAGATACTACTTAGACGTTCATCGCTACTGCTTTCCAAAGTCTCACTCCAACTCTTAAAATTAAGTCTAGATTCTAGGGCTATGTTCCACCACTGGTCAGCGGATAAATTCCAATATTGAGCCGATAGGACTTTAGCAACTAGTGAATTGATCTGATCGCTACTTCCCGAGCTCATGGCGCAGACTAAGTTTGCAAGATCAATAATTTCTATAATCTTAGGCTGATCCAAGATATTATTATCTCGCTCGTACGAAACTGGAATTTCTAGTTGAGTTAAAAAAGGAAGTATTTTTGTTAGTTGAGAATGTTCTTTGGAGATTATGGCTACCTGATTTGGTTTAGTCTCAGAGTCGATTAAATCTTTTATTTGATTAGCGATGTGATAGTAGCTTTGATCAGCACTTTTAGCAATTGCCACTTCAATATTAGTTTTATTAGTGGATTTTGCAGCCTTAAGTAGAATATTATCGGCCTCATCATTAGCGCGATCTAAGACTGTTTTTGAAAAATCTAGTAACTTTTGGCCACTACGGTAATTACTAATTAGTGTTATCTGCTTACAAGTTGTCCATCTTTTTGCGAAGTTAGTTAGTAGACTACTATCTGCGCCTTGGAAACCAAAGATTGCTTGATCAGGATCACCGACTACCATTAGGTTGGGACTTCCCTCATAGACTGGGTTATCGCACAACAGTTCAAGTAACTTGTTTTGAGCACCGTTGGTGTCTTGATATTCATCAACTAATACATATTGGTACTGTTCTTGAATATTGAGTTTAAAATCAACATTTGTCTCAAGTGCATCTGAGGCGCGTAAAATCATATCATCGTAGTCATAATAACCTCTAGTTTCTAACTTTTTTTGATAATCTTCTAGGAGCAAAACCGTGGCTTTAAATTTTGCAAGATTTTTTTGATCAGCAAATGTAGTTTTATTTAGATAATTCTTTGAAGTCCATTTATCCTTCCAGGCTGTTATTGGTTTACTTGAGTCTTCAAGTTCCATGTTTTCAATCGCAATAGCTAGTTGCGTCAATGCTTCAGTCCCAGATTTAGACGGATGTTTTTGATGGTGTGATTTTAATTTTATAAATAGTTCTTGGTAGACTGGTAATCTTTTTTTACTAGTTCTCTCACTAAAGGCGTCACTCAAGTCCTTGAGTGATAAATCAAAAAACTTTTCAGTAGTGGTAATATCTCTAAGAAGCACTTCACTATTTAATCCGGATTTTTTTAACCAACCAAAAACCGAGTTAATATATTGGATGTAATAAAACCCGCCATCATCTTTTCGTGATAGTGGGTTTTGATGGTTTAGTTTATCTAGCAATTCTTCAATAATTTCAAAGACAGCAATTTCCTCAATTGGTTTATTTAGATTAAGTTTATCGGAGTAGTCGTTAAGTTTAGAGATTAAATGACTTCCAAAGCCATGAAAAGTATAAAAGTTAACTCTACGTGCAGGCTTGCCTATAGCTCTGTATAGTCTTTGGCGCATATTCTCAGCGGCACTCTCAGTAAAGGTTAGACAAAGGATATTCTCAGGTAAGGCATCAGCTGACTTAAGAATATTCTCAATTCTCATGGTGATAATCTCAGTTTTTCCAGTTCCCGGGCCAGCTCTAACGACCAATGGGCCGTCAATGTAGTTGACTGCCTCTAGCTGCTGTTGATTTAGAGCCTTTAACCTAGTTTTAAAATCCATATTATTAATTATAGATTACTGTTGAACTATTTGAGGGATTATTTTGTAGTTGGGGATTTTTGATTAGCACCAATAATTACTACAAAATTTGCACTACCTGGATTATTAGTTGTAGTTGAGGCAACTAGATTTTTACCAAATATCGATTCGAGATATGTAAGCGTGGCTGGAAATTGTCCACCAGAATTGTTAATAATTTCATTGGTAGGATAAGTAGCTGGTGCATCACCAATCGAAGTTACGTTACCTCCAGCATTATCAATCTTGGTTTGATAGATTCCAGCTAGTCCTGAGATACCGCCTCCGTTTAAAATCACGATATTGGCATCTTCTTTAACAACCGGATTATTAGAGGTTAGTTGATTATAATACTGCTGCATTTGAGTGTAATCGCCAAGTCCGGCAACCGGGATGATAGCTTCTTGTCCAGATGCGGGATCCGTGTAATCAGTTAGAATCGCTTTATTACAACCATTTAATCCAATAGATAAGGTTGCACAGTAGGAGAATGATTGAACTTTGGATAAGTTGATGTTTTTGGTAATTTTAATTAGTTGCAAAACATCTTTTAGACTTAGGTTAGTCTCAACGTTATTGCCAATGGTGTCGAATAGGTCACCGATCTTAATTGGATCAGTGAGTACGCCAATGGTTTTAGCTTTAGCAGCGATAGCAGTAAATAACTGTCTTTGATGTTCGGTTCGATCAAAATCAGAATTTGGAAAACCATAGGAATTATAACCATCGCCACGAGCTCTGGCGAGGTTTAAAGCCTCTTGGCCATTTAAAAAGACCGAACCATTCGGTAGTTTAAGATTTGCATTAGAATCATACAGCCCTCTAGGATCGGGGCTTTGGATATTAACGCTAACACCGCCAACAGCATTTACGGCTTCACGAAAGGCTCCGTAGTCTGACAATGCATAGTAATCAATTGGAATTCCAAGATCAGTTGTTACTATGTGCTGCAAGATACCCATACCGTTTTGTGCGTAACCTGCAAAATGAGTACCAGTATTGTCGTTAGCAGCATTAATCTTCACATTACCCATCCCTGGAATATTCACCCATAAGTCACGAGGAATACTTAGCATAAAAGCTGTATTATTTTGGGTATCAATACTGACAAGGACTATCGAATCAGTTAATTCAGCCCCTCCATGATTTAGTTGATCTGCAGAATCACCAGCAACTAAAATATTCACTCGTCCAGTTGATTCGCCGTTTAAGGTTGTTGATGAGAACAAACTACTAAAATTACTAATTACGTTCCCCCCAAAAACCTTGTCAATATTATGGAAGAATTTAAAACCTAGATATCCGCCGACAATAACAATTAAACTGACAATCACTAAAGACGTATACTTGAAAATTCGCTTTAAACGTTTCTTCTTTTTAAGATGTTCAAGTTGTTGATTTCGTTTTCGTTCACGCCGTGTTATTTTCTTGGTTGGAATTTCCTCGTCAATCATATCGGGCTCAACACTAACCATTGCAGGGTTGAGTGATGGGTTTATTGGAACCGAGCCGAGACTAGCTTTTGTCTGGGTACTAATAAAACCTTCATTGAAATTTCCAAAAGATGTAGCTTTTCGGTGAGGAATTATTCCCGGTCGACTGCTACCAAGTTTTGCTTTGTTAATTTTATCAAAAGGATTTGATAGTGGAGAGTTGAGCTTTGACGGCACAAAGCCATCTACGCTCTTAACTTTTCGGCTTTTTCTATCCATTAGACCCTTTTATTTAAATATACAATTTTCTGGTTAAATCAATTTCTAAATAGAATCTTATAAGCCTATTTATTGATGTTTGATTTAGTCTTTAATTATATAACACATCAGGTTAATCATAAACTTTTTTAGCCAAGTTCATTCAGCAAATATCTAGGTATAAAAAGACAACTAATTGACATAACCTTCGTTAGCTAGAACATCTGTAATAGCCCCAAAGACAGGAGCTGCGGCAACTTTTCCAGCGGTATCGTAAATTGATTGAGTCGTCAGTGGATTATATATCTGAACAAAGATAACATAATCTGGCTTGGTTCTGCCAATAAAGCCAATAAATGTACCGTTATAGATAGTATTTGAGTATGCACCATTAATTTCAACCTGAGCAGTTCCAGTTTTACCACCAGTTATGTAAGTAGCTCGTGGTGCAGTCGTCCCCCAAATTGGATAATCAGCTGTATATACTCCTTCCATTAATTGTTGAACTTCCTGTGAGACGTTCGGTTTAATGATATTGGTTTTGATAATTTTTGGAGCAATGTTGGTTGTCTTATTGGTGATTGGATTTTGGATTGAGTTAACTAGATTTGGTTGATAAAAAGTTCCACCATTAAGCATCGCACTCTCGGCTGATATAAACTCAATCGGCGAGATATCAATCCCCTGTCCAAAGGCCATCTCGGCATATTGTAAATCAACTGCACCGCCGCTATTTGGAGTAGTAACTGGTAGGGTTTCCTCATCTGGTTGCTGGATGCCAGTCGTTTTACCAATATCGTATTTATTGACAAGATAGTTATAGTAGATATTTCTAGCTGATTGGTTGATTTGACCACCACCGATCTGCATCAGCATCCAGACAGCTCCGGTGTTGAGTGAATTTACTAGAATCGATTCAATGTTCCGAGTTTGGGCACCACCATCTATAGAGACATCGGAAATAGTACTACCATCAACCGTCCACGAACCTGGATCATAAAAAGATTGATTTTCAGTAATTGCTCCTTGATCTAGAGCCGCGGCCGTAGTTAGAGTTTTCATAATCGAACCAGGTTCGAGTACACTACTGACTGAATCATTTTGATAAACCGATTCATTATTAGAGTAGCTTTGGTAGTTAGCTGGGTTATAAGTCGGATAGTTTGCCATAGCGATAATGTTGCCGTTGTTTGGATTCATGATAATAGCGCTACCGTGAGTTGGTTGAGTTGAACCAGTGGGTTGTTGCCATTTAATAACTTGGGCGTCTAAAATTTTCTCAACTTGTTCTTGAATTGGCAAATTAATAGTTAAAGTTAAATTACTACCATTGATCGGTTGTTTAATAATGTTTGAGTTGTTATAAAGTAGATTGCCTTGAGCATCTGTAACGCCTTTAACGCTACCTTGGGTTCCAGATAGAACCCTATTGTAGTATTGTTCTATTCCAAATTGACCCTGGCCGCTAGCATTAACAAAGCCAAGTAGTTGGGAAGCTAATGCTCCGTTTGGGTAGACTCGTTTTTGTTGTGGGCTAGTCCCAATCCCAAATAAATTTAAATTGGCGATAGCGTTATTCTGATTTTGACTAATCGATTCGTTTAAAACTACATATTCGGTTGCTTTTGTCTGCATGAGACTTTCGTAGCTTGCTGTACTGCCACCAATGACCGACTGAATTGCTTTGGCCACACTATCGACCTTAGTAATGTCTGCAGGATCGGCAAATAGTGTGTAGGTTGTTTGATTTAGCACAAGTGGTGTTGTCTGTCCGTTGCTCAGTGCATCTATAACCCCACGTTGAGCCGGTAGAGCATATTGTTTTATCTGGGATTTATTAGCTGCTGTTTGATAATAGTCGTGTTGAATAACTTGAAGCTGAAACAGACGAATAATAATGATAGCGCAAATGACTAGTAGAAGCCCATAGATTACCCTAATTCGAAGAAGTATTTTTGGAGATTTAGGATTAGAGTATTTTGTTGGTCTTTTTTTTGGCTTCATTTGTTTTTTTAGCTCTTGCTAATTATATCTTGAACTGCTTAAGTTGTGAAGCTCAACCTATGCTCGTAGTAGGTTTTGTAGTATTGTAGGGTTTAACAGATTTTTAAAAATAAGGATAAAAATGCCCGAGAAGTCAAAAGTTGAATTTGTACCAAAAATAGTGCTTGGAATTGCCGCTCACCCTGACGATTTAGATTTTGCAGCTTCAGGTAGTATGTCTAAATGGGCTAAGCTAGGTAGCCAGGTTTATTATCTTATTCTAACAGATGGTTCTAAAGGCACTGACGATAGATCAATGACCAGCAAACAATTAACTAAAATTAGAGAAACCGAACAGAGAGCTGCCGCCAAGATTATTGGTGCTAAGGACGTCTTTTTTCTGAATTATCCAGATGGTATGTTAGAAGTCACTATGGGATTAAAAAAAGATATTGTTCGAATAATTAGAAAACTCAAGCCCGACACAGTCATTACTACCGATCCGACGGTACTTTATACACTTAGTTGGGGATTTGTTAACCACAGTGATCATCGGGCTGCTGGACAGGCCGCCATTGATGCCGTGTTTCCACTAGCCCGAGACTTTCTGGTATTTCCAGAACTAGTAACAGACGAAAAACTAGAACCACATAAAGTTAAGAATTTGTTACTAGTTAATTTCACAAATTCTAATTTAATTGTCGATATTAGCACGACGATTGATAAGAAAATTGAAGCTTTAATAGCTCACAAATCTCAAATTAGCGATACCCCTGAACTGTTTAAGATGATCAAAGAACGTAGTAGCCAAGCAGGTGCTGAAGGTGGCTACAAGTACGGCGAGAAATTTATAAAAATTGAATTAATGGGGTAGATCCATGTTCATAGTTGATCGAGCTACTTTTGAATCCTTAGTCACAAAGGCTGTTGGTCATTTGCCTGAAATCTATCGTCAAAAGATCGATAATATTGCCTTCATAGTTGAGGATATTCCCACGCCAGAACAACGAGTTAAGCTAGAACTTGCTAATAATCAGACACTATTTGGTTTATATGAGGGTGTCCCTTTGCCACAGCGTCAAGGATCGATGAAGATCATGCCAGATAAAATTACTCTATACCAAATTCCGATTCAGTCCGTAGTGAATAATATGGAACAGTTATACGATCAGGTCGCTAGAACTATTTGGCATGAAGTGGCTCACTACTTTGGCCTAGATCATAATATGATCGAAAAACTAAACAGTAAAAAACTAAAGTAATTTTTTTAAAACTACTGACCAGTCTCTAACCCAAACTATATCTTTTGGCAAATGGTTTCGTCTATGAAAATTTTGAATGCCATACAAGTAGGCTTTAATGCCATTTTTAGCACAATCAACAGCGTTACTCATCTTATCATCTAGAATAATTTTTGCACCGATTCGTTTACAAATTTGCGACTTGGAACTTCTAGGACCAAATGGAGTTTTGTAATAAACAAAATCAATACTAACGAAAGTATCAGGAAAGTATTCATTAATCCAATTAATAGTTCGTTGTTTGAAAAAAGGATGCCTAGCGGTGATCACATATAGATCGTATTTTTGCTTGATTTTAGCAATAGCTTCAACGGCTCCCTTGTAGGGTTTCATAAAACTAAAGACCGCTGAACTGTGTGGACCTAGGACTCTGTCAAGATCAATTGCAATGATTTGTTTAGATGCCATTTATAACTCTAATACCCTATTTAACAATCATTATCATAACAGAACTAATGATGATTATCGCTAGAGAAGCTTTTTGTTTTTATATCTAACAGTTAGGTAGTATCCAGTTCCAGATACAATTGCTGCGCTACCTAGAATGATTGCAAACAGTGCAATGCCACCAGGACCAGTATTCACTAAAGCTGTAGTAGATCCTGGAGTAGGTGAACCTGGGGTTGGCGGCGGTGGAGTTACAGTTACACAGTTTGGCGAGTTAGCTGGGTATTGGGTAAGACCAGGTAGAGTACACATTGTACTTGGTGGAGGTAGGAAGGTTACATTCTTCTCGCAGTTAGCGCTAGACACAGTTTCAGTACCAGTTCCGACATTAAAAGTATAGGTAGCTGATACTAGATAAGTACCCGGGTTAGCATAGGTGTAGTTGACTGTTAAATTGATTGGATTAGTCACAGTAATGTCGTTAGCAGGATCATCGCCGAAGTCATAGGTTACGCTGTTAAAAGATACTCCATTCGTCGGTGTAGTAGGTGAATAGGTGCTGGTAACAATAATTGAATCAGGATTAGTCGGGTCATTGCTAACAGTTATGGTGCTACAACTGTAGTTAGGAGTTGAAGGTGGAGCAATAGTAATGCTCTTAGAACATCCCGCACTGCTTGCCATCACCACCGAACCGCTGACGGTAAAGTTGACTGTAGCAACTATTTTTTGGACTCCCGGCTTACTGAAAGTATAACTTACATTACTATCACCACCGCTTACTGAAGTTGTAGTGCCTGCAGTAGTGTTACTAATAACGTAGGTTACATTTTTAAATGTCGCACCATTAGCTTGAGCATGAGTAACACTCATGGCTACGGTATTTGGGTCAGAGGAAGCAATGCTTAGAGTTAATGCAGTGCAAGAATAGGTTGGTTGTGGAACTATTGTAGCCTTGACCGGGTTGCCACAAGGAGCTAGGATTGCATATTGAAATACTCCAGCCTTCATAACTACAAAAGCAGCTATTGAACTTGTCAAAAACGAGATAGCTGGTCTTCGAGTATAAAAAGTTAGACCTTGATAAGTAACTTTTGTACTTCCAGGTGAGATGTCGTCTCGTCCAGCAGTTATCGCTGCTGTAGCAACTAGGGTAGTACCATTAACTCCACCAACATAGACATTACCATCCTTATCTACGTGTCCAACAACAGCAGTATTGTTAAGTGAGGCAATATCGGTAGCAGTAATTCCAAAATAGCTGTAGATGGCATGTACGCCAGGGTAATTCGAAGTATTATTATAATCGTTAATTACCTGTTGGCTGGTAGTGGCACCACAATTTATAACTGAGTTAGCACTACAATCTGAACCACCATTAATGGTTAGTGCACTAGCGCTTGATGAAGCTAGGGTTGTGAAGATAGATGCCGATAAAACAACTGACAGTAAAAAGAATGAAAACATTGAGCAAATTGTCTTAATAATATTTGAAAAATGACTATTTCTCACCATTATTGTTTGCTCCCGTTTCCATTTATATTATTATTGCTTATCATATAATTTCTGATTGTTTTTGTCAAAGCCATCAATTATTAGGTATATAGTCTTGGACTAAGGCATTAGTTTCGTGTGCAGTGATTGGAGTACTAAATACACCTCGTGTGACTGTCCAATTGGTTGTTCCCTCGCCTGATGTGACTAACATAATCTCACTATCGACTTTAACGTAGTAACTAACAGTTTGTGGAAATAAATTCTTAGAAGTGACCTGGATGCTTGTTGAAGATGTTGTTAAAGCACCGGTCAAGGTAGTAACTGCTTCAGCGGGCAGGACTAGATTACTACCATTGCAAGTCATGAGATTCTTGACGATTACAGGATCTGTCCAGACACTTGGCCAATAATTAGTTGCGAGTGGACTAGCCTGATAAACGCTGTTAATCGGCATTAGCCCAGTTGTGAATTTTATATATGCACCGTTAATTCCTTGGATACTACCAACAGTCCAGCTGTTTCCAAATGAGACAATTGATTGATTAGCGCCATCGATTCGAACCGAAGCACCCGGTTCATAGTTGCCACTCTTAATATATCCAGTATAGTCTTCGGCAACCATAATGCCCGAAACTTTTACTTCCTTAGTATTAGTGTCTTGAGTCACACAAGCGAAGTTATCAAAAACTGAATTAGCATAATAAGCAGTTTGTTTGGTATTCCAAGTCACAGTTTGGAGTTGCTGATAATTATCAGAGCCGGCATTGGAATTGCCATTTTTTCTAATTACTATCACGGTAATCATTACAAAGATCAGTAGAAGTACTATCACGATTGCAAACTCAATGTGGCTAAATCCTTTGTTACCTAGAGCTTTTGTTTTGTTTTTTTTCATATACTCCTCAAGTTGATAATCATAACAGTCTTAATCATTATCTTAACATAGTTAATATATACCATTATGCTTATTTAAAATCAATTGAGATGGATAAGTAACGAATGCATCCTTGCATAACCATTTTAGTTAAATGTATAATTGATCTAACTATTTTAAATAAATAGGGGTCAGTGTTGTTACGAGGTCTAAACAAATATTGGATTAAATTTCTAGGCATTTTGATGTCAACTAGCCTAGTACTTTATATGCTAGCCCCTATTCACTTTGCCTTTGGAGTTGGTTATGTCACTTGGAGAAATATTGATATCAGTAACTCAGCTCCGGGGTTTACAGCCACAACTCTAGCGGCTGCTATAACCACTACTAGCCAAACAACCATGGTTGTTAACTCATCAGCAAATTACCCTAATGCGCCATTTGTAGTAACTATCGGTAGCTCTGGAACTGAGGCTATTGAGGTTACGGCTATCAGTGGAACTACTTGGACCATTGTTAGAGGTTATGGCGGCACAACTGCAGCAACCTACTCGATTTCTGCAGCCGTTTCCGGGCCAACAACCTATAGTGTCCAATTTGTTCCAGCAACTCCTGCAACCAGCATTCAGGCGGTCATGATCGACTTTTGTTCAGATAGTCCAATATATAACTCGTCTACTTGTTTTACTCCAACCGGTATGGCAATCGGTGCCAGTGGAGCTACAGCTACTGCCGTTGGTAGTGTAAGTGGTATCTCGGCATCACTTTTTACGACTAATGTTGGCCACAACACCAATCGAGCGGATATCATCTCATCAAACACTGGAACTGGATATACTCCATCTGCGGCTACAACACTTGGCGCTGCTATTACTACTACAACTGCCACTAGCATAACTGTTAGCTCATCAGCCGCCTATCCAGCTGCAGTTAGTGCAAATGCAAGTACTTGGTTTTATGTCTCTATTCCCTCAACAGGAGAGACCATGGAAGTCACCAATGTTTCAGGTACCACTTGGACTGTTGTTCGTGGGGCTCTTGGCACAACCGCAGCTACTGCCTTAATTAGTTCACCACTCTCTCAACCGCCAATTGCTTTTACTATCTACGGTGTTATGAACCCTACATCAGCTGGACCACTATATGCTAGAATTTATACTTTTAGTACTTACTCGACAGCTAATACTTTTGCCTCCGCTACTGCCTCATCGGGTGTGCTATCTTCGACTTATGCAACTGCAGCCTCTGCTAACATTGACTCGGGTGGAATTGCCCTATATATAAGCACTTCACTTTCAATTTCGTTTAAGGTTCAGGAATATCTTCAGTTTTGCATCTACACTGCGACCGGTACTTCAACGGGTTGTAACCTAACTGGATCAACTGTAACTTTGGGTAACAGTTTTGGAGTGTTGTCGATCGCCAATGCTTACGTCGATAGTTCAACACGCTTTGATGTCGCGACTAATGCCAGCGGCTACGTAGCTATAACATTTACGGGCACTCCTCCAACAAATGGAAATGTTTTAGTCGAGAGTAGTACTGTATCAGGTACTGGTGCCAGTGCTGCTGCTTCCTATTCTAGTGCAGTTGGTACTAATCAATTTGGTTTATGTGCAATTGCGGCCGGTAGCCCATATCAAGCTACGGGGTATACTGCCACTAACCTAACTTTTCCAAATGGTACCTACAATAGTGCAAGTTGTCCGGTTGTCGAAGCGTCTAGTACGACATATTCTGGCTCTGCCAACTTCGGCTTCAACATTCCTCAAGCCGGATCCATTTTTGGAGATCTACTGGCCGTAGAGCAACCAGGAACTGGTTCAACCGGCCTAATTAGTTTCTTAGGAAATGTTGGGACCTCAACCCCGGCCGGAAGCTATAGCACTACTTTTAATTTTGTAGCTTCAGGTACTTATTGACTTGATATAATTGCTAAAAATTCTTGATGTAGTTTTTTCAGTTCACTTGGTCTAATACCATTGAGTTCATCGACTACTCTTAGTGAGTTTAGCCTGAAAGTTCGATCTGACTCAGTTACATTAGGGTCAACCTGCAAAGCCATTGAGTTAATACCAAGTAGCTTAATACCTTCTAATGATTTGACTCTAGATAAGGCTACGTATCCCATGCCACCTACGAAGGCTTTGCTTAGATCAATCTGAGCTGCATCTAGAGTCATGCCTTGAGATTTATGGATGGTTATCGCCCATGCTAGTCTGAGAGGAATCTGACTAATCTCTGCAATTATTTGATCGCCTTCATCAATTGTCCAACTACTTGGTAATGCGTTGATTATTTTTCCATTGACAGTTTTAATTGTTGGAAAATCTCCTTCTTTACTAAAACCAACAACCTCACCCAAGGTTCCATTAACGTAACCTTTGGCAAAGTTGTTTTGTACAAACATTACAATCGCACCTTTTTTAAGATGAAGTTCTGTTGGAGCCAGACAATTATCCGCCAGAGTTTTGACAAGGTTCTTGTCACCCTTTGAGGCCATTAAATATAGATGATCTTTGGCATCGAGTTTATCTAACTCATCACCATTAATTGAATCAACATCAACGTTATGGGTGTAGAGTTTCGTTGGTTGAATGGCTATCTCAACATCATGATGCATTCGTTTTTGGAGTTTCTCAAACGAATACTCGGATACATTGTTTTGTCTGATTTCGTCCAATAGCTGCAAAAAATCACTACTTTCTTGACGGTGTTGTTCTGTGAGATAACAAATTTTTATATTCATTTTTTGCCAAATCTCTGAGTCATTGACGTATTTAGTTCTACCACCACTACGAGATACAGGTGGTAGTTGAAATAGATCACCGCACAGTATCACTTGAATCCCACCAAATGGCGAGTCATTATTATGGACTTTTTGAAGTACCTGATTGACCATATCTAATCGAAAATGATGAAGCATTGAAACTTCATCGATAATTAAAACTTTAGTATTTAGAATTTTGCTGCTAAAGTCTGATCGATTAGCGATATAACTAAGATCTGAAGCACTCAAAACATCTTTAATGCCAATGTGAGCCCAAGAATGAATAGTTTTTCCGTTCATATGAGTGGCAGCAATCCCAGTTGAGGCAGTTATTCCAACAACCACGTGTCTATTCTTCAAATACTTGATGTATTGATTAAGTAGATAGGTCTTGCCGCTACCAGCAGCCCCAGTTAAAAATACGTTGTGGCCCATCTTCAGAACATTAAGAGCTTGTTTTTGATCCATTGATAACTATATTAGCGACTTAGAAGTGATATGACTAATCCTAGTCCCTGAGTTCAATATTTATTGTCTCTCCACCCATATTTTTGGCAAAAAAACTATCGTGGGAGATATAGATGATAGCTCCGTGATAGGTCTTTAAGGCTTTTTCTAGCTCTTCAATACTAGGTAGATCAAGATGATTAGTCGGCTCATCTAAAATTAGTATTTGCGGATCATTTACTAGCATTGAAATTAATTGAATTCGAGCTTTTTGACCACCGCTGAGTCGCTCAATAATCATTTGCCCATCAGTTATTGGGTTAAATAAGTAATCACTAAGTAGCTGTTTAATCTTTTGCTCACTAATTGGTAGTTCTTTATCATCAAGTATTTGCTCTAGCGCATTGTTCAGTGTCATCTTTAAATACTTGGGATTAATTTCCTGTTCATAATTACCAATCTTGATTTCTTTCTCAACCTCGATGGTCCCTGCAAAGCACCGACTAACTATTGGCCGATTTTGTGCCTCATCCATAATGGCTTGAACTAATGTTGTTTTACCTGCACCGTTTCGACCGTGAAGTCTCAGACGCTCACCCTCACTTAAGATAAAACTAATGTTATTAAACAGTGGTGTATCGTTGTAGCCTAGTGAGAGATTACTAACCTGAATTAATTTACGTCTAGAGCTAGACTCATCTTGATTTCGAGCAGTCAACTTGATATTCTTTGCCTTATGTTTGTGGTAGCTTGCTGTTAGTTTATCGTTTAGACCCTCCGCTGATTCTTGATCGATCCAAAATGATGGTTTAGTAGTTTTTCTTAGTTCCAAAATTTGAGCTCTAGCCCGCAACTCTTGAGATTTAAATCTTCTAATTGTGCCAGGGTCACGAGCTTTCTCTTTAAGTCTCTGAAATCTAATCACATCTTCTTCTAAATTTAGGATTCGTCTTTGAGATAATTCATATTCATTAACCTGGTTGGTAATTTGATTAGTATTGGTCCTTAAGTAAGTCTGATAATTGCCCCTAAAGCTATAACAATGTCCATCGCGAATTTCAATAATTCGATCAACTACACTCAATACGTCACGGTCATGGGTAATTACCAGCACTGCTTCTGGCGCGCTGTTCAGCCACTTGATAAACGCGGTCTTAGCAACATAGTCCATGTGATTAGTTGGTTCATCAATTAAGGCAATATCACCACGGGATCTAATTACTTTAATTAACTCGACCATTCGTTTTTGACCGCCACTGAGATCTCCAATTAGTTGATGAATTTTGCTAGGGTCAATTTGATAAGTCTCAAAGGCTTGTTTAATTTCATCTTCAAGCTGATAATAGCCGAGTTGATTAAATCGCTCGATTGAATCAGAGAATTCTTGAAGTTGCTTACTA
>Ga0182030_10005766_pt1 | contig 26222 bp, 31 predicted proteins | sample 812S3MmetaG_FD_121299 | JGI IMG/M metagenome (GOLD analysis project Ga0182030, IMG submission 121299) | Permafrost microbial communities from Stordalen Mire, Sweden - 812S3M metaG (Illumina Assembly) | ecosystem: Environmental > Terrestrial > Soil > Wetlands > Permafrost | place: Sweden...
ATGAAAATTGCATATACGCCTGCGCCTTAAAGCTCCTTAAATTTGAATTTTAAGAACCAAGTCGACGTTGTACTAACTTTCTGAGCTCGCTTTGCTCGTGCTGTCACAAGCAACGGCACTATTTAGTAAAGTGGGTAAGATACTAGCAAGTATTCCTAAGAATTTATAGAGGACATATATGAGACTATCGCGCTTCGAAAACATTAGGTTGAAAAAAACCTGTAGCAATAGATTCTCCACAGGCAAAGCCTTTATATACATCTTGTAATTTATCTGGCCAAAAATTGTTCACTGCTGCTAATGAAGCGCACCACCGAAGGCTGATATGCCAACATTGCTTGCCAGAAACATGCTCTTAAATGCCAAAACGCCTTTATTACTCCTAGAACCCACTCCATGGCAAAATTCGAAAGAAGTTCCCAGGTCCAACATCCGTGTCCTAAAACATCCGAAAGAGATGATGTACTGATCCTCAAAATATCAACGTTCCAAAAGGCGTTAGAGGTGTGAGCTACTTGGTCTGACGATATGTCTGGCGGCTCACCATCTACATTAGCGAATATATTCTTGGCTTTGGGCTTGTTTCGAGGACGCAGACAGCTTGCAAGAAGCTTGCCAGGCGGTCTGGTCAACTCAGTGCCTTTGTTCCATATTTCCCTTCTCCAGATCTCCATATATTGCTCTATGTAACGCGAATGCTTTTGAATTCTCCGATGCTTGGTCCCGAGCGGATTCAGATACATCGCCAAACGTTCTGTGGAGGAAATATTGAGCGGCCAGTCTGGGTCGATTCTTCGGATAGACCTTGCGCCAACAATTATTTCGCAGTAAGAGCTTTCCAAAATATGAAACCGGATTTTTCGGGGCTGCGAGGTGTCTGCCAGATGAACGTTGAGCGAGACAAAGCCTCTGGTATCTTGGATGCTTCCGTCCGCAAATTGCACTTTAGACTTGGATTTACTACAGCACTCTGAGCCACATATATGTTTAGACGCGAACTGTGAGACGGAATGAGATAGACTGTCGATGAATGACTTTGAGACGAAGTTGGAAGTGGCTCCAGTGTCAAAAATGGCCCTGGCTGTTTTCATGCGACGTTTTTCTGGGAGTATGCATGCTTGATCAACCCATAAGGGCTGAGTAGTGACCCGTCCTATCGAGCGCAGTACAAGGGGTTGAAACTGTTTTTTGGGTGGTTCCACTGAGGAGAACACGTCCTGAAATAGATGCGCAGTACGTCCGAATATGTTGTTTTCCAACAGAAAGCTTTTGCCCACAATTAATTGATCTGACAAGCTCTGCACTACTAGGCACTTGAGATCGCCATGAATCGAAAATGCTTTTTCATCAGGGAAGCTCCAAGATAAGCAGATCATGCCGACAGATTGAAGATATCTTCCGTTAGGTAGGCAAAATTTTCGATGAGCAACGAGAGGTTCAATCTTCAGTCCAAGCTGTAATGCGTAATCATGACTGATGAAGTTTTCTTCGGATCCCGTGTCTGGTACAGCCATCATCTCCCTCCCGGCGATAATGATTCGAAGCCATTTGCGGGATGACCATGGTGCATCTTGTGGCGCACTGAACTGGGGTAAAGTCCCTGGTCCCATTATTTGTGTGTCGCCTTGGTAAACCTCGTCACTCGAATCCAGCCTGGGCATATAAATGCTTGAATTTAGCTCCGTAGCCTGGCTCTGCTGATGTAGTTGGGCTTTATCAGCTGCATGGTGTGGATGTTGATAATCTATGAGTGTGTCGTAGACTTCATGGGCAGTAGACCTCTTCTCTGAGTCTAGAACTAGGGCGCCAGATATTGCCTCCAAGCCTTTGTCAGGTGCCACAGTCGAATCGTAGTTCCGGTTGCCTTCATTGCATGCCTTAAGCCATGCTTCACTTCTATTCAAAGTTGACCAGAAGGGACCGTCTCCTCTGAATGATTCAAAATCGTACAAAGATCTGCCTGATGTACATGTAAGCATCTCCGATAGCATGCAGCCAAAAGACCATATATCGGCAGGATGCCCAGGCGGTTCTCCATGAATCACCTCAGGAGCACAGTATCTCGGTGTGATGGCAGGGATCCTGTAGTTAACCCGCCTAGAAATGGCAGCTTCAAACGATCCGTCTACTGGTGAGCCCGTAACAGGCGAAGATTGGCTGGCATGCGTAAAACTTTCGAGAACATTATCATTGTACTCTTCGTGTAGATCGTCGTCCAGGTTTGATATATCTCCTGGTTTAAATAGGTTCGGAGATTTAAAAGTTAGATCTGGGAGGTTTTGTGCGCTTCCAAAATCAGAGAGAAATACGGTAGAATCTTTGACCAGGACATTTTCTGGTTTGATGTCTCGATGCAAGATTGATTGGCAATGCACATATAGCAACGCATCGGCTAGGTCAGCCATCCATTTGAACATAAGGCGTCGCTGCTTAGCCAACAGAGGAAGCGACAAGTTGCGCATGAAGCTGGCCAAGTTGCACTCTGCTACCGGAAGCATAATAATCTCAAAACCTCGGGAAGTCTCGTGCGCGTTGACAAACTGGACAATATTCGAGTGATGAAGTCGCTTCAAGATGGAGACCTCATTTTGGAATACGCTGCTCAAGTATTCCGAGGGCTTTCTCTTCTGATATGGAATTGTTTTGCGAACGTAGCTTTGACCACTAACTCTTGAAAGAACTTCCTCAACTGTTCCAAATCCTCCACGACCAAGATATTGGTGAAAGGTAAGTGTAGGGATCACGGTCCCTAGATCGCTTAATTTCAGCAGCGACTCTGAAGTCGGGTCGTGCTCTGCTGAGACAGGCGTCTTGCTTGCCTGTTGATGACCTGAGATATGTGAATGCTTCCTACTTGACCTTCCTAGGCTGTTCTGATCTCTCCTAGACTGATAATCACCGCCTAGAGTAGCAAACGAACCAAATCTACCGGAGCTGCCTGAGTCGGTGGTTCCACCGCCTCTAGGTTGGCCTTTATCATTATCATGATCATCTCCACTTTCGTTGTCATCGTCGTTCGAGAAATCCGTGTCACTATCGTCATCATCACGTCTGTCGGAGTTTTTCATCTTATTTCTCCTTTCCATATCCTTTTCCCTTCTCAAAAGTTTCTTGCGGATTTCTTCTCGGGCCGAAGGTCTCCAAAAGTCCTCTGGGTGCTTGGCGTCCAACTTCTTTAACTGGTCTCCGTTTGCGTGCCCCATAAAACGCTTCAGCGGATGGCGTTCCACTGACATCAATACATCGCAGTAGGCACAGACGTAATCTCCGTAGTCCGGGTTTGATAGCTTATGGAAGTTGGCCTCCAGCCCAAGTCTCCGCTTGAATGTCTCATCTGACAATTCAGTTAGGCCAAGTCCACGACAATCAGTCGGTTTTTGTGACTCGAGCATGCTGCGATCCCGTGCCGTATACGTTTTGAGATGATTTATGTAATTGCTCTTGCTTGTTAAAACCAATTGACAAGTGCCGCGACCATCATTAGTTTTCAATCCGCAAGGATATAGGTCGTTCGGGAAGTGATTAGACTCCGTATGTTTCCCAAAGTCTCTGAACTTGGATTTTGGGCAGTTTGGAAGCAAACAACTTGGCGTCTCGAGGTCTTCCTCTGCAGGCCTTTTCTTCGGGATGCCAGCGAAGTGCTTGATTTTCGACTGGACATCCATGAATCTCTCCGATTTGTAGCTGTATGCAGACTCGAGTTGACCCCATACTCTTTGGACATATTCCAGAGCGAAGCTGTGTTTGGTAGATAGACCTATTTGGAAAATGTTTTTGAGAGAGTCCGGGGATGCTGTCAAGCTCTGGAGGCTCTGTAGAATGTCATCACGTAAAGCCTTATCATTATTTGAAGGAACTCCTGTTAGGGTATGTTCCGCTGGTGCAGTAGAAGGGACGGCTGTCGACGGCAGCACTTCTGCATCCTTTCTCACAAACGACTGCGTAATTGATTGTATAGAATCGATATTAGTGGAGCTATAAGAGTGCCCAGACTGTGTGAGTTGGGTAAAATATCCTGAGTCAGATTCTGGAGAGCGAGGCTTCCAACCTTTAAGTGGAAATGTCGCCGCTTCTCTGAAGCTTCCTAGGCTGTGTTCGGAAGCAAGCTCCTTGGCAGATTCAAAATCATCTTGTGCCAGGGTCTCATCTTGGGGGCTGTTTCTCACCCAGGCTGATTTGTGTAATGATTTTGGCTGAAAGTCATTTAATGTCGCACCAATATGTTGCGGTATATCTGTTGAAGTCTTGTTTGGTGGACATGAAGGTACCGTACCGCTCACATTGCCTTGCGAGAAATTGAATGCTTGCTGTTCAGAAAAGAGGTTGCGGTCTGACTCTACCGGACTCAAAGCAAGCTGCCAAGGGATTATAGTATTGTCAGGTACCATGAAGGACTCCCAGTTTGGATGCATCTGATCGGTTAGTTCTTTTGAGAACCAAGGTGTCTTCAATATAGAAGTATACGGTGTAGTTTCCAAGTTATCAACGCTAGAATCTTCCATGAAGGTCGGCATGGTGCCAACAGGTTCAGGTTGATCCATGCCCGCATTGCTAAAAGCTGCTTGAGGGGCCACAGCCCTTTGAAGCGGCTGCGGTTGTGAATCCCCATTTACTTGCTGGTATAAGCGTGGTCCTCCTAACGTAGCTTGTTGAGAGAACTGATGTAAATTCGTAAGAGCAGACTCGTCGGCAGTTGATGGTCCCACATTGTCGGTTGCTTTTCGATAAAATCCACGATTGCCCTCCACCAGCTGACGCTTTAGTTTCTTCATCGCATTGGGATGCTGAAATTTGTTATTAAAGGATCAATTCAGATGAAGGAAGCGACTTGCCATAAAGCAGTTCTTCTTCTAAAAGCAGAGCTATAGCTCAATGGCGATGAATGGGCGGTGTTGCGCTGGAGTATATTGGTGTTAAGATCGTTTGACGCGCAGATGAGGCTACGAGACCGTTCACAGGGACGTCCAAGATCAAATCAGCCCCAATTACATTCGACGGGCATAATTTAGAGATATAGAGAGGGCCCCGAGGATTTGGTAATGGCAGAAGTCTGGCAACGACAGACGAAACTGTCGTTGAATGTTGAGATCCGTGCAAGATAGAGGTTAGGGGCATGTGACGTAGCGAAAGAGGCTTCAGCGAAAACAACAACCAATATACGAGAAGAAACAAGACTCGATCCTATTGCGAAATGATTGGGGCAAAAATGGGGCCCTGAACAGGAAAGCTGACTTTAGCCTGGCAGACAGTGTGTGCTATCTTTCAAGTGCTGGGTGGGATAGGAAGGGGTGCCAATGCAACGATTCATGCCGCAGCTTCATAGACTGGTATGAGGAAGAAGCATCCCATGATTTGAACATATTTCAGGGCCGTGGGAATGTTACGAGGTCAGATAAATCGCGGGTTGGGTTCACGGATCATCGTCAAAGCTGATGGACGTGGAGGAATATGGATAGGAAATTCAAAGTGGAAAATGGAAAATGGAAAATGACACGGGAGGCAGTTGTGTCAAATGACGATTGTGATTGGCCGTGGCGTTGTCTACATATAGTTTGGTGCGGGTAACACCGGCTTCAGCCAAGTCCTTTCGAGATCCGACTTCTATATAGTGAACTAGCTCCCTGCAAAGCATTTTCTTCCCTGGTACCCGCTCCCTAGCCCTGACCATAATCAGTGTCGTCGATGCTCTGTGTAACGCCTGTACGTCTCGCGGCTGCTGCCGCTGTTAGTGGTTGAAAAAGGCGTGAGAGGCAAAGGGAGACTAACTAGTAATAAACCACATATTGTCTGGCCCCTCTCGCTTGTTCTGTAGTGATGAGGGCTTGTTTGCAGCGTACACACAGCGCTGATTTGTAGAAAGGGACGATGTCAGGCTCTGAGACTTGGGAGCACTTGAATCCGTGGTCGCAGAGGTGTCTGATGTGATGTTGGTAACACATTGTGACAGTGTGCGAGTGGTATGTTGAGTTCAATTGAGATTTGTTGTTATCCGTATAAGGGGCCAGAGGTGCTGAGATTGTGAGGATTGCTTGTTTTGAGAAGTAATTGAAGAACGTATATTGGGAGGCGCGAGTCAAGATACTTATAGCTATCACATTTCTTGTGGGATGGCGGATTGCGAGTGCAGTGCTGCCATGGCGGATGGCTTTGCATGGCGGGAACTCAAAATGAAAAGCATTAAATGAAGAATCGAAAATAAGACTATGATCATCGAGGAGGGCAACAGCAAATAACTGTGGATATTTGGTTTTTCTTCCTGAGGGGGTGTGGGTGACGTTGAGGAGAGTGAAATAAGAGTTGAGAATTTGTACTGGAGAAGCTGAAACGAAAAATGACAAATGAGCTGGCGGTCATTTGCCCAGATCTCGCCCCAGAAATCTATTTCAACTCTTGGCTTTGAATATATGTTCCAATCACATCGCAAGAGTTAAAGTACTGAGATGTTTAAAATGAACCATTCTACCATACTTCCTTTCTTGCTTGCCACGTAATATTTGAAGTAGTTTTAGTAGAGGAACTAATATAACCTGAATTATATTTACAATTAGAATTCTTACTGTGCAAGAAGAAAAGAATATATACATTCCTGGTACTCCCAGTCAACTTTTTATCAAGTAGACACCAGCATTTTCAAATTCATATCTATTAAGTAAAGAACTAAATAAGAGAAAATGTTTTACTCTAGATTGTTAAAAATCTTATGGTTTTCACATCACTGCCAGAACACCAACACATCCCTCTAAAGCATGCATTTAGAGCTCCCTCCTGACCTCCTCTTAAGTAGTAATAAAAAACCATAACATTTAACCATCTTAACCTCGCCCTCAAACACCTCAAACAAAGTTATCTCAGGAGGAGATCATTGTTTTCGTTCTGTGGGGTAGGGAGTTTGCGGTAGGAATTTGGAAAAGTCGGGCCATACAATGTGTCGCAACTTATGCGTCGAGCACTGGAACGGCGAACCCCTAGGTTTGGGAGGATGAATTAAAGTGGTCGAAGGGCCGCCCAAGGATGCTGAATACGCCACGGGTAGTAGAACAATGGCTATAGCAAGAAAGGCTAAAGGGCGGGTGACTTGCTGGGTTGAGGTCATTCTAAGAACAATTGACTATGCCACAGCTTGTGGACTAATAGGAGGATTAACATCAAGGCTAGGATGGTGTTTTTGCAGAACAATTTTAATTCATCGGCATCTGCTTCTCGTCTCATCGGGTTGGTATATACAATTAACCTCTTCTTTCTTCTCCCTCAACTCGCTCCCTCCCCCACACCAACCGCTTCAAGTCCACAATCTCAATGCAAGCTATCCAAGCCGCGAAGCAAACCCTAAACTCTATACAACCAACGCCTCTTCTCCAACATCCATCACAAAAGAAATGAAAGAGAACGCAAATTATACACCACGAACCAAACAACCATTAATGCCCCTTCCATCCTTTTCCAAACGACCAATAGAATCCACCATCCATGCCGCAAAATCAACGCGTTCTTAGAATCCTGACTGAAATCTATCTTCCCATCACAACACAATGCCTAAGCTCAATTTAAAGCCTCGATTGACTCCCACTCCTCGCATACTGATGCCCTGGCACAGGGGGGCCTCCCTCACTATCAAACAAATCTTCCAGATATGTACTCGGTGCTCTCTGACCCCCAGGTATCCGATCCAGGTTTAGTGAACTATTACTCGCCACCCCATGAAGATTTTGTTGGAATCCAGGACTACTGGGCGGCGATGGACCCACGGAACTCGCTCTAGCGTAGCCACCTCTTTGTGGACCGAGATTTGAGAGTGAAATAGCGGGACCGTGTCCGATGTGTGCCATTCCTTGGCCGTTACCAGGTTGTGAGGCACCTGCTGCGTAGTAGCCTGATGGCAGGTAGTTTGAGCCACGATTTCCAGGCGTGTGGACGTTTGCGTTCGCGGCCCCTGCTGTTGGAGAGAAGAAAAGGGAGGCTTGGCTCGCGGGACCAGATGCGGTTGTTGGTCTTGTAGATTTACGACTCTTGCCCCCAAGGCCAGCGAGAGAGAGGGTAGATTCGCGATCTTTGTATTGGTAGAAGGGAGCGGGTGGTGTTCGGAAGAGGGATTTGGTGTCGGGGGTGTTTTGGAGGAGTGCGGCGCGTTTAACGGCTCGGTGGAGGGACCAGGCGACGAGGCCACGCCATAAGATGACGGACATGGCGAGAAAACCGAGGATGGCGCCTACGACGATAAAGACGGTTCCATCCGGGAGGGAGGAGGTTCGCATGAATGGTGCATCAGCGGTTGGCGGAACGGATGGAGCTACGATTGAGAACGCTCCGGAGAGGGTGGGAAGACCGGTGGGAAGTGCACCTCCTGTTGTTGCGGATGATCCGCCTGTTATAACTGGGATGGAGCCACTGATCGTTGCACCTTGAGATCCAGAACCCGTTATAATTACAGAGGCTGTTTGTATGGAAGTGCCGGTTTTGGTGTCTCCGGTGGTTGAGGCAGTATTGGACCCGGTATTGGACCCGGTAGTCGAACCGGTGTTAGAACCTGTGTTAGAGCCGGTGTTGGAGTCGGAACCGGTCGCGGATGCTGTGTTATCTGTGTTGCCTGTGCTCGCAGATGCAGACGCTTTCGCTGCGGATTCTGACGAGATTGCATTCGAGAGATTAGGGAGCGCCGTCGTGGAAGCTGCAGAAGTTGACATCGCAAGGAAGGAAATGGCTGCTGCTGAGAGCAGTGGTAATGACCGGAACTTCATGATGTGTGGTTATCGCGACCCCTTTGATGTATGTATTCGTGCTAAGTCGTGAATGACAATTGTGGAGGATGTCGTCAATTCGAGTCCTTCGCTCGTCAGATGATTGTTCCGCCCCTTCCAAAGAAAAATTGATGAAGAATCTCGAGATGAATGATGGAGTGAGGTTGAAGTTTGATGGTCGCCTTTTCGTGACCACCCTGCTAAGCCGGAATCCTTCGTCGTCGTCGCGCCACTAATTGATGTCTGCAAGTAAACCTTGTCGTCGTGCCGTGCCCAGTTTCTAATACTGGAGACTTCGTATTCCAGGCCTTCTTCCCGATCGAATCCTTCCAACAGCCGTTCTCAATTAATCAAAATGATTTCCTCCTTCAATTGTGATGTGCGAAAGTCGTAAATATATTTTCAACGAGCGTGAGTTGTTAAACAAGAGAAGACTCCCCTCGTGTTGTCGTAAAGGGATGAACCTATTAACCTCGTGTTTCTCTCTCCCTAAGAGAGAAAGGTTCCTGCATTCTTACCCAAAGTGGTTTAGATCGTAGCCTCTGTCTTACTATAATTAGTTGTCACAACGACCACTTCGGGTGACGATCAGCGGGAAGTGGCGGCAGAATAATTTGAAGAATTTCAAGCGACGGGAATTTTGGGTTTTGCGGAGCATTTGAGGATTTTGAGAGTTTGTCACATCACGACGAGAATCTCAAATTAATCCCTTCTCGACACTGTACATTTACAAGTAAGGTACAAGATGGGTACCGCAAAGAAAACCCGCAAGTTCGGCGCTGTAAGGCATTCCCCTCCAATGTTCTACCCCACCACATCTAACAGCTCCCAGGTAAAAAGAATCCTCGGCCAGAACGATGCTCGTCTCAAGAAGAACGCACAAAAAGGTGAAATCGAAGGCAAGAAAGCGGAAAAAGGCTCCGAAATCGTGCGAGAAATGTAGAATCCCAATCCCTTCCCTTCGCAACATAAATACTGATATATAGTATCCAGACCACAAGTCTCCTCCTCCCTCTTCTTCCAATACAACACCGCCCTCGTACCCCCCTACTCTATCCTAATAGACACGAATTTCCTCTCGCACACGGTCCAGAGAAAACTTCCCCTGCTGGAAACACTCATGGATACGCTGTATGCTAAATGCATACCTATTATGACCACCTGCGTGTAAGACATCCCTCATTACTATTCTACATATATCTAATCCTTCAGAATGGCCGAACTGGAGAAATTAGGCCCGAAGTACCGGATTGCGTTAAGGATAGCGAGGGATGAAAGATGGGAAAGGTTGAAATGTGATCATAAGGGGGTGTATGCAGATGATTGCATCGTGGATAGGGTGATGAAGAATAAAATTTACTTGGTGGCGACGAATGACCGAGAGCTGAAGCGGCGGGTGAGGAAGGTGAGTTTTAAATTTTTGTTTGAGTTGAAGGGGGTTTCGTGTTGAGGGGTGGTTGAGGGCTGGGAGTTGAGTTTGTGCAGGGCCACAAACTAAAGGGATATTTATGACTTGGAAAGGGAATGTGCTAACGACGCTTCTGTATAGGTCCCTGGAGTGCCCATAATAAGCGTAGCCAGAGGAAAGTATGTTGTTGAGAGATTGCCGGATGCTATTGAGAAGTAGGTTGAGGGAAGGAGAATTAGGGTTGACAGAGGTGGAAAAGCTTGGGTTGGGTGCATTTTGGGCGTGTTTGGTGTTTGGGAGGGCATTGCTGGCGTTATGTGATCTTGGCCCTGCAATTGCCAAAATATCGCGTACCTGGCTCAATTAGTGGTCGTGTGCTACAGCTTGAGGAAGCTATGAATGGGGTGGGTGCCCATTTGGTATGAGCATGCCGGATGAGGACCTGAAATCCTTTGACGGGGTCAACTATTTAAACAGATACCTAGAGATTGGCTATTTTGTTATTTGTGAGGAATGCTTGTGCTGGTAATGACGTGCTTTCATCACTGCAAGGGGGAGACAAGGGAAGTTGAGCAGAAGCATGGCAAATTCAGTTCTATACCCATCGCCAAAAGCCTTCAGATCCCATAGCAAGCATCAAAGGCTATTGCCATAAACTACTCTATACACACAAATAATACAATCACCCTAGTCCCATCCAGCCTCTCTCAACCATCTTATTGCTGCTTCTTCTGAGCCGCCGGTCCCATCTCCTTATCAAACGCCGCATACGAAACCTGTAGGCTAGAAACCGCACTAATACCCACACTCAAGATAGTAAACATGATGATGCCTACTAGAAGACCCATGAAAATACCTATCATTTTATCAGCACAATTCCATCAATCCCAACATGGTCCACCCAAAGCCCACTTATCAAGAAGCAAAGAAGGGAATGGGGAAAGACTAACCAGGAGTCAAAAACTGATACTTCTCAAACAAAGGCCTCATATCCGTTTCATTCGTCTTCGGCGGGACCCTAGCCTCCAAATCCCTCTTCAAATCCGCATGCACTGCATCCACGAACTGGCTCTCATACACCACATTCTCTTCCCCTCTCCCCACCGTCCCATTAACCGGTGTCGACGTATAGATAACCGTGTACTCTACCCCTTCCGGTAAATACCCCAATAACTTTCCCAATCGCGCATCTATCCTCATCAATCAGCTCTGTCCTCTTCCAAATCCTAATCACTACCATGAATGAGACATTGACGTAACGTACCTCGATTCCCAACCGCGCTCTCTCTCCCACTTTGCGAAGATGGCAGTTTCACCAATTCCTCCAAAACTACAATGGTTTTCTTCTCCCCTAACATGTCATGTACATTATCCCCCAACATCCGATCCACTTCTCCACACGCATCGTGGATCGTACTCAAGACCCCGAGGAGAATGCTCCAGTTGTCCGAGCCGACGGCTTCGGGTACAATATACTTGGATTTGACGGATGGGGAGGACAGGGCGCGGGATAGGTAAGGTGTGTGGTAGGATGAGAGGTCCGTGGAGGAGATATGGGGTTGGGCTATAACGTAGTAGATTTTTGAGGGGCAGGTTGCTAGAAATTGCGTGGCGGTAGAAAGAATCTGTGACGTGGTTTGTAATTGTGCTTGAGGGACATCTTCCAGCGCTCTGGAGTGACATTGTTAGCGTAGTGTTCGAGGTATGATTCGGGGCGCATATTGCTGCTTTGAGATGGGTTTAATGAGAGACTGGGACGTACAATGATGATGAGAAGAGCAGGAATGGTGAGGTGTCTTTGAATGCCTGCGCGGTGGCAGCTAAAGCTGCAAGAGCAGCGTATTCGAACCTCATCGTTGCGTGTGGTTGACGTGGATGCGTAGTGAAGCTTGACGTTGTTGGAGCTCGATAAGTGTAACCTATTTCTGCGGGGCTGGGCTTCTCGGCTGCCGTAAATTATTATTTTCCTCCGCAAAACCAAAAGTAAACTACTCTCACGAATTCCCCCACCATCGCCCTTTTACATCGACTGCAGCTTTCTCTTTATTTGAGAGAGGACAATTGGGGCACATGAAATGGATCTCAAAATATTTAACCACCCTCGCCCTAAGAAATCTCTCCTCCCACCACCCTCCAAAAAACGAAAGACGGACCATAAAATCGAGGAAATAAGTTTTGATTTCGATGCCAGAGCCGATTATTTGACGGGCTTTCACAAGAGGAAGGTGCAAAGGACGAAGCTAGCGCAGGCAGAGGCAGAGAAGAAGGCTAAGGAGGAGAGGGTTGCGTTAAGAAAACAGGTTTGGTTTTTTTTTCATTCACCCCTGGGGGAAGAGGAAATTAAGATCGGGGTCGAGTTTGGGGTTAGGAACGGGATTACGCTGACTTACTGTTAGTTGAGAGAGGAGAGGAGGCAGGAATTAGAGGAGCATGTTCAAGCTGTTAATTCTTTGCTGGAAGATATGAGGGCGCCGGTGGAGGACGAGGGCGAATGGGGTGGGTTTGAAGATGAACCGGTTGTAGAAGCTGTTGATCATGAAGAGGAGTACGTGGATGAGGATCGGTACACTACGGTTACGGTGGAAGCTGTGGATGTATCCAAGGAGGGGTTACAGAAGGTTGTTGATGAAGATGAGAGCGAAGATACCCTTGAAACGGAGAAGCCGGTTGAGAAGGAAGAGGATGGGAAAAAGAAATGGCCCAAGAAACCGCAGAAGAAGAAGTTTAGGTACGAAAGTAAGGCTGAGAGGAAGGTCACACGAGGGAAGCAAAAGGCTGGCAATAAAGCCAGAGCAGATGCCAGGAGAGGCAACGACTGAATGAACGAATTTAACAACACCACCTCTGGGGAATATGTGACATTCATGAACCTAACGACAAGCAAGCAATTCATGTAGAAACAGCGTACCGCCGCCAACGCATACGGAGCCTAACTGCAATCAATCCCATTGCCATGCATCATAACACCTCGCATCTGACCTCTTGTAATATCAACCATGAACCAGCAGACAGATCAGATGTTGCCAATCTCTGCCTGGAAGTCCTCCAATTCCTTTTGTACAGTAGCGTACTTCTTGGCCATCTCCTCGAACTTGGCCTCCCACTGATCGCGGTCTTGCTCGAGAGCTTGGACTTTACGTTCGAAGTGACCGGCCTTGACATCGGTTTGGCGGAGCCTAAAGTACGAGAGTTAGCAACGTATATCCATCCGCAGAAGACCCTTAAGGCTGGAATAAGCCCTTACTTGTCATTTGTCTCTCTCAAATTCTTATCGGCCTCCTCAGCTTCCTCCTCCAACAACTGCAGTCTCCGCTGGAGAGCTTCATTCTGTGTACCATGTTGCTGACCCTCATCCGCCGCACTCTTCGCGTCCTTGATTAGACCCTCCAACTTATCAACTTCTGCTTCAAGTAGACCATTTTTGTGTGTGAGGGAAGTGATCTCTTGTTCCTTTTGAAGGTTCTCTTGCTCGAGCGTCTTGACCTTGGTCTTCATCTCTTCGACTTGAGCAGAAGCTTCATCCGCCTCGATGCGGAGGGAGTTCATTTTCTGTTTGAGTTGCGTGGTAAGCATTTTGACAGACGAGAAAGAGATTGCATGGAAAGAAATGTGGTTGAGTGCTTCGTTGTGCTGGAAATGGAAAGAACTCGCACATGGCGGGGTTAGTGGGGACTTACTTCCTTAATGCGATCCATCTTTGCGGTTACTTGATGCGAGGTGAATGCTCTGTATTGATCGTCGACTCGAAGTGATTATGTCGTGAGAGGTTGATACTGTTGTGAGACAGATGTTGTGTTTGTCGAAGGGACAAGTTTCGTTATTAGAAGTGGTGAAAGATGATCTGCCTCTCACTCACACAAAGCACGCGCAACAGCCGAATTTCTTAGCGCAGGGGTAATTGAGCTGTGGTTTCCAAATTTGGTTGAAGGAGTTGCCGTAGGAACGATCCTAAACAATCCAAAAATCCTATCGCGATTCCTTCTCTTCCATACTTTCATGATCACGACAATTTAATGTAATCCTTCCGAAATTGCGAATTAATACGAAACTACGAATATTACAAGATGTTGGCGGCGCGAGATCAAGAGAATTTGGTTCATGGTCTTCAACAAGTAGCAGCTTCGAAGCCACTCAATCAGAGCACGCGAGGGCTACAACCAAAGACACCCGGAAATCGATTCCCAAAGACGCCGTTGAAGCTTCCTTTGAATGATGAGAATGCGCCGGGAGGATTTGGAGGGAAGTCAGGGAAGGGGAAAGGATTAGAGAATCTAGCAACGGGAAAGAAGGGTGCAGCGTTGGACAAGAATGCGTTCGTCACGCCAATGAGTATGCGCGATTTCATGCTGAGATGAGATAATGCTGACGATGAGTAGGACCTCGAACAAGAGCCCCACTTGGAATGAAGACGACGAATGCGAAAGCCAAAGCATTCCAAACTCCTGGTGGTCCAGTTCCAGAGAAGGAACTTGAGAAGACTCAAGCTCCCAAGACGAGTGCTCGACGACCGAAGAAGGTTACACATGGTGAGACGGTCAAGCTGCAGGTTCACGACGACGAAGGCCCTCTTGCAGAGCGAGAAGTTGAATACTGTCCACCAAAACCTAAGGATCTTCCATACGAGTCCGAGGATTTCCCCAAAGGTTGTCTTAATTACGATGTCCTCAAGCCGGAAAACTTGATGCGGGGGATCCATGATACATATTTTGTTCAGGTGGATGAGAATGGTCTTACGAGAATGGATAGAGAGTATGAGGAGAATCGGAAGAAGTCAGCCAAGGCTTTGGATGAGCATGTCATGAAGATGATGGAGGAGGAATGGACGATTGGAGACGTTCCCGAATTGAACAAGAAGCAAGCAAAGCCCGCGGAGCAGGTGAAAAAGGCTTCCTCAACCAAGGCTCCATCTACTATTGCTTCAAGAAAAGCTGTGTCGGCTTTGTCGGTCTCTCCTAAATCGGCTGCTGCGCCACCTAAGACATCTAAGCCAATTCCTAAACCCTCATCCTTTCTTGCAAGACCTAAGCCCGCCCCACTTCCTACAAACCCATCAGCAATGCGCCACACTGCTGCTGCCGCAGCTTCAAGAAATACTATTGGTTATACAAAAGGTCGTACTGCATCAAGTGTATTGCAAAAGCGGGAGGGAGGCTTCACCCGATCAGTCAGCAACCTTTCTCAAGGCTCTGATACCACAATCACGCCTGCTCGATTTGCGGAGAAGGAGACTGGTCCAGGGAGCGATGAGTGGAAGAGACTGAAGTTCTTGGGTGCATTCGACGTTGACGATGAGGAATTAGAGCCAGGTTTGAGGGGCATGTTGCCGGAATGTTTGAGGAGGGACGAGGAAGATGATGAAGAGTTCGTTATGACTTTGGGAACCGATTCTTAGCTCCTTTATCCTTGGATGTTTATGAAAGTATAGTACTAGCGATTGTAGTCTTTTGGTATGGCGTTCGGCTGGGTTCTGGCATACCCTTGGCATTCGTGTACATCTCAGGTGAGATGAGACACACATTACATTAGAGAATACGTGTACGTATAATTTGTCTAGAATACACTTCTTTTCATGAACCATTGGGTTGAGCCTCCACTGTTCAATACATTTTCACATATTTGAAGAGTTCATAGAATAACCCCGACTCATTTCCTGCTCTTGCTCCTCACCCTTGCCCCACAAGTTGTGGCACATTGGACAGCCTGACCTCTCGAATGGCCCGAGCTTATCTGGTTACGTGTTGTCCATATTCTCTTCATTGTTTTGCAATCTTCCACACATTGAAAAGTTAATTAGATCTGTCGAGTATTCTGGCCGTCATTCAGAATCCTCCCTACATACCTGGGGTTGCTTTCGTTCATTTATGCCATCTTGATCTTGTGCCCTTCGCCGCTCATTCCGTCGCCTACCTTCATTTTCCTGGAGCATTGAATTGGGAACATTGTCTCGCGAAGATTGAGAAAAATGGAATGTCCAAGAGGTTGCTACCTATTTTCAGATCAAGTAGATGTGTGTGGGGCTGTGACTTGTACACTTAAGATTAAGAAGGCAAAGAAGCTACCTTAAGATAATATGATTAGGGGGACGCAGTTCGTTATAAAAGGGCTGTCGGTCACGTGACTTTAATCCTATGGCGGCTTAACTTCTCAGCCTACTCGCATCATAACGAATCGGAGCCCTTTCAGGCTTTCCAATTTTGGACACCGCTTTTGGTGTCTTTGGTGTATGGCTGCTTCCCCAATATATGAACACTGTTATAATAGACTGGGAAATGAGATCCGATTTTGCCTGCCTACCTATTTTCTCTATTTTCTCAAATAAATTTGACCTTGACCATATCGATCTCGGTTTTTTTTTAAAGCTGCACTCTTGATGATAAGAATCATGTCTCGCTTTCCAAGTCCTTCAAAGTCGGAGTCCAATTCTTCCCGTCAGTCTCCTGGTTTTCAACCAACCTCATGCCATATGACTTATGGCCACGATCAAACACTTCAGTGGGATCCCCCTCGAGATTCAAAAGAGTTTACTCTCGATCCCAGCTACGATTTCCCAAAGGAAGGGAACCCGGAGAGCAAAACGATGGCTGCTACAAAGGAAGTCCTTGGTAAGGAACCTTTGGAACTGGCTCAGAAGGACCCACCGAATTCAAGTATTGCACTACAGCCCCCAACACAGGAGCCCACTTCAATAAAAATTCCCATAGTTGAAGCGTTGAAATTACAGCGCACATCCTATCCCGGAAAACCTGATGACAGAGAAGCGGGGAACGTTAAATCCGACGGAGTACCCAGGATTCCAGTGAAGCCTCTTTCTGGCCTCAAGGTTCTCACTTGGGATCCGGTCAAAGGCGAATTCGATGGAGATGATAACCAGGGGAGGAAGCGTCGATATGAGAAAGAGGAGGCGAGGAAAGTGGCCATGAATAGGGGGTTTACCTGCGATGAGCATCGGAAAAGAAAGAAAAAGGTAGGATTTTGCGTCCTTGTCTTATATCATATCATAGCTTACTCTTTCTGCAGTGTGATGCAGAGTTCTGCTCGAGGAACAAACAACACAACGAGGCTGAAAGCACTAATGATGAATTTGGGGTTGCTGTAGAGGAGAAGTAAGTGGCACGTACTACATGTTTGGCAACGTTGACAGGGTCCAGAGCAGAGATAAAAGCTCCAGGGGCGAGCAAGGTGCATTTTGAACACCGCGATCCAACCTTGGGTGAAGATGGGGTAGTAATAGCACCAGCTTCACCTTCTCCACAAAGTCTCACTGGCATTTATTCCGATGCTACCCCAACGGAATCGAAGAACGAGACAAATTGGTGGGAAGATGATGGCTTTGAGTTGGACCCTGGTGGTTTCTTCAATGACGAGCTGGCACAATGGCCATGGTCTCTGACCTATCCCTCTGCAGTGGATGAGGACCATATGCAGGATTACTTCCCTTCGCGATCGAGGTTCGCAAGACCCGAGCGCCTGGATATCTCGGGAGATATCGCCCCGGACAGGACCGCCAACTGTGCGGCCTCAAGAGCAGAAATAGTACCGCAAGATGCCAAAACTGTTTGGTGGTCAGCTAAAAGGAACAAAAAGATGAATGCTGTTATTTCGGAAGATAACGAAGATGAGAACGGTTCGGAAGATATCGAAGGAAAGTGCGACATAAAGAGTGGATATTCTTCCTCAAAAAGACAGAGACCAGGTACCTTTGAAATTTCTATGCTGACCTATTGGGTGGAAACTTTCAATCTCTAAATGACGGATGAATAATAGTTAGCTTTGGAGCAATTTGCGGAGGAGCCCAGTCATGTTTAGCAGGAGGCGCCTGTTGCGATGGAGGCAACTGCGCCTCTTAATAAATGAATGAAGAATGTTCTACAGAAGTGCCTTTTTTCAACGAAGATCAGAGCCCATTTGTTGCTGTGTGATAATAGTAAAGTATATTGTGGCTTCATTGCGGCACGGGAAAGCGTCTGTGTCCTTCCCCTCACACCATCAGTACACTCACTCACTAACATACATACTACTCCACTGGCGATCACACTACTATTAAAACTACAGTCTCCCAATAATTCCGCGTTGGATGTTTGGTGAATATCCCGTCTATAATTGTATACTCCGTCTCTGTTGATATGAACGTTGTGATGGGGGGGGAGGTTGTGAGACATGGACATGCGCTACTTAGTTTTGAGTGCTCTTCATCGCAGTCTTTCAATAACGGAGAATTCTTTGAACGAGATTTAGTGCTGGGATATGTGGGAGTGTAAGAATTAGAGCTGCGGCTGCGATTGAGGATCTAGGTTTTATTAGAATAGTGCATTGCATTTGAGCACGGAAGAATATTCTTACGTAGAGATTGTAGAACTAGTGGCTGTTAAGATGTGCGCTCCAATTGAGGAACAATATATTGTGGTAGTACGCGTTGTAGTAGGTGCGATGCTAACATTCCACGAATTCCTGGTGGAGGTAGAAGTTGTGATGTGGGAGAGGTTTGGCAATGGAGGTAAGTGGCGCAGAAGAGGGCGGATGTGCTCTAGGCTGGGGCGATGAGATCGCGTAGACAGGCGTTATTCTTGCAGGCTGTGGTTTGGATGCGCGGGGAGAGAGTTAGGCGGTGATTGTGGGCGAGACGGTGAGGAGAAGGAGAGCTGGGAGGAGGAGAAAGAGGGGTTAGTTGGAGCAGATGTCGCATTTTCCTAGTTTTGTGGTTGGTAAGAGGTGAAGTTCTGGGAAGTATGAGAGTTATTTATGTCCCTGAGGGAAGCAGAGAAACAAGTGGTCAATTGTGAGCTTCTAGATTCCATTGATCACACGGCACCTTTACGGCCCATACAATGGCTGGTTGATGAGATAGGAGGATATGCAACCCCCTGCCAACTCAAAACCCGAATACTCTTGTGTGATCTCGACCTGAAATTATGTCACATGCTTTTGTATTTAGACAATTTTTTTTTTGCATCTGTCCTTAAAAGGGTTCCTGCAAGGGGCTTTTTCGTCTAAAAAGGGGGAGTCCTCACTCAACTTCTGAAGCGAGACGCTTAATGCGACTACCCTCAGCTTACCATGACGGCACATCGCTTCTTCAATCAATCAAAGTACCATGTGTAGCATTCGGCTGCAAGAAAATCTATATCTGGTTCTTTCTGATTGGATATGTCATCGCTTTATTGCGTTGATGTCGGAGAATTTAGCCTGTATACAATTTTCCAGTCTTAGCCAAACATCATTTTAAGATGTAGGGTAAAGCAAGTAAACCTTTCGGGTCTCTACATGAATTTTAAGTTTAAATGGGAGCAGTCTCTTGTATATTTCTAATCAGCCGGTAGTTGAGATGGCCGTTTTGACACTTCGAAATTTGGACACCAGGACCTTCAAAGCAAGAAAGTCCTGTTTTTCTCCTTATGATGATGATATCTTTTAGTTGCGATGATTTACATTTCACGGACGTTTCAACAATCGCTGAGGTCTGGAAGACACCTCAAAACATTTGTCCTCGTTGCTGTTGTTATCACTCTCGGGCACTGGTCATGGATGAAGTGGTCATTGGGGATTGAGTGGAAATCGATGACCCTGCACAAACCAGCCACTAAAATAGCCTTCGCGACTCTTTTGTTACCATCAAACACCAATAGTACATTTCAAAGCCTTGAGAAAGATGGTGACGCATACTTCCTCAGCACTCGTATGCTGAATTATCAACTTCAGCACTGCAACAAAACTCGCTCCAGAGAACCAATACCATTTCTTGTTCTTGTAACTCCCGAAGTCCCTTCAAATCAGTGCGAAATACTGCAAAATGAAGGCGCGACTATCGTGCCGGTCGAAAAGTTGCCCCTGGCTTGGATGCAACCACTTGATGAGCGCTGGCGAGACGTAATGGTCAAGCTCCGACTATTCCAGCTCACCTTCTACGACCAAATCCTCTTTTTCGACGCCGACACATTCGTTATGCATCCTCTCGATGGTATATTTAACGACCCCGCTGCGCAAACCAGGCAGACCCTGAATATAACCCCTCTCGAACCCGACGAAGCACCCCTCCCACCTACCTACCTCTTCGCTACCCTTCCCGAAGTAGTCCACAAATCCCATACCTACCCACCTATCACCTACCCCTACTTTAACGCCGGTTTCTTCCTCCTTTCTCCTTCCATCCAACTTTTCAACTACTACATCTCTCTCCTGAACTTACCAGGTAGATTCGATAGTACGTACCCGGAACAGAATCTATTGAATTATGCGCATAGAGAGACGGGGAATATGCCGTGGGGAAGGTTGGGTTATAAGTGGAATATTAATTTGCCGAATATGAGAGACGTGGAGGGGGGTGTAAAGAGTGTGCATGAGAAGTTGTGGACAGAGGGGAGTGTGTTAAAACCCACGGAGCTGGGGTTGAGGAGACGGTGGAGGGAGGTGAGGGAGGAGATGGAGGTGTTTTACGGGGAAGCTGAATAGGAGATGTTATGTGGAAGCTGAGATAGTTAGGATAAAGCGCCCAGTCAATTACTTTCGATGCAAACCAGATAAATGCAAAGATTGAAGGTGTTCGACACTTTCAAGGCCCTCACAGCTAGGACTATGAGCCATTTCTGCCCACTTGGAGTTCACGGTTCTATCGGTGATCGTCCCGGTTGTTTGGGTGGGTTTAAAACTGAGCTGAGGGGGAAATCTTAACAAAGGGTTCTGAAGAGAGAATGAGAATGATTGGAGGGCAAAAGTGGATGCATGTGATCATATCTGAGAATGTCAATGGAAGTCTAGTGGACTCAATTGCCAGACGCTATCGGGCTTTGTTTTCTTAGAGACCTTCAAACAACAAGACCAAAGAGGCCTTCGTTTTGAAAAACATTAACGCTTCCCTAAAATATTCTGGGTCAGCTACTCTAGGTCGAAGCTGCCCTTTTTAAACAGAGGGGGAAAGAATGGAAATGGAGTCCTTTCCTGTCTCTAAATTAAAGCCACAAACTTGAGAACATTTTTTATTCATTATTAATTGATTGAGTACGTCATTTACTATGCTTTATGAGGGGCTCAAAATTAACGTGGCTGTCTCGTGTATGCATGTCTTATGCATGGAAGCTTGCACGGCCTCAGCCGCAGTCCATAACCTCAGCTCATTAATCATAACACCTCCTCAAAATTGCCAGTCCTCGCACGTCCAGAAGGAACCACCCCCATTTGCCTTTGAATGAACAATGGAGACAAAATGTCTATAAGCCACTGAAGGACTCCGCCGAGATTCGCCTCCTCTACCTACAGCCTCGCGCGGAAGATGGCATGCTTAATTGCTATATACGACACGTCAAATATTTTGAAGGAGTGAGACCAGATTACGAAGCACTTTCATATGAGTGGGGACGTGGGGATAGACTTCGCAAGGTGATGATTGATGAAAAGCCTTTTTCCATCCGAGAAAATCTTTGGCTCGCAATGTCTCATCTCCAGCATGATAGCGAAAATCGTGTATTTTGGATTGATGCCATATGCTTGTATTTCGATCGAAACCGAACAGAATACCTTGAGGGGTTTCATTTTGTAAGTTAAAGCAATTTATCTGCCTCCACGCCACCTTACCTATTCTTTGTCTAGATTCATATATCCTTGCTTTGAATTGCACGAATTTCACCTTTCGCGGATCTAGGGTGGAGCTATTCCCATTTATCTCTATTCCGTTATTGAATCTTAATCCCCATTGACGGTACTAGTAGAGCGGCGCCGCTAATCTACTGCGTTCGAAGCGAAAAGGGGAAAATGTCGCCTGTTATAGGGCAGTGACCACTAAAAATCTAGGATTATCAGTTGAGGACCATTATCGGTTGACCAGGGATCTCTAGTAACCGCCTATCGTTTCATGTCTCCCATCGACACCCTAGCTACTTCATCATCTTAGCGGGTGTAGCTCCACCTTTACCCGCTATTAGTAGATTAGAATAGGGACGAGGCTGAGGAGGAAGAGGAAACATCATTATGCTCTATCTGCGTGCTACGGAAAGAAAATAAGGCCGCGTTGAGATTGTAGTTCTACTCTGTCTATGGGTTGATGCCGGATATAATTTTCTTGAAAGTCGTTGGAAATGAGGGGAATGTTGAGGTTGCAAGGAAGAGATAGCGGAAGTCCCCAATCTTGAGACCCAGAAGACGCACAATGATTCATTTCAGAAAAACCGATATCATTTGATTTACTGCAGGATGTGGGGGCAGTGTCAAATGTTGAGCTGCTACCCTTCTCTGGAAGTATTAGCGAGGTTTAGACGCCACCAACATATAGCTACTCTGAAAATCTTGCTTCGTAGCATTATCATAGGTGATTATAAGGCCAACGATGCTTGCCATATTACAATTCTAGATCTAAATTCAGTATTGCCTTTCCTAACATCGGCCATTTCTACAGCCTAGCATTCGGAAGCAAACGTCTAGAAAACACGGAGGCTTTAGTCTCAGCCTCGTCCTCATCCAGACGAGAGCGCGCGGCTATTGGGGCGGAGTATAGTTATACCCCTGAAAGAATGTATTCTCGTCCTGGCGCTTGGTTTGAAATTCCTTGTCGCTTTTAAAAGAAAGTCAATAATTGCTGATGCTTCAGACACTTCCACCCTTGCTGATCGGCGATGACACTCGAATTCCTAGTGCGACGTACGGAGTATCCCCGTACTGGATTGACATAGGCAGCACTTATCCCGGCGCTTATTTTTTTTTTTGTCTTCTGCTGAGCCCATTCTGTGCTGTCTTCCGGCTTCCGCTGCGCACCGAGCACAACATCATCATGGAGCAAGTTCGCTGAATATGTCGCAATGTCGGGAGCTGAAGCATTAGCTTTGATTGGCATTCTGGCCAATGTTCTCCAGCTAGTGGATTACAGCTGTCAGGCTTTCGCGAGGATCAAAGAGTGCAAAGAAGATAGCTCACATCTTCCGAAAGTATTCTGGACACTACAGAATGTAAGGTTTTTCTCCGGGTCCTTGCCTTAACTAACAGTCGTAGCAATTGCCACTAATATCTCACGCATTGAGAATTACGTGGAAACAAGTTCATTCAAATGAGCTCGATGAGAATGCATGCGAGGCTTTACATCCAGTCATTGAAGACTGCGCGGCCACCGTCAGCGAGCTGAAATCAATTCTAGAAAAGGTTGCAATTCCTCCCACCGATCCAAAATGGAAGAAGAGTTTTAAAGCTCTTGCGAGCTGTTTTCACGACAGAGAAGTTGCGGCTATCGAAGCGTCACTGTCCCAATCATTGACCGTCATCAATCAATACCATGGAGCATACACTGCAACAACAACTGGAGCCATACTCAAGAAGTTGACTGCCGCAGTAGCTTCAATTCCGGACAAGTCTGATACCTCGGAACAAGTTCCCGTCCGCCATTTTATGGTGCCGACCATCTGGTCGGATGATTTTAGTGGACGACAAGAGATCATGATTCGTCTGGAACAATTCTTGTTGGAAAGTGATAAACACTGTCGAGTAGCTATCGTGGGACTTGGAGGAGTAGGCAAGACTAGGGTGATGATCGAATACGCCTACCGGTCAGTATCTATTCGTGTCTGCTGTCATCTTTTTCTGCTGACTGGCATACAGATTTAAGGATTCGGAAACCCAGTCCGTATTCTGGATACATGCAAGCAGTCGATCTCGAGTCAATAAGACATGCCTCGATATTGCGAAGAGCGCAAAAATTCCAGGCTGGGACGATGCGAAAACAAACAAGCTTGAGTTGGTCTCAGAATGGCTGGAGAGTCCTCGCTCTGGAAGGTGGATACTCATGGTGGATAATGCAGACGACTTCGATCTTCTTTTTGGCTCTGGCAATCTTGTCAAATCCCTTCCCAAATCAAGCACTGGCTCCATCTTGATGACAACCCGCGATGCGAGGGTCGGCATGGAATTCGCCAAGAGAACCACAATCCTTCTTGGGGCGCTCACGTTGAAAGAGTCAATAACTCTACTTGAAACCAGACTCGGGGCAGACCATAGCGATGCTAAAGAGCTGACTGGATTGAGCGAGGAACTATGCGGTATTCCACTTGCACTGGTTCAGGCGTCATCATTCATAAAGCAGAACTATTTGTCGATTCCCAGTTATCTTGATCTTTATCGTGCTAGCGATAGAGACAAGATTGAGCTCTTGAGTGAGGATTTTGACGACGAAGTTCGGGATCCAGAGACTCTGAATCCTGTCGCTGCCACCTGGAGCATTACCTTCGACCACATTCTCAAGAACGACTTTTTGGCTGCGGAGATCCTGTCCACCATGAGCGTTCTCGATGCTCAAGCTATTCCTGAATCTCTGCTCTATAGTGGCATGCAGAAAATCAAGTTCAGCAAAGCTATGGGGACTTTACAAGCATTTACATTAGTCACCGCTCGAACCGACGGCCCTGTCTGGGAAGGGCGACGGGAAAAATTATTCGATTTCCATCGAATGGTAAGATTAGCTATGCGAAGCTGGCTAAGTCTGCATGGTGAGCTCGAGAGCTATACAGCACGAACCTTGAAAACGTTGTCTGAACGTTTCACTGACGGACAATGGGAAACACGAGGGAAGTGGTCGACATATCTGCCGCATGCTGCCATCCTTCTCGCGTCCGACCAACTAGCATATCTCGAAGATCTAGCCATAGCTCCTGTGTCTCATGACCAAAAGCTCGGCACTGTCAACCATATTCCGGAGGGAATTGTGTGTCCAGTCTGCGCAGCAAACATTCTCACCATCTTGGCAACTTGTCATTACACTATTGGCAGACCCATTATTAGCCTTGAGGAAGCGGAAAGGGCCTACCGATTGAAAAGGTAAGTCCAGACGTACCATTGGAAGTGTCACTCTTGCTTACACGTATAGACAATTTCTTGGGGACAACAATACCGACACTTTAGCAACCCTTGATCTCATCTCAAGACCAGCGAAAGACCTGTACTTATTTCATAGGGCAGTTGAAGCATGCAAGCTGGCCATCAAAGGGAAATCGCAGACCTTGGGCCCAGATGATCCATCCACTCTCACCAGCATGGCGACTCTTGGCATAACTTATCGACCCATGGGCCTTCTCAAGGAAGCAAGGGACATCGGTTCACATGTTTTAGAGGCACGTCGAAGAGTTCTAGGGGACAAACATCCGGACACCTTCACATCGATGACATATTTCGCCACAGCGCTTCGAGCATCGGGAGATTACGCTGCCGCTGTGAGATTGGAAACGGAGAGGCTGGAAGGATGGACCAAATTGAGAGGCCCTTCACACCCAGAGACATTAGAAGCTATGGCGGGTTTGGCTTGGGCGCTTGCCTGCCAAGGGCACTACGCACGTGCTGCACAACTAAATTCACACTCATTGAACCTACAACTCGAACTAAGGGGCGCGAAATATTGGTTTTCGATGTGGACTATGCACAGCATGGCCGTCATCCTCGGGATGCAAGGCAAATATTTTGAGGCCGAAGAGCTTTGCGAGAGGAACTTATCACTCCGAATCCAGCATATGAGGGCATCTCATCCTTTCTGCTACGTCTCAAAGCTTTATCTTGCTTGGATCTACAACGAGACTGGCAGATTTAAGAAAGCTGAAGCTGTTGAGCTCGAGGTTCTCGAGTTTCAAAAGACATTCTACGATTCGGACATCCACAACGATGTCCTTCATACTAAATCTCAGCTTGCCTCAACATATACATTCATGGGTCACCACCATGAGGCAGAACAAATAAAACGCGAGGTATTGAGTTCAAGACTGAATTTGAGTGGGGAACAACATCCAGTCACGCTGCGATGCAAATCCAGTCTTGGGTTCACATGCATGGAGCTCGGAAAGATTTCAGAAGCACAAAATTTACTCTCAGATGCCTGGACTTGTCAACATACTGTTCTAGGAGCTATGCATCCCGAGACGCTCACAACGATGTCACGTACAGCAAAGCTGTTTCAGCAGCAGGGCCGGCGGCAGGAAGCAGGACAGTGCTATCGTGACGTGTGTAGTTGGAAAGGGGGGCTGGTCAGGTGATATAGCCGAAGCCCCTTAGTCGATAGGTCTATAGTTGAATAAGCTATAGTAGAATATAATATATTGAAGAACTTGAAGACTATCTAGAGAGGG
>Ga0182030_10005767_pt1 | contig 26221 bp, 21 predicted proteins | sample 812S3MmetaG_FD_121299 | JGI IMG/M metagenome (GOLD analysis project Ga0182030, IMG submission 121299) | Permafrost microbial communities from Stordalen Mire, Sweden - 812S3M metaG (Illumina Assembly) | ecosystem: Environmental > Terrestrial > Soil > Wetlands > Permafrost | place: Sweden...
CACCCCGCATCAGGTAGGCAACAAGTATGTAAGCAAGATGGAATTGCTCTCCAACTTGGAAGGGTACGCGGCAGAGTTTGGATGCGATGGAGCAGCAAAAAAGGAATCCGCGCCAGTGCTGCTAACTGCGCTACAGGCATTGCTCACCTATGCAGATCGCTATTCCGAGGAGATGAGAAAAATTGGCAGGGGAGCCGAAGAACTAGGCAAGGATGCGAAGTTCCCCGGAGTTGGATGGCAAGCCCGCGCAGCTATTCACACGGCCACTGGAGTTTGGGTAGATTGAATCCGCGAAGCGTAACCGCCCGCCGGAGCGCATCCGGCATACCTCACGAAGGAACCAAAAATGGGAACCGTCTTCATCAACCAGGCCGGACAGCCGATACCGGAGCTGCGCCGCCTTATCCGTTCGATTGAGCACCTAAAGCACGTCTTGCGAAAGCCGGGAATCACTCTGGAGAGGATGGACTTCAACGGCTATCGAGCCAGCCCGCCGCGCACGATTCAGGCCGTTCATTCCCGCTATATCGTCTTTGAAGACGGCGCGTACTTGACCTTTCCGCGCCGCGATGAATTCGACAGCCGCGGGGACTTCATTCTTTGGGGAAGACTGGCGTACAGAATCGGCATTGCAGAGGAATTCCAGCAATCGTAACAACTACCACAAATTATAATTAGTGATATGCTTAGTCAAGTGAGCCAAGCGCACTACAAGACTAGGCGCGTTGATCCGGTACCCAGCCCGCGAGAGCGACCATGACCACGAAGAAAGCAACAAAGCCCAAGGGCGGGCTTGATTGTCCCAACTGCGAATTTCACATCGACGCGGCGACCGTTGCCCGCGCTTGGTTCGGTGACGCAGCCAAAAGCGGCCGCAAAAAGGTTCTGCGGCCTTGTCCGAAGGGATGCGGCAAGGAGTTCGGAGCGCGGGAGATGAAAGTACACATCTCCCGTTGCGACGGGCCGCCCGCTACGCCTCCAGCACCCCACCCGCGCCCGCGAACTACCCCTCGACGCTGAGAGTCAACCAGTCCAGGACCATCGATCTAACGAGGAAGGGGCCAATTCAACGTTGTCCCGCTCGTGCCTGCTTCGCCACCAAATGATGAGGCATTCCCAGGACAACCTCTGAGGGGAGACACTGTCGCCGCTCGCCGCACAGAGGGCAGACGACCACAATGCTGGGAGCACGTCAACCTTACTAGCGATTACACCTGGCACACGAATAAGAGGATGGCCGAAGGAGGCTTCAGACCTCTCCGAATCCCCAGAACCGGCTTCGCCAGCCCTTAACGTACGTAGATTTCCTTTTCTTGAGGTGATCCCAATCATGGCTTGCAGCTTTCAACCCACGCGCCCCGCGTGGGGCGCGACCATGACGCCGCGCGAGCAGCACAGTTTTTTGCAGTTTCAATCCACGCGCCCCGCGTGGGGCGCGACTGTCGCGGCTGCTCACGATGGGCAGCTTGAAGTAGTTTCAATCCACGCGCCCCGCGTGGGGCGCGACGGCGATTGCGCACCGTTGGCGCGAGCCGTGCGAGTGTTTCAATCCACGCGCCCCGCGTGGGGCGCGACCGGCAAACGCTTTGGCCTCAACCTCAGCGCTGTAGTTTCAATCCACGCGCCCCGCGTGGGGCGCGACCGCTTGGGCTAGTATTTCCTGTGTTAAGCGTAGCGTTTCAATCCACGCGCCCCGCGTGGGGCGCGACAAGTTTCTCAGTGAAAGCAACGCATTCGGTACGCTGTTTCAATCCACGCGCCCCGCGTGGGGCGCGACGATCCTGAGGCGTGAAATTAGCGACAGGAATTGGTTTCAATCCACGCGCCCCGCGTGGGGCGCGACTCTCTCCCGTGATCATAGGTTTCAATTCTTCAATGTTTCAATCCACGCGCCCCGCGTGGGGCGCGACCGGCATTGTTACGGCGTAAATAACGAATATCAGTGGTTTCAATCCACGCGCCCCGCGTGGGGCGCGACCCGGCGTTACGTTCTGGTCCTGAGTTTGTAGATGGTGTTTCAATCCACGCGCCCCGCGTGGGGCGCGACGGCTCCCGCGGCCTTGGCGGTCATGATGTACTGAGGTTTCAATCCTCGCGCCCCGCGTGGGGCGCGACCCCTATCGCCACCCAATGAGTACCGTCTGGAGGTTTCAATCCACGCGCCCCGCGTGGGGCGCGACCGGTGCATACCTGCAAGTGTTCGGCATCATCCTTGTTTCAATCCACGCGCCCCGCGTGGGGCGCGACCGCGCTCCCTAAGTCCTACAACCGCCGTCTTTCCGTTTCAATCCACGCGCCCCGCGTGGGGCGCGACTGCTACCAAGAATCACCAGCGCAGCCATCCTTGAAGTTTCAATCCACGCGCCCCGCGTGGGGCGCGACAGAAATTGAAGCATCCATCCGCCCCGAACTGCTCGTTTCAATCCACGCGCCCCGCGTGGGGCGCGACGTGTCTTCCGCGTACCTCACCTACAGGCGTATTGTTTCAATCCACGCGCCCCGCGTGGGGCGCGACCCTTCCAACTGTTCCAGATGTTTCCCGATGAAGAGTTTCAATCCACGCGCCCCGCGTGGGGCGCGACTCGCGCTCTAATTCCACCACATCACCCATCTTTGTGTTTCAATCCACGCGCCCCGCGTGGGGCGCGACCACGATGAGATCGTGACGCCGACCGGGGTGACGGTGTTTCAATCCACGCGCCCCGCGTGGGGCGCGACGGCCGAGGCCAACGCCGAGAAGCTGCGTTACCTTGTTTCAATCCACGCGCCCCGCGTGGGGCGCGACGAAAGGGGCGCGAATGGCAACCGTAAACAGTGTTGTTTCAATCCACGCGCCCCGCGTGGGGCGCGACAGGCTTGGAGGTCTCATGGGTAATAACTACGCAGTTTCAATCCACGCGCCCCGCGTGGGGCGCGACCCGATGGACGTTGTATCGGCCTTGTGATGCTGAATGTTTCAATCCACGCGCCCCGCGTGGGGCGCGACTGCGCGTACCACCAAAGTTGCATACGAATTCGCTTGTTTCAATCCACGCGCCCCGCGTGGGGCGCGACATCTGTGCTACTGGGGTTACTTGCGTGTCCAATGTTTCAATCCACGCGCCCCGCGTGGGGCGCGACTTCTGCAAGCCACACACCGGCACTAGCAGAGGTGTTTCAATCCACGCGCCCCGCGTGGGGCGCGACATGGGTCCATTGCATTATTAACGGCCATTCTTGGTTTCAATCCACGCGCCCCGCGTGGGGCGCGACGAAACCACAGAAACCATTTCACCCCTGTGCCCTTGTTTCAATCCACGCGCCCCGCGTGGGGCGCGACCCGTAACTCGAAAATTCCACGCGCATCACTCGCGTTTCAATCCACGCGCCCCGCGTGGGGCGCGACAAGTCTCCCATAATGGTTTCCTGGACCATCAAATGTTTCAATCCACGCGCCCCGCGTGGGGCGCGACTGAACTGATGCCACAGGTTACACCACACTTCGAGGTTTCAATCCACGCGCCCCGCGTGGGGCGCGACCGTTTCGTCCGGGTCCGCGTTCTGAAGGAGAGAGAGGTTTCAATCCACGCGCCCCGCGTGGGGCGCGACGGAAAATCGAATTCGGTACTACGCCACGGCCAAAGTTTCAATCCACGCGCCCCGCGTGGGGCGCGACAACGATATTGGCGCGATCATGATCGAGATGGGCATGTTTCAATCCACGCGCCCCGCGTGGGGCGCGACAAGAACAAGCACATCATGCGGGCAGCGTTGAACGTTTCAATCCACGCGCCCCGCGTGGGGCGCGACCGTAGCCGAGCAGATCAAGGCTTTCTTTGCGGAGTTTCAATCCACGCGCCCCGCGTGGGGCGCGACCTGTGCATTCAATGCTTCCTTTCCAGTCCCAGAGTTTCAATCCACGCGCCCCGCGTGGGGCGCGACACTAGCCTGGCGCGGGCTCACCGCTCGCGCCAGGAGTTTCAATCCACGCGCCCCGCGTGGGGCGCGACGGCGGAAGCTGAAAATGAGGTAGGTTGCGGGCGTGTTTCAATCCACGCGCCCCGCGTGGGGCGCGACGTTATTAGCTTCGATGTATGCCCCAACGCTTGCATGTTTCAATCCACGCGCCCCGCGTGGGGCGCGACCTCGGAGAGTTGCGGTACCTCGTGCATCGCGCAGTTTCAATCCACGCGCCCCGCGTGGGGCGCGACGAAAGCCAGCCTTGCGGGCCGTGATGCGATCCTGTTTCAATCCACGCGCCCCGCGTGGGGCGCGACCGGATTGCCAGCCAGTCGACCATCTCCGGCATTGCGTTTCAATCCACGCGCCCCGCGTGGGGCGCGACGCGCGACAGGCCCGGGCGCGACCCCCCCCGCCGGGTTTCAATCCACGCGCCCCGCGTGGGGCGCGACCACGGCGTTGAGGACCACGCCCACCGGGTTCCTTAGTTTCAATCCACGCGCCCCGCGTGGGGCGCGACGCGCGCGACAGGCCCGGGCGCGACCCCCCCCGCCGGGTTTCAATCCACGCGCCCCGCGTGGGGCGCGACTGCGGAGCGCCTGAGGGGCCGTTTTAGGTCTGATGTTTCAATCCACGCGCCCCGCGTGGGGCGCGACAGGGCCAGGCTTTCAAAATGAAGGCAGTGCGCGACAGTTTCAATCCACGCGCCCCGCGTGGGGCGCGACGAGCCAAACCGCCAACCTCTCAACCCCTGAAAGTGTGTTTCAATCCACGCGCCCCGCGTGGGGCGCGACGCTGCCGCGCGGTTCTAGCAAACCGCGCGGCATGTTTCAATCCACGCGCCCCGCGTGGGGCGCGACCCGCCCTTCCGAGAAAAGCGACTCGGTACTCTTCGTTTCAATCCACGCGCCCCGCGTGGGGCGCGACGCGAAAATAGTTTGCAAATCTCTCACTTTCCGCTTGTTTCAATCCACGCGCCCCGCGTGGGGCGCGACGAGAGATGATTCTTTACGAAGTCGGTAGTATCGAGTTTCAATCCACGCGCCCCGCGTGGGGCGCGACCGCTCTCGACGACCTTCGCCGCCAAGGATACCGACGTTTCAATCCACGCGCCCCGCGTGGGGCGCGACTATTACGCCACGGACACGCACCAGGTGTTTTATGTTTCAATCCACGCGCCCCGCGTGGGGCGCGACGTTAGCTTTTGGCTCGACAAACACGGTCACAGTGTTTCAATCCACGCGCCCCGCGTGGGGCGCGACCCTTTACATCGAGCGATATTCCAATCGCCACGGTGTTTCAATCCACGCGCCCCGCGTGGGGCGCGACCAGGTGACCGGCTGGGATGCGACCAATATCTACCGTTTCAATCCACGCGCCCCGCGTGGGGCGCGACTGCTGCGACGCTCGCGCTGCTCGGCGTCACAATGTTTCAATCCACGCGCCCCGCGTGGGGCGCGACATGGAAGTGCTCACCAAAGCCTGCGATGTCTGTGGTTTCAATCCACGCGCCCCGCGTGGGGCGCGACCAAGCCGGTTTGTTCGGTTTCAAATTCTTCTGTTGTTTCAATCCACGCGCCCCGCGTGGGGCGCGACACCGCTGGCCAGGTGCGCCGGTGAACGATTGTAAGTTTCAATCCACGCGCCCCGCGTGGGGCGCGACATTGGTTCTTCGGGGAGCAATGTGCCTTCGTCTCTGTTTCAATCCACGCGCCCCGCGTGGGGCGCGACGTTGATCGCCACAAGAGGCGCGACGGTTGGATTGTTTCAATCCACGCGCCCCGCGTGGGGCGCGACTTGGCCGGCGAATGAGTCGAAGCTGCCAAGCAGATGTTTCAATCCACGCGCCCCGCGTGGGGCGCGACGACGGCCACGCCTTCGCAATTGCCAGCGCGAATACGTTTCAATCCACGCGCCCCGCGTGGGGCGCGACGGCTCTACTGTAACAGCTTTGATTTCTGCGTTCTAGCCTTGGAATTGCGCGGACCCCGACAAATGTCGGAGCTGGGAGGGTCCGGACAATGTGCTTTAACCTTCAACAAGCGTGGAATCTGCGAGATGGCGCATGCGCGAACCTACTGTGTATTGGCTGTGCACTTGATGTTCGCGCTAAAGAATGAGGGGGCCTTCCGGGTTGTAGCCGGGCTTCGCTCCTGAGTGCTCCACGCGCCTCTGCCAGTTTGCCCCCAGGAAGTAGAAGCGAAGGCTATCGGTGGAAGGGTCAATGATCGCGAGGAGCTTGGCGCGAAACTCGACCCAAAGGGCAGGTTCAAGAAGACATTCAAAAACCGAGAACTGCACCCGCTGACCATGATTCTGACACAGTTTGGCGATTTGCCGGAGGCGGCGCTTCCCGTTGTCGGACTGAGTTCCCATGTCATACGTCACAAGCACCATCATGCTGTGTCATCTCCAGATGAAGGAAGGGTAAGCATCGAGATCGCCACGCAGGTGGCGAGCCAGCAAGAGTGCCTGCGCGTGGGGCACCAAGCCAAAGGGGATGCGTTCGTTCAGAAATGGATGGAGAACCTCTTCCTGTTTGCGCAACTGCCATGCAACCAGAACCTCTTTGCGCGTGGCATCATTCATCGCCACCCCGCCGGATTCCGAGCGGGAGAAGCCTTTTCCAGCAATTTGGCGGCGGTTGATGAGGGTGAGCGCGAGCCGGTCGGCCAACACCGGGCGCATTTCCTCCATGAGGTCCAGGGCGAGGCCGGCACGACCGGGGCGGTCGCGGTGCAGAAAGCCAACAGCGGGGTCAAGGCCGGTCGTTTCCAGTGCAGAGGCGATGTCATGGGCCAACAGAATATAGAGGAACGAGAGCAACGCGTTGACATTGTCGAGTGGTGGGCGGCGGCTCCGCCCGTGAAAGAAGAACTCCTCTTTCTGATGCAGGATAAGCTCGTCGAGAACGCTGAAATACGTCTGCGCGGCATCTCCTTCGACTCCCCGCAGACCATCGAGAGAAGACGCAGACGCGAGCAGGCGCAGGGATTGGCCAAGCTGTGTAACGGCACGATCAATGGTTTGTGAGGGGCGTTCACGACCGGCACGCAACAACGAAGTTCGGCTGTTGGCGATCTTCGCCAGCAGAATAGACTTCGCAATAGCGGCAGAATCAGCGTCCTGGTCGGCACGGCGGTATTGCTCCCGGCGCAGTAGTACGTTGCCGTGGATCGGCCCCTGGATGCGAGCAAGAAAGCGGCCATGTTCGCTGAGAAAACTCACCCCGACGTTGTGCTCGGCACAGAATCCCATCAGGGGAGGACTCATCGAGACCAGCCCGACGCACACGATGCCCTCAAGCGTGTGAATCGGCACGCGAAGCCGCGTTTCATGCTCGACGCGAACGAGCACGGTTTCTCCATCCTTGCTGAGGTAGGCATTGGGAATGGTGACATACAACGTGTTGAGGAGCTTTCTCATCGGGGTTTGTCCTCATCTTGAGTGGCTTGGCCGAAAGAAGACTGTCTGAGGTTGGCGTCAATTGCGCGGGTCAAATAGCTGGATGCACTTGCCGACTCGACTGCTTTTGGCAAACAGACTGGATTCATGGAACAGCTTTCGCATTTCTTCGCATAGACGGCGCGCGGCGTCTTTCCAGAAAGGAGAATCTCATGCATGAGGGCCGCGAGGTGTTCGACCTCCTGACGGAGCGGCTCGTCGAAGATCACCACTTCGCGACGCTTAGCCTTGCCATCAAAGACGGCCCCGGCAGGAACCGGCACTTGCAGCATCTCTTCCAGACAAAGCGCCTGTGCGCAAAGCTGAATGCGATAGGCCACGCTGCCGTGTTTGTCGCGGGTCCGCTTGTACTCCACAGGATACGGCTTCCAGAGCCCTTTACGGCGCGGCATGGAAACACCCGGCTCCGCGGCTTCGCAGGGTAAGAACTCGACAATATCAGTCTGGCCGGAAAGACCAAGTCGAAAAGATCGCAGCGGAAGAGTTCGCCGAACCAGAACCTCGGGGCGGGATTCAATGTCGGCCGAGTGCGCCTTCTCGTGGAGAAGTTTGCCCTCGGCGGTGAAGAGGTTCTCCTCCCACTGCTGCTCCAGATGAACCAGCGCCCAGCGCCGTTCGCAGAAGGCGAGATGCTGGAGACCGGAGAGTGGGAGAAGATCCTCTTCTGAGTACATCGTGTTCACCTCGGTTGCGACGGACTTATGCGAGACCGTCGATGAGGGTAATGCCTTCCGGCAGCGAGTTTGGATCGGGAGGCACAACGATGTAATCGTTGAAAGCGCGCGGGCTTTCAACGCCCGGCTTCTTCTCAACCTTGATCGACTCAAAGAGCCGCTGCGCCTGCGCATTGCCGAGTTTGCTCTCGTGCTTGAAGATGTAAAGGCCGCGCGCGGCCATGGTGCCCCGCGCCGCAGAGCGGTCCAGCTCAAACAGATTGGCGAGCGCCTTCCACAAGAGCGCGAGATCGTCTTCGCTGAAGCCAGTCTTTGCGGCAAAGACCGGGTTGATGTAGCCATGCGCGAGATACAGGCCGTAAGGGATGGTGTACTTTCCACCAATCTCTGTAGAGCCTGACGAGGACTCTCGCTTTTCCTCTTTGGTGTACGCAACGCGCGTGATTGTGTGATCAAGCGGCAAAACCTTGTCTATCGACCGGGCAAATGTAATCTGGACGGGGCCGCGGACTTGTCCGCAGTTGAACTCTTTTGTGCTCATTACGGCACCAAAAGTTCTCACGTCAAAGAAGTTTCCGCACATCCATTGGGATGCCTTTTCAATGTCGCCCTTGGACGTTTTGTCTCCCTTCCACTCAATCTCTTCATTTAAGTTGTCATAAGCCATCTTTTGGCGTTGTTCGAGTGACATTCCTCCAAGCACAAAAATGTCGTACCCCTTTTCGACTGCTCCATCAAGGGACTTAGCGCAGGAAACAAAATCTCGAATCTTGCGTTTGATGCAAACATCTGTGACCAACCCATGATGAGTTTGTGGATCGGTGCGAGGTTTGTTGTCAGAATCAGGATCACCGTTTGGGTTACCGTCCTGGCAATCAAATAGGTAGACGAAGTCGTAGCGATTCTCAATAGTGCTCATTGTTGATTCTCCTTGTCACCGTCTTGATTGGAAGATTCTTTGGATAGTTTGCCGTCAATCGCATCTGAAATGGAACGAGACTTCTGATGGAAGTAACCCAGGGCGAAGAGGCCCTGACCTTCAAGGCTCAAGTCGGAAGGATACGGTCCCTTTTCACCCGGCTGAAGTAGGTTCGAAATTTCCATGATTCTTTTCTCGATGCCGAAAGCCGCACCGCCATCTAGCCTACGAAGCTTTTTGAGATGTTTCTGTCCCAGATCGACAATCTCAGCAAATGCAGCAGCTGGATAGGTTGAGGCCAAGGAGAAGAACCTATCAGTGATTGTTTTGTTGATGGGCACGCCAACTCTCTTTGCGGTTTTGTATTGCAAGTCTTCATAAGCGGCCATCAGGCGACCACAAACATACGCCGGATACGGGCAGGTTGGATTAAGTCCTTCACTCATCTCTTTTTCTCCTTCTTTTCGGAAAAGATCATTGAGGCACATACGAACCAGCGCAATTGGCACCCGAAACCGTTCAAGCGAATCGCTGTTCTTTTGCCCCTGAGCTTCTTTCGTTTTGCTGTTACTTGTGCTCGGATGTCGCAGGCACGTTAGAGCCTCGGAAAGCATCGAGTAACCAAGCGCAAGACCCTCAATTGCTCGTCTCTGAAGCGCCATCTCCATCTGGCCTAAAAGCTTGCCATCACGGTTGAGTGCGTAGCGAATATGCCAGAGGTTCACTGGTGGACGTTCCCACGGGTATTCCACGCGCAATTGCTCGTGCCAGTTCTTTAGATTCTTCTTCACTTTTGTCAGCGCCAGATCTGCCCAGTACCGCGCTCGAAGCCTTCCACCATTGCCAGAAACACCAACCATGTAGAAGCGGTTGGCATCTGGATTGGCAGCCGGATCAAAATCAAGCAAATCAGCTACCTGCTTCGGATCGGCAACCTCAAGCACATCAAGCACGTCAATATCGGCAGGATTCCTGAGCCAATACAAGAATCCAATGCCTCCCCGATCCCGTCGCCGCGTATTGTCCACCTTCAGGAGATCATTTAAGGCCAGCACATATGCCAGCGCCCGATCCGGCGAGACAGGACTGTTGCGGTTCTGCTCCCAGCCATAGGAGCGGAAGGCTTCTTTATCGAAAGACATCAGCGCAACGCCTGCCGCCTGTCCTCCAAGACTCGACACGCCCTTGATTTTTTCGTGCGTGGGAGCAATCGGGCCGAACTTGCCGGAGATCATGCTCTCGCCGTCGATGCCCTCCATGCGCCCGTCAAACTCCGTCCGGTAGTGCTTGCGCCAGAACTGTCGCACGGCTTCCCGCTCCACTAGCGGCTCGCCTACAGAGAGAGCGACAAGCGTACCGGGCTTTGCCTCTCGCAAGGCATTGCGCGCCTTTTCCACTTCTTCCGCATTGGCGTAGAAGTTGGTGCAAGATATCAGACCAGAGTCTCCGGTTTCCGCAGCGGCTTTGCCGATGAGAGAGACAAAGGCTTCGTGGTGCTTTTCGGCTTTCTCCTTGTCGGCATTCTTGTCGGGAGTCCACGCGCCAATGCCAAGAACATACGCCATGTCGTCGGTTCCCAGCAGAGGGTGTTCCCCACTGTTGCGATTTACAGGTGAACGCGGCACACTCATCTGCATGGGAACCTGCACCTGCTTCTTACCGAGTGTCTTCGTAATTGTGCGCGGCGTCGCACTCAGAAATGTTCCCTGCCTTGAGATTTCGAGCAGCCACGGCACGGGCTTCATCTCCCAGGCCGCATCGTTCAACTCATCGGCCAGATAGTTGTCGGCGTATTCGGTTAGCGCCTGTACGAGCATTCGAGTACCTCCTGCCGCCGGCTTTGATCGGCCAGAACCGACTCGGGTCGCGTCTCCATCACGCCGTTCTCCAGGCGCGCCTCAAAAAACGCTGCGCGATTTCCATCCGCGAGAAAGGCAATGTCATAGAGCATCCGGCCAATCTCCATCGAGTCGGCGATGGGCTGGTCTTCTTCGAGCGGAGGGTCAAACTGGGCGGCAAACTCGCGACAGCCAAGATAAGGCCGCTGAAAGCATTGCCCCTTTTCGACCCTTCGCCGCAGCATTTCGACATACTTTACCGGTGTGTTATCGCCGGATGTATCGAAGACCTGCGGATAGGCATCGATCCAGTAGGCGACATCGCGCAGCAGCGTGGTATTGCGCGGCGTACCGTCGGTTCCGTTGCCCGCCCCGGCCACAAGGGGCTCATACGTAGACGCATCCCGCATCCATCGCTTGACGGCAACGGGCGATACTTTGCTTTGGACTTCGTTACGGAGTACGCTCATCAGGCGGATCGGCTTCAACACCGTAATACTGGTCACGATCCAGCGCATCTGCGGACGCCAGCAGATGGCATCCAGAATGTTGCGTGCAGCCGAGGGCGTCATCACCGGGTACGAGAATCGCTCAACCTTGGCCTCCGGCCGCGTAAAACACGCAAATTCTCCGGAGACCCGGACACGAACATTTGGAATGGACATCGATAGAACCTCCATTTCCATTCATGTGAATTAATACTCTTCATTTCCCCTGAAAAGTAGTAGGCTGGTAAAGGTTTAGCGGAAGGGGAATACCATGCGTACACAAACACAAATATCCCCCTTTCCGGGTCGCCTGACTTGCGGTGCGCCGTTGCTGCGGTCGCACCGTCGGGTTAAAGCCCTCAGACCGGTCAGAAGCAATCTGAGAGCTACGCGTATAACCTTGTCAGGCGTAAGAACGTAACAGGAATAATCATAAAGGAATGTTGCGCCTGATCGGCGAATCTGTCAAGGTGGAATTGCGAAGGCTTTTTCGACTCAACCTTCGTATAGTTTTCGCTTTTGTCTGGGGAGGCTATTTCCGCTCCCTCGCAAATCCGTGGATTGAAACACGTTATTACGACTGACAGGTACGAGAAGGGCGGAAATACTTTGCGATTTCCTCCCTTCTCCATGCTTCAAACAACATAGTTCTCCGGCCCCGGATCGCAAATTAACCCCAGTCGCTCATCGTAGCAAGTGGCCACCCAAATCTCATCCCCGCTTGCCGTCGGTATCTGCTCGATAACGCCCTTTGCTTTCTGGAACTCTGAGGGGCTTAGCCCAACAATGTGGCGCTGCAACATGCGGCGCAACGACGGTGTGAGTTCCCCTGAAGAGCGCAAACGCTCGATTGCCCTCTGCGCTTCCTCGTCGTCCGGGACAAAAACATCGCGCGTCCGGTTCGAAATCATCTCGAATTCCTGAGCGAGTGAGGCGAAACTCAGGTTGTTGCGAAAATTCAACAGGCTCTCACCGAGGTCAACTCCGCTTTCCCCGTAATAGCGCTCGAAGTAGAGCTGGATGGCATCCGCTGAATCCACCTGAACACTCTTACCGTCCTCCAACTCCTGTTTCGCAATTGCTTCTGTGATTCCTGCTGCCTCCTTATACTCATTTGGCGGCAGCTTGTGATCCTCTGGAAGAAAGACCACGACCTTCCCACCTGGCTTGCCCAGCGCCGCCGTCAGTCTTCCCTCCCGATCAGCGCGCCCAGCGGCCTGGATAATCGAATCCAATGGAGCCAGTGCTCGCAGCACTAACGGAAAGTCCACGTCCACACCAGCCTCAACCAGTTGCGTAGATACCACATGGCACGATTCGCCCGCAGTCAGCCTCTGGCGAATCTTGTCCAGCACCCTCAGCCGATGCGACGCGCACATCCGCGTAGATAGATGAAAGACACTTTCCCTGTTCAGACCCTTTTGTTCCGCAACCCGCGACAACTCTTCATAAAGTTGGCTGGCATGGTCGCGGACGTTCACGATGGCGAGGCATTGGGTCACTGAGGTCATTCGTTGCGCGATCTCCGGCCAGCCAACTGCTTGCATGGGATTAATCTCCCAGCAAATCTCTGTGCGCGTGAGTGCCTTATGCAACGAGGCCGAGTCGCGAATGATCTCGGTGAGTGTTCCAAGGCTCCAGCGCAGGTCGTGTTTGTGTTCTGGCCGCTCGAACGCAGGCTGCGTTGCTGTCGAGAAGACAAAATTCGTATCCCAGTCCTCGGCCAGTTCCTTCATCATGTCGAGCAGAGGCCCGAGCAGCCTTCGCGGGAGCGTCTGCACCTCGTCGAGAATCACAATGGAACGCGCGATGTTATGCACCCGCCGCAAGTCCGAAGGACGGTTCGAAAACAGACTCTCAAAGAACCGAACCGATGTGGTCACAATAATTGGAGCATCCCAGTTCTCAGTCTCCAGGCGCAGTCCGGTCTCCTGAAATTGCTTTTCCTCCTCGCCTTCTTTGTCGGCGGCCGGAATGAAGTGCTCTTCGTCCTGCTTCACAAGTTTCTGGATACTGCCTGAGTGGTGCTCCAGCAATGCGTTCTGCCCAAAGACTCGGGAATATACCTGCGCATTCTGTTCGATGATCGACAGATAGGGAATAACCACGATGACCCGCCGGAATCGTTCCGGATAGAGTGCGGCTCGCCGGAGAGCGAAGGCCATCGCCGCCAGCGTCTTGCCGCCGCCCGTCGGCACCGAAAGCGAAAAAAGCCTTTGCTGCGCTGAGGCAGCATTGAGACAGTCATCCAGCACACTCGCACGCATCTGCTTGACTCGTCCCTCCGGCGAATTTCTCTGCAACTCGGCTATGTGTTTAAGTAATGTTTGGATGCGCTCATCAGCGCGTAAGTCGTCTTGTAACGGAGCACGACCGCTAGAATCCAACCGGTCCCCATCCACGAGACAACTAAAGATCACGCGAATGAACAGATCCAGCTTTGCCTTTGTTGCGCCGGGGAAAGCATCTTGTTGACTACTCAATCCAGAGACGAGACTGTCAAACTCCTTGCAGTCTGTCGAAGCCCGCGCACGAATCTCCTCAGTCTGACAGCGATAGATCTGTTCATTGAGCTTCTTGGAGTAGTCGCTCCAATCCGCCAGTCCGGCGTGATGGCCTGCAACGGCTGCCATTACAGTGTTTAGTCCGGGTCTTCGCGCCGCGCCCTCTGGTCCGAAGTATGCAAGGATCGCTCCGTGGATTGCATGTTGACAGCGCCCCTGACCGGTTCGCAACATCTGTTGGAAGCAGTCCTGGTATTTGCCGAAGTCATGCAGTAGCCCGGAGATACCGGCAAGATTGGCAAGGTTGCTGTCGAGCGGACGGGCCGCTGAAGCCAGTTCGCGCGCAATCCGTGCGACAGCTTCCAGATGAACAGACAACAGCTGCCACCCGGCTCTTGAATTCGAGCCGGGCTGCGAATTTGGCGTCGAATGCGCCCAATAGGACGTCCGCAGCATTTCCAGACCATCCTACACTTTCGCAAGCCTCGATGCTGAACATACGAAATCGAGCCCTGTACACCCACAGCAAGGATTCGTGCTGGATTGTCACACAGCGACCTGAGCTGTACGGGTGGGGGTCTTTTCTCCGCGTGGAGATTCTGAATTCACGAACGCTGTCGAGCGGTTTTCCGCACTTTGGGGCCCCAGATAGCCCTTCAAACGTCATCTTAATTTTTTTGCGCAACTAGGCCGAGATTGTGCGCGGGTGCCGGCGAAATCGACCGGCGGTCAGCCAAGATTTCGCGCGGCGGACGGTATTGAGCTTCGCGTCTGAGATCCGGCGCGCGGATTCCGCGAAGCTGCCGAAGTTTTGGGCCAGGACGTTCGCCGTCATCGCGTGGCAGTTCAATCCAGTGCTGCCCGTCCGCATGGCGCATGGTGTAGGCAGATTACCTTCGTCGCGCCGGCTGCGACGGCGCGGATTCACTACATTCCCCGGACCAGCCAGCTCGTGCCCGGCGCCACCAAATACAACAACAAGAACAACTGCAACAGCAAACACCCTGACTAAGGGGCTCTGCCCGCTCGCGCCCGCAAGGGGTTTCCCCAGTCTTCCGCACTGCGCTGCGCTCCGTTTGTGCAGACCAAGGGGCTTTCCACTCTCGCGGCGCTCCGTTGCAAGCCCTGGGAGATTCCCCTCCCCTTGCAGTTGCTACCCCCGCTGGCGTGGGCCAGGGCCAAGGCGTAGTTGTTTGCAACTACACTGCCCCAATTCAAAAGCAACAACAAAGGAGAAAGATCAATGAGCAACATCACCGCGACGTACTCGCCGGAAGACAACAAACTCCGGGTTTATAGCACAGCCCGCCTTGACTCAGAGACGTATAACCGAGTCAAAGAAGCGGGTTTCAAATGGGCACCGAAACAAGAGCTTTTTGTAGCCTCGATGTGGACCCCGACCCGTGAAGACCTTTGCGTCGAATTGGCCGGTGAGATCGGCGACGAGGACACAACTTTGGTTGAGCGGGCCGAGGCGAAGGCCGAAAGACTGGAGGACTTGAGCGAACGCCGCGCCCAGGATGCAGACCGCGCACACAAAGCCGTTCACGCGATCGCGGACGGCATCCCATTCGGCCAGCCTATTCTAGTCGGCCACCACTCCGAACGCCACGCCCGCAAGGACGCAGAGAAGATCGAGAACGGCATGAGGAAGGCGGTCGAATGCTGGAAAGCCGCCCAATACTGGCAGGACCGAGCCAAAGGAGCAATCCGGCTCGCCAAGTACAAAGAGCGCCCGGACGTGCGCGCCCGCCGCATCAAGACGCTTGAGGCCGACATGAGAAAGCAGCAGCGCACCCAGGCCGAAGCGCGGAAATTCTTGAAAGCCTACGAAGACCCGCTAGCCCGCACCGCGAAGCTACGCGACGGGCGCGAACTGCTCCCGGCACTGCTCAAGTTGTGGGAGGGCGGGCTGTCGTCAGAGAATCAGCAACGCTTTTCAGATGGCGCGATGACCTTCGAGGACGCATTACAGATGGCCACCAACAGCAAGAAACGCATCATCGCTCATGCCCAACGGTGGATTGACCACTACACGAACCGCATAGCCTACGAGCGGGCAATGCTCGACGACCAGGGCGGCACCGTAGCAGAGAAGACCGGCCCGGAGAAAGGCGGCGCGGTCAGGTGTTGGTGTTCGCCCGGTTATGGCCGTGGATGGTCATACATCGTCAAGGTCAACAAGGTTTCTGTGTCCGTACTCGACAATTGGGGCAACGGTGGAGCGAATTTTTCTCGCACCGTACCGTTTACCGATCTCAAAGCGGTAATTACAAAATCGGCCGTAGACGCCGCCCGCGCCGAAGGCCGGTTGATGGAGAGCGAAAACAAACAGGGTTTCTATTTGACGGACCCCACGCCGACACAGACACCGGAGACCGAGGCAGCGCCTGCGCCGGAGCCGACCAGGGTGACGGCCGACACCCGCGCCAAGATCGAGGAAATGCAGTCTGCTTTGAAAGCCGGTGTGCAGATAATCGCTGCTCCGCAACTTTTTCCGACACCGCCCGCGCTGGCCGAGCGCATGGTCGAGGAGGCCGACATTCAACCGAATCATCGAGTCTTGGAACCCAGCGCCGGAACCGGAGCAATCGTGGACGCAATCAGAACCGCGATTCAGGCCGCAGGTGGACAGTGTGACATTGAAGCGGTCGAGATCAACCCAGCTCTGGCCCACAGACTGGCCTTCCATGACGCGCTTGGAGCGAACCGAGTACGCCTAGGAGATTTTCTGGAGCAGAACGGCAATTTGGGCCAGTTCGACCGCATTGTGATGAACCCGCCTTTTGAAAACGGCTCGGACATCAAGCACATTCAACACGCGATGAAGATGCTGAAACCCGGAGGCCGCTTGGTTGCCATTTGCGCAAACGGCCCCCGGCAGCAAGCCAACTTGAAGCCTCTGGCCGAGAACTCAGGAGGATGGTACGAAGACCTTCCCGCCGGAACTTTTGCAAGCCAGGGAACCAACGTCAACACCGCTCTCTTGCTCATCGAAAACTGACTGCCACCCCGAGGGCCGGAGCGATCCGGCCTCCACTTTCCCGTCAACTCCGCTAGATGCGTCATTGCCGGCGCCGCCCGCTACGCCCCCGGCACCCCGCCCGTTTCCCAGTGGCGCTGGAGCACCACACTGTTTACCCTACTGCCAATTAGGCAGTTTCGCGGCGTTGGGCAAAAATAGCCAGATGGCAATCGATTTGCACTTCTAAACTGATGAGTCATCCACCATGTGGTAAACTTCCCCAGGTTAATTTTCTGCCTCTAGCAGTCTCCAAACATTGAGATTGAGGACTAATTCCATGCACTTCTCTTGGGGTGTCGGTCCCTGTCGGTTAGTCTGGGTGGTTCTACTTGTTGCTCTCCTGTTGGGAGCGGGAAGCTCTTTGCCTGCCGCTTCAACAAGCGGGACAGCCGCGGTCACATCTTCCACAAACCAATCCTCTTCCAAGCCTTCAACTCCAGCTCCGGCCCGTCCTTCGTCGACCGGGCGACCTACCGCGGGGAATAAAGCGCGGCCCGTCAATAGTGGTGCCAAGCCTGCGGCAGTAAATGCTCATCCAGCTCCCGGCCTTGGTTCTCATAACCCAGGCGGTCGCGTAGTTCAACCCGGGCCCAGAATGGGGACCAGAACGGAATCCATGATTCCTGGGCGGACTCTTCATGCACCAGGCATGACGATTCACCGTGACTTAAGCGGAACGCGAGAGATCGTGTCAGGGCATGACGACTACAGGGTTGTGAGCCGTGGAGCGCAGAATGGATATGTGCAAAGACCCTATCTCCAGCGCAAGGATGGCCGGCTGTACGTGCTGCGGACTTACGTGTCAGGCAGCCACAAATATAGCCGGATTTACAAGCAGATAACCTATGGCGATGTGAACTATTACATTTTCGTTCCACCGCACCGCTATGCACCCGGCTTCTACGCCTGGTTGCGGAAACCGTGGCCTGCACCCATTTTGTACAAATTCGGCAATGGCACCGAGCCTTGGTACAAGCAGTTTCTCAGCTCTGCCGTTTCGCCCAGCGGAGAGTATGCGTCTGGCGCGGAGTGGGTCACAGACTATGCGGTCGCTTCTACATACCAGGAAGCCTATGAGGCCGACCCAGCTGAATACCAGCAAGAGTTCCAAAACTCCGGGGACTCCGGGGACGGAACGCTGTCCCCCGCAGCAAAACAGTCTATCGTGGAACAAGCAATGAATACCCTCGATAGTGGGACTACTCCACCGAAGGCCGGGTCTAGTGATGCCGCTCCATCCCCGATTGCCGACACGACATACCACGTGAACAAGCACATCGAGGTACTGACGGATGGAAATACCCATTGTTCCTTGAATAAGAATGACTGGTTACAAATACCTGACGGAATGCCTATGGGGAGCGGCGACACGGTCACGTTGGTGGTGTTAGTCAGCAAAGACGGAGAGTGTCCAAAAGACTCCACAGTTCAATTGGGTTACGGGGATTTGATCGAAATGCATAACCTCTTTGCCGCTACATTATTTGACGGAAGCGATGTTCTGGCAACATCGCATGGCCATAGCGGGATTCCACAGGCCCAGGACGCGAAGTACGACGGCCCGGAATTCACTCCACCACTCCCCGACGCAGATGCCCGGCAGAAACTGGAGCAGCAGAATCAGGAGGCCGATCGCGTGGAGAGGCAGGCAAAGGTGACCATAACCAACTAGACATGAGGAACCGATCCCAGCGGGATAGCATACTGCCGTTGCTGGTAACTGGCGCAAGAAAGGAAAGAGAGATGGCCATGAAGATACCCATCGGAACGGGTTCGAGTCTAAGCCATCCGTTTGCCTCACTAATCAAGCTGGTTATCGTATTGCTATTGTTCGGCTTTATCGTCTATCTTGCTATCACCTTTTACTCCTCATACTTTGTCTCGAACACTATTTCATCGGTTGCTGAAGACTTAGCGCATCGGTCCGGCTTCAATGAGAACTTCGTGCATGGGTTAGTGATCTTTGCAACCATCCCGTTCTTCATTGCCATAGCTAAGTTTGCAGGCAATCCGCTGCGACTGGTGACGTTACAGTGGTCGCCACTGGATTTCTACAAGAAGAGATCTGGCATTGTCATCGTTGTCTATGTGGGACTCTATTACATTGCGCTGGGCTGGGCTTCGCAGAAAGCGTACGGGTCCAAGTTCTGTGTGATCACACCAGAGGGTCTTACCTCTTCCGATAATCCCGGAAAGGATTCGAAATATAGCCTGGATCTCCACCCTTGTACCGATCAGGAAAAGCGGATGCTCGCGGGGGCGGACATCAAGACGCCTGCGCAGATTCTGATCGCTAATCCCTATACGTACCTGTGGTTTGACGGCCGTTCAGGATATCCAGCGGTTTGGTATGTGGTCGATTCCAATGGGCAATACCGCTTCTTCGATGCACCTGGCAGGGATCCCGTTACTGACCAACCGCTTCTCGACATAACGCCAGAGGTGGTGCAGCTTGCCAAAGAGCGTAAGGACAATTCCGACAAAAAACGTCTCATCGCGGAGCAGGCGCAACTGAATGCCGCGCAAGAAGAAGCGAAGCGACATAAGATCGAAGATTTAACGCAGAAGGCACAGTCTGAGTTGGATAACAAGGACTTCGAGCACGCTATCGACGACTGCAATCAGGTTCTTAAAGCCGGGGTGATGACTGGCGAATGTGACTACATCAAACGTATCGCCTCCGCCAAGCTGGCCGAGCAATTATCCAATCAGGCATCCAAAGAGATTCAGATGAGCCAGTATATCGATGCCGAAGCCCATGCCGAGAAAGCAACTAAACTGGACCCGGACAACGCGAAGGCTGCGCAACTGTTAAAGATTGCTCGTGCCTTGCGACTACGTTAGGGTCGCTGACCCGCAGCGGCCGGAAGGAGAGTAGGTGACAACCCGATGAAAGCTTATGAGATTTATGTTGTGACTTCGATACTTTGCGGTTTGGTTGCGGCCGGAATTGCTCGCGCCAAGGGAAAATCGCCCGTTCAATGGTTTTTCATTGGAGCATTAGCCAACGTTCTCCTGCTCGCAGTGGTTCTGTTCTTTGTAGGCAGAAAGAGCCAGACCGATCTACCTCCAGGCACTCCAGGACGCTGAGCGGGGACCCCCAGTATGAGGACTACAGAACTCTTCGTTGTCGTCGTTGCGCTGGCAGCCAGTTCATGGGCACAGGTTGGAGTCACGCCAAGATATCAGGTGAGCAGCGCTCTGGCTTCACAGGATGCCTCTGCCTCAGCAGTTCTGGACCAGATTACAGTGCGGCATATCCACGATAGCGGGTGGAGTTCGCATTCCTTGCAGCTAACGATCACGAATAGCTCTTTATCGATGCGCGGCAATCCAGAGTTCCGGAATAACACAGGTTATCTCACCTACTGCATCTTTCCCGCAGATATACTGCTTGAGCAGATCGTCAGGATCGAGGCGAAGCGCGGCAGCGCGTCCCTATTGGGGACTGTGAGGCTGACCAAGCTGCACGTGGAATTCAAAGACGATAAAGGGAAGCTTCGCAGTTATGACTTTATATCGCAGGACGCCACTCAGAGCAATAACGATTGGTACGAAGGCTCCGAAGGCGGAAACGATCTTCGCCGTTTCGCTCAGACTGCTCAGAGCGTGGTAGAGGCCCGCCTAGATGAGTTGAAACACCCAGTGCTCGTCGAGACAGCAAGTACAACACCCTCATCTGCAGCAGCCAACGATGATGATCGTGTGGCACTCTCATCTGGTACAGCCGTGCCGAGCGGCAGTGCTCCCGTCTATGCATCCGTGAGCAGACAATTTGATGCGCAACTCGTTGGAAAGGGCCGGCTATTTCCTGTGGTGGTGAGTACGCCTGCCGCATCTGGCTCTGGCATGCTCATGATCAATTGGAAGGAAGGCGGCGGCAATAATTCCTTCTCACTCGACGATATTCATGCTGCCGATGTAAAGCGGAGACCGTTGAACTTCCCCCCGCCACCTCCTCCTGGAACTATAGAGATTCCCCTTGGGAGAGACCCAGGACCAAGAATCTATGTCCTCGATTTAGTGGTTCGCTCCGCGAACGGGAAACTATTCACATATCACCTTCTCTCTGACGATGTGTTCTGTAATGGCACAGCTGCTTGCAAGGATGGTGCAGGTAATGGACAGCGTGTCCTGGATATAGCACGGACGATCAATGAACTGTTGGCGACACGAGCAAAGCGGTGAACTGCTTTGACATTCTTGTAGCGGAGCATGGCCTCTCTTCCCGCTTTTCAGCCTTTGCACGTGGCGAGCTGGATTGAGCTCGAAGGGCGCCAGGTCTCAACCCCCAGCACCGCGATCCGCTTCCGGACTCGCTGCGCAACCAGGTCGACGACCAGCTTCGGCTTCAGATGGTCCAGCAGATCCATGGTTCAATCGCCGGGGAAGCCATTCTTGAGTACTACACGGAGGAAACGCGGCAGCAATTCGCCGCCATCATCCGTACCATCGTCGAATCGAGCCTGTCGCAAGCTCTGGCAACGTCGCAAAAGCAGATAGATGGGTGGCTGAAGGGTGCTCTCGACGGGCAATTCGCAGCGCCCAAGACGCTCTGGCGGCGGTGACGCGAGATTTGACCTTTTCGAGGGGTTTGGCGGAAATAGCCATATTCAAAGCCCCAGATTGTCGTTGACGGCGACGGCAATCTCCTGCTCGGAGCCGAGGTATCGCTCGGTCGTTTGGATGGAGGCGTGGCCGAGCAGGAACTTGATCTTTTCGAGGTCGCCGCCGTTCTTGCGGCAGAGTTTCGCGCAGGTGCGACGCAGATCGTGGGCGCCGAAACGCTCGATCCCCATGGCTTTCGCCGATTGCTCGACCACGCTCCACACTGCCCAGTCGCTCAATCCCTCTCCCACGACGCGCCCGCTTTTGGAGACTGGGCGGAGCAACTGTCCGGCGCGGTGACCGGCCGCAGCCGTCCAGGCGTCCATCAAGGGTAGTTTTGACTAGAATTGCGAAAAGTCAACTTCAGGTCTGAAAAGAGGCCAGCTCACGAAACGGAGCTGTAAGTCAAAACCAGATTCAGGAAAACACGTCCGATAAGAAGAATTCTGTATACTGAACATGTAGCTGCAAAGTTAAAGTGTCCGGTTTCTGCAAAGCTGAAATGTCGCCTCCCTGTTTAAATCGTAGGCTCCGGGAGGCAATCTTTGGGCTGGGTGACGATGAGTGAGTGCAAATGGAGCGCGCTTAGGCAGCCTTTGTGCTGCGGGCTTTGCATTGAAATCCGCTGCGCTTCTGCTACAACTGGCTCATGCTCCGTTGGCTGAAGCTCTTGTTCGATCTTCTTGTTCGGCTTAGTTGTTCTCGCCGCGACCTCCTCTTGGAAAACCTGGCCCTTCGGCAACAGCTTGCCGTTTTGAAACAGAAGCACCTTAAGCCGCGGTTTGCCGCTTCGGACAAGATGCTCTGGGTGATCTTGCGGCAGCTCTGGCCGGATTGGAAACAGGCCTTGGTCCTCGTCCAGCCGGAAACGATCATTCGCTGGCACAGGGCGGGGTTCAGGCTCTACTGGACGTGGCTCTCGCGGCATCGGAACCGCGTGGGAAGAAAGTGCGTGAGAAAGGAACTGCGCCAACTGATCTTCCGTATGGTCGCCGACAACCCCACATGGGGCGCGCCGCGCATCCACGGTGAATTGAAGATGCTCGGCTTCGATATTTCGGAGCAATCCGTGTTGCGCTGGATGCGAAAGGCACCCCGCGATCCAGAGCCGGCAAGACGGTGGGCGGCGTTCCTGAGCAATCACCGCGAAGCAATTGCCGCGATGGATTTCTTTACTGTGCCGACGCTCACCTTCGGTGTACTCTATTGCTTCTTCGTCATTGCGCATGATCGGCGGCGCATCCTTCACTGCAATGTGACCAAACACCCAACGAGCGCATGGGTAATTCAGCAATTGCGCGAGGCATTTCCTTACGACTCTGCGCCGCGCTATCTGATCTTCGATCGCGGAACACAATTCAATCAAGAAGTGATCGACGCGGCGAAGAGCTTCGGCATCGAGCCCAAGCGGACCAGTTTCCGAAGCCCGTGGCAGAACGGCGTCGCCGAGCGCTGGGTCGGCAACTGCCGCCGCGATCTGCTTGACCATGTCATCGTTGTGAATCAACGTCATCTCAAACGGCTGATGAACGAGTACATTCTTTATTATCACGATGACCGAACTCATCTTGCGCTGGCGAAGGGAACGCCTGCGGGTCGTGAAGCAGCAAGCAACTCCAGAGTGGGCAGCAGAATTATAGCGATACAAAGGCTCGGCGGTCTGCATCATCGCTACGACCTTGCTGCGTGAGTCGGCTGTCCGATTAGTTTTCAAAGAAATTGAGGGAACTAACGGGAGCAGTGTGCTCGGTTTCACCGCGCCCTGTGCTTCCCATTCATTACTTTCTCGTCGGCGGTCACCGAACGACCGGTTCCCATTCAAAAACTGCCAGGAAAACGACCGGCGAGTTGGTCAAGCAAGCTCATTTCGATTCCGGAAGGAATTTTGGCGAGGGACAACATTGGGCGTTGCGCCGGTCTTGGCCAGCATGTTGCCGAAGGCGTCGTACCCGTAGGTGTCGGTGACCGTGCCGGCGAGGCTGGCCAACATGCGCACTGTGCCCCGGCCGTCGTAGATGTAGAAGCTCGGCGTCCATGCGTGGCTCAGTGTCTGGCTTTGGCTGATGCGCTCGTAGCCGTAGGTGTAGGTGCGCGCAACCGCGCCGTTGACCAGCTCCTCGACCACCTGCGGGTAGCCGGTGGGCGAAAGATCGTCCACCAGGTACTGCGTGGTGACGCTGCCGGAGGTCTTGGCGACGAGCTGGCCAAGGCCGTCGTAGCGCAGCGCGACCTGGCCGCCATTCATGGAGACCAGCTTGAGCCACGAGTTATAGGCGTAGCTCTGGCCGCCGGTCGAGATCGTATCGCCGATGCTGTCGTAGGTCTCGTCTTGCGGCTGGTCGTCGGCGTCGAAGGTGTTCGACCAGGAGCCAAGCTTTTGTGGACTACGGCTCGATGCGGACCTCTTTGATTCTCGTTCCGATGGGCAGCTGGCGGGTTTTATTGATCAACTGCGCGGAAATGCTCCAGTAGACATCTAGATCGGAGATAGCCAGGTTATCGAGAGTATCCTTTCCGCCAAGAAACAAGGGTTTGAGGTAGCCGACACATTCGTTCGTGCGTGGGGTTTTTCCGCCGCTTGCGAGCCATTGATCATAGAATTCCACTGCCAATGACGCGTCTGGGAAATCTATCAACTCATGATCGTGGAATGAGATTAGATTGGCTGGAATCTGGAGAACTTGGCCTGTTCCAGGCTCCATCATCAAAACAGCGGGACAACCGGCCTCTAGGCGTCTGTTGTCCAACGCAAAAATCCGGCCGAGCCAATCATAGGAAAAACCAGTCAGGCTTCCAGAAATCGCGCTAAAGGCTTCGGTGATAAACTCTTCGGCTAAACCAAAGATGAGCGGGGTCATGATCCTGTAGAGGCCTCTGTTGAACGAGACCCCTCCGAAATACGCTAGAAACTCCTGTAGAGAAGTATCCTTAATTCGTCCAAACCTACCTTCTTTTGACGTTTGAACGGGTTCCGTGTCTCTGGTAAAACAATTTTGAAAATTACCGAGCATCATCGCACTCCTATCGTCACGCCGTCTATTACCGTGCCGATGTCAAGATCTTGAATCGCCTGTTGAATCTGTCGACCCAGGCTTCTATTCACGCTAGAATCCAGGGTCTGCATATTCGAGATGGTGTCGGTTCCGCCAAGTTGCAAGTCAATAATATGGTCGACATCGCTGCCTGGAGGAATATCATTTCCGGCAGCCGCAAAACGCCTTGCAGCGGAAGTTCCCGAACGCACGACTGGGGATTTGACTAAATTGGAATCTTTGTAAGCCGCAAGCTTGGCATCCGCCGCCGCATTCTGTTCAGCGGTCCATCCTGGCTTGTATTTCAGATTGCAGAGCAACGCGTTGTGCACCAGCACGCCGCTCTTGCCGACGTAGTAATCGTGATCCCCGTCTACCTCGAAATTGTAGACGGTTTGCAGGCCTTCGATGGGCTTGACGGCTAGAACTTTGCGCCAGTTGCCGCCACGGTCGAGCACCAGGTCGCCTACGAGCATCGTGCCGGCCTCGATCCAGGCTTCGTGTCCAGCCGACGCGCGTTTGACCCAAAATGGATGGTCCAGGCTTGGCCGCAGCGGTTCGGCCTCGCCCTCGATGCGCAGTTCGATCAGCCTATTCCTGTGTTGCGCGGTCAGCGCCGTGACAGTCTTCAACTCCTGCTTGCCCGTAGTTCGGTTCAGCGACCAGACCTTGTCGCCTACCCGAATGCGCTCGATGGGCACCGCGCCGTGATCGGTTTGCACCGGAGTGCCAGCCGCGAAACAGCAGCCGCCGCCCTCCAGCCACTCCTGCAGCATCCCTCCGAGTTCCTCAAACGCATACCCGGCGGCCCAGCTGAAAAGCGCATCGTTCAGGAGTTGCCCCACCGTGACGCTGGCCGCGCACGTTTGGAAATTGGCCTTGGCGTCGATTACGGTGTCGTTGGAGCGGCTGAATTCGCCGACCAGGAAAAGCATGCCCGCATCGGCACGCAGCATGCACCTGACGGTCTCGCCGACGGCGGCAATCGCCAGATTTTTGCCAACCTGATTGGTGAACATCAACCCATATTCGCCCACCGTAAACCGTCCCGACGGATCGAGGAAGTTGGCCGGGTTGGAGCGGGCGTAGTTGTAACGATGCAGCGAGGCCGGGTCGTAGGCGCTGCCCGCGTACGGATCGCGGGTCATAAAGCGGCCGGTGACGGGGTTATACCAGCGCGCGCGCAGGTAGTAGAGCTTCAAGTCGGGGTCGTAGCGCTCGCCGCGATAGAGATAGACATTGGGCGTTGCGCCGGTTTTGACCAGCATGTTGCCGAAGGCGTCGTAGTCGTAGGTGTCGGTGACCGAGCCGGCGAGGCTGGCTAACATGCGCACCGTGCCCCGGCCGTCGTAGATGTAGAAGCTCGGCGTCCATGCGCCGGTTAGTGTCTGGCTCTGGCTGATGCGCTCGTAGCCGTAGGTATAGGTGCGCGCGACCGCGCCGTTGACCAGTTCCTCGACCACCTGCGGGTAGCCGGTGAGCGAAAGATCGTCGACAAGGTACTGCGTGGTGACGCCGCCGGCGGTTTTGGCGACGAGCTGGCCGAGGCCGTCGTAGCGCAGCGCGACCTGGCCGCCATTCATGGAGACCAGCTTGAGCCACGAGTTATACGCGTAGCTCTGGCCACCGGTCGAGATTGTATCGCCGATGCTGTCGTAGGTCTCGTCTTGCGGCTGGTCGTCGGCGTCAAAGGTGTTCGACGGGGAGCCAAGCGGGCTGAGCGATGAGG
>Ga0182030_10005769_pt1 | contig 26219 bp, 25 predicted proteins | sample 812S3MmetaG_FD_121299 | JGI IMG/M metagenome (GOLD analysis project Ga0182030, IMG submission 121299) | Permafrost microbial communities from Stordalen Mire, Sweden - 812S3M metaG (Illumina Assembly) | ecosystem: Environmental > Terrestrial > Soil > Wetlands > Permafrost | place: Sweden...
CCTCGGCTGACGGTGTTTCGGAGCGCGAAGCACATTTACGCCCAGGTCGTAGACGACGTCGGTGGTAATACGGTCGCGCACGCGTCGACGCTCTCGCGGAATATTCGTGGCGAGGTTGACGAGGCAACGAAGTTAGACGCAGCGAAGAAAGTAGGAGCTGCGATCGCGAAGGTGTTACTCGGACGCGGAATCAGCAAGATTGTCTTTGACCGCAACGGATATTTGTATCATGGGCGCGTTCGCGCTCTTGCCGACGCCGCGCGTGAGGCGGGCCTGAAGTTTTAATCGCATTGGGAGAAATGCAATGCCGTTCGACCACCCGCAGCTCGACGAAGAAAAGCTCAAAGAGCGCGTCATATATATCAACCGTGTCGCCAAGGTCGTGAAGGGCGGTCGGCGGTTTAGCTTTGCCGCGCTCATCGTCGTAGGAGATGAAGCCGGGCACGTTGGCGTGGGCCTCGGAAAGGCAAACGAAGTGCCGGAGGCAATTCGCAAGGGGAACGACCAGGCACGGAAGAATGTTTTCCGCGTGCCTCTCGATGGGGTGACGATTCCTCATCACGTCCTCGGGCATTTTGGCGCCGGGCGCGTCTTTCTAAAGCCAGCGTCAGAGGGAACCGGAGTTATCGCGGGCGGAGCCGTCCGAGCGGTCGTGGAAAGCGCGGGAATTCACGATATTTTGACGAAGTGTCTCGGGAGTTCAAACCCGCACAACGTCGTTCGTGCGACAATTCATGCGCTGAAATCGCTCCGGAGCTTGGAGCAAACGGCAGCTAAGCGCGGAAAACAAGTCGACGATGTCATTGAACGCAAGCCCGCCTCGGTCGCCTCGGTCGCGGCTGGATTGAGTTGAGGTCCGCCATGAAGGCACAGCTTCGTGTGACGCAAACGAGAAGCCACATCGGCCAACGGGATGCTATGCGGTTGACGATGCGCGGGCTCGGGCTATCGGGTCCGGGCAGTTCAGTAGTGGTCGCGAACACACCGTCGTTCCGCGGTGCAATCAAAAAGGTCATGCATCTTGTGAGCGTCGAGGAGGTCGGCCGTGAGTGACATACTTAGCAAGCTCGGGAAGCCGGTCGGCGCTACCGAACAGAAGACTCGTGTTGGACGCGGTGTAGGATCTGGCCTCGGAAAGACCGCCGGAAGGGGTCAAAAGGGGCAGTACGCGAGGGTCCGTGGATTCAAGCGTCACTTCGAGGGAGGGCAGACGCCAATACAAAGGCGCCTACCGAAGCGCGGATTTCGGAATGCGTTCTCGGCTGTCGTCGTCGAAGTGAATGTCCGGGATCTCGAGCGATTCGAGGATGGGTCCACAATCGACGAGATGGCGCTGATTCATCGCGGTCTTGTAAAGGGTCGTTACGATCGAATCAAGATCCTTGGCGACGGGGAGCTGACGAAGCGCGTAAACGTTTCGGCGCATGCATTTTCGAGTTCGGCGGTGGAGAAGATTCAAAAGGTTGGCGGGAAGGTTCTGCTCCTCAACGGTAAGCGGTCGTGAGGTAGTCGGATGTCCGCCCTGTCTGCGTTCACGAATATCGGCAAGGTCCCGGAGCTGAGAAGGCGGATCCTTTTCACGCTAGGGCTGCTGGCTGTCTATCGCATCGGCGTCTTCGTGACGATCCCCGGTGTCGATCGCACAGTGATGAACGCAGTGATTCATAAGCAGGGCGGTGGACTGCTCGGGCTGTTCAACATGTTCAGCGGGGGGGCGTTCGGCAACCTGTCGATCTTCGCGCTCGGCATCATGCCATACGTTAGCGCGAGCATTATCCTGCAGCTGCTGACGATGGTCTTTAAGCCTCTCGATGAGCTACGCAAAGAAGGCGAGCAGGGGCAGCGCAGAATCAATCAGTACACGCGATACGGGACGATTTTGCTGTCGCTGTTCCAGGGTTTCGCGATTGCGATGAGCCTTGAAGCCATGAATAATGGCGATCTTTCGGATTCGGCGGCTGTCGGCGATGTCGTGACCCACGCTGGGTGGGGCTTTCGCCTCATGAGCATGCTCACTCTCACGACCGGCACTGCGTTCATGATGTGGGTCGGCGAGCAAATCACGGAGCGCGGTATAGGCAACGGGATATCGTTGCTGATTTTTGCCGGTATCGTAGACGGCATTCCGAACGGTGTCGCTGGATACTTTGCGACGAACAAGGGCAATATCAAGCCTTTAAACCTTGCCGCCGTTGTGGCAATCGTGCTCGCAACCGTAGCAACGATCGTGTTTTTCGAACGGGCGCAACGTCGGATTCCGATTTATTACGCGAGGCGAACGATCGGTAGGCGCATTTACGGCGGTCAAACCGCGCACCTCCCGCTGCGAGTTAACACGAGCGGTACAATTCCCCCGATCTTCGCGTCATCGCTGTTGATGTTTCCGGCGACACTCGCGAGCTTCCGAGTGCCGGGGATGTCGGAGATCCAATCGCTTCTGCAGCGTGGAGACTGGGCGTTTAATACGCTTTATGTGCTGCTCATCATTTTCTTTTGTCACTTTTATACGGCCGTAACGTTTCAGCCGGTCGACGTCGCAGACAACCTGAAGAAGCAGCAGGCGTTCATTCCGAACGTGCGCCAGGGAAAGCAGACGGCCGATTTTATAGACTACGTGCTGACGCGGATCACGTTCGGCGGATCGCTGTATGTAGCGGTCGTCTGTATCGTTCCGAGCATTATCAGCCAGGAGTTTCAGGTTCCGTTTCGCTGGGGCGGAACGTCGATCATGATCATCGTGGGTGTGGCTCTCGATACGGTAAACCAGATTGAGGCGCATCTGATTACGAGGAATTACGAGGGATTGGCGGGTGGTGGAGGTCGAACTTCCCGAATCCGGGTGCGAAAGGATTAGAGCGATGAGATTGGTATTCGTCGGACCGCCGGGAGCAGGAAAGGGAACGCAGGCAAAGTTTGTCTGCGAGAAGCGTCATATTCCGCAAATTTCGACAGGCGACATGCTTCGAGCGGCGAAGGCGGCTGGGAAGTTGCCCGCCGACTTGGTCGCGAAGATGGCGGCCGGTGCGCTCGTTCCGGACGATACGGTCATTGGGCTTATCGCTGAGCGGACGACAAATGCCGACTGTGCGGGCGGATTTCTCCTGGATGGCTTTCCTCGGACCGGTCCGCAGGCAGTGGCGCTCGACGCGATGCTGCGAGGGCGATCTCAGAAACTAGATAGGGTTATTGCGATCGAGGTAGCACGCGAGCTTCTTGTCGAGCGCGCGGTGTTACGCCGGACGGACAAACGCACTGGACAGATCTACCACTTGAAGTATAGCCCTCCGCCGGCCGGTGCTGAGCTTGAGCATAGGGCGGATGACCGAGAGGACGTAGTCCAAAAACGTCTCGACACCTATGAGGCGATGACAGCAGAGCTCCTTCCGTATTATGCAGAACACGGCATACTGCGTCGCGTCGAAGGCGTCGGAACGATTGACGAAGTGTCGGCGCGTGTGCTTCGGGCGCTCGACGGCGGATGACAGGCAAGGAGACATTTCTTCATTATGGTTGAACGTCACGAGCGGAAGGAGCCGAAGGGCGACAAGCTGGAATTCGACGGTGCAGTGCAAGAGGCGCTACCGAATGCGATGTTTCGTGTTCGATGCGACAATGGACTGGTCGTTCTTGCGACCATCAGTGGCCGGATGAGACAATTTTACATCAGAATTCTGCCAGGCGACCGAGTCACCGTCGAGGTCAGCCCATATGATCCGAGTCGTGGCCGTATAACTTACCGACACAAGTGAGCCGAAGCAGCGAGGATGCCGTGAAAGTGCGACCGAGTGTGAAGAAGATTTGTGATAAGTGCAAAGTGGTTCGCCGCAAGGGTGTCGTGCGCATAATCTGCGAGAATCCGCGCCACAAGCAGCGGCAAGGTTGAGAGAAGAATATTATGGCTCGCATCGCTGGTGTTGACCTACCCCGTCACAAACATATCGTGTTCGCTCTACCCTACCTTTATGGGGTGGGGAGAGCTGTCGCGCGAAGCATCTGCGAAAAAACGGGGATAGCCCCCAACAAGATGACGGAAGAGCTGACCGAGTCGGAGATCAAGAAGATCCGTGACCTCCTCGAGTCGGACTACAAGGTCGAGGGTGATCTCAGGCGCGAAGTTCAGATGAACGTCAAGCGGTTGATGGATCTCGGCTGCTACCGCGGGCTGAGGCATCGTCGGGGACTGCCAGTGAACGGTCAAAGGACGCATACGAATGCGCGCACCAGGAAGGGACCTCGAAAGGGCCTAATTGCACGCGCACGCAAGTCCCCGGGCGCAACGAGCTAACGCGTAGGAGCGAACTGTCATGTCGGATTCAAAAACGAGCAGCCCGCCGCCCGCACCCGCCGCCGCACCAGCGACGCCGGCTGCAGGGGGCAAGACCAAGTCACCGAAGAAGAAGGTCAAGAAGAACGTTTCTTCGGGGATTGCGCACATCCAATCTACCTTCAACAATACGGTCGTCACGATCACCGACGTCAACGGCAATACCGTGTCGTGGTCGAGCGCTGGGTCGCGCGGATTCAAGGGATCCCGGAAGAGCACGCCTTTCGCAGCGCAGCTTGCGGCGGAGGAAGCCGCCCGGAAGGCGATGGACCACGGAATGCGGTCCATCGCAGTATTCGTTCGTGGGCCAGGGGCCGGTCGCGAGAGCGCGTTGCGGGCACTTCAGTCTGTCGGGTTCAAAGTGACGATCATTCGCGACGTGACACCTGTCCCGCATAACGGATGTCGGCCGCCGAAGCGACGTCGAGTTTGAGGTAGAATATTTTGTAGGTTCCCGGCGCCTTTACCGGCGCTGGTCCGGGACGAAGCGCAGGGCGCGTAAACCGGATTTTCGGCTCTGGGCATAGAAACCCGGGATTGCCGCGAAAGTGAAAGACCAATGGCACGATATACGGGTCCGTCTTGTAAGCTCTGTCGACGCGAGGGAATGAAACTATTCCTCAAGGGCGAGCGGTGTTTCATGGAAAAATGCGCGTACACGCGCAGACCGTATCCGCCGGGGCAGCATGGGCAGGCGCGGATCAAGCTGAGCGAGTACGCGATTCGCCTTCGCGAGAAGCAGAAGGTGCGACGCGTGTATGGCGTTGTTGAGCGTCAGTTTCAAAAATACTATTTTGATGCGACACGCCGCAAAGGACGAACGGGCGAGCAGATGCTCGGGTTGCTCGAGACGCGGCTCGACAATGTCGTTCACCGCCTGGGTTTCGCGTTCACGCGTGCTCAAGGGCGTCAGATCGTTCGTCACGGGCACGTGCTCGTCAACGGCCGACGTGTAGATATTCCGAGTGTATTGTTGCGACCGGGAGACAAGGTAGAAATCCGAGCGAAGAGCCGTGAGATCAAGGAGATCGTGGCCTCGCTCGCACAGGTCGACAAACGCGCGCAGCTATCGTGGCTCGAGCTCGATAAGGCGAATTTCGCAGGAACGTTCAAGGCAGCTCCGGTGCGCGAGGAGCTCAATGAGCCCGCGATTCGCGAGCAGTATGTGGTCGAATATTACTCTCGATAGCGATGTGAATTACACGGGCAGGAGACGGGCACGATCCGGAGAGTGGGATCGATGGCGTGCTGAGATCTTCGCGTGAACGTAAACGAGGAGATGACGATGACTGTATCGAACGTAGTGACGCGTAACTGGCGCGATCTCATTCGCCCTCGGGGAATCCACATCGAGGCGGAGACTCTCACCGAGTTCTACGGGAAGTTTACGGCGGAACCGCTCGAGCGCGGTTACGGCATCACTGTCGGCAATTCGCTGCGCCGGATCCTGCTGTCGTCACTCCAGGGGGCGGCAATCACCGCTATCCGTGTAGAAGGGGCGCTGCACGAGTTTACGACGATACCGGACGTCGTCGAGGACGTGACCGAGATCATTCTGAACCTTAAGGAAGTTGTCCTCCGGGCGTCTCAACCCAAGACGTACACCGTTCGGATCGACAAAGAGGGTCCAGCGCTCGTGTGTGCGAAGGACATTCAGGTCGTGGATGGTCTTCAGGTCCTCAACTCCGACCACGTGATTGCGACGCTCGACAAGAAAGGCCCGCTCTCGATCGAGCTGACGGTCAACGTCGGGCGTGGATATGTTGCCGCCGAGCGAAATAAGTCGGCCGGGATGCCCATCGGGACGATCCCGATCGATGCGCTGTATTCCCCAGTCCGCAAGGTTAACTACACGGTGACGAACGCACGCGTAGGCCAGCAGACGGACTACGACAAGTTGACGCTCGAAGTCTGGACCAACGGCAGCATTAAGCCGCAGGACGCCGTGGCCTACGCTGCGAAGATCCTGAAGGAACAGGTCTCCATATTTATCAACTTCGAAGAGACCGAGGAAATGCAGTATGCGCCCTCGGGATCGGAAGAAGAGCCGCTAAACGAGAACCTGTTCCGAAGTGTCGATGAGCTGGAGCTCAGCGTTCGTAGCGCGAACTGCCTTCAGAATGCCAACATTCAGCTGATCGGTGAGCTTGTCCAGCGCTCGGAGCAGGATATGCTCAAGACGAAGAACTTCGGTCGGAAGAGCCTGAAGGAAATTAAGGAAATTCTGGCAAACATGGGGTTGTCGCTCGGGATGAAGATCGACAACTGGCCGCAGATGCTGGAGCGGTGGAAGCAGCAGCAGCAGCAGAATTAGCGGCTGGCGATCCAAAGCGTGGGTTGTCGCAGTCGGTCGATTGAGATACGCGAGCGAATGATTCGAGGACAGTTATGCGCCACAAAAATTCAGGTCGAAAGTTTGACCGAAACTCCAGCAGTCGGCGCGCCATGCTGCGCAACCTTACTGCGAATCTCATCCTTCATGAGCGGATCGAGACGACGGATGCTAAAGCCAAGGAGCTCCGCCGAGTCGCAGAGCGACTGATCACCAAGGCGCGGCGATTGGGTAAGATCGCATATGCGGCACAGAGCGAACTGTCTGTGGCAGACCGCAGCCGGAGGCTGTCGGCAGCTCGGGGGATCGCCGCATACATTCCGCGCTTTGGCGTTCGTATTGAAGTCGGTGGGGTCCCTCGTCGAGTGGACCTCGTCGAGAAGGTTCTCGTAGAGTTGGCGAAGCGATACTGCGAACGACCAGGTGGCTACACGAGGATCGTCAAGTTTGGGCCGCGAAGAGGCGACAACGCTCCGGTGTCGTTGATCGAGCTTATGGGGGATTCGTCAGGTGCTGAGGAGGTCTCTGGAAAGGCGGAGACTGCGAGCGCTGAAACTGCGAAGATAGATTAAGGCTTCCATCTCGCGTCGAATTCGGAGGGGGGGGAAGCGGTTGACAGTATCCGGTCACAGAAAATGGACCGCGTCGTCGGTGTGGCTTGAGCGCGTATCACTGAGCGGCCGCAATCTGTCGGATCGCCGAGCTGTTGCGTGGATCTGTTCAGATAGCTGCGGAATCCGGTTCGGGGCGGAGGATCTGTGCTGACCTAGGAGTCTACGAGCGACGGCAATAATCTGAGATGCCGTCGCGTCGCGACATCGGTGCGTCAGCGCACGATAGCGCCTCGATGTCGCGTTCAAAGGTTGCTCCTGCGAGCAGGCTCACGTGGCCACTATTCAAGGATTTGAAACTCCGAGAACTCGCCGGTATAGCCACGCCAACGCACGTCGACATCATCGACTCGAGCTGCGGACGTGCCGTGCTGAGCCCACAGCACCATCTCGCGGATCCCCTCTTCCTCACCCTCGGCAAGAAGTTCTACCTTGCCATCCGTGCGATTCTTTACCCAACCCGTGATCCCAAGGCGCTTCGCCTCGCGCTGTGCAGCAACGCGGAAGAAAACGCCGGTGATTCTTCCTCGAACAATAAGATGAACTCGTTTCATCGCCATGAGTCGTCAGTTTGAGGTTAGCCCGATAGCGAATTCTGCGAAAGTAGGCAACTTTCCCATGGCATCTCTAGCTCAGTCGCGAAATCGCGAGAGGAGACCGCCAGGCCGTCAAGGGGGCCAGCCTATCGAGGCGAGATCCTCCGTTATTGGCCACGTCGCGTCCCTCGAGTCCCGGTGGATGCCTGCCGCATCGACGTTCCAAGGCGCACGACCTGTGGTATCGAACGGCCGTCGCAGCCATGGTTGTCATCGTGGAAGGAGTCGGTCTTCACACGGGGTTGCCGGTGCGTGTCCAGTGTACCCAAAGCGACGATGACGCGCGCCTGAGTGTTTGCGGCAAGACTGTGCGGATACTGGATCTTGTTGTCGTTTCGACGGAATGGCGAACAGAGGTGGCGTCCATGGAGCACCACTTCCGAGTGTGCACCGTGGAACATGCATTTGCGGCCTGTGCGGCGCTAGGGCTCCATCGCGGAATCACGTTATCGATGGATGGGAGCGAGATGCCGATCCTCGACGGAGGGTCTTCCGTGTGGTGTGACGCCCTCGGGCAGCTCAATATTCCACCAGCGTGGCCAAGAGCACGAGTCGCAAGGTCCGGGATTATCGATGTGGGGTCGAGCCACTATGAATTCGAGCCATTCGAAGGTGTTGAAGTCGAGGTTGACTTGGTCTCCTCCGATTCGCGGCTCTCGCGGCACGCCCGATGGGATGGAGGTGAGACCGACTTTCGGCAGCGCATCGCACCGGCCCGCACCTTTGCATTCGAACGAGATATAGAGTCAATTCTGGAGTTGGGTCTTGCTCGCCACGTACCACGAACGAGTGTGGTGCTGATACGAGAGCATTCGATCGATTTCGAAGGTCGTTCCTTCGAGTCGGATGAACCCGCACGTCACAAGCTCCTCGACTTAATGGGAGACATGTACCTGCACGGCGGTCCACCCCTAGGCCGCGTTCGAGCGAGACGCCCTGGCCATCGTGCGAACATGGCGGCACTTCTGCGAGCTCGTGCCGAAGGATTGCTCGTGGAGCATCCTACGTGATCGCCTCCACTGCGCGGTGGCATTCATGAAAGATGCCGAGTGGAAATACTGCCTGAGCGGGAGGTCTCGTCAGGAGCCACCGGCCGGCGCCGGATAGTGTCTATCGATAAAACACTGTCCTTGCGAATTTAGGTGCCCTTGGGTTGACTGAGTAAAGCGAATGTAATCGAAGTAGTCGCGGATGGCTGGACAATTGTCTTTGCTGAAATCGACGCCGATCTCTCCCGTGCACGTGCCCTGCGGATTGATTGGGACGCTGAGAGTACTGAAAGACATCTGGCCGTTGGTGGGTGAAGCGTAGTAGTTCGATCCGACGCAGTTTCGCCACGGCAGCGGAGTACCGGTGCTGTCCGTGAACGCATAAAAGGGGATCCCCTTCATATCGTCGACTGCGGCGGTGGGCGTCTCAACCCCGATGTATTGTCCGGCGATTTGGTCCCAGTGTATCGGTGAGCCCTCGGCAAAGCTCTCCCAAAAGGGGTGATCCATGTGCAGGGTCACCTGTGCAATGACCGAGTCGCTGGAGGATGTCTGAACTCCGCGGGGGTAATCCTCGTTCGCGTTCGGAGTCCCTTGGAGGGTCATGTTCTGACAGTTGACGTAGTTCGTCGGGGTCGAAAATCCGAGACGAAACGCCATCCTCGACGGCAGCCTCGAAAAATCGTATCCACCGTCTACATACGTAGCGACAGCTCCCGCTTCTGCCCCGTCGATCTGTCCCGCGTTCGGTCCGGCACCCGCCTGGGTCTGAGTGCAGGTGTAAGGCGAAGAGCCTCCAGCCCACGTGGCAGTACCCACATAGAGAACGCTGTATCCGCTCTGGACCATGTAGTCGAAGTCGGCAGCCTCGCTCGAATCGAGGTTCACGTTGTATGCGTCATACGTGGCTGCAACGGTGCTGAAGCCGAACCCATAGGCGGTCGTCGAATCGAATGGCCGAAAACCATTGTCGTTCTGATTGGCGATGACCCCGATGGGAGTGGCTTCTTCCGGAGCGCCTCCTTGGCCGATGATTCGACCTCCCTTGTGCAAGTCGACGACGAACGGTCCGCTGAGGTGTGCGACTTGAATCATTCCCTGCAGCGACCCCTGATTCGATGGGTTCGCATCGGGATTCGACCAGAGAACGATGTTGTCGACGTTTACGATATATTCGTCGATGTGGATGCTCCAGCCGTCCACCATGTACGTACTATCCGTTCCTAAGTTAGGCGGAAACGGGTAGCCGGTGAGCGCATTGGACTCTCCCGAGATCGTGACGTACACCGCATTGGGCCCTGGATCGGGAGGGCATGGGCTCGTCGCCTGGCATGTCACGCCGGACGGCGGCCACGCCTTCAGGGCGACGCCGCCGTCGCCACCGATGGGCGTGATGCTTGAGCCGCTCGGATCATAACCAACGGTTCCGCCAAGGCTGGCGTCGGTAAAAGGGTTGGCCGACGGGAAGCTGTCGTCGCTCGTACAGCCCGCCGTGCCAGGCCCGAGAGCGCAAACCCATGCAGCCATACAAAGGGCGAACCACGAGCGAAGCGGGGGATTTGGAGCCGGGGATGGCGAGCGACACCCGCAGTACATCATGGCGAATATGTGACCTGATAGGCAGCTGGTCCAGCGGTCTGAATGCCGACGAACAATTCGTGACCCTGTGTCGCTCCGTCGCCTGTCGCAAAGTTCGTATTGGGAATGCAAACGGCCGGACCGCAGACATTCGAATTGCAGGCGAAAGACGCGCTGCACGCTCCGGTCGACAGAGGGACGCCTGCAGTGTCCGTGCAGCACGCTTGGGAGCTGCTTCCGCATGTCGTTTCCGGAGGACTCTCGGGGGCTAGCGCATAATCGGAGGCGTTGAGAGGTAGCGAGGGGTCACCTTCGATGCAGTTGGTGTCGGTCACGAGGGGAAGCCCCGAAAAGTCGATGTTCTCGCTGAACCATGCGCGCGGGTCGACAGTGATGGTGAGCGTTCCACCCTGGAAGAACCCGACGTGGATCCCACCAATCTGAATGATGCGCTGCTTGCAAATGGGGTTCTCTCCCGGCTGTGCCGGGTCGGACACGGGGGCTAGTCGGTTGTCGTTAATCGTGACGATCGCCCCGAACGAATAGGTTTGGTCCGCGGCGGTTGCGGTCCCTTCTAGGTCGACCATGTGCGAAAGATTCGCTTCATTGATATCGCCATCGGTGAGCCATATCTGCCAACTCTCCGCTACGTCCGCAGATCCATTGCCGTAGACCGTAAACTCCTGGAGCTTAGAGGATAGAAGATCGACCTCTACGGGGCCAGGCACCTGCGCAGCATAGACCCCTTGGGCAATGCAGATAGGCGACTGCGCGCCCGTCGCAGGGGGCGCCTGGTTGAAGTAGAGGGCACCGATGCGCATTTTTGCGGTCGTAAGCTGGATGGTGTACCCGCCGACGACGAATGGCTGACCGGCCTCTGGCACTCCGCGAGCATAGGCTCGAAACGTCACAAGCTGGTCTCCGGTCGTTCCGTTGCACGCCACGATCGCAACCGCCAGCCCGAAGACACAGATCCAGCGCATCACGGATGTCCCCCAAGAGTGGCCGCGATCGACATCATGATCGTCTGAGGCGCTCCAGCGGTGAACGACCGCTCCGGCGCAAGGGTCGGCTCGGGCAAGAGCTTTTGAAAGTTCGACGCGTAATTGTATTCCCCTAGACGGTAGCGCGCGTCGAAGAGGTTAAGTGCCGAAAGGCGAACGTTCCAGATGGACCAACCGAGGGCGACTGAGGCGTCGGATAAAAAGATGACGTCGCTCGATTCTCCATAGGGAAGCGGCCGTCTTCCGACGTAGCTGATGCCATATCCCGCTGTCGCGCGGATGGGCAGGTTGGCAATTCTCCAGGGGAGATCGTGAAATAGGGCGGCATCCGCGCGCAGCACGAGATCTGGAATGTAGGGGACTAGGAGATGAGTGTCGTCGAACGTGGCCTTCACCAGGGTTGCGTTCACCGCGACATCAAAAAATGACCCGAGGACGCGGGTCGAGCCTTGCCACCCCGTTCGGGTCGACCCTCCAGCTAACGTGTTACGCCCCTGGGTCGGATCGAAGATAAGGTCTTCGTCGACGTGAGTCTGGAAGAGTACGGACTTTGCGGCGATACTCGCAAATGTCCCGATAGTTCGATTGTAGGATACGCCGGCATCCCGGGACTGCACGCTGACGAACGGTGTCAGCAGACCCTGGGAGACGTAGCTCGGGTCGACCGTGCGAACGCCGTTGCCCATGCTGGCCGTCACTTCAAAGTGGTCGACAGGTCCCACGACGATCGTGGCTCGCGGCAGCACCGCGCCATTGGCCGTCGCGGACCGCTCGAATGGCTCACGATACACCCCGTGATCGAGCTCGCTGAGACAGGAGACGTCGATCTGGGCAGGCGCGAGGGCTTTCGAGGGGTTATCGACGCTCTGCACCGCACAGTTGTTGAGCACATCGAAAAGGAACATGTCGGCGCGCACACCACCCCGAAAACCGAGCCACGGAAGCGCCCGCAGTGTGCTGTCGAAGTAGACGCCGACATCACCCAACGTGGACGTGAGGTCCGCGTCGACGGCATATGGAGCGTTGCTTCCGGCGGCTATGCGGCTCTGCGTGGAATCCGTTTGGTCGAAACGCGCGAAGTACCCGCCCTCGAATTCCTGACGCAAACCGAGCGCCGTACCGTGCCATCGAGCGAACCCGCGAGCGCCAGCCGTGATCTCGTCGAAGTGAAAGTCGATGAGATCGCCGCGCTGGTCGTGAGGCTCCTGGGTCGGCTGTTGCACGTCGAGGAGAAACCCAGTCCAGTTCTCGCGCAATCGCATCGTCCGATCGACAAGGAATAGTTGTTGCGAAATATCGAAGTCGTCGAAGCGCTTTTCATAGGTAGCGGAGAGCGAGACACGACTGGCATCATTGCCAGTCTGCGCCGGATCCTCGGTTCCGTAGAAGCCAACCTTTCCTGTTTCGTAATCGTCCTCGCGTACGACACCAGCATTGCTATATTCGGTAAGATATGCCGTGGCGTTGATGCGGAGCGTGGCTCTGGTGCCTACGCTAAGCTCGAATTGTCCGGTCGCCGTGCCACGTTTGGCTTGACGGTTCGCACCGAAACCGTCAGTCGAGTAGTACTCCGCTGCGGCGAACGTTCCAGTGGGAGTCTCACGCGGTCCGTAGAGCATCAGGAACCGCTGCGTGTTGAAGTTTCCAATCGTGTATTCAGCGGAGAGCCCCCGACGCTCGAGTCCAAGGTGATAATCTGCGCTTCCTGCGACCGCGAAATTTCCCTGCTGCGGCGCATACGGTCCCTCGAGGACGCGCACCGACTCGATGAGCTCGGGAATGATGAAGTGCGTGTCGGCGTATCCGTTGCCGTGGTAGTTGCCGGAGTCGTTGATCGGAACGCCATCGACCGTAAACTCGAGATCCTGTCCCTCGTGCGCATCGAAGCCGCGCAAGAAGACTTGCTCAGCGTGCCCCGAGCCTCCTTCGTTGGTGAGCAGAAACCCCGGCGCGAGCTTGAGTGCCTCGGAAGCATTCGCGCGTGGAACTGCCTTCAGCTCACCCACGGTGATCTGATAGTCCGATGTGCCATGTGCACGAGCCTCAAGTCGACCCCGTACCTCGACTTCGGTGGCTTCCTGTGGCAGACGCTCAGTGTCCGATGCTGCCGTAGGCGGCGATGGCGACGCGGGAATCGACGTCTGAGTGGGTAGCAAGTCGGCTGGGGCCTTCGCTTCGACGACTTCTGGAGCGGGTGCCGGGGGCGCAAAATGGAACGGCACGCGAATACGGCTGGCGACGGGCTTGCCGTCCCGCATCGCGGGGACGAAGGTCCACTGCCGAGCGGCCACGACTGCCGCTTCGTCCAAGTCCGGAGCGGCCGACGTCAGCACACTGACGTGGGAGACGTGACCATCGGCATCGACCGTGACCGTAAGAACCACATCCGCGTGCTTCCGCTCGGCGATCGCGGACGGCGGATACACCGCATCGACATGCTGCACAACAACGGGGGGACGAACGCCTAAGTTCGCAGGGTCTTGCGCCCAGACGGGGCTTTCCAGCGCGAACCATGTCGCGAAGACGCATGCTGAAAGAAACCGCTCGATAGGTGGCATATACCTTCGCGACTCGTGGACACTTCATCAAGTGTCAAAGTGTTGAAGTTATCGATCTCGTCTTCGAAAATGAATGATTCGGGCTTACCCCAATTGCCGGCGAATGCAAGCTCCATATCGTGAGACCAACGAGCTCGAGACTTTGGACCAAGTGCACGGCAAAGGAGCCGGCGCTATCCACTCGAGTATCTCCCGTTTTGATGGGTTCGTCGGTCGGTAGTGATTAACCCCCCCCGGGACCCGTGCAGTGAAATCGCCAAACACGCCACCATTGGCGTAGATCGACCCAAGATACCTAGCCCTGGCTGTCGAACATTGGACGGCTTGTAGGTTCGTCCTTCGGCTTCCATATTTGACGTCTCACCGCCGTAAGTGACTATTATCGAACGTCATCATCATCGTCGTCGATGATCGGCTGGGGTTCCGATGCGTGGTCGAGGGCATTATCGATGAGTTGTCGAACGTGAGCGTCGCTTAGGGAATAGTAAATGTGTTTTCCTGCACGACGTCTTGAAACTATCCGCTCCGCGCGCAGCAACCGAAGCTGCTGCGACACATTCGACAGGCCGGTTGCAGTGGCCGACGCGAGCTCCGTCACGCACCACTCACCTTCGGACAGTCGATCGAGAAGCTTGAGCCTCGTAGCATCGGCAACCACGCGAAACAGGGCAGCCGCACGTGAGAATGCTTCCTCGTCCCGACGAGAGGGGGCCTGAGGGCGTCGGGCGTGGTCTCCCACGGCGCACGCGGGAGTCGGTAGGATGTCATCGCTCGTGGAACCCATGGACACCGGAACCCCACGTTCGCGCCGCAGGTCGGTCGAAGTCAAGCAACGACACCGAGCTCAGTGGCCGGCTGGAAGTGCTTCGATCGCGGCTCGACCCTGAGGCGTGGCGCGTGCCGCTTTCGAGCGCAGAGCCGCCTCGACGAATCGCGCGAACAGCGGATGCGGCGAGGCGGGACGGCTCTTGAACTCCGGGTGAAACTGACAGCCGACGAAAAATGGATGACTCGGTAGCTCGATCATCTCGACAAGATGCTTGTCGGGAGACAGTCCGCTCAGCCTCAGGCCAGCCAGCGAGAGCCGTTCGCGATATTCGTTCGCAACTTCATATCGGTGTCGATGCCGTTCGGATATCTCAGTCGTACCGTAGGATTCGGCTGCGAGCGAGCCCGCAGCTAGAACGCATGGGTACGCTCCGAGCCGCATCGTCGCTCCCTTGGCCGATACTCCTCGCTGATCGGGGAGCAAATCGACGACGGGCGCTGGTGTGTCTTTGTCAAACTCAGTGGAGTTCGCCGCGGCAAGCCCTGCGACGTTGCGCGCGAATTCCACGACAGCCAGCTGCATTCCCAAGCAAATTCCAAAATAGGGAATGTTTCGCGTCCGCGCGTATTGAATGGCGGCAATCTTGCCCTCGGTTCCGCGATCGCCGAAACCCCCTGGGACCAAGATTCCGTCCAGATGACCGAGAAGCGACTCGGGGCCCTGAGTCTCCACGAGTTCGCTGTCGATGTATTCCATGTCGACGCGACAATCGCTGGAGAGCCCCCCATGGACCAACGCCTCGTGGAGCGACTTGTATGAATCTTTCAGATGCACGTACTTGCCGACGATGCCGATTTTCACCGTGCCACGCGTCGGATTCTTCATTCGTTCGACGACGTGCTCCCAAACCGAGAGATCGGGGGCTCGACTCCAAATATTGAGACGCTCGGCGATAAGCTCGTCCAAGCCTTCCTCGTGGAGCATGAGCAAGACTTCGTAGATGCAATCGACGTCGATGGCGGCGACGACGGCGTTCACTGCGACGTTCGAAAAGAGGGAAATCTTCTCCTTGACGCTTCGAGGCAGCGGCATCTGAGTGCGGCAGAGAAGAATATCCGGTTGAATTCCTATCTCGCGCATCTCTTTGACGGAGTGCTGCGTCGGTTTTGTCTTGAGCTCTCCGGCGGTCGGAATGAACGGCACGAGCGTCACGTGAATACTGATTGCATTCTCGGCCCCCGCCTCGATCTTCATTTGCCGAATGGCCTCGAGGAAGGGAAGCGATTCGATGTCGCCGGCCGTTCCACCGATCTCGAGGATCGCGACGTCGACTCCCTCGGTCGCGTCACGAACCTTCGCCTTGATCTCGTCGGTGATGTGCGGAATGACCTGGACGGTGGCGCCGAGATACTCCCCACGTCGCTCCTTGGAGATGACGCTCTCGTAGATTCGCCCCGTCGTGAAGTTGTTCTGACGGGTCATGCGCGCGACCGTGAAACGCTCGTAGTGTCCGAGGTCGAGATCGGTCTCCGCACCGTCGTCCGTCACGAAGACTTCTCCGTGCTGGTACGGGCTCATCGTGCCGGGATCGACGTTGATATACGGGTCTAGCTTGACGAGCGTTACCCGTAGGCCGCGCGCCTCGAGCAGCGCGCCAACGGAAGCGCAGGCGAGCCCTTTCCCGATGGACGACACGACGCCGCCGGTGACGAAGACGTACTTGGTTGGCTTGCGGGTCATCGCGGTTCGCCTCGGGGGAGATCGAGAGGGCGTCGAAACGCCCGCCTCGTCGATCATCGATGCAGCGGCCGCGAATTAGCACAGTCGAACCTCCTGCGCGAGGCATGCTCCTCGGAGGCAAGCCGTGGTATGGTCGGAATTCCCTTCGGATTGGCTTTCGGCATGCCGCGTCGCTTCTTCGCCCAGTGGCTGTTTGCTGCGGCTCTCGTGCTGTTGCCGGGAGACGTTCGTTCGCAGTCTTCGGCAGGCCCGATGGATGGTGGCAGCGCCCGGGTGACAAGTGATCGCGATCCCGAGCTCGATCCGCTCGTGCATGCACTTGCGAAGGAGAAAGCGCTGTCCGGGGCGTCGCTTGGCATCGCTATCGTCGACGTAGATTCCGGCCGGGTGCTCGCAGCCGTGAACGAGCATGCGCCGCTCAATCCGGCGTCGAACGCGAAGCTTTACACAGCCGGCGCAGCGCTCGCGACACTCCGCGGGGAGTTTCGCTACGAGACGACGCTTACCGGGAAAATCGAGCGAGACTCGGTCATTGGACCGCTTGGGGTGCGCGGATTTGGCGATCCGTCTCTCAATACGGCAGACCTCTGGGACATGGTGTCGCAGCTCAAGATTCGCGGCATCCGGAGGATCGAGGGTGACGTAGTCGTGGATCAGCGTTTTTACGATGATCAGACGACGCCTCCCGGCTTCGAGCAACAGCCCAACGAGTGGTCAAGCTTTCGAGCTCCGGTGAGCGCGGTCGGGTTGGACGAGAACTGCATCACGCTACTGATTCGCCCGTCGTCGCCGGGAGCTCCCGCGCGTGTCACCTTCGAGCCGCCTGGGTTTGTCGACTTCGACGGCACGGTGCGCACGGGCGATGGGCCGGGAGCTGACACCGTGGAGCTCGTGCTCTCTGGCAACGGGTCGCGGATGACGGCGCGGGTAAGCGGCGTAGTCGGGAGCGACGCTCGTCTTCTTCGATACACCCGCCGCGCTGAAGACCCTCGGCTGCTCGCTGGGTTCGCGCTCAAGTCTCTCCTGCTCGATGCGGGGATCGCTGTCTCCGGTGACGTCAAGCTCGGCTCTGTGCGCGGATCGACGTTGGCGCATCACCAGTCGGCGCCGCTCTCGACGCTTCTCTATTCGCTCGGAAAGCAGAGCGACAATTTTTACGCTGAGATGATTTTCAGGAGCCTCGGCGGAGAGGCGAAGGGACGACCAGCGAAGAGTGCGGATGCGTCCGAAGTCGTGAGCAAGTGGCTCGAGCGAATCGGTGCTTCGGATCCCGAGATGGTCGTCAAGAACGGCTCGGGGCTATTCGATGCGAATCGAGTGACGGCATGGAGCACGGTGCAGCTTCTGAAGTGGGCCTGGCGCGATCCGGCGGTGCAGCCGGAATTCGTAGCGCAGCTCTCGGTGGGAGGAGTGGACGGCTCGCTCCATAAACGATTTCGTAGCGAGGCGACCCGTCGACGGGTACGTGCGAAGACGGGCACTCTCGACGACGTGATAGCGCTGAGCGGCTACATTACTCGCGACGCCGGCAAGGGACCGGTAACGTTTTCCGTCCTGTGGAATCACGTGGGCGGCAAGCAAGACGCGGCACGTCGCGCCACCGATCGCCTGATCGATCTGCTCGCCAAACGATTGCAGTAATCTCGTCAGGTGCCGCCGGATTTGAGGGGTTTCGCCGCCGAGCCACCGCGTCCATCGGCCCGCGACCCGAGGTCACTGGCGAAGATGCCGACGAATCTTCCCGAGGGCCTGTTCTTGAAGCTGGCGGATCCGTTCACGAGATAGGTTGTAGCGATCGCCGATTTCTTTCAGCGTCAGCTCGTCCTCATCGTCCAAGCCGAATCGCCACCGAATAATGTGCGACTCGATCGGCGTGAGCGTGAGCAGGAGTCTCTGCACCTCGGCGCTCCATTTCTGATTTTCGAGCGCGTCGTACGGCGAGAGCGCCGCGTCGTCGGGAAGGAAGTCGACAAACTTGCGTCCGTCTTCGTCTCCGACCGGCCTGTCCAGCGAATATGGGGTGTCAGTCCAGGACCCCTGGGCCTTGTCGAGCTTATCCTCGGGTACTCCCGTTTCTCGTTCCAGCTCGGCGAGCGTCGGTTCCCTTCCCGTGCGAGCAAGAATTGCCTGGGTTGCCCGCTGAATACGATTGTGCGTGTCCAGCATATGAACCGGAATTCGCACGGCCCTTCCTTTGTCCGCCAGAGCTCGACTGATAGCGTGCCGTATCCACCACGACGCATACGTGGAAAATCGATATCCGCGCGTGTGGTCGAAGCGTTCGACCGCCTTCATCAAGCCAATATTGCCCTCTTGAATGAGGTCAATCAAAGGTAACCTGCCGCGATTGTATCTTCGCGCTATCGACACGACGAGGCGAAGGTTCGCTTTCACGAATTTGTTCTTCGTCATCCGCGAATGGACGGAAGCCTCGTCAATTTGCGTGAGGGTTCGCCTGTAGCCTGGAGTGATTCTCCACACGGTCGGGCTACCCGATGCGGTCGATTCCCCTGACGCCACATTCGCAGGCTTTGAGTTCGCGACGGCGCGAAGTTCGAGCCCCTCGGGGGAGGGAAGGTTTGCAAGGTGTCGCACGACGCCTTCAGCTCGAGCGATCCAGAGGCGATCACTGTCAGCGAGGCGGACCGCCTTGGCGAGCGAGGCGCATAGCTTGCGGTATTTCCTCTCATGTTCGTGAGTAAGCTTGTTCGGTTGCCCCGAATGCGTCGCAAGAAACTTCCGGATCGCTTGTATCTGGGGCAGATCGAGCTTTTCGTCTTCTGCCGTAGGAAGGTCGTGCTCGAGTGAATCGAGCGCATAACCCGCCGCTGGACAGTACGAAAGGATCGCGACCCAGTGTTGAATCTCGGCCTCTTCCACCTCGATCGCGGTTGCCAGCTCTTCGTCGGGTCCCATGACGGCGTGCGTCGCCATCTCCCGGAAATAGAGCGCGAGAACGGAGTCGCTCCCGAGCTCGTCGACCATGCGGCTCTCGACCGGTCGGGGCGGTGGCGGCAGCGAATCGGTCACACCGGGCGCGACATCGGGCGAAGGAAACTCGGTATCGAATTCATCCGGGGCGAGGTCAAGCTCCGCCGACTGACGTGAGGATGGCGGCGAACTCTCGTAGATGTCGGTCTCGTACTCTCCGGCCAACGCCAAAGGCGTGCCCTCTCGAGCTCGCCCACGAGCGGTTGCCCCACGAGATTCGGCAGGCCCAACCATCGTGTCGAGCTCTTCGTCGTCGATCACAAAGGCTGCGCTATCTTTGGTCTTGGTCATCGCCGGGGTCCCTTCGTTCGCGTGGGTGTGCCTCTCGGTGCGTCGCGATCCTGTCGGAACGGCAGCCGCGGTTGATCTGTGAATGGCATTTTCCATGCCGGCGCACTTCGCCATGGGTCCTGGCGCCCTCGGCGTTTCATCCCGCTGGCGGGTGACGCTTCGGATTGGATTGGGCGACGTGTGTGCCTTGCTCATCGAGAAACTGCCTGCTCTGTTCGTTGGGATGGCCGTTGCGAGCTGACGCCATCGGCCATCCCGGTCACAAAAGATGAATTACGTTCCCTTGCTAGTATTGGGCCGCTCTCGAAGTGGATGTTCTCGCCGTCCGGATTCCTCTGTCATTTCCTATTACGTCACGACGCTCGCTCGAATTCTGCGTCCGAAGAAGCAATTGTTCTTTTTCGTGATCGCGTCCGCGGTCCACGCTGTAGGTCAGGCATTCATGGCGCTCGCAGCGGCTGCAATCGCTGCCACACTGGCTGGGCAGTGGGGGGCCCACGGGGCTATGGGTGGTCACGCTGGCCGCGATTTCGGCTGGATGAGCGCATGGGCTTTCGCTCGCGGCTCGTACGTGAATCAAGCGATCGCCATATCTTGCATTGGTCTTGTGGCGGTCGTCGTCAAGGATCTGGCGGGTGTTTACGCCACGTACGTTCAGGGCTGGGCTGCCGGTGAGCTCGCGACCGAGCTCCGAGTCTCACTTCTCGACACTCTCCTCACGCGCCATCCTGTGCAAGGACCGCGACACTTGGATCATGGTGAGCCAGTTACCGATACGGCTCGGGCAGTGTCGGCGCTTACCCATCGAGTTCAAGAGGTTGAGGTCGGGCTTAGCCAGGGCGTTCTCGGAGGTGCGCGCTCGATCGCGCAGCTTCTGCCCATTGCAGGTCTCCTGGCGACATTGTCCTCACACATGGCGGCGGTCGCCTGCCTCGTGCTCGGGGGTTTCGGATGGGCGCTTGGCCGTGTCCGATCCGGATTTCGACGGGGGATGGCGGGCGCGGCGCGAGAGCACGAGATGCTTATCGAAGCAGCCGACGAATCGGTCCGGCATGCGGATCTCTGGGTCACGTACGGAGCCGAGGGGGTGGCCAGATCGCGCGTGGAGGTTTTGGGACGCAGAATGGCTAGGAGCGCGGCGCTCCTCGGGGCTCGAGGCGTCGCGATGAGCGGAGTCAACGAGCTGCTTGCGTCCCTCGCGCTCGTCATCGCGCTCGAATGCGAGCGAGCTGGGTGGCTCGGTCCAGCGATGGATGGGGGAACGCTCCTGTGTTTTGCGGTCGCGTTTTTCTTGGCATACCGGCCCCTGCGTGAGCTCTCCGACGCACGCCTAACGCTGCTGAGAGCATCCGAAGCCTTTCTTGAGCTCAGGCGGTGGATCTCGACTTCGAACCCCGCAGGATGCGACGACGTGATCGTTGGGCTCCGCAAACCCTATCGCTCTCGGGAGCCGGATCTCAGCGCCAACGACGCGGATGGCGCGAGGCCGAGCGAGGTCGGGAAGCGGGCCGCAAACGGGACACATTCGGATCTGCCGCTGCGGGTGGACGTCGTCGAAGCGAAAACGTGGCCACTGGCCCGGCTCGAACTGCGGTGCCTGCGGAGTTCACGAGGGCAAGCCGGACCGCTTTCCCTGCTTGTCGAACCCGGTGTGATAGTCGCGCTCGTCGGACCGACGGGAGTTGGAAAAACAAGCCTCCTGCGCGTGCTTCTCGGATTGGACGGCGCAGCGCAAGGAGACGTGATCTACGGCGGAACTGTCTTGAACCTCGAGCCGGCTGGGCCCAGGGCTCGTCCGTTCGCCTGGGTTCCGCAGGACGCACCCATCTTCGCCGATACTCTGCACGCCAACGTTCAGGTCGGCGCGCGCGATGCGTCGGTTCCGGATGCCCTCACTTCCATCGGGGCATCGCACTTGATCGACGCGCTTGGTGGAGCACGTCTGGGAGTCGGCGGTCGCAGCGTGTCCGGGGGCGAGCGCCAATGGATCGCCTTGTCTCGCGCTGTAGCGACGCGATTGCCAGTACTGCTCCTTGACGAACCGACGAGTGGTCTCGATCCGGAGTCACAGCGAGTCGTGCTGGAGGCCATAGCAAGGCTGCGAGGCAAGAGAACGGTGCTGCTCGTCACGCATCGGTCCGAACCGCTCTCCATCGCGGACGTTGTCGTCCATATTGAGCGCGAGGATCGCCAGTGGCGAACTCCAAGTTAGAGAGTGAGCAGCGTGATCTCGGGACCGCAGCCAATGTCCACTCGCCTGGCTTGAAAGACATCGCCGTCGAGGACGTAGACCCCTTCACTATTTCCGAACACAAATTCGGCGGTCTTCCCGAGCTCGTCGACCGAGTTCGCCCCGCGCATAGGAAATCCGGCGACGACGCGCGGGAGCTGAAGCGCGAGCGCGCAGCCTCGCAGGGCACTCGCTACGACGTGGAAGCGACCCGGCTCCTCGCGCGCCCGGTAGGCCACGCGCAGGTGCAGGCCAACATCCGGTAGCACGCTCGCAAGAACGAGACTCCACGCAACAGCGGATTTCTCATCTCCATTCACGCGGAGCGTGCCCAGCTCCGGTTCGAGGATTCGCTTGGCAAACGACGAGCCGACGAGGGACCCAAGAGAGACGCGGCAAGCGAGTACCGCCGCGGGCAGTCGACCTTGGCGGGGAGAGGAGTTGTAGAGGTCGAAAAATCGGCTGACTAGCCCCGCGCCGAACATGAAGCCGATCCGATCCCCTCCGCGGTCGTCCCGAACGCGCAACGTCGATTGGAACGCGGATCGGGCAGAACCGTCAGCGACTCGAGACGCCAAGCGAACCAGCGCTTTCCGCCCAACGACATGGCTCGCCGTGTTTCTCGCGATCGTGTCAACCGTCCCGGCCGGTACAAGCGCGATGCTGGGCAGAACCGAGCTCCCGTATTCGAGGTGGAGTGCACTCAGCGATCGCATGAGTGTTCCATCGCCACCCGCAAGCACGACCGAATCGGGACGTCGCTCAGCGATGCCCCGGGCTACTTCACGGAGCTCATCTAGGCTCCCGGTCACATGAACCGTCGCCCCACTCCGCTCGAACGTAGACACCACATCGTGGCGATAAGAGCGTTTCGAGCGTCTCTTGCTCGCATTTCGGTTGACGATGACCTCGACGCGCACCGCCATCGGACCGATGACGGGTAGCATGGGCGGATGAATCGACGGATGGGAAAGTTCTCCCTACCCCCGAGTGCGTTCGCGTGTTGTGGCGTGGCTCTTGCTATCTGGTTCGCTGGGTGCGAGCGGCCGCCCGAGATGAGGGCCGCACAATCCGGTGATGCGGCGGCCCTGCGTCGCGCGATCATCGCGAAAGAGAGGACAGCGACTCTTTCGAACCGGGCGGCGGCCGATCTCGCGAGAGTCGTCGCGAGCAGGGATGTGCGGCGATCGAATGGAGCTGACGCCGTGGCGCGGGTAGGGAGCGTGGGATCGTGCGCGCTCAAGCTCGACGACGCGCTCGCGGCACGCATGGCGATCCATGACGCGGCCGGTGCCCTGGCGGCGGTCATGCGCGTCGACCAAGGGACGCTCAGTCCAGAGAGGGTGCGTTCCTATGGGGCAGACCCGATGGGCGATTGGAGGGCAGTTGGAGCGCGGGGGCTCGTTCGTTCGGAGGATGATCGAGCGCGGGAGCACGCCTTTCAGGATCGGGACCCCACGGTTCGTCGGCAAGCGATCCGCGCGTCACGCGATGCGCGGGCGAGATCGGATATGCCGTATCTGGTGCACGCCGCGCGCACCGATCCCGATCCGACGATTCAGACCGAGGCTGTTCGTGCACTGGGTGCGCTGCCGTCGCCTCCGCCCGACCGCACGTTGGTCGATGAGCTTCGAGACACCTGGGCGTCGAGCAGCGAAGACCTCCGAGGAGAGGTTGCCTGGGCATGGTCTCGGTCCGATCTGTGGAATGCAGGCGGTCGAGAGGCCCTCCGATTCGTCATCGAGACGGGGCACGGAAGTGCGGTGGGCGAGGCGGCGGCGGCCGTGTTGCGCCGCAGCGATGCGGACAAAGCGCTGGTCTCCGATGCCGTGGTAAGGCTGACAGAGGTCATCGCGAATGCCCCGACCGGCTCTCGGCTTCACGCGATCGCCGAAGCTCCGTCCGATCACGCGACAGTCATGGACGCCATTTCGGCGGCTGCGCGGGATGGCGATCCAGCCGTTCGGGTCGCGGCCTTGGGGAGGCTCGCACAAGCCGGTCGCAGGAGTGCGACGACAGAACTCGAAGCGCTGGCGCAGCCGGGGGAGTCCACCTCGAGGCAGGCGCGGATGGCGTTGGCGATCGCCGGCGATCGGCGCGTGCAAGGGTGGCTGGAGCAGTCGCTCGAGGCGGCGGATGCGAGGGAGCGTCTGGAGGCCGCCGTCGGACTGGTGAGGCTAGGGTTGGCGGCGAGGGCGGCGCCATTGCTCGCGGACAGTGACGCGGACGTGCGGATGCGCGCAGCGTGTGAGATCCTGATGTCGAGGCCATGACGGCCGATGAATCGACCCGACCTCGCGTGCTCACGCGTCGGCGGAGTGGTAAGAGATCACTATAGAAGTCGGCGCTGCGGCAGAATCCGGAGAGGGCGCACATGAGTCATCGGATGCGGTGGGGCGGCGTAGGTTGTTTTTCGGTCGGCTTAGTCATCGCGTGCGGTTCCCGCACGGGGCTTCTCTATGACGATGGCAAGACGTGGCCTGTGACAGAGGACGGAGGCACCGTTTGCTACGGCACTCCGAACCCGGCGACTCCACCGATACCGAATTTGTATTTTGTGCTCGATGCGTCGACGAGCATGACGGACCAGAATAAGTGGTCGGATGTTCGAACCGTCATCGGCGCGGTGATCCAGCAGGTGGGTTCTCGCGCCCGGTTTGGAGCTGCGGTGTTTCCGACGTCGCCCACCCGCACTGATAGCTGTAATAGTGGTGTTGAGGTTATGCCCCTCAAGCTCGGGGACGACCATGGGGCCACGTTGGCGGCTTTCATGAAAGCGACCAATATCTCCCCCAATGGCGGCACGCCCACCGCTTCGACCCTGGAGTTGCTGACTCCCACGCTTCGTGCGTTTCCAGGCGTGACATATGTCATTGTCGCAACGGATGGAGGTCCGAACTGCAACCTCGACATCACGTGCGGCGTCGACCAATGCACGAACAATCTGGAGAGTCTGGGCACAGGTTGCACGCCCGGTGGCTCCGTCAACTGCTGTGATGCCAGCAATCCGGTTGTCGCGGGACCGCAAGGTTGCCTCGACGGTGCGAGAGCCACTCTGGCCGTATCCGATCTTCGCGCGTCGGGAATACGGACGTTCGTCATCGGTATTCCGGGCAGCAGCCTATACGCGAGTGTCCTCGATGATATGGCCGTAGCCGGGGGGACGGCTCGCTCGTCTGAACCGTTATACTATTCCGTGAATTCGTCGGATACTACCGAGCTCGAGACGACGATCGAGGCTGTGACATTGCAAACGCTAAGCTGCGCGCTCACGCTCGCGCGAGCGCCGTCCACCACAATCGGTCTCAATGCGTATATCGGCGGAGTGTGGGTGCCTCGAAGTACCGCGGCGGGAGCAGACGGCTGGACTCTCGAGGGTACGACTCTCGCGTTTACCGGTGCGCCATGTTCGGAGCTCGAGGCGAACCCGTCGTCCGAAGTCACGCTCGTCGAAGGCTGTCCCCCTGTGGGCGGAGGTGAGTGACCCCCTCCTCCCCCCGGCGCTCGATTCAGCTCTCGAGGATGGCTTGGGACACCGTATCCGCCGTCGTTTTGGCGAGTAGGATTCCGTTTCTGTAGTGCCCCGTAGCGAGGAAGAGACCTTCGAGCGGCGATGCTCCGATGAGGGGCTGAACGCCGTCGACCTGCGGACGAAAATTGCTCCATGTCGCGATGACTTGGGCGTGCGCGAGCGACGGGACGCACCCTAGAGCATTCGACAAAATGGCCGCCACGCCGGCGGCTGTCACGCCCCGTTGAAACCCAACGTGCTCGGTGGTCGATCCGCAGAGCACTCGCCCGTTGCCTCTCGGCACGACATATCCTTCGGCCCCGAACACGATCGTGCTGAGGACCGCAGGCTGCTCCGCGAGCTCGATCATCTGGCCCCGAACTGGCCGGATTCTCGGCCACGATTCCGGGAAGCCAGCGAGGAGCGAAGACCAGCTTCCCCCCGCGATCACTGTCGCATCGGCGAAGATGTCGCCGCCGTCCACCTTCACTCCGACGCAGCGGCCGCCCGAGACTATCAGCGCGCTCGCCGTTGTTCCTGGACGCACGCGAACGCGAGGTTCTCGCGCCAGGGTTGCAAGGATTGCCCGGAGAACGCACCGTGGATCCACCTGCGCATCGTTTGGGAAGTGGGCGGCGCCGATCGCGTCGGCAGCGACGTGGGGTTCGATCCTTCGTGCATCCTCCCCGCCTAGC
>Ga0182030_10005770_pt1 | contig 26212 bp, 21 predicted proteins | sample 812S3MmetaG_FD_121299 | JGI IMG/M metagenome (GOLD analysis project Ga0182030, IMG submission 121299) | Permafrost microbial communities from Stordalen Mire, Sweden - 812S3M metaG (Illumina Assembly) | ecosystem: Environmental > Terrestrial > Soil > Wetlands > Permafrost | place: Sweden...
CTATTTGATACCCTTTCGATCCTGTAACAAAACACAATATTATTGAAATCATAACATCTTACTGTCTGGGTGATCTCTCGAATTTGTTTTTTTGGGACCTTCACAATAGCACTCAACACAGCCTCGTCTAGCTTTGCCTGTATTCGATCTAGAGGGGTTGGTTCATAATCATGAAACTGGTAGTTCACCACTAGGCACGTCTTTGAATTTCATATATGCTCGAACTATTCATCCGCTTCTGCGCAGATCCCCAAGACGACGTTCCTTCCTTCAAATTCTATTTCTTCCCCTAACACTATATCACTAGGTATTCAAACTAGACCCTCGAATCTTCAACGCTGCGGCCCCTTCTCAACAGTAGCCATATTTTATATCTCAGCACGATATGCAAGGGGGTATTTATAGAAGGTTGACATCGTCGAGCTTCCAAACTATTTTATGTTTTAGTCCCTTGGTATCGATCTACTATATGCAGGTCAGTGACATGCGGTAATGGGCCCGAGAAACGAGTCGCTGATCGACGGGTGGAATCTCTTGGGATCTTGGGCATTTTCAGGTTCACGAGCTACGTTAGGGAGGCCTGCGAGGTCTGGTGGTTGGGAGAATGTTGTGGGGTGGGAGAGATAGGTGGAGGTTACTTTGATAGGTAAGTTACGGATGTGAAAGCTTGGGGCGGTGTCCATCAAGGTTTGTGGTCTTTACCAATAAAAACGAGACATGCAATGTAAATGGGACCCGGCATTTATGAATACGTCCAATACAATGTAATGATATTTGAGCGAACAACGCTGTTATGCAGGATAGTACGATGATGGGTATCATAAACACAAACACCCCTACTCCAAGGCCAAATCGCTCATCCGCTCATGCAACACTTCCGGAGAGTCTGTACTCGACAACGTGTTCATCTTCCCCTTCCCCCTGATCCTTGCAGTCGGTAAAGTCCACCGCACATACTCTCGTCCCGCTGCTCTACACCCCTCCTCCACCTCCTTCTCCTCTCTCATATAGCTCTCCCGAAACGCAGCCCACAGTCTCAAAATACCCTCCGGTTCTCCCTCCACATCCACAAAACACTCATCCTTGCCTAACCCCACCTTCTCATCCCCATTCCCAAGCACCAACACCACTTCCTCCAGCCTCGGAAACGAGCGCAAGAACGACGCTTTATTATACGCCTCCCAAGGCCGTTTAATCTCTATATCAACATGATCAATCGCCACCCTCCTCGTTTCCCGCAGCAACGCTCTCTCACTATCCGGTACGAAGGTCATGAAATCCCGTAAAGTCTCATCATACCCCATAGGTCGATGGCGCGGCAGGTATAGCGTGTCGAGGTAAGGGTTGAAGTAAATTCTTGCTTGGGAGGAAGGGGTGCCGAAGGAGAGGGTGTATGTGAGAAGGGCTTCGGAACGCGATTCGTGGGAGACGCGGAGGAGCGTGGGAGGGGGCGTGGTGGTGAGGAAGGAGGAGGTGGTGGGGTTGTAGAGGAGGGTTAGGGTGCGCGTTTGACAGGCGGCTTGCCAGATCTTTAGGCGGAGCTCAGGGGCGAGGAGGGGGAAGAGGTGGAAGGTTGAGGCTGCGCGTGTGGTGGGCATGGTGATTGATATATGACACGTGATGTTTGTGCCCTTGGGGGAGGTAGGGAGGTGTCTTGAAGGGAAGGATAGATGGCTTGAAGAGGAAGCTCTTCTTCGAAAAGTGTCGAAGAGAAGGTTTCTTAGAAAGAGGATGAGGCTCGCACTTAAACAAACCAGGTAAATGAAATCTGGGGATGGTAGGGGGCTGAGGGCTGAACGTGGCGTGTTATGTGCGTCTTCTTCAGGGATCAAATTCACAAGGCTGTACACCTTGCCAATGCGTGAAGAATATTTATAGAAGGATAAGATAAGCCAAAAGCAAAGAGAAAACGAATGGAAACGAATGGAAACGAAGAGGATATATATCTATCAACTTTCCCTTACATCCTCACATCCCCATTATCGTGAATCAAAGACCCTCGATCCTAGAATCATGGAATACGTCGTCGGCCAAGATGTCAAAAAGAGCCAGTGATCCTTTTATCTGATCAAGTTCTGAGATCCCAAAGGTTGAAACAATGGGGGGCCTATCCTGGGTAGAGCAGGCGTTCTTATGAGGCCATCCTGGCGATTGGGATGTTGTTCGCAGCGCTAGCTGTCAGAGTGGCCTGATTTTGGGGATAAAAAGGGATTTGGTATGGAAGTGAAGGTATCAGATTGGATAATTTTCTGCTTTACTGACCCTACATGAAGCCCATTTTTGTCGGCAGGAAAGGTTGCATAGACGTGTTCGAGGATGAGATTATATAACATTTGGGAGAGGGGAATCCTGGTGTAGGGAAAAAGAGCGTTGTGATATTGAAAGTGATAACTAGTAATAGGGGCTTTGCTAGAGGCACTCTCCCTGAATTCTAACTCGTGTCACCGCCCTGCCAACAACTACAACTGCTGTAACTTTTTGAGCATCCACTAACTCGATCTTTGAGCATCAAAATACCTTCCCTATTCAGGTTTCCTTTCTTCCATCTATGGAATTTTCTATTAGAAAACGGTAGTATATTCGTTCACTTGTCATTTCACCGCCCAAGTTCAGGAAACTTGGAAACACCATACTTTTTGGCAGAAAAAAAAAAACATATTCAATCCTCAATCATTCCTTCTCCATAGTTGGCCAACTTTTCCTTCCACTCCTTCTATCATCCTAGACATGGCGTCGAGAACTCCTATTCTATCTGCACTGAGTTTCGAATTAGTAGCTCGCTGTTCTGTAAGCATATCGCTCCCTGCATCACGCATGAAACCTCATCTCACCGTTTCTAGACCACCAAAGCTCGAGCCGCAACCCTTACCCTTCCTCATGGCCCCGTTTTATTACCATTATTTATGCCAGTGGCCACACAGGCTTCCCTGAAAGGCTTAACGCCACAGCAGTTAGAGGAAACTGGTTGTCGACTATGTTTGAACAATACCTATCATTTAGGACTCAAACCCGGACAAGAAGTTCTGGAAAAGATAGGAGGTGCACATAAATTTCAAGGATGGAAACACAACATCCTAACAGATAGCGGCGGGTACGTCAGTTTCATCTTCAGATCTTTTACAAGGCTAAATGTGGGGTAGTTTCCAAATGGTTAGCTTGTTAAAGCTTGCCAACATCACCGAGGAAGGGGTTCGTTTTCTAAGCCCTCATGACGGGACTCCCATGCTTCTTACGCCTGAACATTCAATCGCTCTGCAGAATACGATAGGTAGCGATATCATCATGCAACTTGACGATGTCCTCGTTACGACTTCACCCGATTCGAAACGAATGCGAGAGGCGATGGAGAGGAGCGTACGTTGGCTTGATAGGTGCATTGCAGCGCATGCGAATCCTTCTACGCAGAACCTCTTTTGCATTATACAAGGTGGGTTGGATTTGGAAATGCGGACGGAATGTTGCAAGGAGATGGTTGCTAGAGATACGCCGGGGATTGCTATCGGAGGGTTGAGTGGTGGAGAGGCCAAAGCAGATTATTGTCGCGTGGTAAACACATGTACGAGTTTACTTCCAGAGATGAAGCCGAGATATGTGATGGGTATTGGATATCCCGAGGATCTTGTTGTCAGTGTTGCTCTTGGGGCTGATATGTTCGACTGTGTCTGGCCTACGAGGACTGCAAGATTCGGAAATGCGATTACCAAGTATGGGGTCCTGAATTTACGGCATGCAAGCTATGTAAACGATTTCGGCCCTGTTGAAGAAGGATGCGGTTGTGTTTGCTGTCGGGAAGGGGGTATGGGTATTACAAGGGCGTTCGTACATCATGTTGCCGCGAAAGAAACTGTGGGAGCGCATCTTTTGACGATGCACAATGTTTGGTATCAGCTGGCATTGATGACAAATGTTAGAGATGCTATCATTGAGGATAGGTTTCCAGCCTTCTTGAAGCAGTTCTTCTTTGATCTACATGGCGGGGACAAATCCAAATATCCGGACTGGGCAGTGGTGGCATTAAATACAGTTGGAGTTGATCTGATGGAGTGAAGGAAAAAATCAATAGACTAAGATACCCAATTAATCATGCATTACGACATTTTGCCCATCTGGAGAGCCATTGTCCTACAACTTTTGAGACAATGACAGTAACCCTCTTCGACATTGGCTTGATAGCCTCGATTTCCTTAGAGGCACCTTCTCAAGTTTAACACCGGATCTTGCTAATTATAAAAACGATTATGTAGCAAGTTCTCTAGACTCGAAAACTCGAAGGTAATGAATAGTGAATGTCATTGTCTGTCTCGGAGTACAATTGGTATTGTGTCCATTGAGTCGCACAAGGCTGAAGCTACAGGGGTGGCGCGTAGAATCTGCACGCGTAGGGATAGCTTCAGGTAAACTTGCATACATTATCAAAGCTTACACGGACACACGTTGACAATATCTTATATAGCTTCTCTGAGCGTTTGCTCATAGGGGCTTCAAAGCGCAATGTCATACCCTTTGCAGAATGATGTCCTCAAAGAATCAATTGAATCTGATCCGTTGCCGCCGTCAACAAACAATAACATGTCGCATTCACCACAACGTTTGTCTATTGAAACAGCCTCGTCAAGTGCTGCATCTTCATCACCGCATCGATCTTCCCCCGCGCGAACACTTGGGCAACAGAATAACTCAACGTCGTCACCAAATGGAAGAGTACCACCTCGAAGCCCCCTCCATCGAAGCCCAAGTTCTATGAGCCTTGATAGACGCTCAGCAACACCAACACTTCATAAGAAGGCCTCAATGAATTCTCTTCATGGAGTTGGCGGGGTTGCTCCCTCTCGAGCACCTTCTCAAGCATCGCCATCTCGCAGATCATCTTCTGCATCTTTCTTGAATGGGTCTACAATGGTTGGCAAATCACCCTTATCAGAGATCGAGGACCCGATTGAGACACGACCACGGCACACTGCAGTATCTATCGCAAGCAATCACTTCAAAACAGAGCTAGATCTTCAGAACCAAGAAGATGGAGCTCGCCCCGCAGATACGATTGTTATCCTTCATGATTCCTGTTATGGGCACCGCTATTCAAGACCTCGAACATCAAAAGCCAGTTTAAGCACTATAGTCGAGAGGCCTGAGAGAATACATGCTAGTATACTTGGTTTATCAGTTGCGTATGTACGGCTAGGTGAGCGACACGCGGAAGGACAATATGCTCTTCATCCGAATAAGGACCCGGCAGCAATTCCAACCACACCCTTTCGAATTCGTAAGACTATTCGCCGGCTACCCCTTTCGTCTCAAGCAGTCACAAATGTTCATGGCGCAAAGTGGATGGAAGAGTTGAAAGTTATGTGTGATAATGCAGAGGCTAAGTTGGCTATGAATGGGAAGGAGTTGACTCGACCTGAAATGACTCGAAGTCCTGACCAAGGAGCACCAGCAAAACTACACGAAGGAGACCTTTACTTGTGCTCTGAATCTTTGAATGCAATGGAAGGAGCATTAGGAGCTGTATGTGAAGGGGTGGATGCTGTATTTCAAGGATCTACCAATGGTAAAGGGCCACACCGGACATTTGTTGCGATAAGACCCCCAGGACATCATTGCTCAGCCAGCTACCCTTCAGGTTTCTGCTGGTTGAATAATGTGCACGTCGGAATTTCGCACGCAGCTCTCACTCATGGTTTGACACATGCTGCTATTATTGATTTCGACCTTCATCATGGTGATGGATCTCAAGCTATTGCATGGGAGCACAACCGCCGAGCAACAACCTTACCAAAGAATGCTCTGCCCTGGAAAAAGACCTCGATAGGCTATTTCAGTCTTCACGATATCAACTCTTATCCGTGCGAAATGGGTGACGAAGAGAAGGTTAAGAATGCAAGTCTTTGTATTGAAAATGCCCATGGACAGAGCATCTGGAATGTTCATTTACAACCATGGAAAAGCGAATCTGAATTTTGGGAGCTTTATGAGACGAAGTATGCTGTATTATTAGAGAAGACTCGCAACTTCTTGCGTGCGCAGACTGAGCGGCTTCGTTCAGTACCAAATGGTCCGAAACCAAAAGCAGCTATTTTCTTGTCTGCTGGTTTTGATGCTAGTGAGTGGGAAAGCTCTGGGATGCAGCGTCACAAAGTGAACGTGCCCACGGAATTCTATGCACGCTTGACTCGAGATGTAGTCAAATTGGCGGCTGAAGAAGGATCAGCGGTCGATGGGAGAATCATCAGTGTTCTAGAAGGTGGCTATAGTGATCGAGCTCTGTGTACAGGAGTCTTCAGCCATCTCAGTGGTCTTGCGGGCGGTGATCCAATCGCAATCAAGAAGGAGTTTCAACATGCGGGTCTTGGTTATGAAATGGGCCAGAAGATCAATACTTTCAATGGTGTTGACAGCTCTGCGGCAGAATTGGTTGCTTCTGGTGTTCAATCTTATGATCCAGCGTGGTGGGCTTTGCCACGGCTTGAAGAGCTCGACGCTACAGTCAAACCACCTCCCCCACCGGCTGAACCGAAGAAGCCAAAAGATGGTGCACCTCCGACGTACTCCTCACCGACACAGTCTTTCATAGCAAAGGTCACTTCTCCCAGAGCTCAGCGTACCGTGTCGAATATGTCCAACATGAGCAATGGATCACCTAGAACTATCACTCGTCCACCATCTCCTCCGCCACCTGAAGTTGACTGGACTGTTGCTGCTCATGAATTGAGTAAGCTGCTCATTCCAGTCGACAGACAGACAATGAGCTGCAAACCAGAGGACCTCTCAGCCGAAGCCACAAGAGCTAGAAGAGATCGTCAATCTATCTTAACTCCACCTGCATCTACTTCGGGATCCGAACCAGCGGAAGCAGCTCCTAGAATGGCGTTAAGAATACGGAAACCCGCCAAACCTTTGGTTGAGACAGTCGAAGAGGATGAAGTCAAGAAACCTGCTATCAAGACAAATCGTCGGAAGACTGTTGCTGGGGCCGCTGTTTTAGCTGCGGAAAAGGTGAGGTTTTCGATGTGTTTATATGATTATAGAACTAACAGAATTCAGGCTGTTGTAAGAAGTACAACCCCTAAACCGGAACCAAGCTATACACAACCAACCAAACAGTCTAATCGACGTCTCAGCGTCGCCTCTAATACTGGATCAGTGACATCAGAATCAACAGGACCGAATGGACATCATAGAGCACCATCATATGGACCGAATTTTCCTCCCAGACCAGGTAGCTCACAGAGCATCCGACCAGATTCATCAATGAGTTCCCGAGGTCATTCAATTCCACCACTCGCTGTGAAGAAGACTCGGGCTCCGTCTCAACCTCGAAATGAACCTGCAAAGACGTCTAGGGTCCGTCGCAAATCACCATTGAATGAAAGCTCAAAAGCACAAGATGCAACAATGGGCCCACCATCTAGATCTTCTAGTGCTGCACCTCTGTCAACCGAGCCAAGCGGTGTTCAACCATCCGATATCGACAATTTGACTTCTGGAATGAAGAAGATTAAGATTAATTTGACGACAAAATCCCAGAGGGAGCCTAAGCTTCCTGCAAACAGTACAACAAAAGCCCCATCGAAGATGGCCTCTAGCAAAGCCAAGGCCCCTATTGTGAAGCCTCAGAGCAATGGCAATTCCGGATCGGCAGTCTCCGACCCTCGAACTGCCAATGCTGTTCCGATCGTGGCCGCTGAGAACATCCCTCCCATACCAACGACGCCTCAGCAAGCTCTCCCAATACACCCGCGTGTTCAAGAAGCTGCTCAAATTCCGTTACCCGCAAGCTCGCCTCCTGGTCCGAGCAACAATCAGCCTGTTCTCCCATCAAAGACGGGACCGGATGTCTTTATTCCCTATCAACCTGAAGGTCCTCCACCAAATACTATGATTCAGCAAGAACCCATTCGATGGCTGCCACCAAATACAGCAACTCCGTCTCCGATGAAGAAGGGTGATCTGCCTGTTTTTACTGCAACTTCTACTATCCCGTTCGGCATCAATCCGAAAGTCCCGAAACCAGAGTCAAAGCCGACTGAAAGTTCGAAGTCAAGGGATGACTCGATTTGGGATGTGCCAGAGACGCCAGAAAAGCGATAGTATATCTTGGTCGTGATGGCTCGAGTCTTGTTTTCTGTTTTCTTTTATCTCAATATTTCCGGAGTTGAGCGACTCACATATTTGTACACTATCCGGAGGTAATAGTCACGTTTGTTTATGATACCCTTGGCCAGTCCAGTAGGTGGCTTTATCTTGTATTTGGTAGATGTATAGATAGTAGTCCGCAAATACTCCCTGACCCTATCTCCGTCCAATGGTATTCATAGTGTGAAATTCTGATCACCCTTTGTTATACTAGTCCTGTGTGTATCCGCCCGCGTTTCGATCATGCTCCTCAAGTCGTGCAGACTCTCGGCGGAGTATTGGTTGTTGACAACTAAATCATACTCGGCCCCTCCTACTACATATTTCTTGGCTCATCTCAATTTTTCAATACTTACTTAATACCAGTACACCTTCCAACACACAAAATGAAGATAGCATTTCACTTCCTCTTACTAGTCGTCTGGCCCTATCGCATGACATTCCGCCACTCAACTCTCGATCCCATCCTCAACATCGCACGAGCCACCAAAGAACCAAATATCCCCCGTCTAATCGATGTCCTCAACATATGGCGCGAAACTAAGGATCATGAGCTTAGATTTGTGAAAGTCGCTGTCGGTTCCCTCCCTCTCCGCTGCCCAAACTCACCTCCTTGCACCCAAGAATTACCCCATTATATTTGAATGAGTCTGGTATGCTAATGAAGTGGGTGTATAGAGCACTGTTGTAGCAGCAGCCTCACTAACAACCCTCTCCTTCCCCACTATCGACACAACCTACTGGCTCGCCCCCGCCTTCTGGTACTGCAGTCTGCTGATCTCGATCTGGGCGGGCATAACATCCGCTCAACAGAGTGCGTTGCTGGAGACCGTGCCGCCGCTTGATGAGGAACGCGATTCGCATGTTGAGCTTATGCAGGTGCTTAAGAGTGTGTTGAGACAGCCAATTAAGTTATCCCCTCCTTCTGCAATCACCTGCTCTCCGTCTCCCTCCTGTGACCCGAAGATGGAGCGGGATGAGGAAAAGGCACAACCGGAGAATAGCAGTGGGCATGGGGATAGGGAAGGGGACAAGAGGAAGGAAAGTTGTTTGATAGATTGGAACATGGTCTACATCTGGCAAGTACCAATCATGCTAATGTGTTTCGCATGGGCCTCTTTTATCGTAGGCCTCACTCTCCATGTCTGCACACCGTTGATTGAAGGCAGCGAATGGGGGAGGGATCATAGGATCGCCTTTGTGTATGCGGTTGTGGGGGGAATTACTTTTGTTAATTTTCTTTGGTGTACGTTTTGGCAGCATCACAATACGAGAGGTTTTGTGAGGGGGAGGAGTGGGTTCGATTTGGGTGATGGTGGATTTTAGGTAGTGTGTGGAAGAAGGGAAGCACGTGAATAGGTATAGCGAAGGAAGAGAATGAAGGTTAGGGGTCATGATTTTGCCATTCTCTTTCGAAAAACGCATGTATATAGAGAAATTGGCTTTATTCGTTTGCAAAGGATATACCAGTGAAGAGTCTCCTGTTCCATTCGCTACCCACATAATATACCATTCTTTGGACATAGGTTAGTTGGGCTATCTACTATACGATAACGCAGTCTCTATTCTAAATGTGCTTAGGACTATGAGAGGAATGGCTTTCAAGCGAACTACCTTATTTCACTTCCACCCCTACCCTCATTTCATGCCCCCATCTATCATTCTCTATTTCCTGCAATATATGCTGTATATCCTTTGTCTGCCCACCTGTGTACACTTGGTTTGTCATGCCTTCAGTTCAAGCCTGGTATTCCAGCCATACACCTCTTAGGCAATAGTCATTAGATTCGTCGCCTAGCTACTTATCATGTCTTTTCTTTCCCGCCCTAAAGTGGAGGAAGTGTAAGCTAGGATCACTAGATGGAACTATTAGAGGGAAAGGTGGCTGAAGACCTGGAAAGTTTGTATCAAGAGAGGGAGAGCAGTCGTACGAAAGTATGACAGGGCGTATTCTATTTATACTCAGTTTAAGCTCTAACTATGCATATTGAAGTCTCAGATCTAATTTCGGCTACAGTAAGTAGGCTTGACTCAGTGTTTCTCACAGAAAGATTCATAGTGATGTCTTTGAGAGGAGAACATGCATCAGGTCCCACTAGGGGACTGGAATGTTCGTATAATCACCCACAAACACAAGCTCACTATTCCAGTTTCTTCCAGGCTCTCAATTGCCCTCCAAAGCTGAATCTCCATCAAATCAGTATAAATGAGCAACATAAATTGTTGAGACAAGGCTGACCTCGGAGTCATACACGATCCCTGATACCTCACTCTGATTGGTCACATCGAGGGTGACTGATTACGCATTAGATTCCGGCTTATCGCGAATACGGTTCCCAGCAGCAGACAGCTTCTCTCCAGCTTGCCTCCCTTCTTTCCCTTCATCCTTCACTTCACCAAACTTCCAAGCATCTCTTCCGGCAAGAGATCCTTCCCCTCGCATCTCCATCCCTTCTAGTAATCACTTAATATCTATCCCCCACAGCAATGGCGATCTACTCCTCAGTCCCACCTCCCGACCAGCAGCCTGCGCCGGAATCAGCAATCAATATTGAAACCTGGACCGTCTCGGCCCTGCAATCTCTCAGCGTGTCCCCATCAGCGCGCGGAACAGGCGTGACCCTCTCCATCCCCCTCGACACGCGCGAACGAGATGAAGCAGAGGGCACACCCTCGAAATCAGCCTACAAGCCTCGAAAGGATCCCTTGCGACGCGATAGCTTGAAAAGGCGAGAAGCTGTGCTCAAAGGCAAGGAAGGAAGCAGACGCAGACAAAGATGGGAGAATGGTTCGTTGTGCTTTCCATCTGCATGATCAGCAGCGTCATTTACGCGAGACTCGCTCTTGATGATTTGCGAGTGCGGATGACATTTGCTGATGGTTCTTGTGACGTAGATCGACTTCTCCATGTTCCGAATGCGCAACTGCCGCTGCCGTCGGATTGGGAGGTGAGGCCCACGTACCCGGTTCATACGGTGCCGTACTACCTCGCTCCACTTTGGGAGAAGGGTGTCAAGCATCGCGCGGAAGAGATCGCGGCTGCGAAGAAAGTGGACGCGGATAAGAGGAAAGGGATTGAGGGGGAGAAAGGAAGGGTACCACAGGAGTTGAGACAAAAGTTGAAGAAGAGTAAGGGGGCCAAGAGTCTTCTTCAAGACTTAGAGGAAGAGGTCCGAAAGTTTGTGAGGGAGTGGGAGAGGAAGCAGATGAGAGGGGAGGATGAGGAGGAGAGGGAGATCGATAGTGAAGATGAGGAGATCGTGTTTGTGGGTCGGAATGGCTTGATGAGTGACGAGCAGCGGGAGCGAGTAGAGGAGGAACTTGAGAGGGAGAAATTGGTCTTTGATTCTTTGGCTGATGATCATGGTGCAAGCTTTGGGTATGTTTCTGTTCTTGTTAAAGTTGGGATAACCTAATACGTGGCAGACGCTGGCTTGTTCACTCTATCGCTGGCTACTACGGTCTCACTTCTCGCTCTATCACTGTCGGTGATCCCGCGAGACGAGAGGCCTATGTGGGTATCAAGGAGATGAAAAGTGGTAGACGGCTCTCTGATATTCAAGGAGAACTACCACGTCCTCTTTGGGGCATGATCTAATTTGGAATACTCGGCTATCAGTGCCTATTGAGCTTGCATTTATTGCCTTTCTGCTGGTTGTCTGAATACACGTTCCTTGGTGCTCTTTTGCGGGTAGAGGATAGACCATTTAGATGGGTTCTCTAGAGATACAAATTATAATATTACTGAGGTGCCAATCCTCGCATATACTGAGTCTGATGCGGGGACTTGGGCAGCTTTAATATGGAAGCTGTTGCGGGAAAGGAGCTCGCTCGTGCCTTCCCAATCTTATGGAGAGCAAGGTATAGTCTTACTTAGGTGGTTTATTTCTCGATTATTTTGCCGTTTCTTTAACGTCAACTATCACTCGCTTCCCCTCGCGTCTCCGAACGAATACGAGTTCCCGATCGTGATCCCGTTGTCATCTCCTCGGCCCATCTCGCACCAATAGGACACCAATTAACCCTCCAAGTGGAGACAAAATCTATCCATCAAACCCGAGCACCATCAAATAGTGGTGGTCAGCTTCGGAGTCTCGTGGCCATTGATGTAGGGAAAGCCACCCACTCATCTCATGTCCTGCACAGAGAAATCTCGACAAGATACCTATGGAAGGCTGTACCTTTCTTGTACGTACCATAGAAGCTAGACGATTTTGGGGCTTTGGGGGGGAAGACAATTCGAAGGTGGCGTATGTTGCATGCCACCCCAAAATACGATCTGGAAACAATACTTGAATCTCGAGTCAGAACATGTCGGGTGCGACATGCAATAAACGTTTAATATTCTATGTTGATTGGTATCGGAGTTACTTGTGGATTCGCGGAAGCGTGATTGTTTCACAAAACTTAAAGCAACGAGTCAGATTGGAGTCCACCCTCAAGTTGCCTAGTCAGAATCCATTGCCTTGTTGCAGATCGTAGTGTCCGACATGCCACCTTAAAAACATGCCACTTCGGCTCGACACCTCGACTGGCACATTTCAATATGTCTTCAAATCTGATGATGTACCTTGTCAGTTCTGCAGATGCTTTTGAAAGGGTTTCATTTGTCTAAAAGAATCTCGACGTGGGCTCGATACGTGTATCGCAACAAGCTTCAAGGTTGGTCTGTCTATGAAAATGTTGATGTTCGAAAGGAAGAAGCCTGTGCACATATAAACATACTCCCATAAATGTATTGGTGGGAACTGTCTCTACTGACTAGTAGCTGGGTGGTCACGACTCAGCTTACATCGTGGATCACTTGCCTCAATCTAACCACTTTCCGTAATCCTCAGAATGATTGACATTCAAGATAATGGAACTACACTTGATTCAATCAGTTTAACTGCCTGTTTGCGGGCGATTTCTGCAATGTTCAATGTTATGGGTTTTCACCTCTGATGCGAGAACTGAGTGAGATGATATTGAATTGAAATGTCAAATTCGGCAGATGCTTGCAGTTGGATGTCCAAAAACCTCCCTCTCAGCCACAGACGCTATGAACTCTCCGCCTAGTCACGCTGTTTTCCTCTAGCTCGCTCAAAACTTGGGTCTGAAGTATTTCAAGCGCCATTCCCTCCTCTTGAGATGAGTCAAGCGGCAACTAAGATCACCGCAATCGAGTTGGTCAGAATCAGAGCCGTTCATCTTGAGGTTCATAAGTCTCGCAAACGCCATCTTCTCCTCGATAGATTTAGCAAGCCACCACTGCAGAACCGTTCGCGCCTTGATATAAGCAGACTCTTCCATGTAGACTCGTAACAATGCCCCATAGACAGCACACATCTTTGAGTTAAAGCTGCTTCTGTCCATTAAACTCCATCGTTTGCCCTTCCCATCACGTCTCAGTACGTCCTTCAACTCGTGCGTAATAGTCTTGTCGTCGTGACTCAGTGTGCCGAAGTCAGCTTTCAATGCCTTGATATGTTTTTCTGTCTTGTTGATTGTCTCGCGCGTGATGATCTTCAACTCTCGAATAAGCTTGCCTTGAACTAATTGTCGTCTCTCGCAGCCTGCGATTATTTCGCCCAAGACAAGACGTTTGTCTTTGTACGCAGCGCTCTTCTTCGTCTCTTCCAAGTTCGGCCATGTCTGCCAGACTCTCAAATGCTCGTTATACTGGCTCGCGAACTTCAATACCTCCTTTAAGTTCATATTCGTAATATCCATGATTCTTCTCAAGATGTGCTCATCCATTCCGCTCTTTTTGATATTGAAATTGAGACTTGGGTCTATGGTGTCGAGTATCTCTTGAAACGATCTACCTTTCACAAGGAGGTGATAATGTCTCTCCCCAATCAACTCGAGTCCCTGAGTAAGGATCTCTTCGCAATGCTTTCTGTATCTGTCCACGAGACTGAATGCAAAATCCAATTGGCCCTGGAGCTTCTGAACTTCCGAGATAGCTGTGATGGCGCGGTCGTATTCACTTGCATCCTTTGCTCTCAGTAGAAGAGTTGTCTCCTTGAGCTCTTCCCTGATACCAGATGTTAGCTTGATGTGCGCGATATGAGACTGATGAGCTCACGAGATGGTAGCCATGATGGATTCTTCAAAATTCTTTGGACAATCTATTGCTGTGGGCATGCCCATGGTAGTTACCTTTTTCTTGAGCCAACTTAGTTGGGTGAGTGTAAGGTTAAATGATGTTGCGGTTGCAAGAACTCGGCTTGATGTATGCACAGGTTTGATATTCACCTGCAATTCCGAGCAAAGAATCAGCCGCTAACTACAGATTCGGCTTGATATATGCACAGGTTTGATATTCACCTGCAATTCCAAGCAAAAAATCGGCCGCTAACTACAGATTCACCTTGAGAAAGTCTCAACTAGTTCCTCGATTCTTATTATAAAAAGCCAGTTATCTTGACAGATACGACCATTTTCATTACAACACAAAACTGATCTTCCGCACGTAAGTCTCAACCTCAACGCATCTCATCTTAAATTCCTATTCCACAATTCGTATGCCATAGCTAACGAGCGACAATAAAAGCAGATAGCCACAACAATGGCGGATCTACGTGACGCAGGTTCTCTTCAAGGGCCCAGTTCCCCTTCCAATCCTCCTATCGAAGATCAAGGTCATTCAATGTCTTTAACTCTAACCGAACTTCGGGTTAGTATTTCCAAAGCTTTGGGAACTGCCTCGCTGACTATCTCAGGAATTTCAAGCTTTGAGCACAGCGCACTTCTCGTCTCCTTGTGCCTCGATGCCTTGCCCCCACCAACCCCAACGCCTGGTCAAATTGTTGACTCTCGGACCGGCCGACTTACAAGTTAGACTCTCGTCTCTCAGCACAGCCCAGCTACAGGTCAGACTCTCCAGACCTCGTAAAGGCTGCCTTGCTAATATCCTTAGGGACGTGAGGGCCTCGCTGTATGGACATGGATGTCTCTCACCAGAGCGGAACGTCTTTCCAGATCTTTCTCTCTCGTCGAATCTGAAATTAAGGTCAGCATTTCCAAAGCTCCAATGATCCGAAACGCGTCTTACTGACCTTTATAGGCACTTGGGGGAATCGAGGAATTGAGATATCAAGTCGACTGGGAAGAAACCAATATGCTCCAGGACACCGACAATATCTTATCGCTACTTAAGCCCTTTCCAGAGTCCTACCGGTCATTCTCTGTCAAAATGGAGGCTTTTACAAAACAGCTTGACTCATTGAAAGAAGATAACATTGATCGTGTTTCGGCCGCCAAACCAGCAGCTCTAGCAAAGAGCGAGGCAGAATTTCAAGAGCGCAAGGAGTTTTTGAAGCAATGGTCGATGGTCAAAATAGGTTGCGAACGCTGTTTAGAAAGCTTACTACGGGGAGAGGAAAGCAGGCAACAGACCTACTTGGAGTTATGCAACGCCATTTGGCATGCGGAGGAACAAATTCGGTCTCGATTGTAGCCACATCAGAGAACCAGTCTGCTTAGTCTGGCAAGGCTCTCTGAGATACTGGGTAGTTTGCAAGGAGAGTTGATGGGGTATTTCGGCGAGTCACACACGCAACCTAGCCTTGGCTTGCCGTTCACTTAGCAGCAGAATCAAATAAAAGCGTTGAACTTAATATCAAATGAGCGCAGTCACTAATATCCCATCTGTGAATGCAATAATGTGTGTGCTCAAGCCGCCTCTCTCTTTTTCTGTCTGTCTATGATCTACTTTAAATTCACCTTGCAACAAATACGCAACTAACCCTTGAAATCTGGATATAAACGCGACAGCTCGACAGGTACAAACATCTTCATAACAACAACAAGCCATTATCTACTGCACGTAAGTTTCGTAATCAAGGACGTATTTCGTCTTATATCCTTGCTCAAATTCGTCTATTCTCTTAACTAATCAGCAACAATAGGTGCAACAATGATTCAATTTCCGGGACATCCAGCCCCTCGTGGTGCTGAATTCTACCGAGGACCCAATTCCCCAAGGCGAACTCCAGGTCAGACTAGTATAAGATCGTAGGATCTATCTTGCTAACTGGCGTAGGCAATCGGGACTCCCTTTGCATTAGAATGGTCTTCACTCCCTAGACCTGTACGCCTGTCTAGACTATTTTTTCTCTACGAACACCAGATTCAGGTCAGATTTCCTAACGCTCTATTGATGTGATTCCTCTCTTGCTGACTATTGCAGGAGCTTGGTGGGACAGAGGATCTCAAGTGGAGAATTACCCAAACGCAAAGAGTTAGACTTCGAAATTTGAACAACTTGATCTCGGACCTCGAGGTCATAACAGACAACGCTTGTTCACTCGACGCCGGTGCCACTATTCTCGAAGAAAGGTTGAGGTTACTCCTCGAGAACGGAGCTCGCAATGCGAACACCCCACACAGAGCCCTTCAGGAGAGTGATGCAGAAATGAGAGCATACCTTCAGCGATCGATGCGCGCGGACAATCTCATGACAACCTACACAAACAGTTTACAAATCATCCGGGATAGCCTGGCGCAACCTCTACATCGGTTGACGGAATTGAGCACCGCAATTTGTTATGCGGCCCAGTCCTATGACTAGCAGCATCGCACATACGGTCTACTTACTTCTGCAAGGCTCTTTTACAGTAAATGGCAGTTTAGAAGGAAAATTGAGATTGCTCGGCAAGTCCCACAAACGCAACTGAAGCTTGGTTTGTCGTTATCTAGCCGCAGAATCAAATAAAAGCGTTGAACTTCATAATTTTTAACTGAGCGAGTTTGTTGATATCCCGTTTGTGAAAGGAAGGTGAGTAAGAGGTCTGTCACTCTGCCAATATACTACTACTCAAGGTGCCTCAATGTCTTGGCATATATGCCATTAGTCGACAGCCTACATTGCCTTGGCAGCACGTTCCATCTTAATTCCACCCCCAAATCACTCTAGTAAATTACAATCTTACGCATTTGCGCAAAGTACAACTACAGCCCGTCAAACTACTATCTTTTGTCGCACAACTATCTCACAAGTAGACCCGTTTCTCAACTCATTTTGCTAGTCAAAGCACAATAACTGCTTCTCCCTCATGATATATTCGAAGCCGTGGCATAGGCATGGAGACAATAACACACACAGCCTGACAATCACGACTGTGCCGAGATAGTTGCGCGTATGAGACCGCTTGAGAGCATCTGTAATGACCTAACGTTGTTTGTTGAATCCCAAGCTCTTAACATGTATCGAAGGATATGGGGCTTCACAGCTGCGATACAAGTGACAAGTGACAAATGACTTCAAGGCTTTTGTTACAATTTGTATATTGCAAGGGCTAACATGACACTTGTCTTGATAGTTGTTGAACGAGATTTGGATTTTGAGCTTGCTGCAAATCGCAACGGCAAGTCAAGTAAGTGGTTTGGAAAGTTGGAGAGAGAGTTATGAGGTCAGTTTCATTCACATAGGAGATATTCGAAGAGTCTAGGCATTGGACAAGGAGACGGTTCAAAGCAGACATGTTTGAACGATCATTGAATCTATAGTACATTTACTGTGATCAAATGTATCACGATCTACAGCTAAAACAGCCTCTCGAGTCAAACCATAGGATATCCACAATCCAGGACGCCGATCCAGATGATTCTTGTAGTCCCGAGCAAATTCAAGGGTATCTCCTCTGTAATCCTCAAGCTCATAGCTTTGCAAAAGCCAACTCGTAGACCAAACCTAGTGTCAAACGAGCGTGTTGAAGCATGTGATCGAAGCTCAAGTACTTGATCGTATCATCGGAGGTATGGATTTTCTTGTCTGAATCCGCGAAGGCAGATTCGATAACGAATGCTGATGGGTATCCGGCCTTGGATGCTGATGCATGATCAGAGCAAGCATATCCACACTTTGTCTCGACATATGGGATTTCACAGTACTGATCAACAAATTAGTCAAGCAGGCTAAAGCGAGGATATTTTGCTTACCGTTGTGACAATCTTCTTGATAAATTCAGTCAAAGCAGGATCGACAAAATCGGTAATGACACCAACAGATTCCTTCTTGCCGGCATCGAGCGTTCCTTGAACGTAGCCGGTCATGTCTTGCTGCAACATAGCCTTGATATCTCGGCCAATCTTTTCGTATTCTGAGAAGATGGCTTGACTGCCAAGAAGTCCACCTTCCTCAGCAGAGTACCAATGAAACTCAACAGTGTTTTCTCCCTTTCCCTTGACGATATCCTTCGAAGTGAGAAGAACGCGGAGAGCCTCCAGGATAGTAACTGTTCCACTTCCATCATCATCTGCTCCCGGCGCAGAGAAGATGGAGGGCAGGAACAGGTTAATGCTATCTTGGTGCGCTCCGACTACGACAGTCGAGTTGCTTTTGCCCGGAATCGTGGCGATGATGCTGTTCTGGCCCCATGGATGCTTAAAATGCTCTGCATGTGCGCCATATTTATCTGCTCCAGAATCTTTGATAACACCCCGTACGTTCTCGAGTAACCACTCTGATGATTGTCTACCGTAATCGGACTTATAATATCTGGTGTGGAAGGAAGTGAGATTGATAAGGTTCTTCTGCATGTTCGATTTTGATAGGGTCTTGATCAACGGGAACAGCTCCTTCTGCAAGGTTGCATTCGCTGGGAATTTAGGATCCTTCTTCGATACGGCCTTGAAGGCGCCGAGGTCCTGGGTTTCGGTGATGTCCATGAAATTCTGGCCATTCTGTTGCACAGGATCAGCAAGGACTTCATGAGTTCCTCGAGGATGAACAAACTCTTCGTAATTCCCACTTCTCTTCTTCCGTCACCCATTGTGTCTTCCCTGGCGCAAGCTCGATCAGGAACTGCTCAGCGTCTGCGGCCTCGGCGTTAAGGACGACTTGATCATTCTCGTGATGTTCCACAAAGCGAGCAGTGATAGCTGACGCTGAAAGAACCAGCAAGGATAGGTTTGTGATCTTCATGATGTAGTTGGGAAATGTTTATCAGTGGAATGTAGAAGGGAAGATCGTCGGGATGTCAAGATAGCGACATTTGAGCTATCAATGGCGGCCTCGGCTCTATCCGAATGTGGCACAGTGGAGGGTGGCTGGTGATGATGATGAGGTGGTGTCCAGTGACACATGACGTGCGAGTGGTGCCTCCCAGCTGGACTTCAGGACTTCAACAGTTTGAAGAAATAAATGTCAAATTTACCTCTCTGCTTCCTGGGGTCAATTGCAGAGGTGACAGCCATCGCTCTCATGTGCCTAATTTGCTTCACCGGGTTGAGGCAGTCTCAAGGGTCGGTTTCAAGAGACAGCCTCTATCAAGACAGCCTCCATGGAGAGAGCCTCTCGGGTCCTCCAGCTCCAGCCGTCATGACTTGGCATTCTCTTCAGCTTCTTTTATTAATGCAGGAGCTGTTTACACTATTGATTTCGTAAGAGCCTAGGCAGGAAGAGACGCGCAAACTTATAGAATGCCATACCTATGGTGACTTATTATTATTATGGTCATTGCAGACCGAGATCTGCAAATGTACAAAGGACGGCTGACCATGGAATGCTCTCCCCGCACTTGGCCCATTTTCGTGTAATCCCCCCTCTTTCTCATGCATCCCAACGCCACACGAGACGCGTATGCGGAGAAAATGTTCCAGTTACTGCCGTACAACCCATCATCATATTGATTCTTAGACGAGGCCATTATCGAATAAGGGGATCTGTCAGAAATATATGGCTGGGGGGAGGAGGGGGGGATTGGCAGTCGCTTCATGTTGACCAATCCCGGCATTCTCGTGCTGAAGCCACCACTAGCACTGGTACGTCACAGCATGGCGGGAAGCTGCGTTTCCTTGGCTTTTTGCCCTGCCCTGTTCTCCTCTTCCATTTACCTAATATTGACGGAGAATTGATCAACTTATTCTGTTCTTACTTCTTTCTTTTCCTTCTCTCTTCTCTCTTCTCTCTTCTCTCTTCTCCTTCTTCTTCTTCTCCTTCTCTCCTCCCTTGAATTCTTGAATACATATCAACAAGATATCAGTGGATCTGTGATTGTTGCATCAACATTGTAAGTTCCTCCGTGATATGCCTTGCTCCATGCTCCAAGTCTGCCTTCAAATAGGATCGCCCTTTACTTACGACTTCTTCAGCTGATTGGGACGGAACTCTTCCTCTACGACCTTTTGCCCCAAGCATCCCAACCCGTAGCAATTGCCATCTTATAAAGCTTCAAAATGCCTGGATTCAACGGTATATCTTCAGCATTTTTGCATTCCGTCGTCAAGGCTGACCGGGTAAACAGCAAACCCATTCTCGAGACGAGAGTCCCACACTACCCAATCCATCTTACTTTACAAGATCTTGACCATTCTCACATGGCTTCTTGTGCTAGTCACAACAGTCTACTACACCTTCCACACTCCTGACGATGATGTTAAGAAATGGCGCCACACCATTTGGGGCGTGAACAGGTTATACGTAACACCATTCGCTCAAAATGCTGTGATCACCTCCATCTACTGGTTCGTCAACCAGCCTCTCAGTATTGCAACCATCTTGCTGACTGCTTGACAGGATTGTCCTCTTCATTCTTCAGATCGGATACGTATGGCACTTATTCTCCAGCAATGCTGAATATGTCAATGCTGCGGCTGGTGTTGGGAGCCACTTCATCGTCAACAACCTCCTTCAATTCGCATTTGTCATGCTATTCGTCAGATCCCACTTCGTTTGGGCAGAGCTCATCCTGATCGTCAATTTCTTCAATTTGTCCTCCCTGTACTTCCGACACAATACCCACCCACGCTTCATCCATATCCCAGTCGTCTCTATGCCACTAGCATGGACATTTGTTGCTCTCTATTGGGACGGAGCTATTGCTGTTAACGCTCACTCCCTAGCAGCACGTATTCTGGCCAATATCGCCATTTGGGGTATCTTGGTCTATGGCCTATTCTTCCTCGTGGCATACAAGGTGGGCACCAATATCACTCATGACTGACCTCACTAACGAAATCAAAAGGATTACACAATAGGATTCTCACTTAGTGTCCTGACAGCATCTCTCGGCGTCGGGCAGTTTTTCACAAAGATCATTGCATTCCAATGGATATTTGCTTTCGTAATCATGGCAGTTCTGTTTCTTGCAACACTTGTCATTGCTATACCCGGTATCTTTGGCAAGGAGATCAGTTTCAGAAGAGAGGGTGCCGTGGTCCCAGCAGACCAGGAGAGGGCTCCTCTGTTGGACGATCACTAGACGCCTATAGTAATCAGGGCTCGATAAGCTCACGTAACAAGGCCCATACGATATAGATACGAAATTCGAAGATGCAAATGACACAGCATTGAAGGCGAAGAGTGAACTTAGGCGCCAAATTGGTTGATTTCGATACCATCCCGCTCTGGTTGATTTAAGGTCGAGTTCTCTGCTTGATGATTATGGAAGGCGATACAGAAATTTTAACTGGGCGTTGCGTTTATGGCAGGAATTGCTTGTTAATAAGTTAAAAGTGAATTGCATAATAGTTGCGAATCTGAGAAGGTGGTCCTGGAAGTTGAAAATAGTGACATGACCCCTGTAATTTTAGCGCCCGCAACTCCCAGTGTACATTCCAAACTTCAATTTTCCTAACTCCACAGCATGTTTGGAATGCAATGCCCCGACCCTTTCCACTTCCCGTCAATGTCGGCAATGACATATGCCACGTCCAACGCATCTTCCGCATGTTGACGGCCTCCCCGAAAGGCCGGGCAAAAGGGTTGGTGCGAAGAATCCTGACCGTGCAGGAGAGCCAGGCGTTGCCAACGAATAAAATCAAAAAGCCCCTAGAACTTTTCGAGGAATTCTTGGAGAAGGACAAGAAGCGTAAAGAGATCACAGATCTTTTTAAGAAACAGAATGGGATACTGAAGATTACTGCGCAAGCATGGAAAGATATTGACGGAACGGCTTTCGGGTCGAAGAAAGCAAAAGAGCAAGCTGTTCAGGAAAGTGAAACGTCTGTTGGGAGCGAAACAAACCCCAAAGAGAATGCCGTATCTCAAGAGAGCCAGCTTAATGAGAATGGTATTCAGGAGAAGGCATCCCATACAGTGGAAGCTACCAAAGTCAATGAAGCCGTTCCCGTGAAAGAAGTGAAGAATAATGAGGAAGAAATATCAATTTCTCTACCTATGCTGAAAGATCTCGAGAGGATTTACAATACTGAAAGTCGACATCTACAAGGCTCGATGAGGAAGGTGGCCAAATTCATCGCTGGAAGGCAAGTTGTGCCTCTCTACTTTCACTGACAAATACTAACCATATTTCAATCTTAGGTTCGCAGCGAAAGAAGCAGCAATCAAAGCACACCGCAGTCGACGACTGACATATCACGATATTTGGATTCGGACAAAAGAGGATATAGAAGGCAGCAGTCAAGCACCCGAAGCGCTTATTATCTCTGAGCAGGGAAGCTGGAATGACTCTCAGATAGTACCAATGAGCATAAGTCATGATGGGGACTATGCAACTGCTGTTTGTCTATCATACGAGGGTCAATCGAGCGGTATCGAGCAGAGCGATGCCCAAAGGACCGAGCGAGAGCTCAATGGAGGGCGACGGATGAGGAGAGTAGTTGGCCATAGTGAAAAATCAATGAGGATATCTCGAACCATCTTTATTGGAGGAATCTCGCCTCAGACCTCCATCACGGACCTTGAAGAAGCATTTTCTAGGTATTCAAAGTCAGTGAAGGCTTACCTCTACCAGACGGAGTCTGGAGTACTTCTCGGAACTGGTGCTATAGTCATGGAAACTTTAGAAGATGCAGCCAAAGCGCGAGCTGAGATGGATAAAACAACATTACAAGGCAACACAATCAGATGCATGCCATTCTTGAGAACAAGTTACCGAGAGTTTCTGCAACGGGTTATCAAGAGAGACGTCGTCTATCTCAAACCTCAAGAGGTGGTGGCCACGGAACCAGAGGAACCGGTTGAGGAAGAAATACAGAAAGAACTCGAGCCCAAACCTCTCGAGCCCGAACCGCTACCACAACCATCATCACCACAATACATCCTCGTCAGAGAACTGTTCCGTATCCAAGAGGAATACCAAGAACGAAGAGCCAGAGGCGTATTCGTCGGCAATGTTCCCCTCGAAGCTACGGATGATGATCTCCAAAAGTTGTTTGCACATATCTCTGACGAAGTTAAAGGGAAAATCAGACGGACTTCATCAGGAAGACATCTTGAATCGGGACATGTGTCCTTCCCTACTGCGGAAGATGCTACCAAGGCGAGGGAGACGATGTCGGGGGCGATGTTGCTTGGGAAGGCTATTACTTGCGGACCGATTGCATTGAGAGAGATGGGCCCTTCCAAAAAGGAGCCTAAGTTTGGTGGAGTGTAGGATTATGCTCGCTGATGAATAGATGTATGAATGTTAAAAATTGTGTAATATATCAAATAATATCTCAAATAATATCTCAAATTTCATTCAATGGGCCCAGGCAAGGTAAGCAAGATAACTCAGTATTTAGTATGTAAGATCTTACTTAGATATCTTGCTGATGCTTATTGATGGTTCAGAGGCCAGTCTAGCAATAATTTATATCCATTTCGCATCACTAGAGGCACAGAATAAAACACCCAGCGATACTGTTTCTAATCCCTCGCGGGAATAGGCCGGATTAACTCAATTCTACGCCACGTTCTTGCGCTAGGGGTACGAGTCTCATCAAATCGCAACCTTAAACCCATGCCACTTAACATCAGCCCCGATTAACAACGTTTCGCCAATGTACAACAACAAAACAAAATCGAATTAATACGGTACTCGATCGATGTGCTCGATTAGTGCTTACGGACGGAAGTGGCCGTGCAAATTTTGACGACTTTGGACCCATAGTAGATAGGCTGAGCTGCGGTGGACCCATAATTTGAGGCTTGGAGAGAGTTATTTTAGTTTTTCGTTTTTGTTTAATCTTTATTTAAAGAATTTGTAGAGGGATTTGTGGCTTCAATATTACCCCCACGATATGTGACACTGGATAACTATTTTAGGACATACCTGTTTTAGGAAGGACAGGTCAAAGAAGACATTCAATGGGTGCAGACAGATCCCCAGATGCATCACCTCATAGGAGCAAGTTCTCCCGTCTATCCATGATTGTGGATGCGCGGCTCTGCAGGTAGAAGAGGATATTTTGAATTGGATTTTCATTGAAAGTTTCAAATGCAAATCTACATGACCTTTCCCTTCCCCACAGCGTACCTTCTTCCTGGGGCCCGAAATCATAAACTCCCATTTCCCATACTCGAACTCAGAATATAGATCACGCATCTGCCTACTTTGCATCTTCAATTGTTTGTTTCGAGGGGGCAATCGGACACTTGATTCATTCAACCTGGGGCAGTTCATAGGCATCACAATACCTGGGGAAAGCTTTACCAGTTCGGCCAAAACTTGGTCTCGAATTCAGTGGGTCGCTTTTTAGCAGGCGTCTTGGTAGTGTCGTAATATGTCTTGAAAGCCTCATCGGCAAGGTTCTGAGACTTAGATGCGGGCCAGCCGTCTGAAGTAGCTTCTCTCGCACACGTTCATGAAATGCGGATCTGTATGAGAGGAAATTTTTGATCATCAAATCTCTACTGGAATTCCGAAAACGCAAATCTAGCTACGTAACTTCCTCAAATAGGTATTTCTTCTTCCTCGCTTCTATATCTAAAACGCTCATTTAGAGTTGACCCTGACCTTCCGTACGCGCCTAGTATTTGTCGAGTCGCGGTCCGAGAGCGAGACTCGAACTCAAACCTGCACTTTACTGACTTGTTGGATAACTTACCGGCGCTTTAATATCAGAAAAGACCTCTTTCAATAGCGGCAAATAGTTCTTCTGAAAAATCTGCTCCAGATCCTGCTTCTTCACTAGGAACGCAAGGAACCAAGGCGTGCCAACTTTCACCTGATCAGACCCTTTGAGCCCCTCCTTTGGAGTTTTGAGTTTGTTCGCCTTCTCAAGTTCTACTTTTGTTTCAGCATCTTTTTCTGGTTGTCTCTTTTTTTCATACTCCTTCTGCATCTGGTATTTTACTTTATCTGATCCTGAATCGTATCTTGAATTCTCGATCAAGTCAGCAAATTCGCTAGTAGCGATTTCTGTAGGCCCGGTCTGAAGGAGTGGTGGTCCGTCTGTGGTAGTCAACTTCCATATTTTTGACCTAATGCTAAACAAATATGCCTCCGTGTGGGAGTTGTACATAGCAATTGGTGGAGTACCCCTTATCGCTTTATTGAACTTTTGATAACCATTCGTTGCTGTGACGTAGACGAGAACCTTGCCTTTCGTTTCTTCTTTGAATGATATCTTGGGGGTTTCCCAATCGTAGTTCTCCTTGAGAAATTTTTCGATTTCGACCTCGGTTGGCGTGTTTCCAAGGGGGTCCGCTGCTATGTCTCCGGTGTTAGCTTGGTTTCCCGCGTTTCCCCTGGTGGAGTCTTCAGTTAGTTTGGAACTTTCCTCCGTATTGGTGGGAAGGGCACTTGTGAGAGCGCAGAATGCAAGGAAAGATACTAGAGCAGAGCTACGCATGACGACAGACTGTGGGGTTATATTGTGATGAGATGATGGGGTGTTGGATGCTAAGGGATGTAGGTCAAGGCATGGGAGATGGGAGATAGCCTATAAGTGGTATTTGGATGGCTTGGAATTAGTATCGACGCTGGTGTTCCAACCCTTATTAAATACAAACCACACCCATCAAAGGAACGGCACAATATCTAACAATAAATTTCTGGATCCCAGAAGAATATCCGAGGAGTGTCACAGTATCCAACAATAGAACTCCAGATCCCAATGAATCCAAGAGGATTCCACAGCCTCCGACTTGAGAGAACGACGCACCAAAACGCTACATCCTCAAGAGCACTGCCAAGGTGGAAATTTCAAAGGAATGAACTAGTCGCAGCTAGGATAGTGATGGATGTGGCTGTGCTATCTTTTGAGGCCAAATAAAGGGCTGAGGCATTGGTATCGGGGACCCCCACGCTAGGCCCGTGGAGCCACATATCTGAGTTTCCACAAACTATTTCGGTATTTAGAGCCTTCATCTAGAAGCTCCCTCGTGGACGGCGCAAGAATAAACGAGGAAAGAAACTCA
>Ga0182030_10005771_pt1 | contig 26208 bp, 21 predicted proteins | sample 812S3MmetaG_FD_121299 | JGI IMG/M metagenome (GOLD analysis project Ga0182030, IMG submission 121299) | Permafrost microbial communities from Stordalen Mire, Sweden - 812S3M metaG (Illumina Assembly) | ecosystem: Environmental > Terrestrial > Soil > Wetlands > Permafrost | place: Sweden...
AGAAAGCCTGGCCGCCTGCCCGGATGGCTCACTGGTTATGATCGACGGACTGGCCTTTGGCGTCCTGCCTGACTTGGTGGCCAAAGAGGCCCGCAGGCTGCGACTGGTGGCGCTGGTCCATCACCCGCTGGCACTGGAAACCGGCCTGTCGTCCGAGGTCGAGGCTAGGCTGGCGGATTTGGAGCGGCGGGCTCTCGAACATGCCTGCGCGGTCGTCGTTACCAGCGAAATGACCGCCCGCACTTTGACCGCGCAATATGGCGTACCCACCCAGCAAATCACCGTCGCAAAACCGGGTGTCGACTGGCCGGCCGAAATCCCGCACCCGCGCAATACCACCCCGCAACTGCTCACGGTCGGCACTGTGACCCCGCGCAAGGGTCATGACACTCTGGTCGACGCCCTGTCGATGACCGCGGATCTGAAATGGCGTTGCACAATCGCCGGCAGCCTGGAGCGTTCCCCAGAAACAACCGCGGCTATCCGCAAGCGCATCGCCGGCTATGGGCTGGACAGCCGCATCGCGCTCATCGGAGAAGTTCCCGACCCTGAGCCGCTCTATCGAACGTCCGATCTGTTCGTGCTGCCCAGCCGATATGAGGGATACGGCATGGCAATCGCCGAGGCGCTCGCTTTCGGCATTCCGGTGGTCGCAACCAGTGTCGGGGCGATACCCGAGGTCGTCCCCCCAGGGGCCGGCATCTTGGTCCCGGCAGACGACCCGACCGCGTTAGCCGGTGCCCTGCGGCAGCTTCTGGTCGATGAGCGACATCGCGAACGACTGACCCGGGGCGCCTTGGCTGCCGCACTCGGCCTCGCTGAGTGGCGGGACACAGCCGATTTGGTCGCCTCAGCTCTCGACGCCGTCCAGTAGAGCGTCTTGGCTACATGCTGGCGCTGCGACCGGCCTTTGAAGCTCACAGTCGAACAGAATATCCCGCCCCAGGTGATGGACCTGGGTGTGCGGCCTGAGCGCGCTATCCAGATGATCGATGGGGGGCAGGCTGATGCCGATCGGGCCGGAGCCGATGACCATCGGGGCTACGCAAAGATGCAGCCTGTTCAGCATGCCCGCCGCCAGAAAGCGCGACACGGTGGCCGCCCCGCCCTCGACCAGCAGCCGGCGCAGGCCCAGGGCGGATAGCGCGGCGATAATCGCCGCAGGATCCAGCCGACCGTCGCGCGGCGGCACCACAACAGGCGTCACCCAGGCCGGTCGGGGCCGATCGCACCCCTGCACGACGAATACCGGGCAGCCGTCGTCCGCCAGCATCCTGGCATCGGGCGGCAGGCGCCCGTTGGGATCGATGACGATTCGCGCCGGGTCCCGGCCATCGACACCGCGCACCGTCAGCCGTGGGTCGTCGGCAACCACCGTGCCGATTCCCACGATCACCGCATCGACCAGAGCGCGCAGCCGATGGAGATGGCGGATCGATTCCGGCCCGTTGATGTAATGGGACCGCCCGGTGGCCGTCGCCACCCGCCCATCGAGAGACTGGCCCAACTGCCCGATGACGAACGCGTCGCCCCCATGTCCGGTCGCGACCGGCGCATAGAGATTCCAGAAAGCCTGATGCGCCTCGGCATACACCGGACGGACGATGTCGCCTCCCGCGGCCAAGGCTAAAAGCTGCGGCCATACTAATGCCTCAACCGGTCTGTGAGTGCTGGAAATGACTGATCGCTCCAAGGCTCGGTTGTTGGATTTTGTCCGCCGCAACGTGGTAATTTGGCGAACCGGCATAATTTAGTTACACGAACACACCAATTAGAACATCGTTCGCCGAATATGCGTCGCTATGATCCTCAGAGTCGTCGATTGCAACAATTCTATGGGATCGGGCAGCGCCGTTTTCGCGGCGAGAGGCAAATGAAGTGACTACACCGTCCGTCGATTTCGCCGCACTGCTGGGAATGCAGGCCAACATCGCTTTCGATCGTGCCGCGGCCGAATTCCGCTCCGGCCGCCCGATTGTCATCGAGGCGCAGGGCGTCGCAACCATCGTCGCCGCCTTGGACGGCGTATCGCCCAACGTCTATTCGACCTTGCGCCAATTTCCTGGCGCCCGTTTGGTCCTGACGGCCAAGCGCGGCCAAGCCCTGGGATTTAGCGTCGACCATGCCGCCGGCTTCCCCTTGGCCGGGCTTGAGCGCGAAGCCGCCCAACGGCTTGCCACCACGCCCCATATCCAGGCGCCCGGCGAATGGAAGGCGGCGGACGAGGTTGCGACCGCCGCCCTGGATATCTGCAAATATGCCCTGTTGCTGCCCGCAATACTCAGCGCCCGGGTCGAAGCCGAATCGTCCCTACCGCCGGACCTCTACCGTATCGCTCTAGACCGTCTGATCGTGCCTGCGCCTAACAGCGCCTATGAGCTGGAGATCGTCTCGGAAGCCGAAGTTCCGCTGGCCGGCAATATCCGTTCGCGTTTCATGGTGCTGCGCGGCGGTCCGGCGCCGCGCGACCAGGTCGCGGTGATTATCGGCACGCCCGACCCGACCAAGCCGGTTCCGGTGCGCGTGCATTCGGCCTGCCTGACCGGTGATCTGTTCGGATCTCTGCGGTGCGATTGCGGCGACCAGCTGCGCAGCGCCATCGCCTATCTGAACGCGGCCGGCGGCGGCGTTCTGCTCTATCTCGATCAGGAAGGTCGCGGCATCGGAATCGGCAACAAAATGCGCTCCTACGCCCTGCAGGACGAAGGCTTCGACACGATCGACGCCGATGGCGTTCTGGGCTTCGACAGCGACGAGCGGCGCTATGAATTCGCCGCGGCGATGCTGGCTAAGCTCGGCTATCGCCGGATCGTTCTACTGACCAACAACCCGGCCAAGATCGAGGCGCTGACCCGCGCCGGAATCGAGGTGACGGCGCGCGAGAGCCTGACCGGCTCGGTGACCGCCGAGAATCTCCATTACCTGCACACCAAGGCCAAGCGCGCCAACCATATGCTGGAAGAACTTCTGGATTTGGCCGAACCGGCGGCCAAAGCGGGAAAATAGCGCAGCGGGGTTTTCCGCTCCGACGATCACCCCACCCTTACATCATGCCCCCCCTTGATGGGAGGCTAGGTGGGGGTGAATGTCAGGCATAGGGTGGAAATGCGAAGTGCTTTCTACCGTGGCCGGCGACGCGCTGGCATTAGTGGATTGCGCAAGCGCTAATATCCTCGTGTGAAATGGGGTCAGAGACGAACTCTGAGAATCTTTTATTTGTTCCCAAATATGGAACATGATAGAAGAGAGCAATGCAGATCGTTGCCCTTCGTACTTTAAGACAATTTTGGGGCCTGCACGCTCAGGCGGAAATTCCTTTGCGAACCTGGTATGCCGATGTTTCGCATGCGGCTTGGAACAGCCCCCAAGACGTCAAAGATGAGTACGGTGCGACTGTTGATTTCGTCGGCGACAACAGGGCTATTTTTGATATTGGGGGCAATAAATATCGCCTCATTGTTCATGTCTCTTATCGTTACAAACGCGTGCTCGTGAAGTTTGTTGGAACACACAGCCAATATAATAAAATCCACCCGGAGACCGTATGATGCGCGATATTCGTCCTTTGAGAAATGAAGATGACTACGATGAGGCTCTTAACGACATCGCAGTTTATTTTGAGAATGAACCTGCACCTGGTTCCACTGAGGCGGATCGCTTCGACTTGCTGGCCTTGGTCATTGCCGACTATGAGGCGAAGCATTGGGCCATCGAAGCGCCCGACGCCCCCGACCTGTTACGCGGTCAGATGGAAAAAAAGGGTCTGAAGCAAACGGACCTTGCGGCGGTGCTGGGCTCAAAGTCGCGGGCTTCGGAAGTGATGAATCGCCATCGACACCTTACGCTTCAGCAAGCATGGAAACTTCACACCGCATGGCAGATTCCTACGGACGCACTGATCCGCCCCTATCCGCTGCGTCCAATCAAGCATCGCGAGCCCCGGCCGCTATCGAAGGAGACGGCTTAAATCATGTCCCTCCCCCTCGATTGGGAAGGCGAGGTTGGGGTGAATGTTAGGCATAGAGTGGAAATGCGGAGTGCTTTTCACCGTTATCCTAATTCACATCCCTGGCCCCAACGGGGCGAGGGCTAAATGCGTTCACGCGATCACCCCGCGGGTTTGTGTGGATTTTCTCCCAAACCACACCAGATTATGAGATAGTATTTGGCGAATAGGAGCTTTCATGGCTGACCCAGCGCCCATTTTTGACCGGATCGACGAGGAAGCCGAGGGCCGCGCGATCGCGAAGGCCCGGGCTGAAATCGCCGCTGGTAAAGGCATTGCGCATGATGAGGTCATGACTTGGCTTCGATCATGGGGAACGCCGAATGAGTTGCCCGCTCCTAAGCCCGGCCCACGTTAACGACGGTTATCTGGTCGCCTTCATCAATCGACGATCTTCTCGCTATCCGCGGATACATCGACCAATTCAATCCCAAATCGGCCCGCGAGTTTGAAATCAGTCTTATTTTTTGGGGACTCTTTGTCGTTATCGCAGTTATAAATTTTGCTCAAAAACTGAGTAGCAATCGCAGCACCTAGATGCACTGAAGGCGTGCCGCAGTTCTGTGACACACCACTGCACTCCGCATCCGAGAAGTTCGTCGTGGCGCCCTAGCCGCACTCAGCCGACCTTACGCCGCCGGGGCCAGCCGGTAGTGGCTGACACCCCATTCGGTGCCGCCGTTGTTGCCGAACAGGCCTGCGGTCGCCAGGAAGAACAGGCGCCAACGGCGGCGCCAAAGCGACCAGTCCGCGCCATAGACGCGTTTCAGGATCACCTCGATCTCGGCGGCGTTGCGGTCGTAATTGGCCAGCCAGTCCAGCGCCGTGCGTTCGTAATTCACCCCGTTCCATGACCATTCCGCCTCGACTGTGAACACGCTGTCGAAACGGCGGATCAATCCGTGGCTGGGCATGATGCCGCCGGTGAAGAAATGCTGCGCTATCCAGTCGGTCTTGTTCTGCCGGTCGAACCGATAGGGCGCGTTTTTATGGCTGAAAACATGCAGGAACAGCCGCCCGTTGGGCTTCATCGCCTTGCGCACCCGGTCCAGCAGGGGCTTCCAGTTCGCCATATGCTCGAACATCTCGACCGAAACCACCCGCTCATAGGTGGCTGGCGGGGTGAAATCATTCATGTCAGAGGTGATGATTTTAAGGTTTTTAAAGCCGCGCTTTGCCGCCTCGCCCTCGATATAGCTGCGCTGGCCGTGCGAATTGGACACACCGGTGATCTTTGAATTCGGATAATGCTCGGCCATCCACAGCGACAGCGAACCCCAGCCGCAGCCCAGCTCCAAAATCTCCTGACCGTCGACCAGATCGGCGTGGAGGCAGGTATCGGTGAGCGCGCGTTCCTCCGCCGTCGCCAAGGTCACGGTGGGCGACCAATAGAGGCATGAGGAATATTTCCGCCGCGGCCCCAAGATCAGCGCGAAGAACTCCGGCGGCACTTCGTAATGCTGCTCATTGGCGAGGTCGGTAAATTCCGCCACCGGGCGTTCCAACATTTCGGTGACGAAGGCTGCCTCGAGATTTTCATCGTAATTGGTGAGCGACCGCCGGGTGCGGTCGCACAGAAATGTGATGCCCGCCGCCGTCACGGCGTCGGGCAGCGGAAGACGTTCGAATGCGTTGATCGCAGAGGTCAGCATACTCATGGATGGGCCGTTTTTGCTGGGGTGACATCACGCCGCCGGGGCGGCAAGGGAAAGAAAGCGGAGGTACTCGCCTGATAGGCACGGAAGGCGTCGCCGCGCGATATCACCATCAGCGTCTCCAGCGGCGGAATACCCGACACATAGACCAGCAGCCAATACATGAAAATCGGCGCGATGAGCGCCAGCCAACCCCACAGATAGGCGCCGCTGAAATCGACTGCCATGACCGCGAAGGCGAACCATACCGCCCATTCGAAGAAATAATTCGGGTGGCGCGACCAGCCCCATAATCCGACATCGCAGACGCCCCCCATATTGGCGGGAACCGACTTGAACCGGGCAAGCTGAGCATCGGCGACACCCTCGCCGATGACGGCGATCGCCAATATCAGCACCCCCAACCAGTCGGTCGGCCTGATGGCCTCGGCGGGGTTGCGCACCGCCAGCAGAATCGAGAGTGCCAGCAGAAAGGCGGCCAGCGCCTGGATCTGCAGAAACCAGAAAATCCGCCGCTGAAAATCGGCGCCCCAATCCTTGCGGAAGCCGGCATAACGCACATCCTCGGCATGGGTGGAGACGCGCACGCCCAAGTGCAGGCCGAGGCGCAGCGACCAGAAGGCGACCATCGCGGCAATCAGCAACTGCCGGTCCGTCAGACCCTCAGTCCCGGGAATCGGGGCAAGAGCAACTGCGACCCCGACGATGCCGAGCCCGAAGGTCCAGAACACATCGACCCAACCGGCATTGCCGACCCGCCGCTGAAACGCCCAGGCGAGCGTCATCACGACGGAAAGGCTGACTGCGGCGATAAGGATGATGATGGTCATCGAAAAGGATGTCCTTTGAGCAGCGCATTCATGCCGTGACGATCCGCTACCTTGTTTGTCTCGTCTGTCCATACGACAGTCGCAAGGGTTCGGATCAAGAACAATCCAGACTATAGACCACGCCGTATAAGCCTCTGACCAGTAGTGCGTCGACGCTACCGGTTTTTTTCCGGAGCACGAGAAGATTGCAAGAATGTTGACGGGAACACTGCAGTCCGGCCCTTCCCCGCGGCTCAATATCGCCGTGGTCGGCAGCGGCATTTCCGGCATGTCCGCGGCCTGGCTTCTCAGCCAGGGCCACGATGTGACTGTCTATGAGATCGAACCGCGCCTTGGCGGCCACACCAACACCGTCGAGGCGCCGGGCGCCGGCGGACGTGGCGTCACCCCGGTCGACACCGGCTTCATCGTCTATAACGACGTCAACTATCCCAATCTGGTCGCCCTGTTCGATTACCTGAAGGTACCAACAAAACCGTCGGACATGTCCTTCGCAGTTTCGATCGACAATGGCGCTTTGGAATATGGCACGACCACCATCGGGCAGCTTCTGGCCCAATGGCGCAATCTGATCCGGCCCCGTTTCTGGTCGATGCTGCGCGATCTATTGCGATTCTACCGCGAGGCGCCGGGCTTTACGGATGTCGGCGACGAGGTCATGAGCCTGGGCGCCTATCTCGATCGCGGCAAATACGGCCGGCCGTTTCAGGAGGACCATCTGCTGCCCATGGCGGCGGCAATCTGGTCAACACCCTCAGGCCAGGTTCGCGACTATCCGGCCGCGGCGATGATCCGGTTTTGCGACAATCACGGTTTGATGAAGGTCACGAACCGCCCGCAATGGCGCACCGTCGACGGCGGAAGCCGGGAATATGTCTCCCGCCTGACCGCAGCCTATGCCGATCGGGTCCGGCTGGGCCGCGGCGTCACCCGCATCGCCCGCAATCCGAACGGCGTTGCCGTCACGGATGCATCGGGGCAAACCGCCCAATTCGACCATGTCGTCATCGCCGCCCATGCCGATCAGGCCTATGCCATGCTGTCTGACCCCAGCCCTGCGGAAAGCGCGCTGCTCAGTGTGTTTCAGTTCACGCGAAACGAGACCATACTGCACAGCGACGAAAGCCTGATGCCCAAGCGGAAGTCGATCTGGTCGAGCTGGAACTATCTTGCACAAAGCACCGACACCGAAACCGCGCTTTGCGTGACATATTGGATGAATCATCTCCAATCCATCCCGAAGGATAATCCGCTGTTCGTAACGCTGAACCCGATCAAGCCGCCGCGTCCCGGCAGCGTCATCCGGACCGAACTTTACGAACATCCGGTCTTCGACGAGGCCGCGATCCGCGCCCAGCGCAAGCTTTGGCAACTGCAGGGTCAGCGCAATACCTGGTTCTGCGGTGCCTATTTCGGCTCGGGCTTTCATGAGGACGGGCTGCAGGCGGGCCTCGCGGTCGCCGAGGCGCTGGGCGGCGTCCGCCGCCCCTGGAATGTGCCCAATGAATCCGGGCGCATCCATCTGGCGCCGGCCGGTGCAGCCCCGCGTGAGGCGGCATGACCGGGTCGGCCATCTATTGCGGAACAGTCGCCCATAAGCGGCTGCGGCCCAAGGTTCATGCCCTGAAATATCGCGCCTTCTGGATGCTGTTCGATTTGGATGAGTTGCCCGCGCTCAGCCGGTCGCGGAAATTATTCTCCTATAATCGCTTCGGCCTGTTCAGTTTTTACGACCGCGACCACGGCGACGAGTCGGCAACGCCGCTGCGCGGCCAGATAGAGGCCCATCTCGCCCAGGCCGGGATCGCCTTCGACGGCGGCCCGATAGGGCTGCTCTGCATGCCCAGAATCCTGGGTTACGTCTTCAACCCGATCAATGTCTATTTCTGCCACCGCCGCGACGGATCTGTGGCGGCAATGCTCTATGAGGTGAACAACACCTTCGGTCAGCGCCATTCCTATCTGATCCCGGTCGAACCCGGCGCAGGGCGCACGATCAGCCAAAGCTGCGTCAAGCGGCTCTATGTCTCCCCCTTCAACGACATGGATATGTCATACGCCTTCAAAGTGCAGCCGCCGGCGGCTTCCGTCGCGGTCGCGGTCGATGTGCTCGACGCCGAAGGCCTGATGATCACCACCTCGCTCAGCGGCAAGCGGCGTGAATTTACCGACGCCGAGATGGCCGGCACATTTGCGCGCTATCCGCTGCTCACCCTAAAAGTCATTGCGGGTATTCATTGGGAGGCCTTGCAGCTATGGCTGAAGGGCATGAAGATAACCCAGCGTCCGCCGCGCCCCGATCACCCGGTCACCATCGGCTCGGCGGCAGACACGAAATAAGCCGGAAACCGGGGCGCCGATTGCGCCTTTAGGGAGAGTTCACGTCATGCCGCAACTTCGATCCAGAACCACGACCCACGGCCGCAATCAGGCCGGCGCCCGCGGCCTGTGGCGCGCCACCGGCATGAAGGACGAGGATTTCGGCAAGCCGATCGTCGCCGTCGCCAATAGCTTTACCCAGTTCGTCCCGGGCCATGTCCATCTGAAAGACATGGGACAGCTGGTGGCGCGCGAAATCGAGGCTGCTGGCGGCGTCGCCAAGGAATTCAACACGATCGCGGTCGATGACGGAATCGCGATGGGCCATGACGGAATGCTCTACAGCCTGCCGTCGCGCGAAATCATCGCGGATTCCATCGAATATATGGTCAATGCCCATTGCGCCGACGCGCTGGTCTGCATCTCCAATTGCGACAAGATCACCCCCGGCATGCTGATGGCGTCCTTGCGCCTGAATATCCCGGTCGTCTTCGTCTCCGGCGGCCCGATGGAGGCCGGCAAGGTTGTGATGAAGGGGAAGAAGGTCGCAGTCGACGTCGTCGACGCGATGGTGGTCGCCGCCGACCAGCATTACAGCGATGCCGAGGTCAAGGCTGTGGAACGCTCCGCCTGCCCGACCTGTGGGTCGTGTTCGGGCATGTTCACCGCCAATTCGATGAACTGCCTGACCGAGGCGCTGGGCCTGTCGTTGCCCGGCAACGGCTCGGTTCTGGCCACCCATTCCGACCGCAAGCGCCTCTTCGTCGAGGCCGGCCATCTGATCGTCGATCTGGCGCGGCGCTATTACGAACAGGACGATCTGACCGCGCTTCCGCGCAGCATCGCCTCGTTCCAGGCTTTCGAGAATGCGATGACCATGGATATCGCCATGGGCGGCTCGACCAACACGGTTCTGCATCTGCTGGCCGCGGCCTATGAGGGCGAGGTGCCCTTCACCATGGCCGATATCGACCGGCTGTCGCGCAATGTGCCGGTTCTGTGCAAAGTCGCACCATCCATCGCCAATGTTCACATGGAAGACGTCCATCGCGCCGGCGGCGTCATGGCGATTTTGGGCGAGCTGGACCGCGCGGGCCTACTTCATACGAACCTTCCCACCGTTCATGCCCCGACGATGGCCGATGCGCTGAACCGCTGGGACATCGCCCGCACCAACAGCGAAGGCGTCCGCGACTTCTATCGCGCCGCGCCCGGCGGCGTGCCCACAATGGTCGCCTTCAGCCAGAGCGAGCGTTACGACGCGGTCGACGACGATCGCGCAAAGGGCGTGATCCGCGACGCCGCCCACGCCTTCAGCAAGGATGGCGGGCTGGCGGTGCTGAAAGGCAATGTCGCGCTGGACGGCTGCATCGTGAAAACCGCGGGCGTGGACGACGCCAATCTGGTCTTCAGCGGCCCCGCCAAGGTCTATGAAAGCCAGGACGCGGCCGTGGCCGGCATTCTGGGCAATGAGGTCAAGGCGGGCGATGTGGTCGTCATCCGCTATGAAGGACCGCGCGGCGGGCCGGGCATGCAGGAAATGCTCTATCCGACCAGCTATCTGAAATCCAAGGGCCTGGGCAAGGTTTGCGCCCTTCTCACCGACGGCCGCTTCTCGGGCGGCACCTCGGGCCTATCGATCGGCCATGTCTCGCCCGAAGCGGCGGAAGGCGGGCTAATCGGCTTGGTCGAAAACGGCGACATCGTCGAAATTGATATCCCCAACCGGACCATCGCTCTGGCAGTCGCCGGCACCGAACTCGCCCGCCGCCGCCAGGACATGGAGGCTAAAGGCAAAGCAGCCTGGAAGCCCAAAACCCGCAACCGCAAGGTTTCGGCCGCATTGCGCGCCTACGCCGCCCTGACGACCAGCGCGGCGCGGGGGGCAGTCCGGGTGATCGACTAGGTTAGCCGTCGAGCTTTTTGTTTGCCTTGGCGTCGATCTTGGATTCTTGCGATTTCGACATCCGTCCTGCCTTTACGGCCTGGGCGGCGCGTGCCTTGGCGTCGGCGGCATGCGCCTTGTCGGGAATGGGATAGGATTTGCCCGGTCCGGCAAATTCGGACTTCGGCAATTTCTTGCGCTGTGCGGCAGTCAATGTGGGCATGTCAGTCTCCGATCGGATTGTGGATACCGATCGAAACACGCAAACATTCTCGTAGGCTCCCGCAAAAATGAGATCGGCAGGATGGAAAGAGCGCAGCGGAACCCATCAACGAAATCGAAACACCAAGGCACCAAGTTAAAGCCTTAAAGCCAGTTTCTTCTCGGTGCCCTTGGCGCGTTGGTGTCTTGGTGTTTACTCTTCACTTAATGACCCGGTTGATGAGTTTCGCTACGCTCCACTCATCCTACTGCATTGTAATCTCCACCCGCTCTTAGACGACGTGCGCCTTTGCCGTTAGCTCAATCCCGAGCGCTTTCATGACGGCTATCGTTGTTTTCAGCGTAGGATTGCCGTTTTCGCTAAACGAACGATAGAGCTGTTCCCTGGACAGGCCGGTCTGGCTGGCGATCTGCGTCATCCCTTTTGACCGCGCCACAACGCCAAGCGCGTGCGCGATATAACCCGCGTCCTCAGTCTCGAACGCTTCGGCCATGAAAATTGCGATTGCCGCATCGGATGTCAGGTCCTCGGCAGGATCGTAGGTCGTGAGTTTTTCAGCCATCTTACTGACTCCATTCGTCCAAAAGTCGTTTCGCCGTGGCGATATCCTTCGCCTGACTACCCTTATCCCCGCCGCACAGCAGGACGATTATCGTCTGGCCCTATCTATGAAAGTAAACGCGATAGCCAGGACCGTAATGAATACGGAGCTCGTCGATCTCCTTCCCTATCGACTTGGCATCCCCAGCATGTCCTTAGGCAAGACGATCAAGCCGGGAGGCGATCAATGCACGGGCGCGCTCGTCCTTGAGGCGCGTTCGCCACTTGCGAAATGTCTCGGTTTGTTTGAGCTCGAACATATGAAATGTAGTTTTAAAACTACAAGATGTCAATCGCCATCAGAGCAATGCAGCAAGCGTTGCCCCTAAATCCGCTCGTACACCACGTCGGAGCCGTCGCTGGCTTTGAAGCTGAGGCCAGACCAGTTGGCGGTGTCGTCGTACCAAGTGTCCAGCACAGCGTCCCCGGTCAGCGAGAAATGATTGGCGGTGATCTTTGCGCCCGAGGCCACAGGGATGGCGTCGCTGCCGATCAGTGTGATCGTCGGGTGCATCAGACGGCCGTCCTGGGTGTTGATCATCGGCCCGTCCAGCATCTTGCGGTTCCAGTGGGTCGCTGGCAGAGCGCTCTCAGGCGCTGTATAGAGTGGCGCCTTGGTGCCCTCGACCAGGAACCCTGCGTCCGACGATTTGTGACCGCTGACTTTAAAGGGCTTGCCGTCGTCGTTGGTCTGGGTTTCGAGCGAGACGAGTTGACCGTTCTTCCAGGTTTCGGTGGCGTTGTGTGTGTAGCGGAACAGGGTGATCGGTCCGATGCCGACCTTCAGCTGAACGGCGACGCGTACGACCAGATTGCCCTCGCCGTTCTGCTCGAAAGCCAGAAGATGCTCACCGATCTTGCTGCCTTTGCGCACGACGGCAAAGCCCAGCGCCTTGCCCGGCGGTGTGGATAACAGACTGGGTTTGTCGGCGGTTTGGCCCAGGGATGGGCGGACACACAGAAATGCCCCGCCCGCTATGACGAAGCAACGCCTACTGATCATCACCCGGATTTAGCCATCGCTGAGGAACCCACAGAAGGACGTCCGATTACATAGAGGCCGACATCGATCATGCCTGACCGGAATCCGCCCTCGCAATAGGCCAGGTAATATTCCCACATCAACTTGAAACGCTCATCGAAGCCAAAAGTTCTGATCGAAGTCCAGGCATCCTGGAATCTGCGATTCCATTCAGCCAGGGTCAAAGCATAACTGTGGCCGAAGGTTTGCAACGATTTGATCTCAAAGCCGATACGGGCGATCTCGGCCCGCATGATTTCATCCGACGGCAACATGCCGCCCGGAAATATATAACGCTGAATGAAATCGACACCCTGCGCATATCCTGAATAGCGTTCCTTCGCGATCGTGATGACCTGGAGAACCGCAATCCCATCGTCGGTCAGCCGCGCTTTCAGCGTATCGAAATAGGTCGACCAAAATTCCTGGCCGACGGCTTCCAGCATTTCGATCGACACGATGCGATCGAACTTGCCCTGCACGTCGCGGTAATCCTGAATTCGAACATCCGCCTTGCCCCCCAGACCTGCCTTTTCCAGGCGATCCTTGGCAAAGGCATGCTGCTCGGTCGAGAGCGTCAGGCACGTGATATCGCCGGCCCCGCGACCCAGAACGCGCTCAGCCAAACCGCCCCAGCCGCAGCCGATTTCGAGCACCCGCTCCCCGCCGCTCAGTTCGAGCCGGTCCAGCGCCAAATCCTGTTTGGCGGTCTGTGCCGCCTCAAGCGATTGAGAGGGGTCGGCATACAGCGCCGATGAGTAGGTCATGCCGGTATCAAGCCAGCGCCGATAAAATTCGTTCCCCAGATCGTAATGCGAAGCGATGTTGCGCCGGCTGCCCTTGCGCGTGTTCGCCGATCGCGCATGTTTGAACTTGCGCAATATGCGCACCAGCGCCGAGCCCATAATCTCGGAATCGAGATTCTCGACATTCATCGCGGCCAATTCCAGGAAAGTGGCCAAGTCGGGTGTCGTCCAGTCGCCTTCCATATAGGATTCGGCGAAACCCAGATCACCCTTCCACAACAGCGACCGCACGGGCCGCCAGTTGTGCAGGATGATGGTGGCCTCGGGACCGGGCTGATTGGCCGTATAGCCGACCCGATAGCCGGCCGGCGTCTCGACCGTGATACGGCCCTTCTTCAGCCGGGACAGAACGTTTTTAAGAAACGCGTTGGGCGCCCGCTTCAGGGGTTCGGCGGCGTCGATAGCGGAAAAATGAAATGTTCCGCCCTCAAGTTGCTCGCCATATTCAATCGCCTGGGTTTGATCACGCGGCATCGAACAACCCCCTGTCACAAAAATCGTTAGGGCAATCTGACACCGATTTCACATTGCCGACAGGATAGGTTCGCCTATGCAGAATCATTGGTCCAACTCGAATTTCTCTTGGCCGGCACAAAACGGTCGATCGGTCCAACCCTATACGGCGGCCGCTAAGGGTTGGATGCTACCTTCCGCCTCAAGTCATTATTGATTGATATTTTTTTGCACCTTTCGGCGGCCCCGACAACTCGAGATTTCTTCGCCAAGCGCGGTTTGACCGATTAGTCTGCATTTCAACGGAAATAGGGGGAAAACACAAATGGATATCGTCGATTGTCAGGTTCATTCCAACATCTTGGGCGCCGAGACGACTCTCGCGATCATGGACGCGATCGGGATTCGTTCGCTCCTGATCGACGAGTATCTGCAACCCGACGCAAAAGGCTCGCTGCTTCCCGGCTACACATTACCGGGCGGGGCTTTCCGGCCCATCGGCCCGAGTGCCGAGGCCGCGGCGCTGGCCCATCCCGATCGCTTCGCGTTTCTGATGCGCATCGACCCTTCCGATACTGAGGTTGAGGGCTGGATCGACACATTATCAGTATCGCCTAACCTGCGCGCCCTACGCGTCATCATTTTCACGCCGGCGGAACGTGCGGCCTTTGAGTCCGGCGGGCTGGACCGGCTTTTCGCCGCCGCACTGGCCCATAATCTCCCGGTATTCGTGACCTGCCCGTCGCGGGTTCCGCATCTGGCGCGCTATGCCCGAAAATTTTCCGACCTGCAGTTCGTTATCGACCATTGCGGCGCGGAATTCGGCGCACCCTGGGGTGAAGGCTCGATCGACGATACGGTCTCCATGGCAACCTATCCCAATGTTTCCCTCAAATGGGCCCATGCGCCGTCGTTTCTGTCGGTCGAGCCCTATCCCTTCGCCGATATCGAGCCAAAGCTTCGCCGGGCGGTCGATGCCTTCGGGCCGGAGCGTGTCATGTGGGCCAGCGACTATACGGTCAGCCGCTCCAGGCAGAACTGGGCCGAATCCCTGTTCTATCTGCGCCATTCACCGGTGCTGTCCCAGAGCGAAAAGGAATGGATCCTGGGCCGAACGGCGCGCAAGCTGCTGCGCTGGCCGGCGCCCGAGACTCCTCCTATCCCGGCCGCCATGCATCCCCATCGGCTGCGGCCCAAGGTTACCGCCTAATCGTCGGGCACATCGTAAGGGCCGGCATCGGCGCAGCCCAGATCCTTATATTCGGTATCGTTCCAATATTCGTTGCCGCCGAACCCGGCATGAAACAGACCGTAATAAAGCTTGCAGCGTGCTTGCGGCGCCGCAAGGGCGGCATCGGCCCGTAAGCGGGCTTTAATGTCGGCCACCTTCTCATGCTGGTCGCTCATTGCCGCGCCGCCGTGATCGGGACTGTTCAGTGTCATCAACGACGGGCCGCTGTCGTGCCAGGGCTGCCACATCGGGTTGCCTGGCCTGCCGCCGTTGCCCGGCGCACCGTCACGGGCGAAAGCCGCCCAATAGCCCATCATCGCATCCGACAGCGCGTCGCGGCCGGGTCCGTTGGCAGAAGAGCGCACGAAGGGCAGGCCCGTGGTCACATCGTCGCCGAAGATGAAATTGATCTCGGTCGAATGGGCCGCGCCCAGAAGATCGTGCAGATTGATCTTGGGAAAACTGTAAGCGGGCTCGTCGTCCCAGTCGAAGCGATAGGCGAACACCGTATCGCCCTGGCTTTTGTGCAGAACCGCCGCCACCTCTTCCACCGCCTCGGCGCGCCATTTGTCGGAATAATAGCGCGTGGTCCGGTTATAAGCGTCGAGGTCTCGGATCACCGGCACGAAGCCATAGCGCTTGGCCGTCAGATCCTTGTCGGCCAGCATGAACAGCTTTGATTCGTCATGGTTGCCTCCCAGCAGGACCGGGACCGCATTATACAGCGTGGGGTCGGCGAAGACCTGCAGCATCGGCTTGTCGGGCAGGACAACCCCGTCGCGAATATTGCTTGGCGATCTGTACATCCCAAGGCCGCTATGCGTGACAACCGTTAGAAGTTCCTTCGGTGATTTGCCGCGCAGATAGGATAACAGCGCAGTGTCGTCCATGGCCTGCTGGCGTGCTTTGGCCACGGCGCGATCCTTGGCCCCATCGGCGATCAGCAGTTGGTTGACGAATTCGCGCGCACTGACCGGCAGGCCGGGTTGTGCGTCGTCGATATAATTTTCGGCCTCCGGCCGCGGGGTCGCATGCACGCTGCCGCTCTCGGCGATCGCCCGCTGGAACAGGCCTTTGGCCGGCGGCGAGGCCAGCAGCGCCATGACGTCGTGGCCGCCAGCGCTTTCACCAAAGATCGTGACATTGCCGGGGTCGCCGCCGAAGGCAGCGATATTGTCGTGGATCCATTGAAGCCCGGCGATCAGATCCAGCAGGCCGAAATTGCTCGACGCATCAGCCGGCACGGCTGCCGCATTGCGCAGCGCTGGAAGACTGAACCAGCCAAACACGCCCAGCCGGTATTGCAGCGACACCACAATAACCTTTTGCGTTCCGGCAAGGTGGCTACCGGGCGTGGCCTCGGCAAAGCCCATCGTGTTGCCGCCGCCGTGGATCCAGGCCATCACCGGCAGATGCGCTTGGGCCACCTCATCCGCAGTCATGCGCGGTGTCCAGATATTAAGATAGAGGCAATCCTCCGAGCCCGATGTGGCGTGCTTGTCGAAAACCGCAAAGCCGTTCAACTGCAGGCAAGGCGGACTGATCTTCAAGGCCGCGCGCGCGTTATGCCAGTGCGACAGAGGCCGCGGCGCGCGCCAGCGCAGGTCGCCCACAGGCGGCTGTGCGAACGGCACGCCCAGCCAGGCAAAACTGTCGTGCTTATCGGCAAAACCTATGACGTCCCCGGCCGCCGGATGGCGCAGCGCCAGGGGATCGGGCGTTGCTTTGAACGCCCAGGGCCGGCAAACGGCGAGCGCGGCGACAACCGCGATGACGATAATGGCGATGATGAGCTTTTTTATGTTCGCCTCCCCTGCGCCCGGCGCAACATTCCGCAGAGCCCGCCCGCTTTTGCGGAATAGTACGCAGACGCGCGGCGTGCCGTGAAGCGACATCTGCGCGATGCGAAACCGCGGGCCCCACGCTTACGAACTTCTGGACTATGACCGTAACTATGTCATCGTAAATACGTCGATCATCTGGTCTTTACTGGAGGGTTCAATATGGGCGGTGCGCACTATGACCTTATCGTAATAGGCTCAGGACCGGCGGGGGAAAAAGGCGCGGCGCAAGCCGCCTATTTCGGCAAGAAGGTCGCCATCGTCGAAAAGGCGGCGAGTTTCGGCGGCGCTGCCACCAATACCGGAACTTTGCCCTCCAAAACCCTGCGCGAATCCGCACTGTACTTGTCGGGTTTCGAAAAGCGGGGACTTTTCGGAATCAACTTGGAAGTAAAGGATCGCGTCACTGCCCGCGATTTCTTCTATCGCGAACACGAAGTCGTCCATAGTGAAAATCTAAGGATTATCGCCAACATCGATCATCACAAGATCGACGTCTACCACGGTGCGGGATCGTTCGTTGCCCCTTACACTGTGGCCGTTGCCGGGCACGACGGCGAAACCACTGTACTGACCGCCGATAAGTTTCTGATCGCAACCGGCACCTACCCCGCCCATCCGCCGAATATCCCGTTTGACGATCCGCGCGTCTTCGATTCCGATACGATCCTGGATCTGCACACTATGCCCGAAACCATGCTGGTGATCGGCGGCGGCGTGATCGGTTGCGAATATGCCTGCATGTTCGCCGCGCTGGGCATCAAAGTGTCTCTAGTCGACGGCCGCGACACCCTGCTCGGTTTTATGGACGCCGAGGTCAGCGGTGCGCTCAAGCGGGCGATGGAAAAGCTCGGCATCACGCTCATTATGCCCGAGGTGGTCGACACCATCGAACCGGGCGATACGATCAACGTCACTTTCAAGTCTGGCCGTAGCTGTACTGTCGATATCGTTCTGGCCGCGACCGGGCGCAACGGCGCGACGACTGGCATGGCGCTGGATGGGATCGGCATCGCGCCCGACAGTCGTGGGTTGCTGAAGGTCAACGAATTCTATCAGACCGCCATCCCGCATATCTATGCGGCAGGCGACGTGATCGGCTTCCCGGCGCTGGCCTCAACCTCGATGGAGCAGGCGCGCATCGCGATGTCGCATGCCTTCGACCTCAAATTCAAGGATCGGCTGGCCTCGATCCTGCCCTATGGAATCTATACGATTCCCGAATGCTCGATGGCCGGCGAGACAGAGGACAGTTTGACGAAAGCCAACGTGCCCTATGTCGCAGGCCGGGCCTATTACGCAACCAATGCACGCGGTGAGATCATCGGCGACCGGGACGGATTCCTGAAGCTGCTGTTCCGTGAGGACGACATGAAGCTGGTCGGGGTTCACATCATCGGTGAGCAGGCCAGCGAACTCGTCCATATCGGCCTGACGGCCCTGTTATCGGGCGCAGGCGCAGATCTGTTCATTTCCACCTGCTATAATTATCCAACGCTCAGCGAGATCTATAAATACGCCACCTACAACGCGCTCCAGGCTAAGCAACGTCACGCTACAGCGGCTTTACCAGCCTAAGTTTTAACTCAAGAAGATTGGGTTGCGTCGAGTAAGCCGTGCGATGGAGCAAAAGCTTTCCGACAATGCGATCGCCCTCGGCCCGCAATAGTTCGCTTCGGGCTTATCATGCTAAGGACCAGTCTATGAAAGCGGTGGCCTATTACCGGTATGGCGGACCCGAGGTCATGCAGCTTGCGGACCTGCCGCAGCCGACTCTTCGACCCGGACATGCACTGGTGAAAATCGAAGCCGCGAGCATCAATCCGGTCGATTGGAAACTGCGCGGCGGGTTGCTGCGGCTGATCATGGGAAAGAAATTTCCCCGGGTTATGGGCGCCGATCTGGCCGGGACCATTCAAGCGATAGACGGCGACAGCGACTTGAAGCGGGGTGACGCTGTCTTCGGCTTTACGCCGCCGACCGAGCCGCCGGGTTCGCTGGCCGAGTTCTGCCTGGTGCCGTTAGACCGGCTGGCGCCGCTTCCCAAGGGCCTCACCATGGCGGAGGCGGCCGCCCTGCCCTGCGTCGGCGTAACGGCATATACTGCACTGATTACAAAAGGACGGCTGCGCGCGGGCCAGCGGGTGCTGGTCAACGGCTGCACCGGAGGCATCGGTCATATCGCCGTTCAGATCGCAAAAGCCTACGGCGCCCATGTGACCGGAACCTGCCGGACGGCTTCCGTCCCTCTCGCCAGGTCGCTCGGCGTCGATGAAATTGTCGACTACACACAGGAAGATATTCGCCTGACCTCGAAACGCTTCGACCAGATCCTGGAGACGTCGAGCTCGCTGTCGTTTTTCCAGGCTCGGGCGATCATGTCCGATACCAGTAATTTCCTCGACCCCGATCTCAATCTGCAATATTTAATCTTCGGATTGGGACGCAAACATTACCACCCAATTTCAGCCAATGTCCGGCGCTCGGCTTTGCTGCAACTGACCCAAATGGTGGAAGCAGGCCAGATTAGGCCCACGGTCGGTGAGACCGTGGCGCTGAACGACGCTATCCCCGCCATCACAGCTATCGAACGCGGCAAATCCGTTAACGGCAAGGCGATTTTCATACCCTGACGGCGCGAACTGCCCGTTTCCCGGTAGTAGATCGGTTCGCAACAGGGTAGAAACTGGAATCCCATTTCACTGCGGACGGCACCGATGACCCAAGCGAACGAAGCGATCGATATGCAGGGCCCGGAATTTCGAGCCGACCCTTATCCGTTCTATGCGCGGATGCGGCGAGAGACACCGATTTTCAAGGTTAAGGTTTCGGGATTCGGACGCGAGGCCTGGGTCGTCACGCGCTATGACGATATCGTCGGGGCGCTCAAGGAACCTAAGCTTTCCAGCGACATGGTGCGTCTGCGCACCGAAGGCGGCGGTGCGCGATGGATTCCGCGGCCGTTTCGCATTCTGGCCAAAACCATGGTGACGACGGACGACCCGGATCATGCACGGTTGCGGAACCTGGTGCATAAGGGCTTCACGCCATCGATGGTTGAGCGCATGTCCGGCCGTGTGCAGGAGATCACCGATGAGCTGCTGACCAAGCTGGAAGGGCGCGATACGGTCAATCTCCTTGAAGAGTTCGCGCTGGCTCTGCCGATGATCGTAATTTCCGAAATGCTCGGCGTCCCGGAAGGTCAGCGCGCCAAGTTCCGTTGCTTTATGCTCCATCTTCTGGATGGCCCACCGCCCAGCATGTGGCGTCTGATTTCCGGCATGGCCAATAATATCCGCATGATCCGCTATCTGGACGGGTTGATCAATTTGCGCCGAACCGAGCCCGATGACGGGCTGATAACCGCATTGGTCGCCGCCGAACAATCCGGCGATAGGCTAAGCCAGGACGAGCTTGTCGGCATGGTGTTCCTCCTGCTGCTCGCCGGTCACGAAACGACAGTCAATCTTATCGGCAACGGCGTCTTGGCGTTGCTCGACAATCGCGATCAATTGGACAGGCTGCATGAACATCCCGAGTTGATAAAGCCGGCGATAGAGGAGCTGTTGCGCCATACCAACCCGGTCCAGCACAGTGTCATTCGCTTTGCCACGGAAGAGATTGAGATCGGCGGCATGCCGATCGCCAAATCCGATCGGGTCATTCTGATGCTGGCTGCGGCGAACCGAGACGAAGCAGTCTTTGCGAACTCCGAAACTTTAGATATCGCCCGCGACCCTAACCGGCATCTCGGTTTTGGTCTCGGCATCCATTTTTGTCTCGGTGCGCCGCTGGCGCGCATGGAAGGGGCTATCGCGCTGAATGCCTTGGTTCAGAAATTTCCGGACATGCGCCTGGCGGTGCCGCGCGACAAGGTGAAGTGGCGTCCCAACTCTCTTCTGCGCGGCCTCGCAGAACTGCCGATAAAACTGGGGCCCGAGAAAAAGGAACGGTCGCTGGCAGCATAAATTGCTCTGTCGGTCTGAGGTCGGCCGCAACCTGTGTTAAAATCGACTATGGCTGCGCATCGACATTCCCATCTCTGGCCCGGTGTGCCTTTGGCGCTCGGCGCGGCCGTTCTATTCGGCATTTCGACGCCGCTCTCCAAGCTCCTGCTTGGATCCATCGATCCACAACTGCTCGCAGGCATACTGTACCTGGGGGCCGGCATCGGCTTGGCCGGCATTCATCTGGGACGAGGCGTCTTTGGCATTCCGGCGGCTGAAGCGCCGCTGCGCAAAGCCGATCTTACCTGGTTGGCAGCGGCTATCCTGTTCGGCGGGTTGGCCGGGCCATTGCTGCTGATGCTCGGCCTGGCGCGGACGCAAGCCACTTTCGCATCGCTGCTTCTCAATCTCGAGGGATTGGCGACATTGGCGATCGCCTGGCTGGTGTTCGGCGAAAACGTCGACAGGCGTTTGCTTCTGGGCGCAATGGCTATCGTCGCCGGTGCAGCTTTACTGTCTTGGGGCGACCGGGGAGCGGCGATCGGCACAGGCGCCATCTATATCGCTTTGGCCTGTATCGCCTGGGGCATCGACAACAATCTCACACGCAAACTCTCCTCAGCGGATCCGGTGACGATTGCCATGACCAAGGGGATCGCCGCCGGCACGGTCAATGTCGCAGTCGCGCAGTGGAGAGGTGTTAGCGTACCGGCGGGCGATGCTCTTCTCGCCGCGGCCGCACTCGGCTTTATTGCCGTCGGGGTCAGCCTCGTTCTGTTCGTCTCGGCGCTGCGCCGCCTGGGGACGGCCCGCACGGGCGCCTATTTCTCAATTGCACCCTTTGTCGGCGCCGTCGTTGCCATTGCGCTGCTTCATGACCCGGTAACCTGGCAACTGCTTCTTGCCGGCGGCCTCATGGGGACCGGAGTATGGCTTCACATCACCGAACGTCACATTCACGAGCATGAGCATGAACCGCTGGAACACGAACACGCTCATATTCATGATGCCCACCACCGCCATTCGCACGAGGGTCCGGTGAGCGAGCCGCACGCCCACTGGCACCGTCACATCCCCATGCGTCACAAGCACACCCATTATCCCGATTTGCACCACCGACATCCCCATGGTTAGGACACGCTCGGTAAAGCCGGTCAAACCGGATCGCGCGCGCACATTCGCGCGATCATCTACGCAGGAAAGGCCCTGCCGAAGATCATGAGAAAGGTCATTTTCGACACCGACCCGGGCATCGACGATGCGATGGCCCTCCTCTTTCTCAAAAAGTCACCCAATGTTGAAATTCTGGGCGTCACCTCCAGTTTCGGTAATGGAACGATCGAGACGACGACCCGAAACGCACTCTTTTTGTGCGATATGTTCGGAATCGACGCGCCGGTCGCCAAGGGGGCAAGCGGCCCCTTGGCCGGCGATACAGGCGCGCCTCCTGCTCATGTCCATGGCGGCGATGCGCTCGGCGACCTTCCAACACCGCCGGATACGCGAAGAACACCGCACGATCAGACAGCCGATGCTTTTATCGTCGAAATGGTGCATCGCCATCCGCACCAGATCACGATAGTCGCCGTGGCCCGCATGACGAATTTGGCGTTGGCGCTGCGCCGGGATCCTTCGATCGTACCGCTGGTGAAAGAGATCATCATTATGGGCGGCGCGTTCGGCATCCACGGTCATTCAGGAAACGTAGGACCGGTGACCGAGGCCAATATCGGTGGAGATCCGCTCGCCGCCGATGAGGTATTCGGCGCGGCATGGCCGGTAACGCTGGTCGGGCTCGATGTTACGCAGGAAACCATCATGAGTACCGCGATGGTCGAACAATTGGGGGAGCATGGCGGAATCGAAGGAAAATATATCCGCGATATCGCCCGATTCTATCTCGACTTTCACCGCGATAGAGAAGGTCTGGACGGAATGTTCGTCCACGATTCCTCTGCGATCGCCTATATGCTCGAACCGACGATCTTCACGACACGGCGCGGGCCGGTTCGTGTCGTGCCGGGCGGCATCGCCGCGGGCCAGACAATCCAAGTGCCCGACACAAGAAAAGTCATTCCTGAGCCTTGGGCGAACCGGCCGTCACAATCGATCTGCACCACCGTAAGGCCAAAGCGTCTACTGGAACTCTATTTCAGAACCGTCACCGCCCAATCCGCGCAGTAGGCAGGCTTTCTCGGCCCGACCGACCTCACTCGACCATCGATTGCAAGCCGGCAAGCCTCGTTTAGTACCCCACTGTCAGCGACACGTGACCCAACTCACTGCGTGCGGTGGTGGGGGTCAGCTTGCGCAACTGCCAGCCGTAATCCAATCGGAAATCCACGAAACGTCCCACCAGATAACGTAACCCCAAGCCGACGCTTTCGATCTGGTGGCCGGATGGAAGGCCGTCCAACAATTGCTTTTCATGCACGCTGCCGTAATCCCAAAACGTCAGAATTTGCGCCTGGTCACCAATGTCTGCGTCCAACAGCTGCTTGGAAATACTGAACGCGGGCGACCTGAGCTCTTCGCTGACCAGAACCCCTTCGCTCCCGTTCACCGCCCGCTCGTCATATCCGCGGACGCTGTCGACACCCCCGGCTCCCAATTGCTCGCTCGGCAGAAGGTTACGATCCGCGCTTTGCCAGGTCACCTGGGTTACCCAGCTTGCCTCGAACGGCAATCGCGTAATTCTGGCCGCCACTAGGTGGTCGTATATATATTTCGATTTGGTGAGCGGCGAATTGGCCTGGGCCTCGAACAATATGTCCTTATTACCGGGCGTCAGGTCGCCGGGGCTGAAAACGAACGTATTTTCGAGTGTGGTCTGCCCGTAATCATCTGCGTAGGACGCGGCATATATCACCGGAAACTGGTTGATTTCCGTTGTTACCGCAGAGACCAATTGGCCGCCGAACTCCAGGTTGTTGTTGCTGGTTTTGAAATCATAACCGAACTGCAAATTATGGGTCAGATTTGGAATGGTCGGCAGCTGAATGCTGTACCTCAGGCTGGCCTGCCCGCTGACCCCGACCACATTCAAGTCGGGACCGACCCGCGGCACGGCCTGGGCGTAAGACCCAAAAATGGTCAAAGTATCGCGCCACGGAAGCGGCACGAGATAGCTCACCGAATGCGCCGCAAAGGTTGGGTCACCCGACTTACCCGGTATCTTCTCACGAGAGTGCCAAAAATCGTCGCTGGATGTGAATTGATAGGAGAGCTGCTGATCGAGCCAGAAGGCATTTCCCCAATTCAACCCTAAGTTCCAACGATCATGTCCCAGAACCGGCGTGCCGGTATTGTCATAGCCTGCGTAGACTCGCACCGGCAGCCGATCCTCGGCCTTAAGGGTGAAATCGGCTGCGCCGGGTATGGCACTTTTCTGTGCGACCAGATTGACTTGACGAAATGGGTTCTGGCTCAGCCAGGCCAAATCGTCGTTAAGGCTTTTGGCGCTGATCGGATCGCCGGTTTCCATGCGGATCTGGTCGCGCAGAAGGTCTGTCGAGAACCATTTATTGTCTTCGACGCGTATCTCGCCGGCGTGAAATTCCGTGACGACTGCCTGTACCACACCGGTGCTGATGTCTTGCTCGGGAAAGGCGACGTCCACAAAGGGCCGATCGTGAGTGCGATACCAATCCACGATGACGGCTGAGATCGCATCGAGGTCGCCCAACGTCAGAGGTTTGTGCAGAAAAGCCGCGAGCGATGTTTTCAGCGCAGCACCATCGAGTATCGGCAAACTCTCGATGGAAAGACCCGCACCGTGGGCGCCGTCACGATTGAGCGCAGAAATAGTCGGCACCAAGCGGATGCCAATCAGTTCGGAGAGTATCTGACGGCTTTTGTCGGCCGGCTTGGTCGTGGGCGCGGAAGGCGGCGAGGCGACTTCCGGTGCAGGCTGAAGCTTCGGAAGAAAATCGAACTTGAGCAGTTTCGGCGGGGACCCGGGAATGTCACCGGGAGCTTCAGAAACATTCGGCACGTCTTTGGGCGCAACACGCTGATAGTCCTGAGCATCCGCCGTCCCGGCGAATCCTAAAGCGAGTGCAGGAAGGACGGCGGCAAGAGAGGCCCAGTTTTTGATTTTGACCCTCATTCTACGCGTTTTGCCGGCATCGTCAGTATCCATAGGCTGCATCCGACGGGCCGGGATCGACTCGCCGTCCAGTTTCGCCGCACCGCTCAATGTAGCGCCAACTGAAGCTCTTTCCATGATTGAGGTCCGGCCGCGAACCGGCCGATTGAAGACGATTGTTCATTCACGGCGTAACCGGCGCCGGTCGCCGTTGCCGGAGGGGTCGCCCGCATTGTCGCTCGTCGCATTGCTCGGTGTGGTGACCGGCGTAGGCTCAACCGGAGTGCCCAGGTTAGCAATCCCCGCATTTCCTTGGGCAACCGTTCCTTCAAATGCTTGGGCAAGTCCGTCTACAGCATTGCCTGTAAATACAGGGCCGCTCGTCGACGTCAGCGTCACCGTATAATTATGAGCGACGTTCAGCGAGCCCGTGCTCAAAGAAGCTGTCGTCCCTGTAGTCCCGCCAAGGTTTCCGCTCAGAGTTCCGCTATTGTTGGTTACCGATACGCCCGTCTGTTGCGTTGTCGTCAAGGATGCCGCGGTCACGATCGTCATATTTGTGGTGGATGTCATGGTGGTTGAGGACGATGCCATGATGTAGTTTCCATCAGCGGCAATCGCCAGCACTGCGGGGGTGAAACTCGGAGGCGATTGCGTGATCGTCCCGGAAGCCGTGGCCAACGTCACCGTATAGTCGGCTCCGCTATTCCCGTCATTGACCCTATAACCCGTTACCAACAGCGTGCTGCTGCCGTTCCCAAGTGCATTTTTCGATGCGAATGCCTGTGACAGGCCCGTCACTGTATCGCTTCCATACAGCGTCCCGACGGTCGGTATCGCAGTGGACGATGTCGTCCCATCAAAGACTTTGCTGTCGCTTGTGGCCGAGATCGTCAGGGCGGCGGGCGTAACGTCATCCGATAGCGAAGGCAAGTTTAAGCTGTAATCGTTCGCATCCAAGCCGCTGAGCGCCAACCCGGTGATCGTGATCACCTTTGCGCTCCCGACATTCTTCGAGGCAAAACTGCCGGTCGCCGTGCCGACAATGGTCACAACATCTCCCGCATAGGGTGCGCCGTTTGCCGGGTTGGAATCTGCGGGTACCGCGGGCAATAGGGTCGCCGTTCCGACCACCGGTTCGATAACCGTTCCGTTGTAGGTTCGATTGGATGCCGATAGGCCCGTCAGCGTCAGAGACGCAGGCGTGATCGTCCCGGAAGCCGTGGCCAACGTCACCGTATAGTCGGCTCCGCTATTCCCGTCGGCGACCGTATAGCCGCTCACACTGAGCGTGGAAGATCCCG
>Ga0182030_10005772_pt1 | contig 26207 bp, 22 predicted proteins | sample 812S3MmetaG_FD_121299 | JGI IMG/M metagenome (GOLD analysis project Ga0182030, IMG submission 121299) | Permafrost microbial communities from Stordalen Mire, Sweden - 812S3M metaG (Illumina Assembly) | ecosystem: Environmental > Terrestrial > Soil > Wetlands > Permafrost | place: Sweden...
CAATCCGATGAAGTGGTCCTTGATCTTCTTGAGTTCGTGGGTCTCTCGCGCGAAGCCAACCTGATTGCCTCGCAACTCTCCTACGGCGCACGTCGTCGTCTCGAAATTGCACGGGCGCTCGCTACGAATCCTGAAGTCATTTTGCTTGACGAGCCCGCCGCGGGCACCAACCCTTCGGAGAAATTGGAGCTCGCGGTACTCATCCGCCGTGTGCGTGACGAACGCCGCGTCAGCGTGTTGCTGATCGAACACGATATGAAGCTCGTCATGTCCCTCGCCGAGCGGCTCTACGTGCTCAACTTCGGTTCGGTCATCGCTGAGGGATCACCAGAAGAGGTGCGCGCCAATCCCGATGTCATCGACGCCTACTTGGGTCGTTCTCACGAAGATACGAAAACCTGATGCTGACGGTCACCGACACGGTGGTGCGCTACGGCACCATTGAGGCCCTTCACGGAATCTCATTCAATGTGGAACAGGGAGAGATCGTCACTCTGCTCGGCGCTAATGGCGCCGGAAAATCTACGACGCTGCGTATGGTCTCGGGCCTGCACGCGCCATCGAGTGGCTCGATCATGTATGAGGGTCGCGACATCACGAAGGTCAAGGCCCACGAATTCGTCTCGATGGGCATCAGTCACGTGCCCGAAGGGCGTCGCGTGTTCCCACGAATGACAGTGGAAGAAAATCTGGAGATGGGTGCGTTTCGTCGCAGCGGGCCGTTGCGCGACGATATTGAAGAGATCTACGTGCAGTTTCCCATTCTCAAGGAACGTCGTAAGCAGCCGGGGGCCAACCTCTCGGGAGGCGAACAGCAAATGCTCGCGATCGGTCGCGCCTTGATGTCCAAGCCGCGGCTGTTGCTCTTGGACGAACCTTCAATGGGGCTCGCTCCCATGATCGTCGAGACGATCTTTTCGATCATTAGCCAGATTCGTGACGCGGGGACCACCGTCTTCGTCGTCGAGCAGAACGCGACCCAGGCCCTGCGTCTCGCCGACCGGGGTTACGTCATGGAGAACGGTCGAATCGTCTTCGGTGACACCGCAAAGAATCTCCTGATCGACCCCCGAGTGCGCGCGGTCTACCTGGGTGAATCAATCGAAAGCGAATAACGAGTCATGCCGAGCGGGGATGACATACATCCCAGCGCCCAGCGAGTGGTTGACGTTCTGAAATCGCTCGGCGTGGTCGGTCCCTTTCGAGAGTTCGCCGTGCCCACCAAAACGGCTGCGGACGCCGCCGCGGCGTTGGAGTGTGAGGTCGACGCAATCGCCAGCACCCTGGTGTTTATGGCGGACGACAAGCCACTCATCGTCCTGAAGAGCGGAACCCTGCGCGTTGACGTGGAAAAGGTGCGCCAGTTCTTGGGTGTGGTATCGGTGCGTCAGGCAACGCCCAATGAAGTGCGCGCCGCGACTGGTCAGAGCCCCGGGGGAGTGTCGCCCGTTGGATGGCCCCAACCAATTACGTGCCTGATTGACAACTCGCTGGCGCACGTCGCACGTCTCTGGGCGGCCTGCGGGACCCCGAACGCGGTGTTTAGCACCACCTACGACGAATTGCGTTCGCTAACCGGCGCCATTCCAATATCGCTTCGCTAGATCTGCGCCTGCCCCCGGGCCCTCTCTGATGTCACACCCCCTAAATACTGTGATTTATTGGGTTTTGGTCATTTAAAAAAACTTGCAACGAACACCTGTTCGCTTTATTATGTACGAACAGGTGTTCGTCTAGGTCAGGAGTGTCAGTTATGGCTGCAGTCGAGATGTTCGAAGACGAAGGATTACACACGGCGGGTGGTCGACAGCAGCTTCGACTGGTCAAGTTTGAGAGCGCCCCGCCTATTGGTCGAAACGCGCGTCCCCTCGCCCAGCGCCGTGCCGCTCGAGCCCTCATGTTGAAACGTCGTCGTCGCGCGATCGTGGTGCTGGTGTTGTTAGCCGGTCTCACGATTCTCGCGTTGCCAGGCGTGGCCTTTGGCGGGGTAGGCGGAGGCGGGCTTTCCAGCGATCTGAACAACAACGCGTCGCTCTCTGCTGGCATGGTCTTTGTCGTCCAGCCCGGTGACACGGTCAGTTCAATAGCCCGGATGATCAATCCCGGTAATCCGGCGCGGGCACGGTCCGCCCTCGTGCGCGAACTGGGTTCGCGAGTCGTTGTACCGGGCGAGCACGTCCTAATTCCCTGAAAATTAAAGGATTTAGGTGTAACGTGAACTCCATGCGCTGTCCTTTCTGTGCGGCAGATGACGACCGCGTCGTTGATTCTCGATTGGCCGAAGACGGGGTCGCGATACGCCGCCGCCGGGAGTGCTCGGCCTGCAGCCAGCGCTACACAACCTTTGAGCGAATTGAAGAGATCGGCTTTTACGTCATCAAACGCTCGGGGGAGCGAGAGCTCTTTAATCGCGCCAAGATCCTCAGCGGCGTTCGCGCCGCCTGCAAGAACCGCCCGGTCAACGAGGAGTCGTTGGAACGGCTGGTTCTAGGGATTGAAGAGGCGATGCGGCTGCTCAACCGTGACGTGTCGAGCGAAGAGGTTGGTCTCGTGACGCTCGAGGCGCTGGGCACCGTCGATGAGGTGGCCTACATGCGGTTTGCGTCGGTGTACAAAGGTTTTGAGGGTACCGAGGACTTCGCCCGCGAGATTGGCATGCTGGTAAAGACCACCGCTCCCAAATTGCGCGGCTAGACGTGCGCGCGCTGCGACTTCAACCGGAAACGGCCATGGCCATCTACGCCCATCCCGACGACGCGGACGTGGCCGCCGGGGGACTGCTCGCGCAGTGGGCGAGCGATGGCTGTGCGGTGCACTTGGTTGTGATCTGCGACGGCGCGAAGGGTTCTCACGGTGGCAAGGTCGATTCGAAGTCGCTGCGCGGTGCGCGCCGTGAAGAGTTGCAGTTCGCGGCCGACCTCTTAGGCGCCACTTCGTTGCACGGTCTAGAACGTCCCGACGGCGAAGTAGTGAATGATGAGACGCTTCGCGAAGAGCTTGTCGGACTGATTCGCAAGCACCGTCCCGAAGTGGTACTTGGTCCCGACCCCACGGCGACCTTTTTCGGCGGGGTCTACATCAACCATCGTGACCATCGTGAAACGGGGTGGGCGTTGCTCGACGCGGTGGCCCCGGCCGCGGCCATGCCGCTGTACTTTCCCCGTCAGGGTCCGGCCCATCAGGTGCAGCAATTGCTGCTCAGCGGCACCCATGAACCCGACGTGGTCGTTGACGTCTCGCGAACGATCGACACCAAGGTGAAGGCGGTATTAGCGCACGCCTCGCAATTGGCCGGTGACGCGGACGCCATACGTGACCTGGTCTACGGCCGGGCCGAGCAGGCCGGCCGTCCGGTGGGGGTGGCGTTCGGTGAAGCCTTCCGCTGCGTTGAACTCGCCTTCTGACGACCCCTCGGTTGACGAGGCCCCGCTACTTCACATCGACCTGGACGCCTTTTTTGCGTCGGTGGAGATCCTCGACGACCCCACGCTGATTGGCAGGCCGGTGGTGGTAGGCGGACCCGCCAGCCGGGGCGTGGTGGCCAGTGCCAGTTACCAGGCGCGACGTTTCGGCGTGCGCAGCGCGATGCCCACCGCTGTCGCTCGTCGGATGTGCCCGGGACTGATCGTGCTGCCCGGACGCTTCGATCGCTACGATGCGTATTCGCGGATGTTCCACGACGTCATCCGAGACCTCACGCCGGACTTCGAGCCCTTGGGACTCGACGAGGTCTTTGCTGATTTGCGCAGCCTGCGACGACTCAACGTGCGACCGGTCGCGGCGGCGAGCGCCTTGCGCTTGCGGATCAACGGCGAACTTGGCCTCGAATGCGGGGTGGGACTCGGACGCAACAAGCTCTTCGCCAAACTGGCGTCCAAGCAGTCCAAGCCCCGAGTGGAAAAGGGCAAACTAGTACCCGGCGCCGGCGTGGTGTGGGTGAGCCCGGCACTAGAAGCTACATGGCTGGCCGAACTGCCGGTGCGCGCGCTGTGGGGGGTTGGACCTGCGACCGCCGCCAAATTGGAGAAACTGGGCCTGCAGTGGGTGCGAGATCTGGCCGTCGTGGACGAGCGGACGCTGTCGAGCCACGTAGGCCCTTCGCTCGCGGCCACCCTGTGGGCCTTCGCGCACGGCGAAGACAATCGTGAGGTCGTGGTTGACCGGGTCGTCAAGTCAATTGGCCACGAACAGACGTTCCTAAAGTCGCTCCAGGGCATAGACGAGATCACCGAGGCGGCGCGAAGCCATTCGGCCGTGGTCGCCAGAGCCCTGCGAAATCAGGGTCGGGTGGCGCGGACCATTTCCATCGTGGTGCGATTCGACGATTTCACCGGGGTGAGTCGCTCTCAGACCCTGTCGTTCGGCATCGACGATGAATTCGCCATTACCGCGATCACCGAGGCGCTGCTCGCCTCGGTGGACCTGCAACACGCGGTTCGATTGCTGGGCGTGCACGCCTCCTCGTTCTTAGAGCGCAGCGAGAATCAGATGCAGCTCACGTTCGGTTTTGAAACGTCGTCGCGAGACGCCCGAGAACAGGCCGAACTCGTCTCGCGCGAACGCCAAGTCAGTTACGAGGCGTTACGTGACGCCGTTGACGACGTGCGTCAAAAGTTTGGCAAGGCGGCCGTCGGCACGGCGAGTGAATTGCGCGACAGCGGGCTTGAGATTGAGACCCAGCGAGGCAGTCACGCCTTTGGTCCCCAGGGTCCTCCCGCGTCGGTCTAACTCGTTTGCACTGTGACGAGCGTGCCGATGGGCGTGTGCGGCCAAATTGTCTGTGCGGAGGCAAACGGCATCTCGACGCAGCCGAGGCTCTGGGGCCAGCCGTACGTGGAGCGAATAAATCCGTGCAGTGCGGAACCGCCAACGAAGTATGAAATCCATGGAATACCCGGGTCGCTGTAATGGGAACCATCGGGATTGGTGCCCGACATTGTCTGGCTGACGTAACGCAGGTATACGGGAAATGTGCCCAACGGCGTGGGGTCGACTGAGATGCCGGTGTTCGCCAAGGTGTGGAACGAGTACTTGCCACCCACGTAGAGGCGCACGATCTCGGGTGATGTCTCACTCACCGTCACGTAGTTGTACGTGCTCGGATTGACGTCGTTGTTTCGCACGGCGCGCACGAGCGCGTGCCACGTGGACAAAGAATAGGTGCCCGTAGTGGGCAGATTGTTGTTGTTCTGAAAATCCATCAGGGCGCCGCGAAGAATCACGTTGTTATTGCCGACGCCCCACAGCGAACTGATCGACGTCGGCAGATGTGGATAGGCCCACGTGTAGAACCCCGTCGTCTGGGACGCGGGATCGCTCTGGACAGAGCTCGCCGTGAAGGTCGCGGGAAGGTAGTTGAGCTCGGCCAACAATTGCTGTTCCCACGCGAAATTGTTGGTGCTGACTGTCGTGCGCACGCGCTCGGTCGTGAAGCGGCAACTCGTCGCGCAACTCATCGCACTGGGGACCCTGACGGTGTACGTGGTGGAGGGTTGAATTGCCCCGGTAACCATCGCCTCGACTTCGTCGGGCGCAATGCGTTGCCAGACCGTGGTGAGGGATGGCCTCGTCACCAGTGATGGCAGGTTGTCTAATTTGACCGGATTGGAGAAGCTAAGTCGCGCGAGCGGCATCGTGGTCGTGACGCTTGACGCGAGCGTACTGGTGACGTTTATCGGACGATTGACATTCGCGGCACTCGCGTTCAGTGACGGCATCATCGTGCTCGCGATCAACGTGAGCGTGAAAAGGCACGTAGTGCGAAGGCGATGAGTCACTTCTTTACAATAATCTTCAAGTTCGCCGTCGCCGTCAGGCGTACGATTGACTCAGTCAAATGAAGGAGCCCCGTGGGTGTTTTGGGAATAGTGCTGCTGGTCTTGCTGGCCGTGCTCGTCATCACGACGATCGTTTCGATTATCGGCACCGTGGTGTCTACGTTGACGCTGGTCATCGAGATTGTGGCGGTGGTCGCCCTGTGCGTTCTGGTGTGGCGCTTTCTGCAAAAGAAATAGGCCAAATTACGGGCCGAGTAGGATGGACAGTTCTGGCGGCGTGGCCGAGTGGTTAGGCAGGGGCCTGCAAAGCCCCGTACTCCGGTTCGAATCCGGACGCCGCCTCCAGGAGTTGACGTCAATTTGTTCGGAAAAATTGTTCACGGTGGTGAGCTCCGCATTGCCCCTCTCTGATCGGGGCAAATTATGTTCGAAAGTTGCCCAGAACACGCCTGGCGGCCTTCGAAATGGACCTAAATCCAATCCGCCCCCTCAAATGCTGACTTATTGATACGACCGTGCCTATTGACGTCGGCGATCTTGGTCGTCGGGTTAAGCGTCGCCACAAAGATCGTGCGTGACACTCGCGCGGAGCAAATTCAGGCCGCGCACAGTTTTTCGGTTCGTTGTTGAAGTGTCCAGATCGCGAAGGTCTACTTCATCGCGCTCCCGCCTCGACAAAGCGCGCAACTGCGAGCACGACGTCTCTAAGTTGCGAGCTAATTGTCCCTGGTGTGGGGACGAATTGAGTCGCCAGAACCACAATGTTCGTACGAGCCATTCACCGAGTGGTCGAAGCGAGAAGATCCTGATGATACGGCGATTTTGGTACTCAGTGTGCGCAGCAACCATCAGCACACTCGAAGATTTTAATGAAATCTATTTGACAACTCGAGCGAACAACAGATCACTTCGAGAAAAACGATAGTGAAGAGTTGCCGTGCGACACCGGCGCACGCCCGCTGGAACAGAGTGGTCTTTTTGGCGACGAGCGCTTTGGTCCTGTCACTCGCTTTCTCACTGCCCGCGTCCGCAGCCCCAAAAATTGCTGCGCCAACGGCGGTGCGTTCGGTACGAGCGATCGCGGGCAACGCGCGAGTGGTCGTGAAGTGGTCGGCTCCGAGATCGAACGGGGGATCTCCGATCAAAAGGTACGTCGTTACCTCGCATCCGCTGAATATGACCTGCACAACGATAGGGGCCACGTGCGCGATTTCGGGATTGACAAATGGGATGCCCTACGAGTTCACGGTAGTAGCCGACAATAAGGCGGGCGGCAGTTCAATCTCCAAGTCTTCCAATGTCGTGACTCCCAAAGTGCCCACCACTATTCCAACACCTCCTCCCAGTAATCCGGTCGCACCTTCAACACCGACCACTACCACCACTACAATCCCCGCACCAAGCGGTGGCGGTGGTGGTGGTGGTGGTGGTGGTACTGCTCCCAGCTCATATGTCGTAACTTTCAATGCCAATGGATCTGGTGGATCGATGCCGAGCGAGACATCAAGCTCGGCGGCGGCGCTTACGACGAACGTGCTAACGCGCACCGGTTACACGTTCTCAGGTTGGAACACGGCGGCCAACGGCAGTGGTACTGCCTACGCAGACGGGGCCAACTACGGGTTTGGCGCTTCGGTGACCCTGTACGCACAGTGGAGCGCTGACTTCTTTGCTGTCACCTTCAACGCTAACGGGGGCTCAGGGTCAATGACCGCCCAGTCTGAGAACAGCATGACTGCGCTGAGTGCTAACAGTTTTGCGTACGCTGGCTACATCTTTTCTGGTTGGAATACGCAAGCCAATGGCAGCGGCACGTCCTACGGCGATGGGTCCAGTTATTCCTTCAGTGCGGCACTGGCTCTTTACGCACAGTGGACTGCCGTGTCGGTCGTGGCTAATACCTACACCGTCTCTTTTAACGCTAACGGTGGTGCGGGTTCAATGTCACCGGAGTCGTCCAATACGGGGGCATCACTTAGCGCTAATGCATTTGGTCGATCGGGCTACACATTCTCCGGCTGGAACACGCAGGCCAATGGCAGCGGTACTGGCTACGCCGACCGAGCCAGCTACGGGTTTGGCGCCAACGTAACGCTCTACGCCCAATGGGCCGTCGATGTCTTCTCGGTAACTTTTAACGCCAATGGTGGAACCGGCTCGATGGCGGGTGAATCGTCAAGTTCAACCCGGGCGCTCAGCGTCGACACGTTTAGTGACAGCGGCTTCACATTCTCAGGCTGGAACACCCAGGCCAATGGCGGCGGTACGGCGTACGCTGGCGGGGCCAACTACGGGTTTGGCGCCAACGTAACGCTCTACGCACAGTGGAGCGCGAACTTTTTCGCCGTCACCTTCAACGCCAACGGGGGCTCGGGGTCAATGACGACCCAGTCTGAAAACACCACGACGGCGCTGATTGCTAACAGTTTTACGCACTCCGGCTTCACATTCTCAGGCTGGAACACCCAGGCCAATGGCGGCGGCACGGCGTACGCTGGCGGGGCCAACTACGGGTTTGGCGCCAACGTAACGCTCTACGCGCAATGGGCGGCGGCATCCGTCCCAGTAGTTACGTTGTCGCCCACAAGCCAGGTCGTCGGCAACGGCAACACCGCCACCTTTAGTGCGAGCGCGTCGGGTAATCCGGCCCCGAGCGTTCAATGGGAGGTTTCTTCTAACGGAGGGAGCTCGTGGTCAGTCATTAACGGGGCCACGTCGGCGTCATACTCACTTACTTCGACTCCGTTTGTCAACGGCTACGAATACGAAGCAGTGTTCACAAATAGTGACGGAACCGCCACCAGCGCAGTCGCGCAGCTGACGGTCCCTACGGTTTCAAATAACTGGGCCGGTTACGTTGATACTGGTGGGACCTTCAGCGCAGTTAGCGCCAAGTGGGTAGTTCCTACGGTGACGTGCTCGGGGACTGGCACGCTGTTGGCCGTGCAATGGGTCGGTATTGACGGAGCTGGTAGCTCTACTGTCGAGCAAGACGGCACCATGACCAGCTGTGACGGATCGACCCCGGGGTACAGTGCGTGGTACGAAATGTACGGCGACGCGAGCGTCAACAATGGATATATGGTTGGGCTTTCGACGTCGCAGTATCACGTGTCTCCTGGCAACTCAATGACGGCGTCAGTGTTATTGACGGGTGATCAGTGGACACTGAAGATCGTAGACACTACGGCCGGCTGGACGTTCTCTACCGTTATTACGAGCTCGGCGCCAGCGGCGGTGAGCGCTGAGGTTATTACTGAGAACCCTGGTGTATGCACCGGGAGCTGCTCGGAGGGCTCGCTGGCTGACTTCGGGTTGGTTACGTATACGAACATATCGGTTACCTCTAGTACCACCGGAACCGGAAGCATCACCTCGAGCACCGTGATGGCCGTTGAATGCAACGACAGCAGCAACGTGACGATGATGTCGCCTGGAATTCTGAGCGGCGGAGGGACTTCATTTACTGACACGTGGATCGCCAGTTCGTAATCGGGCGTGACTGTGGCGCCGCTACGGGCCAAGTTGGATTTTGATCCAGTCAAGCACGTGGTACACGCGCGAAGAAAATCGGCGCGGTCCGCTGTAAATTTATGGCGGGGTGTGTATTTATGTCCACCGAGATGACCCTTGGCAAACTCGAGACCAAATGTGGCGCAATCAGCAAGCTCACTCTGAGTGCCACCGCCCGCCGAGATGTTCGCATGGTGGGTCGATCGAGAGCTAACAAAATTGTGGCTGTGTCATCCCCCTAGGACTGCTCAGGATGGGACGTTCGGGAGGTCAACGGACCACCGCGAAGTTTGCTAAGAGCCGGTGAGCAAATGGACTGTGGCACTCTCTGGCCAATAGCGGCACACGAACAGGAAGTCCGCAAGTCACGTACTCCGGATGTCATCCAGAAGCCGCCTCCAGAGAGCACGTTGTTCGTGGGTATTTTCCGATGGCTAGATCAACATTTCGTTCACCAGGCCACGATTGATATATATCGTGCGCGTGAAGCTGACCGCCTCAAGCAATCGCCGGTCGTGCGACACCAACATCAGCGTTCCGGCGTAACCCTTCAGTGCGCTCTCGAGTTGATCGATTGCCGGAAGGTCGAGGTGATTTGTCGGTTCATCCAACACTAAGAGGTTCACACCGAGGGCCTGAAAACTGGCCAGCTCCGCGCGCGTTCGTTCGCCGGGCGACAGCAGTCGCGATGCCCGAGTGACGTGCACGGCGGTCAGGCCGAATTTCGCCAACAACGTGCGCGTCTCCGACGTCGTCAGTCCACAGCGTGCGCCGAAGTAATGAACCAAGTTGTTCTCTCCGCTCAGGGCATGGCGATCTTGACCGAGTATGCCGACCACGACGCTCGGCCCCATCCACCGCTCGCCGCTCGTCAAGTCCAGCGTTCCGAGTAGGGCCTCGACGAGGGTTGACTTTCCAGAGCCGTTGCTCCCGGTGATCGCGATCCGATCGCCCCAGCGGATCTCGAAGTCCACTGGACCCAGTTGAAAGGATGGTCGCTCGATGACGCCTTCGCGCACGCGCAGTACCACGTCGCCCGACCGCTTGGTCTCGTTGATGGAGAACCGCAGGTCCCAACCTTCGAAGGGCTTCTCAACGACCTCGAGATTCTCCAAGGTACGCTCAAGTTGGCGAGCTCGGTGCGCTCGGTTTTCCGTCCGGTTGATCCGGAAATCGCGTTGCGCCTTGTCGTGGTCCCGGGGATTCTTGACCTCCTTGCGCACGCCGTCGTCGGCCCATTGACGTTGGCGAACCGCGCGATTCCTGAGTTGGAGTTTTTGTTCCTCGTAGTGAGCAAATGCTTCTCGAGCGAGTCGTAACTCGTTGGCGCGCTCGCTCTGAAAGCCCGACCAACCACCGTGGTATTCGCGTGCGCCGCGTGAGCGCGCGTCGAGTTCCAACACCGTGTCTACGGTCACTTCCAGCAACGCTCGGTCGTGAGAAACAATGACGGTGCCGCCCTCGCGCGACGTGATCCAGCGTTCCAGCCGGCGCAGTCCGTCGAAGTCGAGGTTGTTCGTTGGTTCGTCGAGCAAGACGATGTCGAAGTTGGAAAGCTCAATACTCGCCAGCGCAACCTTGGCCTCTTCACCGCCCGACAGCGTCGACGCGTCGCGTTCGCTCAGGTGTTCTACCTCAAGTTGTTTGAGCAATGACTGCAGTCGCGACTCGAACGTGCCAGCGCCAAGTGATTCGAATCTCGCAAGAGCTCGTTCGTAGTCGTCGACGCCATTCGCGGCGCCGGTCGACAAGTTGTTGGCGGCGCCGGCGAGGTCGAATTCTGCCACCGACACTCCCGTGAGTCGCGCCAGTCGGTCCCGCACGGTTTCGCCCACATGAGACTCATGTTCTTGCGCCAAATAGCCAACGGTCGAAGCCGGGGGAGAGAGCGTGATGACGCCTTCGTCTGGCTGCATCGAGCCGGCGAGCAGTTGCAGCAGTGTAGATTTTCCCACGCCGTTGGGGCCAATGACGCCCACGCAGCTACGTGGACCCACGCTGAGTGAGACGTCGCGTAACACGGTGGCACCGTCGCGGTCGTGATGGAGATTGCGAGCGGTGAGTACCGCGTTGGTGGAGGGAGAAGCACTATGCGAGGGTGAGGTTGGCAACTGAAATCTCCAGGAACGTAGAAGTACGGACAAAGTTGGAGTAGAAACTTCAGTTATTAACGCATGTGGTGATCGTAGCGCTCGCAATGATTACGGATGCATTACGGATGTTGCTCGCCAGTCACGCGACGTTGACCCGCTCTTGGCTGATAGTTGTTCGACGTTCTCATCGCAGATTCCGTGTGGTGTCAACGCGAAATGGCGACCGGGGTCACGTCGACTGCGGCGGTCGGGTCGTGCCCGAGGGACGAAGCGGCTCAAGAATCTGCGCCTCGAGGACGTTAGGTTCCAGGGGATGGGAGAACAGGAAACCCTGAACCTCAGCGACGTTGTTCGCGCGCAGGAGGTCCATCTGGCTGATTGTCTCGACCCCTTCAGCGAGGGTCTTCAGTCCGAGATCCTTGCCCAGTTGGATGAATGTCTTGACGAGTGCCTGCGATTCGGGCGACGTGGTCATGGCGTTCGTGAAGGACTTGTCAATCTTGATGCAGTCAATGGGGAATTGGCGCAAGTAGCCAAGCGAAGAATAGCCAGTGCCGAAGTCGTCGATGGCGACCCGTACCCCGAGATTCTTAATGGCGTGCAATCGCTTGACTGACAATTCCACGTCTAACATGAGGGCCGTTTCCGTGACCTCGATGATGAGTGACGTGTCAGCGAGCCCGCTCGCCGTCAGTGCGTCGCGGATGTGGTCGACAATGAGGTCACTGTCTAACTGGCGTCCCGAGACGTTCACCGATAAATCGAGCGTGTCGCCGCGAGTGTGCCACGTGGCCATCTGCTTGCAGGCGTGCTCAAGAACCCAAGCGCCCACTTCACGAATCTGTCCGGTCTGTTCTAGGATTGGGATGAACTCGCCAGGTTGGATGATCCCTTCCGTGGGGTGCTTCCAACGCAGCAGCGCCTCGACGCCCACGATGCTGAGGTCTTCGAGGTTGTAGATCGGCTGGTAGAGCAGGTAGAACTGCTCGCCGACGAGCGCCGAGCGAAGGTCAAATTCGAGTGCGATGCGTCGTCCGAGATCGGTCTGCATCTTGGGATTGAAGAACATGTACTGATTCTTTCCTGCGGCTTTGGCCTGGTAGAGCGCGACGTCTGCATCGTGCAGGAACTCCCCACCAGACTTGCGGTCACCGACCGCAATGCCAATGCTCGCGGTAACCACGATGGGCATGTGGGCGCCTTCGAGCACAAAGGGTTGGCGCATGACGCTGAGCAGGCGTTGCGCCACCAGTTCGGGCCCTTCCTTGTACGCACCGCCATCGATCAATATCACGAATTCGTCGCCGCCCATTCGCCCGATGGTGTCGGCGTCACGCAGCACGTGCTTCATACGTTCGGCGACCGAGACCAGTAAGTGGTCACCGGCCGCGTGGCCGAGAGAGTCGTTCACGTTCTTAAAGTCATCGAGATCGACGTACAGCGCCGCGCCCAAGGTTTCGTCGCGGCGGTTTCTCGCGAGCAGTTGATCGATGCGGTCCGCGATGAGCGCCCGGTTGGGCAGGTCGGTGAGAGGATCGTGCATGGCCTGATAGAGCAGCTGATCGGTGCGCTCATCGACAATCTGCAGTGAACGGGCGCGACCGGTGCCGAGGGCAAAGATCAGCGAGGCCAGTAGCGCGTTGAGCGCGATGGCCCCCAGCAGCAGTGCCAGCGCGTCGCCGTCACCAAACAGGCCGCCGCCCTTTCCGGTGCCGAGTGTCTCGATCGTCCAGCCGTCGTGAAGATTCACGGTGGCGGTCTGCGCGTTCGCGGGCGCGACGCCATTGCGAAACTGCTCGGTTGAGTTCGCGCCGCCATACTTAAAGACCACGGCCGTGTTGGGGTGGTCTCCGCGCGCCGCGTGCAGCAAGACACTGGGCTTGAGGATGAGGCCGATCAACTCAACGAACGATCGTGTGCGTCCGGCAACCGACGTGGGCTCGGATTGGCCGCGATAGATCGGCGTCTCAAGCCCCATGGTGTGGAAGCCGAAGGCCGTGAACGGGAGTACGTTGCTTTTTCCCGAGTTCCGGGCTCCGAGCACGGCGGCGCTCAGATTCTTAACATCACAGAGATCGAAGTCCTTGGGCAGCGACGTTGACTTGGACCGGAAAATGCCGTAGGGCGCCAGACAGTAGTACGGTCGCACCCCGGCGGGCACGATCTTAAAGGGCATCGCCTGATTGGTCGTCGCCGTTGCCGCGTACGCGGGCAGTTGCGCCGCCGTCACCACTTTGATAATGCCGAGTCCAACGAGTTCTGGATAGCGCCGGAGCACGTGCACGTCGCTGGCCCACTTTTGAAAATCAGCCTGCGTCGCGTGGGGATTTCCAATGAGGTATGAATCAGTGCTGTCGATGAGGTCCTGCTCACGTTGGATGTCCAACTTCAGGGTCGAGGCGATTTCGTTCGAGGTCGCAATGAATGACTTGTGCGCTTTTTGATCAAGGGATTGCGCGACGAGGTTGACGCCGAATAGTGAGCCTAGGGTGCCCACGACGAGCAGCAGGGCCGCGATGAAGGTCCACGTGCGGAATAACCGGGTACGACTGCTCGACACGCGATAACGCGGCTTCCTGGTCAACGTGACCAAATTGATTTCGCGCAACACACAGCGGCGCTGGATTACTTGTCGAAACCAATAACTTCAGTCTCCCAGAGAGTTGGTCTAAGGAAAACTCGTTCGACCCAACGTCGACACAATATTGATGATTCGGTGCCCTTTTGGGCACTTAACCTCGCGTGTCCGGCCATTTCGCATACTTTTTGTGTACTACTTGAGTCCGTGGCGCTGTTTGACCCTACTTTTTCGCGGCTTCGTAATAGGGATTTGTGCCCGACGCGTGGTCGGTCACGTCCACGACGCGGCGTATCTCGCTCACCGAATCACGCAGCGCGACCTCGATGCCCTGGCTGAGGGTCACCGCGGCCATGCCGCATCCGGCGCAGCCGCCGCTTAAGCGCAGGTACGCCACGTCATCTTCGACGGCCACTAAATCGGCTCGACCGCCGTGGGCCGCGATGCTGGGATTGATTTGCTGCTCGAGGACTTGGATAACTCGCTGGGCGACGTCGCCGCTGAGGTCAATCGGTGGACCGGTGATCAGCGGGCTCGGCCCGCTCGGTCGCGGCGGCCGATTGGGATTCTCGATGAACATCCCGCCCTGGTCGCCGTCGGGGTTGAGGTCAAGCACCGATCCTCGGATTTTGGGCACGCTGTCGGCCGTCACCACAATGGTGAGCCCGTCGCGATCGTCGTTCCAGTCCCCGGTACGCCGGTCGTCAATTGATTGGAAATAGATGTCGTAGGTGTAGGCGTTGCCCGACGTTCCCGTGACTTCGATCCATAGTGCCAGGGACTCCGGGTTGTCCTCATTCGCGCGCAGCGCCAGCACCATGTGTACCGCGGCGTCCGAGGCGTACAGCACCTTTTCCGCGCTTGCATCGATGTCGGTCATGGGGCCTCGCTACGAACTTCTTGAGTTGCGGCCATCATAGGGGGATGTCCCGAATTCTCTTGTTACTGCCCACCGCGACCTATCGGGCCGCTGATTTCATCGAGGCCGCCGACCGACTGGGGGTTGAGGTAGTGGTTGGCTCGGAGCACCGTCAGGCGCTCGCACGGAGCATGGGGGACCGAGCGGTCGTGGTTCCCCTCACGAACGTCGACGCCGCCGTGGACGCCATTGTCGCATTGCACGATCGCACTCCGCTCGACGCCGTGCTCGCCGTTGACGATCCCGGCCTCGTGATTGCGGCCCGCGCATCCGCGGTGTTGGGTTTCCGGCACAACGATTCGGAGTCCGTCGCCGCGACCCGCGACAAAACGGTCATGCGCGACCGTTTCGCGAGTGCGTCGCTTCGTCAGCCGGACTATCGGATTGTCGCGAATGACGCCGACGTCGTCGCTGCCGCGCGCGACATTGGGTATCCCTGCGTGGTAAAGCCCGTGTCACGTTCGGCCAGTCAAGGGGTCATTCGCGTGAATAACGATGAGGAGGCCGCGGCGGGCGCGACGAGAATTCGCGACATTCTGAAGGACAGTCAGGAAGTCTTGCTCGTCGAACGATTCGTACCGGGAGTTGAGGTTGCCGTTGAGGGTCTGTTGTCCCAGGCAAACCTTCACGTGCTCGCGGTGTTCGACAAACCCGATCCACTGGATGGTCCGTTCTTCGAAGAGACCATTTACGTGACGCCGTCTCGACTGTCGCCCGCGGTACTTAGAGAAATAGGTGACGCCGCCGATCGAGCGGCAGGTGCGTTGGGACTGACGGAGGGGCCCGTGCACGTCGAACTGCGAATCGGTGACGACGGGGTGGTCACGACCTTGGAGCTAGCCGCTCGTTCGATCGGCGGGCTGTGCGCCCGGTCGCTGCGCTTCGGCGCGGGCGTCAGCCTCGAAGAGTTGATAGTGCGTCACGCGCTCGGACTTGGCGTGGAGGGTCTTCATCGGGAGTCTCAGGCGTCGGGCGTCATGATGCTGCCGATTCGTGACGCGGGGGAGCTGGACCACGTATCCGGTCTCGAAGAAGCCCGGGCGATCGATGGCGTCGTGGGCGTCGACATCACTATTGCGCCGGGTCGGGCGGTCGTGCCGCTCCCCGAAGGAGATCGATACTTGGGCTTCATCTTCGCCCGTGGGGCTTCGCCCGAGGACGTCGAAGCGACACTGCGCCGTGCCGAATCGTGTCTGACGGTCAATCTCAGGTGAATTCTCGACGCGTCGTGTGGCCTCGTGCGCGCGAGTGGTGCGACGCCAGTCTCGGTTTACAGCGTGGACAGCGAACCTTTGATGACCTTTTGGTCATGAACGGCATCTCAAACTTCGACGCCGCGCCTTGTTCATGCTTTGTCCCGGCCAATGCAATAGTATCGGGCAAGTTCTGAACGAAGTAGGTACAGCGAAGTGGGCGTCAGCTCGTTTTTTGAGGGGGAGGGAAAGTGACTGTAACCGTAGAACCTGCCGGCCGCGCGCCGGAGAAGGGGCTTAAGACAGGCGCCCTCGGTTTGATATCCAGTGTCGTCATTGGCATCGCGTCGACCGCACCCGCGTACAGCCTCGCGGCGACGCTCGGGTTCGTCGTGGTCGCGATCGGCGTGCAGGCGCCGATCGTCGCGATCCTCGCCTTCGTGCCGATGTTCTTCATCTCGATTGCCTTCCAGCAGATGAATAAGGCCGACCCCGACTGCGGCGCCACATTCACGTGGGCGACGCGCGCCTTCACGCCGCGCGTGGGCTGGATGGGTGGCTGGGGCGTTCTGGCGGCGGACGTCATCGTCATGGCGAGTCTCGCGCAGATCGCCGGTCAGTACGTCTTCGACCTGTTCAACACCTCGAGCATCGGCAACACGGCGAACAGCGTGTGGGTCCTGCTCGTCGGCGTCCTGTGGATTGTCTTCATGACCTGGATCTGTTACATCGGCATCGAAGTCTCCGCCAATTTTCAAAAGGCCCTGTTGGGCATTGAGCTGACGATGCTGACCGTCCTGTCGGTCTGGGCGCTCGTGCGCGTGGGCAACGGCAGCGCCCCGATCGGGCACCTCACGCCGGCGCTCTCGTGGTTCAATCCCTTCAAGGTGAAGCATTTCAGTGACTTCATCGTGGGACTGGCCGACATGCTCTTCATCTATTGGGGCTGGGACACCGCGCTCAATCTCAATGAGGAGACGGACAACGCCGAGATAACGCCGGGGAAGGCGGGGGTCATCTCGACGTTCTTCCTGCTGGGCATCTACGCCCTGGTCATCTTCTCGGTGCAGTCCTTCGCTGGAATTGGCACCCACGGCATTGGTCTAGGCAACACCAACCACGCCAATGACGTGCTCTCGATCCTCGGTCCGGCGATATTCGGGCACTCGACATTGGCGTCGATCCTCGACCACCTCTTATTACTCATGGTGCTGTCCTCGGCGGCCGCTTCGACCCAGACGACCATCCTGCCGACGGCGCGCACGGTGCTCTCGATGGCGGTGCACAAGGCTGTCCCGCAGGTCTTTGCCAAGATGCACCGTCGTTTCCTCACCCCCACGGTGGCGACCGTCAGCTTCGGATTGGTCTCGATTGGTCTGTACGTCCTCATGAACTTCCTGTCGGCGGGACACGTGATCAGTGACTCGGTTGACGCGTTGGGCGTGATGATTGCCTTCTACTACGGCCTTACGGGGTGGGCGTGCGTCTGGTACTACCGCAAGAGCGTCACAGACAACGTGCGCAATTTCTTCGTGCTCGGGGTGATGCCCTTGGTCGGGGCCATCATCTTGTACTTCATCCTCTGCTGGTCCTTCTGGTACTACTGGAACCCGAACAACAGCTACACGACACTGAGCGTCTTCGGCCACACGTTTGGCGGCACGTTTGTCCTGGACGTCGGCGCGCTGCTCATCGGGGTCATCTTGATGTTCACCATGCAGGCCTTCCGACCGGCCTTCTTCCGCGGTCAGACGCTGACCCGGAACTCACCAACGTTGGTGACCGAAGAGTACGGGGCCACGCCCGATGCGACGCACTGACATGGACCCGGCGCACCCAACTTATTTAGTGACACACGAGGAGACACACCATGACTGATGCATCCAAGCCGCGAATCGTGGTGGGCGTCGACGGCTCGCCGCTGGCGGAATCGGCGCTCGAGTTCGCCGTTGAAGAGGCCCGACTACGCGGCGCCAGCCTGCACGTGACGTACGCCTACCCGGCCATGGGCTCCGCGCTCACGGGCTCGACGGGCAAGGACTACTACGAGCAAGTGGAAAACGACGCGCGAGAACTACTCCAGGGCCTGGTCGCGAAAGCGCCGTCGACCGAGGGTGTGGAAGTGGAGTGGGTGGCCGTGCCGGGCAATCCCTCCGAGGTCCTCATCGAAGCGAGTAAGCACGCGGTGCTGCTCGTGGTGGGTTCGCGCGGTGTTGGCGGATTCATGGGTCTCGTCATGGGTTCGGTGTCCACGCAGTGCGTGCACTACTCGCACTGTCCGGTGCTGGTCGTGCGCGAGGATCACTAGCCTTCGACGTTGGCATTCGAAGGCTCCAGCACGCTGGGCGCCTAGGACGTAATAATTCTCCAGCGATTTCGGCCGCGGTCCGATCAAGCAGCACGCGAAACACGGATATCTGAATCACGGATGTGATTGGATGGGTGTGGTCTGAACGCAGATGGTCACAGGTCCAATCTCTAAACCAAGTCGAGAGCGAAGGAAGAAATGCGAGTACTCATTGTCGGGGCCGGTGGCGTTGGTTCAGCCATGGTCCGCACGGCCACCAAGTGGAATCTGTTCGAGCACGTGGTGATCGCGGACTACGACGAATCACGCGCCCAGCGGGCAATCGTTGGTGGCGGGGATCGATTTGTCGCCTTTCAGTTGGACGGCAGTAACGAAAAGGCCATTGTCGAACTCATCAAGAGTGAACGCATTGACGCCGTGGTGAATGCGCTCGACCCGCGCTTCGTCATGCCGCTCTTTCGTGCGTGCTTCACCGCGGGCGTCACGTATCTCGACATGGCGATGTCGCTCTCGCACCCCCATCCCACCGAGCCCTACGCCAAGACCGGCGTCATGCTGGGCGACGAGCAGTTCGCCATGGATGAGCAGTGGAAGGAGAAGGGACTCTTGGCACTGTGCGGCATTGGCATTGAACCGGGACTTTCCGACGTGTTCGCCCGCTACGCCGCGGACAAACTATTTTCTTCGATCGACGACCTTGGCGTGCGCGATGGGGCCAATCTCGTGGTCGCGGGCTACGACTTCGCACCCTCGTTTTCGATCTGGACCACTATCGAAGAATGCCTCAATCCGCCCGTCATCTGGGAACGGGGCACCGGGTGGTTCACCACGCCGCCCTTCAGCGAGCCCGAAACCTTCAATTTCCCGGAAGGAATCGGACCGGTCGAGTGCGTCAACGTCGAGCACGAGGAGGTGCTGCTCATGCCGCGCTGGGTGGAGGCGAACCGGGTCACGTTCAAATACGGCCTCGGCGACGAATTCATTCAGGTCCTCTCGACCCTGCACAAGCTGGGACTGGACTCCACCACACCGATCCGCGTGGGCAACGTCGAGGTCTCGCCACGTGATGTGGTCGCGGGCTGCCTGCCAAACCCGGCTGAGTTGGGCGACCGGATGTCGGGGCTCACGTGCGCGGGCACCTGGGTGACGGGCACCGGCGTCGACGGCAACGCCCGCGAGGTCTACCTGTACCACGTCGTAGACAACGCGTGGTCCATGTCGGAGTTCGGATCGCAGGCCGTTGTCTGGCAGACCGCGATGAACCCGATCATTGCCTTGGAACTTTTGGAATCCGGCGCGTGGTCGGGCGCGGGCGTACTCGGACCCGAAGCGCTGCCGGCCGAACCGTTCCTCGACCTCGTCAAAAGTCATGGCGCGCCGTGGGGCATGGAAGAACGCACGCCCGCGAAAAAGTAAGACCAATCACCCCGGCACGTTCGCCGAGAGACGTCCGCGTTACTGGACGGTGACGAGCGTGCCGATCGGCGTGTGCGGGAAAAGTACTTCCGCGTGGGCGAACGGCATTTCTACGCAGCCCAAACTCTGGGGATAGCCGTAAGCCGAGCGAATGAAACCGTGTAGGGCGTCGCCGCCATGGAAGTACGAGACCCAGGGAATGCCGGGATCGCTGTAGTGCCCGCCGCCAGGATAGGTGCCCGACATGGTGGTGGTGAGGAATCGCTCGTAGACGGGATAGGTGCCCGACTGGGTGGGAGCGGAACTCACACCGGTGTTGACGTAGGTCGCGTACTTGATCTTGCCGTTGACGTAGAGCTTCAACAGTTCGGGCAGCGTTTGGCGCACGTACACGTAGTTGTAGGCCAAGGGATCGTCTTGATGCTTCAGTGCGGCACTCACCAATTCGTGCCACGTAGTGGAATTCATTGTGCCGGTCGTGTCGAGATTGTGCGTCAACTGAAAGTTCATCAGTGCGCCCTGGAGGATTACGTTGTTGGTCCCCACGCGCCATAGCGGGCGCAACGTCTTTTCGAGCAGTCGAAAGCGCCACACGTAACTTCCGCTCTGAAGTTTGGCGGGATCAAGAATTGTCGGCGTGACCGGTGCCAAGGTGGTAGTTGTGGTTGACGTACTCGTCGAGGTTGACGTCGGCGGGTCAAGTGTGGTCGTGGTCGTCGACGTCGTCGTCGTTACGGGTGCGCTGCCCCTCGGTTGAAAAGAAACCGGCAGGTACTGCAAGATGGCGAGCAACTGGTCCTCGAGCTTGACCGTGTAATTGATGCTGAGCGGTCGCTGCGAGGGAGGGGAGAGGGAGTTCGAACCCGCGGTGTTAGCGCCTCGTCCGTTCGCCGCTTGAGCCATCGGTGCGATCACCACGGTGCCGACGACCATGGAACTGGCCGTCACGAACCACAGAATAGATCGGTTTGGGGACTTCACGGGTCAAGTTTAGTGGGTGATCGGCACTCGTATTTTGATTGTAACTAACCCGTTACGAGCGGTGTCGGCGTCGCTTGCGCGCGTTGGTGAGGATCGAAGGCGCCCAACCGGCGTCCTCGGGGTTGACGTTGATGCCCGGTGGAACAATTTCGTCGATGCGGTCCAGTACCGCCGCCTCGAGCTTGATCTCGGGCGCCGACAACTGTGATTCGAGTTGCTCCATCGTGCGCGGTCCAATGATGGCCGCGCTAATCGCCGGGTGCTCTAACACGAAGGCGAGAGCCAGCTCAATTATCGTGAGGCCGGCCTCGTCAGCCAGGTCGGTCAGCGTCGTGACGATTTCGAGTTTGTGTTGGTTGGCCGCGAGGCTCATGTCGTAGCGCGCGGGCAGGCGCACGGCGCGTCGACTCACGTTCTCCTTGCCGGCGCCGAACTTTCCGGACAACCATCCTCCCGCGAGCGGGCTCCAGGGAATGACGCCCATACCGTAGGTCTGGGTGACGGGCAGTACGTCACGCTCAATACCGCGCACCAGGATTGAGTAGGGAGGTTGCTCCGTACGAAAGCGCTCGCGCCCGCGGCGCTCGGCCACCCACTGGGCTTCGACGATCTGCTCGGCCGGGAAGGTCGAACTGCCAAAGGACCGGATCTTGCCCGCGTGCACCAGGTCGCTCAGCGCGCCCAAGGTTTCATCGATGTCCACCGATTCGTCGGGCCGATGTATCTGGTAGAGGTCGATGTAGTCCAGGCCCATTCGACGCAGGCTGTTGTCGCATTCGGCGATGATCCAGCGCCGCGAGTTGCCCTGGGCGTTGGGATCGTCACCCATATTGCCGTGCACCTTGGTCGCGACCACGACACGCGAACGATCAATTGAAGCCAGGGCCTTGCCCACGATGATCTCGGACTCGCCCTGCGAATAGACGTCGGCCGTATCAATGAAATTGATGCCGGCATCGAGAGCGCGGTGGATAATGCGGATTGAGTCATCGTGGTCGGGGTTGCCCCACGCGCCGAACATCATGGCGCCGAGGCACAGTGGGCTGACTTTGATGCCGGTACGGCCAAGGGAGTGAAGTTTCATAGGGCTACCTTATGGTGGGCGCGAGACGCCGACACATTGTTTTCACCGCGGGTTAGTGGCTGGAAGTCGACGCGCCCCGCGTAGCGACGAAGTCCTTGCTCCTAATCAACAAGACGGAACAGACCGCGCCCACGAGCGCCAGAATCCCGCTGACGAGGAGCAGGTCGTTCATCGCTCCCGCAAAGCTGGCGTGAATCGCCCCGGCCAAAATTCCCCTTGCGCTCGGCGGTACGGATTTGAAGACGCTGTTCGCGGTGCCCTGTTGGATTGCGGTAAGGACCTGGGGCGCGCGACCCGCCAGCGACGGCACCGACGCCAGGGCGCTCGTGAGGTGGTGGCGAATAGAAGAAGTGAAAATCGACCCGAAACCGGCGATACTCGTGGCAATGCCGATCTGGCGAAAGGTGGTGTTGACGCCCGAGGCCATGCCGGAGCGTTCCGGTGCGACGACACCTACCGCGGTTGAGGCGAGTGGTGGGTTCACCATGCCGCTGCCAACGCCCGCCACGAGGAAACCGGGAATCATGTGGGTCCACGAACTGGTCCCGGTGATTCCCGTCATGAGCAGGAGGCCAATACCCACCAACAAGAGCCCGGGGCCAATCAGCCAGCGCACGGGCATGTGACTGCTGAGGCGACCCGCGGTGACGGCCGAAACCAGGGTGCAGCCGCTCACCACTAAGAGGCGTACCCCGGTCGCCAGTGCCGAATAGCCGAGGTCGTCTTGTAGGTAGAGCACGAGGTAGAGCAACATCGCGAACAGTGAGCCGTTCATGGTGAAGGCCGCAATAAGGCCCCCAGAAAAAGTTGGCGTTCGAAAGAGCGACAGGTCAAACAGTGGATTCGCGGCTCGAGTTTCTATGACGCCGAACACAATGAGTAGCACGACGGCAAGAATCAGGCAGAGTACGACTGCAGAGTTGCTCCAACTGGTAACACTGGCATCAATCAACCCGTAGACGAGGCTCACGAGGCCACCCGTGAGAAAAACGAATCCCGGCCAGTCGGTCCGTGAGGCGTTGGGAGTCGATGATTCTTCTACCTTCCACAGGGTGACGGCAATTGCAATGACGCCAATAGGAATGTTGACGAGGAAGATGCCGCGCCAGCTGATCCCGCTGGTGATGACGCCACCAAGGATTGGACCCAATGCGGTGGCGACACCGGTGACGGCTCCCCAGACTCCAAACGCAATGCCACGTTCCTTACCCTGGAAACTCTGGGCCAACAATGCCAGTGACGTCGAGAACATGATGGCGCCGCCGACGCCTTGAGCACTGCGTGAGAGTATCAACATCAGGGGCGACTGAGCCAGTCCGCACGTGAGCGAACCAAGCGTAAATATAACGAGGCCGGTCGTAAAGAGGAGACGGCGTCCGTATCGGTCGGCCAGCGATCCGGCGGTCAACAGCAGCGAAGCCAGCGTGAGCGCGTACGCGTCGATCACCCACTGAACGTCCGAGAAATTTGTGTGAAGCCCCTTTTGTATCTCCGGCAGGGCCACAACGACGATAGTGACGTCGAGCAACAGCATGAAGGTTGCGGCGCAGACAACGATGAGCGTCCACCATTTCTTATCCATGATGATCACTCCGTTTCACGCGGGAACTTAAAGGAATAGGCGGCCCGAAACAATGTTGCCAGGTGTCTGTGACACGTGGATCTTGTCGCGGCTTATCGTTGCAGGCTAGTGGGCACGTTTGAGTGTCATTTCACGGGATCCGGTGGATTCGCGCTCTTTCGAGCGGCCAAGACCGAGACTTCTCTCGAAGCGCAGCATGCGCGTGGCGCCGATTGCAGCGCTGTTGGCGGTCAGCACGTGTCGCACGTGGCTGGCAAGATGGTGGCGTGACAAAGAGATTCCTGCAGGTGCCGGAGCTCGTCGTGGGCTTTGACACCGAAACGACCGGCCTCGATGTCACGCTCGAGCGGGCCATCTCGTACGGATTCTGTGCTTATCGCTACGGTCAACTAGAAGAGGAAGAGCACTTCTTTGTCGTGCCGGACCGCCCCATCAGCGAGGGCGCGCGGAGAGTTCACGGTCTCACCGTTGAAGATATTGAGCGCAAACGCTCTACCGATCCGGTGTACTCGCTTAGGGAGGGGCTGGCGAGGGCCGTCGAAATCTTGGGTCGATACCAGGGTCTCAATGCGTATTTCGTCGGTTCAAATTTGTTGCGCTTCGACGTTGAGATGTTGCGCTGGAGCTACGAGTCCGTGTTTTCGAAGTCACCTGACGGCGAAGGTCTGAATATCTCTCGAATGCGAATCATTGACGTGGTCGATCACGATCTATTGATCGAGCCGAGTCGGTCGGATAGGCCGCGAAGGGGACTCAGTTATCTCTGCTCGCACTATGGCGTCAAACAGGGCGGTCACGATGCCCTCGCTGACGCACGAGCGGCGGTCGAGGTTTTCTTTGAACAAGTCCTCGTCAATAACGCCGGCCAGATGTCGTTTGGTTTGACGGCGCCACCCACTTTTGAAATGAAGTCGCTCGGCTAGGCGAGGCTCAATTCTTGAGATCGTTCTCCTGCGGCCGGGTGGTAAGGTTGCTCCCTCAGGGGCCGTTGGCGCAGTCTGGTAGCGCACTTGCATGACACGCAAGGGGTCACAGGTTCAAGTCCTGTACGGCCCACCAAATTTTTCCTTATTTCGTAAGGCTTTTCAATTTTCTTCGAACTCTTTTCGAACCTCTCCGACCGTTGAGTCAGCAACGCAGTCAGCAACGCGAAATCGACGGAGAAAATAAATGGGGGCGAGAGGGAATGGCGAGGGATCGATTTATCAACGAGCCGCCGACGGCCTGTGGCTGGGCGTCTTGACTTTGGGTTACGGCAACAACGGGCGACTGATCCGAAAGACCGTCACCGCGAAAACCCGGACCGAAGTTGCAAAGAAGCTCAAATTGCTCCAGCGTCAACTCGACGATGGCCTTCCGTTGCCGGATACGACCCTGACGGTCGCTCAGCTCCTCAACAGCTGGCACAGCGATGTGCTGCGCCACCAGGTGGCTCCGAGCGCCGCGTCGAACTACAAGAGCGTTGCCGACTGTCACATTATCCCGGTCCTCGGTCGCAAACTCGTGGTGAAACTGACCGCCGCGGATGTCGATCGTCTCATATCCCAAAAGATGGATAGCGGGCTGTCCGTGTCGTCCGTGCAACGCATTAGGTTCGTGCTGGCCCAGGCGATCGATCAGGGGATCCGGTGGGGGAGCATCAGCCGCAACGTCGCTCGGCTCTCGAGGGCTCCGAAGGCGCAAAGGTCAGAGGGGCGGACGTTGACGCCGGCCGAAGCCCGTGTCCTGCTCGAAGCCCTGAAGGGCCACAGAAACGAAGTTCTGTATTCGCTGATGCTCGCGACGGGAATGCGTCGAGGTGAGGCTCTTGGTCTCCAGTGGAGGGACTTTGATGAGTTGTCGGGGACGGTTTCAATCCGGCGGCAGTTGAAGCGGGAGGGCGGCGTCTTGGTGACTTCTGACACCAAGACCGCTCGGAGCAGGAGATCGGTAAACCTTCCTGCGCGGATGGTGGCCACATTAGTGAATCACAAACAATTTAAGGTGGAGCAGATTGACTCAAGTCGGCTACCCACAGAGTTCGTATTCACTTCCTCTGTGGGAACTCCGCTGGATCCACGTAATTTGAATAGGGAATTTCACGACATTTGTGAAAAAGCGGGTCTCGGCCACTGGCACCCTCACGAACTTCGTCACTCGGCGGCAAGTTTGATGTTGGCAGAAGGAGTGAAGTTGCAGGTCGTGAGCGAAGTCCTTGGTCATTCATCGATTCGAATGACCGCGGACGTCTACGGGCACATTTTGGCTCCAGACCGTGAGGCCGCGGCAAAAGCAATGGGTTCTGTTTTGTGGGATGACTAATTGAGATAGTGCTCGGCGAAGTGATTCGAGTTTTGACTGATTGAAAGTTCTCGCACGAACTCATCGAGCTCTTGGCGGACGACCAAACGGCGGCGACCAATTTTTACGCTTGATATTTTGCCTTGCAAAATTAACTCAAAGGTCAGAGTGCGACCAATCCCGAGGATCGAAGCTGCGTCTTCGACACTAATGAGAAGCGCAGCGCTTCTCCCAACCGTCGTCGTTGCTCGAGTCTCGTCATCGACGTCTAGTTCTGTTGGTCCTGTGGCTGCAAATTTCATAGCCTCACCGTCATCGAGTAATTTCATGGCTCTCCTTTGGGAGGATCGATAATTTCGCCCTCTATAAGAGATAGCCAGTCCGAAATGGCATGTTCGAACAATTACTTTGCCGAACACGCCAAATATTTATTTTTGGGACTTTAATTTTCAACGATTTTGAAGATCATCTAGTGTGCCCAAC
>Ga0182030_10005774_pt1 | contig 26205 bp, 26 predicted proteins | sample 812S3MmetaG_FD_121299 | JGI IMG/M metagenome (GOLD analysis project Ga0182030, IMG submission 121299) | Permafrost microbial communities from Stordalen Mire, Sweden - 812S3M metaG (Illumina Assembly) | ecosystem: Environmental > Terrestrial > Soil > Wetlands > Permafrost | place: Sweden...
GCCATGTGCTTGTGGTTTTATTACTGCTGCTGAGCTAGGTCAAGTCCGCAAGGCCGTAATCAAGATCTCCACCGGCAGCAAGCAGCTTGACGGCATTTTGGCTGGGTGAGTCTTCTCGCGCCTAACTTCATAAATCCATGCTGAGAATACATAGCGGTTTCGAGACGAGAAGTGTGAGCGAAATCTATGGAGAGTTCAGTAAGTGCCGCATTCCTTAGAGTCTTCTTCCTCTAACACCTGCAGGATGTGGCAAGACCCAGCTTGCGCATACTATGGCTGTCATCGCTCAGTTGCCCAGGGTTTGTAAAAACCACTTATTTACAGGACAGGAGCTAATTAGAATCTAGGACATGGGTGGAGCTGAAGGTAAGGTCGCCTACATCGATACCGAGGGTACCTTCCGCCCTGAAAGAATTGCGGAAATCGCAGAGCGTTTTGGAGGCAAGTCTAGGCTCCTAATCACCTCAGATGCAGCATCTCATCATTATTATCACAGTGGATCCTGACCAAGCCTGCGAGAACATCGTCTATGCCCGGGCCCCAAACAGTGAGGTAAGCTTGAGGGTTTCTCACGGATAATAGTTGCTAACCATAATCAGGTCCAAACAGAGCAATTAGAGGGTCTTTGCCTAAACTTCGCCACCAACGAATATCGCCTCTTAGTCATTGATAGCATCATGTCCCTCTTTCGAACCGACTACATTGGCCGTGGAGAATTATCAGAGCGTCAGCAAGCACTTGGCCAATTTCTTCGTAGAGCTACTCAGATGGCTGAAGAATTCAATATTTGTATCCTGATGGTGAGTAACGCACCCACAGCTTCCACTGAGAGCAGAGCTAATTTGAGCTAGACAAACCAAGTTATGTCGGATCCTGGTGCTAGTGCTCTGTTCGCCGGAGTCGATGGTCGGAAGCCAGCCGGAGGCCATGTTCTTGCTCATGCGTCAACCACTCGTCTTCTCCTTCGCAAGGGCCGTGGCGAAGAACGTGTGGCCAAGATTATTGATTCACCCAGTAAGTGAAGCCGTCTCCCGCGAGCCAAACCCATACTGATAGATAAAGACTGTCCCGAGAGAGAAGCGACCTACATTATTACGACCGGTGGCATCAATGATCCCGAGAAAGCATAATTATATCCATCTTTCCGACCGACCGATATACTTTGCAGCTTCCATTACTGCGATTATTTAACTCGAACCATTCTCGCTATATGAACACCGATAAAGTGTACTATTTGCATACATGGCGCTTCGGAGTTGCTGTTGGGAAAATACCCTTGCTTTTAGCTAGAAAAATTTATGCTTAAATATTGAGCTTCAATCCCCTCGCAGTTCCAGCCACTATGCAACGTCGCCCACAATTACGGTTCCCCCTCACCATGCCTAAGCGGGCCAAGCTTTGATAGCTTTGCCAAGTCTTAAGTTTAAGTCTAGCATCGAGGATAGTGATTGCCCAGATTATGCTAAACTTTTTCTCGGTTGAGCCATATTTATATATTAAACTATCAACCGTGCATCTATGTGTCCATCTAGTTGATTTCGAGCGATATTCAGCTCTTCTATTTCCCGCTCAAAATACCTCCACTATACTCGGTTAGCTTGAATATTCTCAAGGGCTATGACTTCTCATTGCTCCCAGCTTTCACTCACGTTCCCGGTACTTTAGATTAGATTAGCCTCATTACCGGTGGGTCCACACCGTTGGGGATCATCAATCTCTGGGGGGATCATGTTCAAGGCCTTGTCTAGCCTAGACTTCCCTTCGAAACAAGCTGCAGTCATTTGGAGTCAGCAATTATTCACTGGGTTTACATCGCACGCTATTTCAATGCTGGGGCGTTAGTTACATTCCAAGCGCCAGTCACAGCTATATAAACAATAGATCAGCATGAGACAAAACTTGGTTGTTCATCTTGAAAATTCCCCCAGTAGCAATAACTCGAGAGGGACATCCACGAAGCACATTTCTAAACCCAGTAGGGCCAATAAAAGCTGCATAATTCGTTTCATGCTCAGCATGCGTTTATACCCTGGATACATCAATAGTATGACCTATTAGAATATTTCCAGCATTAGCGTATGGGGGAACATTTAAGGTATCCTGAGGTGGGTAACGTGAATCAGCCTATGAGATCGATCCTAGGTACACCTAGGGGCGATACCATTTACGGGGAGTACGGCCGCTATGTTGAGGTCTTTTACCTAAGGTACTGGAAAATAATCGTAAATAAATTGATATCGGAGATTTCCTGAGATCAGTGAACGGAGAAAAGTGACAGAAATAATCAGAAGGAAAGAGCACTTTATACCAATTTTTAGATGTCTCTATTCATTGTCTATAACATGCTCCACATGAGAGTTCTTAACAAGAGACAGAGGATTCATGGATATATTTTGGGAAGGACTTCGGGAGGGACGGTCTGAGGTTCATTACTTGTAGAGGGACGAGTAGTGAGATAATGAGAAAGGGTAAATATATTCCAGAAACATAAGACCAGAACCCATCCTATCCCAGAACTCTCTCAGAATAAACATCTGATAGAGGAATTCCTTGTCTGCTCCCGGCCGATGGCTACGCCAATTTTATTTCAACACAGAACCCAAACTTCAGCTATTACCCACAATTATTTTCCAATATTGGTGATCCTTCGAAGGTGCTCAGGAGTCCATCCAACCCGCTCAAAATCCCCCTCACTTCCCCTTTCTCCCCTCACCCAATCCTACAGGCATATACTCCTTACTCACACCCTTATACCCCACCAACCCTCCCAACAATCCCGCACCCCAACATAATCCCCTCACAGCCTTCCTCTCTACGCCACCCCACTTCCCTCCAAATATCGCAGGATAATTATCCCAAACCCCGAAAATCAGAAAAACCTGTACCATCACCCAAAACCCCCATATCCATCCGGCGATCACTTCCCCAGCCCAGGTTTTCAAACGCTGAGGAACGGGCTCATTTACCACCCCCGCCAAATTCCGAAAGAAGATCTCTTTCTCGTCATCGCGTGGCTCTGTCCATTCTTGAACCAGTAAATCTTTAGCCCATTCCGAATCTTCTACGTTTGGGAGTAGTTGACGCTTGGTCAAGGGGGAGATTGGGATAGCGTCACCGCGCCCAAGACAATGGCGACGGAACCGAGGGATGGTGACGGTTCCGGATAAAGGTGATAGGTAATGTGTTTCAAAAGCACCGCGCTCGTTTTCTAGTATTAATTTGGCAACGCCTTGGTTTAGGGAGAAGAATTCGTCGTGTGTTTCATGCCACTTGTTTCTTGTTGCGTTAATTGGGTTTGTGGGGAATGGGGGTATGAGATGAGAGAGATTGGGTGGGGGATTGAGGATGGAGGGGAGGGGAAGCGTACGTGTAAACCTGTGTCAGTGTTTGAACCAGCTGCGAATTTTAGGAGACGTGGTTCCTTTGGGGAGGAGCCGAGGGCTATGGTGAGGCCGGAGGGGAAGGTGAGGGTGTTGAGGTGGGAGGTTTTGGTTCTTTGGAAGGGCATGGGTGGGGTGTGGTGGTGCGTGGAGAGAGGGAAGTCCTAGTTCATATATAATCCGAATGTGAATGGACCCACGAGTATATTGTGGTGGGCCGGCTCAAATTCGGACCCTTTATGGGCGCCTGGCTCTGGACGTATCAGTACGTGTGGTCACCCGACCGTACGATTTCATATAGCCACATGATGGATCCTCATCTAGCACTTTGCTCTCTTTTCCTTGAACCACATTCAGATTAGATTATCCCTCCCACAATATATGTGGATGTAGTGCAGTCGAGAATACAGCATGTCAATGAAAAGGCGCGAGCCGAGGAAAACGGCTTAGCGGGCCTGTTGAGCTGACTAATCGGCCTGTTGCAAGCATCTTATTCTTATTGTCTTAGTCGGATTGGTTTATTTATAATATATTCTAATATTTTGCTTATTTAAAAGGGAACATTTAGGGTTAGTTTAGGGTTAGTTCGGGGTTTTGGGATACTCTAGAAAGAGGAATATGTTTTTAATGTAATATAAGTCATTTTATTGCTTTTCTAGTATTATAGTACTATAAAGATTTGGAAACGTTTTTCGTATCTCTATACTGAAGGTATAGGGGTACTGGAAGGTTCCATATATAGAATAAATTCTTAGAATCTATCTGGTTTGTTGAACTACCTGATAAGTTGTCTCTATTGTGATTAGAATGATCGGGATACGCTGAGAATCCATGCAATAGGCCAGATGACTAAGCTCAACAGGCCCGCTTATCTGTACCTGTATTCTGTTGAAGTTAGCCAATTTTAGGGCACGCCTCGCTAATTCTCCGAGTCGTGACCACTAATTTTAGTGAACTAGACACTAAACTTTAGAGTCTTACCAACTAATATCTAGATACCGAAACACTAAAGTTTCAGCCCATTCTGAAGTGCATAGAGGACGCAAATGCATTGAGAATTTTCTTTGGGATAACATTGAGTCTAAAACTGAAAGCTTCAACATCATTATTTCTTATCATTATCACCATCTCCTTCTCGTTCATCGTCATCATCGCTTTGCGTGTTTTGATCTCAACTGTGTTGATTTGTCTTGTGGTTCGGTAGCGTATACAGAAGAGACATAAGCGGTGGAGAGATAGCCACAGTTCAAGAGAACAAAGATCTTTTGAAAAGAGTAACTGAGGCAACTACCATCGGTTTAGGAGCCCTAGGAGCAGTGGCAGGATTGACTAGGATAATTTCTACTGCCTACGCTATTGTGCTTTATAATCGGCCGGAGTTCAAGGCCCAACGTATAGCTAGCAAATACGTGGGTCTTTTTTACAACCCAGTCTCTTTAGTCGTTGCTGATCTAATATATATAGGAGGCGGTTTGCTGGAAGTTGATGGCAGAAAAAGAGTTTTGGAACCAGAATAAACGGTGGCCAACATCCCCTACGCTGGCACAGCCTTCATATCTGCAAATCGACTCGGACTGCGAGGTACCTATACAAGTATTGGTCAAGGATAGAGATTATCCAGAGAATCCTTCAATGATTTGGTCCAAACATCAAAAAGGGTTAGGAGAACTTCAAGATTACGCACAACGTCGTAAGATTCGCAAAAGAGAAAAGCCATACTGAATAACATCAAAATCTCAATCACATGTAATAATGCTCAAAGTGTAATATGACTTCAGAGGGGACATTGAAAATGGAATATCGTTTTCTCAGCCCATAACGAGCCAGTTTGCGAATCCCGTTCACCAACCCAGATCACCCCAACAAGTCCCGCTTCCTTCATTAATATCATGCTTCATTCTCCCCACAAATTGACGATAGAATTATTGCACATAATCACACATAATCAACCCCGAACTAGAGTTTTCCATGAATCCTCTCCTCCCAAACCAATCTCAATGGCGTCACGAATTACTTTCTCCACCTCGGTGGCACTATAAGCTTTCCCCAGGTTCAGTCCGTACTTGTTCAATTGCCCCTCAATTTGTGCGCAGACTCGTTGCCTCTGTAGACTCTCCCGAAAACTTTCAATCACATCGTGCACCTGCATAGCAGTCAATGGGAGTATTTTCGATTTCCCAGCTCCAATAATTCCTCGTCCTTGACTAACCGAAAGCGTGTTTACTTTCTCCATCAAGTACTTTTGGTACCAAAACAGTCGTGCATGAATGAGCGTTACTCCTGCAATAGTCTTCATGAATTTGACGGTGTTGTTGGCTTGTGAAAGCGGGCCGGTGATGTCGAATATATCCCAAATCTGGCTCGCGACCTGCTGCACGATGTTTTTGTCGAATATGGCATCTCTCATATACGTCTGTGTTTCTTTGTCGGCAACAAATAGGAATTCGTCTTGGTTCCAAATTCGGTGGATGTTTTGGAATATCTTGTTTGAGGTGATGATTTCCACTGCTAGATCTTTCAGTGGGACGAATGGTATCCCATTGGAGAAGGCTGCAGATTTGAAGTATTCCATTCCGGCGGTGACAGAATCTAGATACCATGTCAGATGTCTCCTGTGTATGGGGGAGGAATTCCTTACGGTCGATTTTCACTTTTGCATTCTGTCGTTGTGTACGGACCCACATTGGCTTTAGGCTGTACGCGAGACAAGCGTAAGTTTTAGTTATGAGATCGTTTGTTCCAGTCTCATTGTGAGGGTCACCTAGAATCCCATTAGTGATTTCGATAAGAGATAGTTTCACAAATAAAATACCGATAGCAGCGCCACCCCTTTCGCCTTTCGGGGCCTTGCAGTCTTCCAACTCTTTCCCAGTCTACTTTCTTTTTCGCGTCCTTCAATTTTGACAAGACTTGCCTCTGATATTTCCATTCAAATTCTTTTAGAGCCTCTCCTTCGGCGTATTTCTTCGTCTTTGCATATGGCCAGTCTTGATTCTGTTCTCCGAGGATTGACTGATGTTGACCAACCAATTTGTCAAATTTGGTAAAGATGACCAGCACTGGTATTTCGCCCGTGATCTTGTCGATGTCAATAAAGAATTCTTCGGCAAATCCCTGGGTTGGCCTGTCTCCTTCGCAGGCTATGCAGTACCTTAAATAGAGCAATTTGTTAGCATTTAGCTCAGCGAAGTGTACCTGTGACACAGACAGGACTCACTTACCAGACGCAATGAATCTGATCCTTGACCTTTTTCTCGTTCTTCCTTTTCCCCATGAACTCCGTGACCTTTTGAACTCCGCCGGCCACGCCACTCTCGAATCCACCGCTATCATGAACTATAATGCTCCTATTCGATTTATATGTAATTCCTTCATTGATATCATGTTCTCCAGGAACGTCATGACTCACGCGTGCCTGAAGCTTCGTTAGCTCAAATCCGCATTTCTAATCGAGTGTACTATTTACCTCTTCTTCTGGAATTCCAAATACTCGGCTGACAATCGTTGATTTCCCAATGCCTGACTGGCCAAGGATCACGATTCGAATCTGGTCACCCTCATCAACCACTTCTTTGAAGGTGTCTTGGACTGGGTGCGCAGCCTGTGCTCCATTCTCAATGTTCGCCATCTCGTAGCTGGGGCAGTGATTTAGAAATTCCCAATAATAAATCTAGAGGAAAATGAGTTGTATATAAGTGTTCCGATTCGCGCTGCGGATGAAAGTCTAGAGCGAAAACTTGCAGGCAGCTGCGAGATCAGGATTACACAGCCTCAGTCGGCCGAGTCATTTTATATTCTGAACGCCCAGCAAAAGAAAACAATCAGACTTCTACCAAAAATAGATCTTGTGACTTTAACGCCAGCCAAGAGTCTGATTCACCAAATTCCCAGCTGATAATTGGATAGGTCTAAGACTTCCGGCCTATCTAGCGAGCGGGGCTGAAACTTTTACAATGAGTTTGAGGGAAAGCCGATTTCGTTAGTGACTCATAGATAATATCTCTACTCTCATTTGTCGACCTCAAAACATGAATGTCGTGCTTTGACAAGCCTATATTCAACGCGGTCTAATAATATAATATCATGTGACGACACTCTTGTGGAAAGAGGCCACGCTGGTGAGAACACAAGAACGCGAGGTCGAAAACTGAAGAAGCAAAGGACCAACTCATCATAGCGACTGTGCAAGTGGAACTAGCAACGATTGCCCTCGATCGATTTGGCTACTTGGAGTATACGTAACACGAGATCTCTGAACTCTGAACTTCCTGCCTCAACGTTGGGCCATTGCAAAAACATGCGTATATCGATTCAACAACGAACAACTAACCAATAGTATCTCAGTCATTAGGAGGAGAAATCACTTGTTACTTATTTTCTTCAGAAGGTGCAGAACAGTTTTTTATTATTAATCAAATTTCTGAGGATCTTATATCACACTTTAATGTACCTTAATTTTCCAGATTTTCATGATAGATTGTGACAATATTCATCTATTCAAAAATAACTAATTATAAGTCTTTATACATTTTATCTAGAGCTTGAAATTATGAAAATACCAGCGATAAATTAGCAAAGATAGAACTATTATATATATAAGTAATAGGGAAAAACTGGCGAGCCTAAAATGGCTTTTTGGGGATGTCGATATAGATTGCGCCAAAATTTATTATTAATAAAAGCCAAATTTTTAATTATTAAAATATTTATTTTTCTATCTAAAAGCAACTCGACCAGAGGTGTCTCCCCTTGAATGAATTTGCTAGCCTGACTACTGACAGAAAGACAACCCCGGTGCATGGCTGTACGTGAAGATGCTTGTACATTCTTTCATCAATTTGAAGCGTCTTTCACTGCGTCAAAGAGCAGGTAGTATGGTTCGGTTCCTTTTCTCCTTCTTTTTCGTAGATGGTAGGCGGACCTAACAGCTTCGCTAGATTGAGTCCTGGAACATGAAAGCCATCTAAGAGCAGCTGAATAGTGCTTTGGCACCAACCATCCTCGCGCATTTCTTGAGTTATTTCATAGTTCTTCTTGCTGAGTATCTGGGTCTGAGCAGTGATATTCCGCTGTTGACGTATGCCCTCTATGTATTCTTGCACGTTGGAACTCCATGGGCGCCCTTGGTTTGGTGTGTAGAACTTGAGTATCCTTAGATGTTCCAATTGGTCCAAGCCACTGAACTGACTAAGAAGATTCATTGGTCTTCTCCGCTTATCTTCCTTCCAGCCATAGCCCCAGCGCAATATTGACGGTTCTCTAGTAATTGCAAGCTCGGTTTGGTTATTCATAGCTCAAGAGATCAGCTATAAGTTTAAAATGCAAGCCGTAATGTCGTGAAAAATAGGAGGAAGATTGACATTCTGTGGGATTTGGTTAAATAATAGTCTGGTAATGCCATACTGGGGGCTTAATCTGTGCAGGATAGCAGTGAAGCAAAGCACAGCCGCCACGGCCTGACCGGGAGGGCTGGGACTCAATACCTGTACGCGGTGCCCTCTACGAACCTGCAGCTATTTAAGAGTCTATAGAGCCAAGATTAAGTCAGATCGTAAAAATTTTATAGAGCCGTTAATTTGAAGAGTACAGATTACGATTTACTAGACAAATAATGTATTTAGTAAAATAAAAAAAAGACTTTATAGACTTTTGTTCTAGAAGAATTCTGGCACATAATACAATATTAAAGATACATAGAAACTATATAAGATATAGCGTTTAATTACTAGCTTTTCTAAGATTACTTTATACTAAAAATGATATCTTAAATTTTTTTTTTTTTTATAGATTATCTAAATTTTCTTTTTTCACTATAGTATTAATTAAGGACGTGTCTCTAGAAGAATTATAGAACAAATGCCCTGAAACAATCTTTGCTTAAGAAAGCAGTATATCTACAGTACTTGTGTGCCATATATAGCTTACAAGGCTCGGTTTAGGCAATAAAATTGATTAGATGTACATGATCGAAACGCAACCAACCCATCTGCAGATTGCAGGGTAGGAAAAAGAAAAACATGAAGAAAGACGGCAGCGCGGCCGGGAAAGAGGGCTGCTAGAGCTTCAATAAGATCCCTGCAGCTGATTGACCCAATGTGTAACGAGTTAGGTAGCCTTAACACTACTACAAACCGCGGCAGCTATGCCAATTAATAGCCAGTCATTTCTGAAAATCTGAAAACGTCTTATATTCCGCCAGACTGCCATCGGTTACTTGGCCTAGAATTGATATTACAAACAGGTCTCTCAAGTGACGCGGCCACATGGCTCCGCTCATGAACAACTCGAAACGTGAGTAAAATATTCTCCTTTATCTATGGTTACAGCTATTGAAACGTCGATTGCTTTTCATTTGCCTTTATCCCAAAAATAGACGCCAAATTCCACATCAGAAACTTCATAAATACCTGAGACCCCATAACCGGTCGCTGTTCAGTGCTTTCCAGAATGTAAATTTAGACAACCTCGCAGATTGACCGGTTTTGATCACTGTTGACTGTGGTGCCGCTTGCTTCGACCACAACAAGTTCACTTGACGTTTCAGAGCCCGCGGTCACCCGGAATTGGGAGCTGCATAGGTACTGGATGGAATACAAGGTTTGAGTCAAAGTACCCTGTAATAATGGTGTCGCCTTGGAGAAAGTTGGCCATAGTTCTCTGTTTCTTACCGTGTTCTTCTGTCTGGGGACTGTCTGGTAATCGTCCTGGGGCAGCAGGTTCAATTGCCTCATTTAATGAGCCCGACTGACCCACAGAACCCATATCTAGAGCGTCATCACATCTCTCAGTTATTTTCCCTGCTCGCGTGTGCTCGTTCATCAAGAGCACCTATATCGATAAAATTATATTCTAGAGAAGCTTTCGATAAAGGCTACTTATAGATGTGATAAATGTTGAAGGATGGTTTATGCTTACTAGATGTAAACATAACCTGTACCTAAATTAAGGCACAGCATTCTGATGCGCTACCTAGAGAATTATGCATGAGCTTTTAACTTTTCCCTTATTTAGGAACATTTTATTAGCGTGGCGATAAGATTAGATTAGATCTCGCTAAGATTTTGCTTCATAAATTTCAACAGCAACAACATCATGACAGCGACAACGAGCTTATGACCTTACGAATACATGAAAGTATCCGAATTTCAAGATGTCAAAAATAGGGGACTATGCGATCCTTCCTATCACCCTCCCTCCAACCGCTGCATACCCAAAACCTGCGACACATACCCTCTACCTACGACCCCATGCGCCCAAGATTCCCACAGAGACCGATTCGAGAAGTCTATTCGTAGTTAACGTACCAGTAGATAGCACTCCCACGCACTTCAAAGCGGTATTCGCAGACTTAATCCAAACCGGACGATTCGAATCTATAATCTTTGAGAACGATAAGCATAAACCACCTCCAAGCCAAGCCCTCGAAACCACGCATAAAAAGGGCAAGAAGCGGAAACGGAATGCAGAAGAAGCAGACACAGAGTTACCACAAATATGGGATAGGGAATTACGACGTAGCGGGAGTACAGCAGTAATCACCCTCGTGGACGAAAAATCAGTCGAATCTACCCTTAAAGCAATCCGCAAACTGCACAAATCCTCTAAAGACAACAAATGGCCTATCTGGGGCTCGGGCATTGAATCAAAAATACCCTCTCTCGGCAGTGCACGCTACCTCGCGCACCAAAAAATGCGGTATCCGGATCCGATAGCGTTACAAGCGAATGTGGATGCGTTCATGACGAGGTTTAATGAGAAGGAGGAGGAGAGGGCAAGAGCGGAAAAGAGGAAGAGGAATGTGCCGGATGAAGATGGATTTGTGACCGTGACAAGGGGAGGAAGGGTAGGGCCTGCGAGGAAGGAGGGTGCGGAGGCAAAGAGGAGGGAGATGGAGGAGAAGGAGAGAAAGAAGAGGGAAGAGATGGGTGATTTCTATAGATTTCAGATGAGGGAACGGAGGAAACAGGAGCAGGGAGAGTTGGTGAAGGGATTTGAGGAGGATAGGAGGAGGGTGGAATCGATGAAGGAGAAGAGGGGAAGGTTTAGGCCTGAAAGTTGAGGATTGCTTGGGGTTTTCTCAGTCTTCTGAAGAGAATTAGATTTCGCTTCCTCAGATGTTAAAGGTACGTGATCGAGTATTTTCTTAATTTATTTCACTCCTTCTCATGATGACTCCGCGGGGCCATAGTAGCCACTACACTTCGGTATTCCCACAGATATTTTTCTTGGGAACAGTGGCCATGCCTACAAAAACCGCAATAAAAATCTTCTCAATTTGTCTGAAAGCTCCTACCCTACATCTACGATCTTGACCAATGTTGCGAGTATCAGCTAATAACTCAAAAGTAACAAGACTGGCAGCAAAAAGGAAGCTGTCTGCTGAACGGCATCTGCTAAGGGCAAGATGTTAAGAGTGCCAATAACACCGAACAAAAGATACCCATTCTTCGAAATATTTTGCTTCCCCAAATTACAAAATACGTGATATGACCAATACATTTTTCACCACCACTCCAAATCAAAAATCCAGGAGATTTCTCTCCCTACAAGAAAACTACCATATACAATTGTTACACGACACCTGACACAATCAGCTCATCCCTCAAATTTCCCTTTTCAATTAGCTAAGTCTATCTCTCGTCAATTACATTAACAAAATTTAAGATTCCCCTGTCGGTGTCAGTGCACCATCTTCTGGCCCCTTCAGTTGAGCATAATCCTTCTAATCACCATCGAAAGTTGCCCCGCAGCTCTCAATCATTCCCTAACTATTGTGAACATGTGAGTAAAGATCTATCAATTTTTTTTCTTGTATGTTTGGCATTTCAAGCAAGGTTTCAATCGTTCACAAAATCTTTTTACATCAATCAACTAAATCATGCCGATCTTCATCTCCATAGGTAGGAGCAGTATACATTGGAGTTGAGTTGGAGGTACAATAAATGCGGAACTGGCTCGCTTTGTAACCTCTTCTCACATAAACTGTGTTTTAAGGTTCGTGTCACGTAGGGACGTAGAATGAGTAGTGTATAAGGTCTGCTATTGTAAAGGTAAGGCTCTAGAGGTATATATAGCTCTAGGTACCGAGGTATCATAGTCACGTGCCTATCGGGTTAAGCCCGAGTAGGCCTAGCGCTATGCTCTTGTGTGTAGGGACGAAGTACTGTAACAGTTCGATATCGGGCGAAGGGTGTTGACAGATCGTGTGATTGATAGAACGTTTGATGGGGTTGCGGACTACGAAATGCAGGGCTAACAGGGTTGAGGTGACGATGGGAGGGGGACGGGAAAGACTATAAAGCGCCTAGGATTGATCCTTAGAGCACTCAAGTTGTCCCCTTGGGGCCCTTTCGCCACAATATTGATTTTAGCCTGGTGCTAAAGCTTTTCCCAGTAGTGAGAATTGCCGCGCCTCTATCTTTACCGGTGGCTGGTGTCTCTCTAGGTATAGACTGGTCCTCTGGAGTAGGCAACACAGCTGTCGTGTAAGGGACTTCGGACAGAGACGTTCCTGGTGTCACGGTAGTTCTAGGAGTTAGGTGATTACTGCTGTCTAATCTGCTGGTTTGAGGAGCCGTTGCACTCTCGCTACCAGTGGTATGCGAACTAGTTCCTTGAAGCTCATTCTTAGTCTCCTCGCCATTTTCATGTTCATCTCTTTCAGTAGGCCGACCCTTTGCAGGCCAAAACCATGGCCAGCGTTTACTTCGTCCAAATACGACTGCGCCGCTTAACTGCTTAAAGGGATCTGGATTATTTTTGACACCAAGTGATGGTGGAAGAAGCACTTTAATTCGATCGCAAGCATTGTTTTGTTGACAAGTACATGGCTCGAAGAGTATGTGCGCTTTATGCCAATAGATGTCTTGAGCTAGCTGGAGGGGATCGCTTTGCATGTTTCCTTGCTTCTTGCATATTTTCCTCGGCGTTGAGATGCTGGCCACCAAATAGTCGTGTCCTGATGGCACGTGCATCCAGTTCTTGCAAAGATTGTTGGCATCTGGGGTTGGCTCAATGAGATCTTCAAAACCCTGGCCAAAAATTGTTATAGCGCCAATTCTCCGAGTGAAATCCACCCACCCTCTTCCGCTGGGGTTTAAATAAGATACTCTTGGTCTTGCAGGAAAATTGTTGTCAACAATATCCATGAATCCAAATCCCTCGATGTTTATCTCCAGAATAGCTCAAAGGCGCAGCTTGTATAGCTGTCAGCGTCTCGACTCCGGTCAGTGGCCATGTCTGTCACATATATTGAGCACAAGTCGTAGCTTGTGCATCAATTCCTATATCCTATATCGGCAACGGATTCTCCATTGCTTCTCACTAGATTTGTCTCTGCACAGACTCTGAATGATCGGGGTATGTTCCTGAAAGCTGGATCCTGAACCGCCGCTTGGCACTGGATAAGTTGTCTCTCATTGATACCATGCTGATCTCTGCCGCTGAATTTGACTATACTCTGTTGTTCTAAAGATTTGATAGAGTTAAGGATGGACGGTAACATGAAGCCATAGAAATTTCTCGTAGCAAGGTTGAAGCCCGTATATGTGTAGCACGTCTCATAATACCAGCACTATCGTGATGTTCAGCACGAGCCTTGATCTTCGTATGCAGAATAAGGATGACTGTACCATGTTGAAGCTCGCAACAAATATTCAAGTTGATTATTTTATTTCAATCGATGTTGAAATCAAGGTAATGTTATTGTTCGTTTTCGCAGAGCCTTGCTTATGCGCCTCATTCTTGACAGCTCGGCTCAGCTGCAGACCGCCGCCTTCTTCGGGCTGTATCTCTACCATTCCACCACATGCTGTTCCATGCAATCTCAGCGATATAGACCCTCTGGCAGGTTTGGCAACGAAAAGATTATTTATTATGAGGACTTTCCGAGAGGGTAAAAGCCTAAACTGATCTCACTACATTTGCAAAATAAAATCAAAATGTAAAGAGACTAGGTAGGCTGTCTGGTACAGCAATATGCCGGTAGATGATGACTAGTAATGGATATGTATACAGCTACGCTAGGTTGTAGGCCAAGCAGCCTATAGTTGCCCCTCCCGGCTTTACGAGAGGACAGACCGGAGGCGAAACGCTTTGTAATTAGCATGCAGAATGAGACTAGGATCTCATCCATTTTAGGGAGAGTCTCCGTCTACACTGCTACTTCTCGTCAACTTCGATAACGCCCGCCCCCGAGGTACTATGCAGGATAAGGCTATAGTTCTGTCTATACTAGGAGAGAGTGAGCCTCTTCAAACCAAATATTTTATTCTTTAGTGAGCGCTGGAATAATAATGTCAATGGATCTTGATCAGTAAAGGATACCATCCATAGTGGCATGGAATTATGTAGGTAAAGTTGACTAAACCGGGAGTTCTCGCATTATAAAGCGACTTCCAGCCTTGATAGTCTATATATGGTGCCCAGCGCGTCCCATGACAGATGAAAGGTCGCATGTAAGAAATTGGAGAATGATACGAAACAGTTGCAACTCTAAATAGAAGTATTTCTATCTGGAACATTTGGATTGGAGATGCCTCAACTAGGCCTCTATCAAATTATTTCAGGAGGAACGTATACAGCCAGACTATAAAAAAGAGATGTGCATTATCCACAATCCACAACGTTTAGTCGTCGTTGAAGATGCGGTGTCGTCGCCAACCCCGTTATTTGTCAAAACCCTGAGGCTGCTCTGCTCGCTTAAAAGTGGGCCAACTTTTCGCGCACACAAAATCAAAAAGCTTTTCTTCCTCAACCTCAACTTCACGACTTCACGACAACATCAACTCCAGCAATAGTGCGGTTAATCTTTCAAGATGGTAAGTTTATATCGCCATCGCATCTATTGCGAAGGCGTAATCAATTCCTACACACATCTGCCATGACGATCATCACAAATCCTTCCACTTTGTGGTTGCAGAGAAATCTGCGCGAGAGTCTTTAGCAAGATATTCGGAAACCTCTGAAATGCCAATTGCTGACTCAAGGATTTCTTACAGCCTTTCACCAAGCTGGTCAAGAACTCTGCGTACTACAGGTCAGCTTCTCCTCATCTTCCTTATCTGATCTCCCAGTCTAACAATATCCAGTCGATACCAGACTAAGTACAAGCGCCGTCGTGTTGGAAAGACTGATTACTACGCACGCAAGCGTCTTATCACCCAAGCCAAGAACAAATACAATGCACCAAAATACCGTCTTGTCGTCCGTTTCACCAACCGCGACATCGTCATGCAAATCGTAACCTCCGAGATCACTGGCGACAAGGTTTTTGCTGCCGCATACTCCCACGAGCTCAGAGCCTACGGAATCGAACATGGTCTTACCAACTGGGCCGCCGCATACTGCACTGGTCTCTTGATTGCCCGTCGTGTGCTGAAGAAGCTCGGCATGGACGAGGATTTTGAGGGTGTTGAGGAGGCTGATGGAGAATACAAGCTCACCGAGGCTTCTGAGGGTGACGAGAGCCGCCGACCATTCAAGGCCTTCCTCGATGTTGGTCTTCATCGTACCTCCACTGGTGCTCGTATCTTCGGTGCCATGAAGGGTGCTTCTGACGGAGGCATTCTCATTCCCCACTCTGAGAACCGTTTCCCAGGTTACGACATTGAGACCAAAGAGCTTGACGCTGAGACTCTCCGAAAGTACATCTTTGGTGGTCACGTTGCCGAGTATATGGAGACCCTTGCCGATGATGACGAGGAGCGATACAAGTCCCAATTCCAAGGTTATATTGATGACGAGATTGAGGCTGATGGTTTGGAGGAATTGTACCAGGAGGCTCACAAGGCTATTCGTGAGGACCCTTTCAAGAAGGTTGATGGCGCTGGTGAGAAGAAGACCAAGGAGGAGTGGAAGAAGGAGTCACTCAAGTACAAGGGCCGCAAGTTGACCAAGGAGGAGAAGCTCGAGAGAGTCAAGGCCAAGATTGCCGAACTCAAGGAATAAACTTTTGTGTTCGCCGAATCTTTGTACTTCCCAAAATTGCTTGGCATGGCAGCGTGACCATGAGGAGTTATTAAAGGCGTGGAAACAATTCTAATGCCAATGATTCCCAACATACATGACTTCTGACCTCGCATCAAGATCCTCGTGAAGCAACGCTGCCGTGAAGGTCAAACGTAGTGTCAGACCCATGTATCGAAGCGTCCGGAACCCCACCTTAGGGTTTGCTAATCAAGGCGCTACTACCGGACGTTATCATCACGAGGCGGAATTGTATCATGCTATCAATTCTTGTGCAGGATTTGGGTAATCAATTCCCTCTCTTGCCCGGAAACATAAACCCCTCATTTTCGCACTCCTGGTATTGTGTACTCGGTCACATTATTAATGGTCTTAATGATTGATATCTTAAGAAACACACCACTTTAAGGTGGTCACAGCTTAAAAAATTACTTCGTACAGGCACCGTACAGGCTAACCTTACCCCGGACACTTCGGTAATCCACCGAAAAGCAGGGTTAACCGTCATACCCAATACCTAACCTTGGGGAGAATACCGTGCTGAAGCGGTACTTCAATTGAACAACAAGAAGCGAGTCAACAAACCTCGACTCACCAAAAAGACTGGATTTGCAATCATTCACGCCTCAGCGTATGCAATTGAAGCACATTATGGCTTTATCTCGTCAGCCTCATCATCTTTAAGATTCGCCGCCTTGCGATCCGCTTATGTGAGCCCTGTCCGACTTTAAATTATTCGCGACGATAAACTCTCCGGTCACTTTATCCTGGAGTCGGTTCGGCCTCAAGGCTATACAATAGAATGGAGTCAGTTCATGGGGTGGATGTTTCGTGGATGACCCATAGCTCTAATAACTCAAAGGGTGAGTCTGGCTCGAAAGAGTTTCGCTGAACATGATGCTGTGGAACGATGCTTGCTATGCCCAGATTCCACTCTTGATACTAACATCCCAGGAGCAGCAGACCACAACTCGAAACCTCATCACCAGCATACCCCTTCAAACGAAAAAACCTCTATAACAGTCCAGAATGGAAACGGTCACCAGACGCAGGAGCTGTCGCCGACACATTCGAAGCCCATACCACACAGGCCGGGATTTAGCAGAAGTAATTCTTCAGATAAGACACCGACCATAAATGGAGTTTCAAAGTCTCCTTCCCCATCACAGAGTCCGTCACGGCGGAATTCATGGCTATCGAGCATATCGTCAAAGTTTACATCCCAGGGAGCACACACGGCTACCACACCACCAAGCAGCCCTCCAATACCTTCTGTTCCTGAGACGCAAGAAGCAACTATACCCACAGGACCTCACGCCCCGAAAAATGCGGTTCTACCTCATGCGGCGAAACCTGTGGGCGATGTGCCCTACACGCCCGCGCCACCGAAGTCAACACAGCCGAGCTTTTTGCAGAGTGCTTTACGGAGACTTTCGTCATCTGGTGGGCAGTTATCTACGGGTCCGAAACATATGCAACATGGGTTATGCGAGCGGAGGGTCCTGAATATTGACCGCCATCGCGAAAGATGTCATATTTCGGAGCTTGACATGTCGAAGTTACGGAGGGTCGCATTCTGTGTTGATGTTGAGATAGCAAGTGGGCCACGGTATACGGATGATATTGGAGACGAGGAAAAGAATGTAAAGAAAGAGAAGAAGCGGATAACGGAAAAGGGAGAAGGAGCAGCTTTGAAGAATCCCGAAGCTGCAAAATGCGAGAAGGAAGATGATGGCGTTATCAAGGCTTCTGGAGAGGAATTACCCAAAGAACCTGAGAAGGAAGCTTCGGAAACTACGACAGAAATAAAAGATGATACCCTTATTGGCGAGAAAGATACAACCAGGAAACGAGAAAAGAAGAAACGGAGTGAAGAGGAGAGGAAGGCTAGGAAAGAGAAGAAACGGAGATTAGCTGAGGCTAATGGGACAGTACCGGTCGAGTTGGTCAGAAATGAGCTGAATGGGAGTGACGATTCTATTTCAAATTCTACTCCTGGATCGGGGACGCCGAAGACCCAAGCATCTCCAACGACAGATCCAGTGCGAATATACAGGCGATGCTGTCAGTTACGTGAGACTCCTATATTGAAGAAGATCACAGAGCAGCTTGGTGCGTCGATGTCTGTTATCGGACCACCAGGTGTGGTTGGGAAATTGGATCTTACAGGATATTGGCTCAAACTCGAGGATTTGATTACACTGGGTGATTACCTGGCTGTCGTGCCAGTCAAGGAACTGATCATGGATAACTGCGGACTCACCGATGAAGGAGTTCGCGTCATACTGGCTGGTCTACTTGCCGCCAAGGGTCCAGATTTAAGCAGAAGATTCCAAGCTAGCAAACTCGGTGATGTTCCTCAAGGAGGGGTTGTGGAGCGATTAGTTTTCAAGAACAACAAGGATATTGGACGTGATGGTTGGCGATACATTTGTCTGTTCATTAACATGTGCCGCTCTCTCAAATCGATGGACCTATCGAAAGTGCCATTTCCGCAGGCAACCGTAATGTCAGCCTCACATGCACATACGCATTCGCACATCGGGGCGGGCCATCTCAGCCGCACAACAAGCGCCTCAAGCACTAACAGTGCTAATAGTGAGGTGTCATGCCTTCTTTCTAAAGCGATTGGGGAACGACTAGCGGGTAAGGAATTCGAGTTGCTCAATGTCGCCGAATGCGGGATTACGACAGAGCAGCTGAGTGATCTCATTGACGGTGTCACCAAGTCAGGATTACGACGTCTGGGTCTCGCGGGAAATAACATCACATCCGAAGGCTTGAAGCACGTCACCCGATTCATTAAAGCTGGTCATTGCGAGGGCCTCGATCTTGGTGGAAACGATCTCAAGGATCAGCTTGGTGTTGTCGCTGATGCATTGGACGAGAATAGTTGCCTATACGCGTTGAGCCTCGCTGACTGCAACCTCAATCCGGAATCTCTATGGACGCTATTCCCTGCTTTGGTAAAGCTGAAGAATTTTCGATTTATTGATTTGTCTCAAAATCACGATCTATTCGATACGAACCCAAGTGCGCTCTCGTTACTGCGAAGGTATGTCACTTCCGTCATACTGCTTATGCAGGCTGTACACAATTTTTATTATTGCTTGTGTGGGGTCGCTTTCAAATATTAGAATGTGACATCAACCAAGATGGTTTGTCATCATTGCCACCCTCGTGTCAGCCTGCTCTTGGCGCTTCCCGTTGCCTATTCCCGCAACTCCAAACGAGATATTGCTAGGGCTGAAAAGCTTATTTTTGGCCTTGCCTTTTCCCTGCAGCTTATTTCCGAGTTGGGAATTCTGGGATGGTATGATCTTGCTGACACATCAACAGGTACTTACCTAAGATGCCTATCCTGAAGCGAATACATCTTACAGATGTCTCAATGACTCCCGAACAAGCTATTGCTCTAGCAGAAATTCTGCCTGATACCCCTAGCTTAGCTCATGTGAACTTGATGGAGAATCCGAAACTAGCAGCCTTAGCAAATGCCAAAGATGAGGCCAATCAAGAGGAAGCTTGCGCTCTATACGCGTCGCTCATGGCCGCGGTGCGGGTCTCCAAGACTATCATCTGCATTGATATTGAAGTGCCGTCCAATGATTCTAGTGAGATCGTGAAAGCATTGGCCAAGCAAGTTGTTGCCTACTGTTTGTGGAATATGGAACGCGGCCCTGTCGCTGAGATCAGCGAGGCCGTTGCGGCAATCTCAGAACCTCACGGCGGTGAGAAGGAAGTTGCCGTACCAGACGTACTCTTACATATCGTTGGCCATGTCGAAGGGTTCCATGAGAACCATGATGATGATGAGCCCGCACCCGACGAAGATTATGTGATTGGTGGTACTGGTGTAGTCAAGGCTCTAGGTATATGTCTGCGAAATCGGGGCAATGATTCTCGTCGACCGTCCTCTGATCGTACCTTCTCTGATATGCCAGATACACCTGGAAGTGGTTCGGGGACGCCGAGAACCCCTGTTAGCGGTGGCAAAGCAAAACAAATGTCCAAGAACTTGCTTGGAAGTGCGCGTAAGATCAGGGCACGACTTCAACCTGCCCTGGTCAAGGAGGCGCGTTCCGACGATCGAAATAATTACCGTAAGTCCATTGCCGAGCTCCTCCTAAACATTGAGACTAAGTTCGTATTGCAGTACGTCTCCTATTCCTAGACCAAACCCTGGAAGGTATGATCAAACGCTTCGAAGATGAATTCCCCGAGACGCGCCTCCCCTCCGCCATCACCTCACCGCCTATCCCCGGCACAACACAAATCAGCCCCACAGGATCAATCGACCTCTCAGCAAGTGTCGAAGTAGACATGGAACCCGCATTCGTTGAAGCACCCCTCAGCGACGACGAGTACGGTCTTAAACCTGTTCTATCACGCCATAACAGCGACGTATCTCTCGCTTCTCGCGCCCTGTCCCAAGAAGAAGGCCGCATGCACCGATTCGGCCAGAAATTCCGCCGCGATATCCTGAAGCCTGAGGGTGAAGACCATGAGCACGGGACCACAGGGCGAGAAGTTTTTCCAATGCATTTGCAATTGTTGCGCGCGTTTGTGGATGGGAGGAGCGGGGAGGAGATTAGGAGGAAAATTGAGTTTGAGGGCCAAGATAAGGTGTTAGAGGAGTTGAGTAATGAGGCGAGTGAGTTGAGGAGGGAACTGATTGAGCAGGATCCAGAGGCGTGGAAGAAGTTTAGGGAGAGTATGGAGGTTACGCAACGGAATCTTGGTGTGGAGGGGAGGGAGGGGTTTAGTGCTATCGAGTAGCCTTGAACCAAGAAATTCCACCTCCTCACTGCGTGAGAGTAGAGGGGCAGGGGAAGGACTTTCCTTTGCGGTGGATAAACTTCGCATATGTACATGTGGCTGGCTGAGGAACCGAGAACGTATCCTGGGATGAGCACGTTGTTTTTTTACTATTTTCAATCAAATGCGAATTTTAGCGGGGAAAAGGTTTTGTGGCTGGCTGGCAGGCGGGGTCCCGGCGGGCAATGCAAATAAAGTTTTGCTAGCCATTTTATCTGTTTTTGGATGCACGACCGAGGGATTGTTTTGGATTGCAGGGCGGATTGAGGGGTTGGGGAATTGAGATCAGGACTGAGATGGAGGGGAGGAAGGGGTGTATAGTATGGAATGTGTGTGTGTGTATAAATGGGCGATGGCTTGCTTGGTGGAATAGGATCGATGAGTCAATGGAATACCTTCTGATACCTACCCCTTATTTTCCCTGCGTACACACCATGAGTGTGTTTTAACTTGTGAAAGGTGTGCGGTTTCTTTCTTCTGATTCGCTGGGAAGATACTGGACGTGGGAATCGAGGGAAGTGGGGGCCTGAGGTAAGCGGGGTCCGGGGAGAATCGCTTCGTTGGGGGACCTGGGGGGCGTGCGAGAGAGGAAGGTAAAGTGCCCACTGAACACGAGATTTACCGTTGTGTGAGGCCGGGTTGTGCATCTGTCGTCATTTTCTACATTGTCGAAACAGAACGCGGAAGTGGAAGTCTTCATGTGAGATGTCGGGCTGGATACGAAGGTGGGAGGGTGGTGAGGAGGTATGGTTGGTTGGTGGGGCTGCCAACGAAGTGGTCATGTCGCTGCTAACGCCAAAGAATTGAATGTTTGGGTGGGTGGACTCCTGGGTGCAGGATGAGAGTGGTGATGTTTCTGGCTGATGGCGTGAGGACATGAGTGGTTGGTGTGTTCGCGAGAGTTGATGTTTTTGGCTGACGAGATGTCTGGCCGTGATCGGTACGCGCCCCTTTTCCACATGACCGAGGGCATAAGCATCACCCACTGGTTGAAATGCCATGGTATGTTGTGTAATCTAGTAGCTTAAGGTTCTGAGTGAGAGACAGAGATGGATGGATTTGGCGGATCTTGCGAATTTCGAAAATGTGATGTTTTCTAAAGGCTTTGGCTGAGTCGGGAGGTATTATGAACAATATGCTGTGTTGGTAGTGGGGTTGAAACTACTCATGTCCAGAAACTTAAATAGGATGTCTGAAGTATTCCTAGCCATCGTTTATCGACTTTGATGCACGACGGATCAAGTGTGGATCCCAATCAAAGACATCAAAAATCCAAACGCCCATTTCACTGACACTGAAAACCATCTTTCAAAATTGCCTCTAAATTGGTCATGGACTCATAAATTATGTGGTTCTGCATCCCGCAGTTCCCAAATATAAACACCAAATATTTTCCAGCAAAACCATCTATCCCAAATATCAAATTAATTGGCAAGCCAAAGCTGAGCCCTTCCTTTCAACCCAACCCAGCCCCTCAATCGAGACCTTAAACACCCCAGCAATCATCTTCATTACCCAATTCCTATCTCATTCTCCCTAAACCCCACAGAATCCAGCCAAAGCACCCGTCCCATCACGCATCACGTGACTCAGGTCCTCCAATCTCCTCGCAAACCTCCCTTGCAGATCCTACTCCTCATTCCAATTTCGCCTTTTCTTCCTCTTCCCTTTCCCTTTCATGCAGTCACGCACTCATCCTCCTCTCGCTCTCCTCACACGCCTTACAAACACCACCTCCGAACACGCGCGTGTGGCGTCTCCACCCCTCCGCCACGATAATCTCGCCGCTTACTTCGATGTCTCTTCCATCAATAACGTTTCCTTCGCTCGTGGTGATGGTGGGTGAGGAGATAGTTTTAGTGTAGGATCGACGACGCGGCATCTCAGTGTCGAGTTTGGTTTCAAAGGAGGATTGAACGAGTGTTGGCGGTGTAAAGGGTGGTGGTTGGGGCGGACGCTGGATACGAGGTTTAGAAGCTTCAGGTAATGACGCTGACTGTGGTTCGGAAATTTGATCCAGTGGTGAGGATGATGAGGGAGTTTTATCTTTCTCATTTAGGAGGGGAGATGACATATCGGTCCCGGTTGATGGAGCTGATTTCCGACGGGTAATGAAGATGAGGATGAAAATAAGGAGGATGGCGCTGAGGAGGAGATATAATGTTATAGATGAGGGGGGGTTGGTGATGCCGTGCTGCGGCGAGGATCCGGAAAGGACAGGCATTGTCTTAGATCGATAGACGAGGATGCAAGGACTGTGGCAGAGAAGCAATCCAGTCTAGAAAGAGCCTGAACGAGATCTAGATTTACGTAGACGAAGACGGGACGGGACCACTGCGCAGGATATGTGTTGGCAATTAAAGTTGGGCGACATGGACGCTTATGTAGGAATTTCCTTTTTGCCATTTTTACGGTAAGGCTTAGATGGCTTGGGAAGTGGATGATGGAAGTGGTACTTGGGCTTGTTCCATGTCAGCAGTGATCTGACGCGCATAGCGAACGAAACCGGGAGGATGGAGTAAATTGTGGTAGAAGGGGAAGGTGCCACATGCGGGACTACTAGTACAATTACAATATTTTCTGCAAGACTTAGCAATAGCAATAGCAATGGCAATCCCTCATGTCAGGGCCTTACATCTGCATCTGCATCTGCTTGCATTTGCATTTGCATTTGCATGACATAGGTATGGGTTGGACTCCCCTGTCTTTCGCTCATTTGCTTAATCCAAGGTCAGGTCAAGCAAGACAGTACCAGTCAAAGGCAAATCAGGTCATCAATTCAAGTCACCATTCCCCAGAGACCAGGCTTCAGTCGATCCCCATCCCTCGGTCTTAAATAGTGTCAGCCCAACAGGGAAGTATAGCGCGACCTTGGTCGTTACTAAGGTGATTTTTACGCTCTGGGCTCTCACTCTCGTTGATCTCACGGTCCACAATATCACCTAAACCCCACCATCGAGAAGCCAAGACCCCTCTGCCCCCAAGCCACTGGAAGTCACACGATACTTCTTTGGGTCAGAGATGTCAATGTGATCGGTCTGTAAGGCTGGACGAAAATACTACATCAGCTCCGACCGTCGATCTCCCGCTCGCCATCTGATCTCATCCGGCAAAAACATAGTCCATCACAGCTCTCCTCATCCAACCCAACCGCGAACCCTACCCTTTTTTTCTCTATTAGCCGGCGCATATTATTACGCTTGTGCCGCCGTAATTACACCAATGGATCTTTGATGAGCAAACCGAGGGGCTTTGTGGATTGTTATACGTACAAGGAGGGACCGTAAGCGCGATTCTGTTTCGTCCTTCAGACTGCGGTGTGGTGTAGGCAAGGACGAGTCGGCGTATAAGGGACTTACCGTGAAGCACGCCATTTCCATCGCCCCATCGCCCCTTCGGCCCTCCATATCCGCATTCTATGAAGAAGGGATGGGATTTGCGAAGTTCATTAGAGCATAGGCGCAAGAGGGAGGTTGGGGACTTCGGTCGTGTGAGGTTCTTCAGCTGAGGTGAGATCGCTAGTTACTCGGTTCTGCACGGGACGGGGATGTGGTTGGTTGCTAGGTAGTACGGACCCTGTACTAGTACTAGCACTAGTAGATTTGTTCCAACGTTTTCAGCTGACGCCCTAGCTCGCTCCGAGGCTGTGGCGCGTGTGCTAGAGACCCTGGTTCTACGAGGACGTAATTAGGTATGCAATGCGCGGCGGGAATTCGCGTATTGGATGCCAACATTGCTTCTTGAGGGGGCCATTGGATTAGGAAGAAACCATATAGAACCTTGCTGATTCGGCGCATAGTCGCTTGATGAGGCTATAGTGAAGAGGGATGTCACCGGTGGAGCTGGAGAAGTGATGCGGCGACACTCGAGATCTTCCAAGAACACGACATTTTGGCTGCATCTTTCAATGTATTAGATGCAAGCAATCTCAAGGTTCGCGCTCGACAGGAGAGGAAAGTCGATCCAGCACCGCCCGAATGGGAAAAGGGTTTCCAACGATCGATGAGCAGCTGAAGGATTGAAATCCGGTTTTTTCCTTATTAGATCCAGTGCGCGAGTATTCGGAGATCGACAAATCTTTATTTTTCTTGGAAAAAGCGGTCTGCAAACCTGGGGGCAAAGTTGCTGGAAAGATATGGATCCTGAGGTTCATAAGGTATGGCCCTAGGTGCAGAAATTATTCATCACAGGGAGGCTTGATTACAAAACTCCAGTACAGGAGATATCCTTGGATGAGGCCTGGTCAGGAAAGAGAAGGCTGCCAAAGTCACGTGTTCACTCTATCACACTCAGCACATGCCCCTATTTCAAGAAGGCCGGAGAGTCTTTTCGCCATCCTCACTATTTTGAGAAGTATGATGTTGTATCCTCAAGTGAGATGAGATATTCCTGGCGTGTTCCACCTACAAGTGGGTGAGATTGTCAGCTGACCTGAGGATGCCTTACTCAACTAAAACGACTCTCTCGTTTCGTAGTCCAACTTTGCGCGCAATTTCGCGCCTTAGTGGCCCTGCCATATCTGAAGGAAGCCCCTAGTCTCCAAATCTAGCTCGTGGGTCCCTTTCCCTTAAGTCGTCTCACCTTACCACAACACTGGTTTTGGCTGATCATCAAGGAGACGATAGCTCCTCGACAAATCAGTCTGTACCACGATTCCGGCGTCTTTATGAGCCAGTCAAAACAAGAGAGAAGTCTACTTAATGAGACTATGTCGCGAATGTCTTTCCCTTCGTCGCGTCTGACCACGAGAGCGTGGCTGACCGTCAGCGGGGTGGAATTTCCTCCCAATCCTCCTAGACTCGTCAATAACCCTCGCATCCGATTCATATAGGAGATGAATAGATTAGAGTGGCTTTGGCAGAGATTGTCTTTGAGCAGATGTAGACCTCGCAGGAGCCTCCCGAATTACCCCCTGACCGTCAGGCTGGGTGTCGAGGTCTGGCCCATCTGACCTGCATAGCCTGAGCTGAGAGGTCTTGATAATCATCTTGTCAGGGTTTTGAGTCTATTGAAAACAGGCGGATGATTCGGTATATCTCCC
>Ga0182030_10005775_pt1 | contig 26205 bp, 23 predicted proteins | sample 812S3MmetaG_FD_121299 | JGI IMG/M metagenome (GOLD analysis project Ga0182030, IMG submission 121299) | Permafrost microbial communities from Stordalen Mire, Sweden - 812S3M metaG (Illumina Assembly) | ecosystem: Environmental > Terrestrial > Soil > Wetlands > Permafrost | place: Sweden...
ATCTCTCAAAGAATTCAAAGCCATCGAAAGATGGCTCAATCACAGGCCCAGAAAATGTTTGGGTTTTAAAACTCCGGCGGAAGTCTTCCGGCGAAGTGTTGCACTTACTCCGTGAATTCAGCGGTCCTGTTAAAAAAGTAAAATTCGGGGAACACACAGGAGCAAGCTGCGGTATCGGTAAAAGGGATTTCACGGATATCATTTTTCGACGCTTGCGGGAAAACGGGCGAATTGAAAATCAATAAGAAACCCAAGATAAGGTAATGGAGCCTCGTCATTCAAAACCTCCGAATATACTCACAAATATTTGATAACTTTCATGCGTCCCCAGCTAATGGTGTCCAATGACTATAGGTTATCAAGCCAGAGGACCAAGAAGGGTCCTTGAGTGTTCGATCCATCTCAGTTGAGATTAGGTGCTGGATTCTTCTTTCATCCCTCACCCATCTAATTGGTCTTCCTCTTTGGAATGGTGTGCTACTTGTTACCCGGTTTTGCGATCTTGTTACTCAGGTTAACGGCTTTATGCCGCCAGGAACCCGAACTTTTGTCACCTGTGACCAGGAGTTTGTCACCAGTAACCGAAGGTTTTGTCACCGGTTACCGGGGTTGGTATACGGTTTTTCCGTTTTGGTAAACAGGTTTGGGGTGGTTTGTCACCAGTGATGACCGGTTTTGTCACCTGTCACAGGGGTTTTGTCACCAGTAACCGGGTTTGTAAACGGGTACGGGGTCGGAATTTACCGGGTAAGTCAAAACTTTACCGGGTATGAGGGCGGGTTTACCGGCTTTGGAGAGGGGTTTTACCGGGTTTAGGTTCGACTTTACCGGGTTCAGAATGAAGTTTACCGGGTTCGGGTCAGGCTTTACCGGGTATGAGGGCGGGTTTACCGGCTTTGGTGTGGGACTTTACCAGGTTTAGGGTCGACTTTACCGGGTAGGCCAAAACTTTACCGGGTTCGGGATATTTTTGTCACCGGTAAACAGGGTTTTGTCACCGCTAAACCGGCTTGGGGAACAGTTACGGGGTTGGTTTGTCACCTGTCACAATTGGCGGTTAGGGTTTAGCTATTAGCCATAACAGGAAAACGCTAAATGCTAACCGCCAAGAGCTAATAGCTGGTTTTGGGTTCCCGGCAGAGGGGTTGACCCATTACTTGACTAATAGTTGACTAATAATTAGACTCTTTTTATGGCTTATGTACCCCAATTTACCGTCACTTCCCATCTCGTGAAGATTCTGGAAGATATCGCTGTAATGGGTGAGAAAATCCAGGTCGCCACCCTGCAGGTTTCCTGGATTCCGGCCCTTCAAAAGGACACCCGGGCCCGTAACGGCCACAGTTCCACCGCCATCGAGGGAAACCCCCTCACCCTGGAAGAAGTCCGTTTGCTGGAAAAAGGGCAGGAACTACCCGCCACGGCCGATCGTTCCAAACGGGAAATCCTGAACTATTTCGCCGGGTTGCGGTTCGTTGAGAAAAACTCCCAAAAGAAAACCATCACCCATGAGGATCTATTCGAACTCCACAGGCTCCTGGCTTCAGAGGTTATGGACCAGGGAGGCGCGGGCCAATACAGGACCATCCAGGTCAGGGTCGGGAACCACTTGCCACCCCCGCCCGCCCAAGTAAGCGGGCTCATGCGGGAACTATTGGAATGGTGGAATGAAAAATCCAAGGATTGGTCACCGGTCATCACCTCGGGCATTCTCCACTACCGTTTTGAGGCCATCCATCCCTTCGCGGACGGAAACGGGCGGATGGGGAGGATGTTGGGGCTATGGGAACTTTTCCGGCGTGGTTTTGACACCCACCATATCTTTTCATTGGACGAGGTGTTTTGGGAAAACCGGCCGGTTTATTACCGGCAATTGGGACTTGCCCAAGCCCAGGGGGATGATTTAACGGGCTGGTTGGAATATACCGCCGAGGCCGTTCAACTGAACCTGGAAAGGGTTTGGGACCGGATTCAGGGCCTGAAGCAGACGAAGGGATCGGAGAAGGTTGTACTCCTGCCCCGCCAGGAAAAACTTTTAACCCTCTTAAGAGACCGGGGAAGCCTGACTCCCCGTGAGCTATGGGAAGCCTTGGGTGTTTCCAAACAGGGGGCCATGAACCTCATAAAGCCGTTGATCAAGGCTGGGTTGATTGAGAAGGTTGGAACTAAGAAAACAGGCAAATACGTTTTGAGGGCCGAATGATGCCGTCCCATCAACCCATCCACCTGGTCATCGGGACCCCTTGCTACGGGGGTCAAATCACCGTTTCCAACTTCACCGCGGCCTTGCGCTTAAGGGACTATTGCGGGAAAAACGGCATCCGGTTGTCCTTCGCCATGCCCTGGGGGGACGCCCTGGTCACCCGGGCCCGGCAGAGCATCGCCGCCTATTTCCTTGAAGATCCAACGGCCACCCACCTGCTCTACATCGACGCGGATATCAGCTATCAGGTGGATCAGGTCCTTAGGCTCCTGAAGTTCAACAAGGATGTCTGCGCGGGGCTTTACCCCCTCAAAACGTACAACTGGGAAATGGTCCGAAAGAACGCCCTGGCGGGCGCCGAACACCTGGAATCGGTTGGGCTTTCTTACGTCATCAACCTGAACGAACAATACAAAACGGTCGAGGGGTTTGGGCGGGTCGAAAAGGCGGGAACCGGTTTTTTAATGGTCAAGCGGGCGGTTCTCGAGGCCATGGCCAAGCGGTATCCCGAGTTGAAATATAAGGCGGCGGATGCCCAAGGCGAAAAGGAACACTACGCCTTCTTTAACTGCCTCATCGACGAAAAGGGGGATTACCTCTCGGAAGATTACAGCTTCTGCAAGCGTTGGAGGGACATGGGCGGGGAGATCTGGGCGGATTTCCAGAGCCGCTTGAACCACACGGGGCCTGAGATGTTCAAGGGGGACGTGGCCCGTCATTTCATCCCGGATCCCCCGAAGGAACCGTCATGAAACCCGGCGAAAAGATCCATCTTGTCATCGGCACACCCGCCTATGGGGGCCAACTGACGGCGGTTTACGCGACCTCCGTCCTGAGGCTCATGGAAGTCTGCGAGAAGATCGGCCTCGTGCAGGTGGAAGTGGCTGTCCAATGGGGCGACGCGCTGATTTCCCGGGCCCGGCAGGACCTGGTGACCCGATTTGTTGAGACCCCCCAGGCGACCCACCTGCTCTTTATTGATTCAGATATTGGGTTCACGCCGGAACAAGTTTTCCGCCTGTTGGATTTTGACGCGGAGATGGCCTCGGGGGTTTATCCCTACAAGCGGTTGGTTCTGGATAAGGTTCGCAAAGCCCAAGGCGGCAAAAGGCCCATTCAAAGCCCGGAACTTTGGTCCTATGGGGTGGAATTTGAGGACCCTGCGAAAATAACCATGAAAAAAGATTTCGCCCAGGCCCTTTACGCTGGGTTGGGTTTCGCCCTGATTAAAAAATCGGTCTTCCAGAAAATGATCCAAAAATATCCGGAGCTCAAATATAGGGGAGGGTTTCTATCTACCGACCCCTATCCCCAAAGCGCCAATCGTTACGCGCTCTTCAACGAATTCATCGATGAAAAGACGGGTCGTTACCTGCCGGAAGACCTAAGTTTCTGCCGCCGCTGGACGAAAATGGGTGGCGAGATCTGGGTGGACACTCGAAGCAAGCTTCAACACATGGGCCCCACCGTTTTTGACGGCGATTTTTCCACTCAATTCACTTCATAAAAGCCAAAAAAGCTCACTCACTCTTGATCGAGGAAAAGAAGTATCCGGCAACCCTATTTACTTTAAAATAATGAATGCTTCCGCTTCGCAATTATGGGCGGGGTTTTCCTCTTCATTCATATTCACGGCGGGTTTAATGAAAACCAAAAGATATTTAACATTTACTCTTTTTATCTTATTTCTCCATGGAAATGTTTTTTCCCAAAACTTGGACAGGGTCGAATCGCTCGTCAAAACATCATTTGATTCCGGCGGTTCGTATGGTTTGGGATTGGAATTGGGAAGTTTTAATAAAAGAAAAATTAAAATTTACTGCGATTTTGCATCTTCTGAATCTTTCAAGGGGTCTAAAGATAACGATATATATTTCGTAATTGTTGATGAGTTGACGGGTAATGGGTCCTTGATTGATGTCTCGGACTGGGATCGAAGCCCAAATTTTTGGTCTTGGTTAGATTTTTGTACTGTTAATAAAAAAATCAGTGAAAACGAATGGAGTGGCGGGCAATCCATACAAGACATACTCACTAAATTATTAAAACTAAAGCCCCGCCATTACACATTGAATCGAACTGTCGTCCCAACCATAAATATCTCCTTCCTTGATAACCACGGCGACTCATCAAAAAATGAAGTTTTGAAGTGGCTTGTGAATAATAATTTATTTGGTTATTCCGGCGGAGAAATGAAAGGGTTGCGTCAAGTTTCAGGGTGTAAAAGTCACGGGCGTCTAGTTCAAGCAGCCTGACTTTTCACCTCCTTGCGACTGGTGTGGACCTTGATCCGATTCCATCGTTCTTGTTGGGCCGTTGCCACTCCCCACAAAAGTTTCACCAGGGTTTTTTCGTTTGTCATTCCTCCCACTGGTTTAAACCTCCGCCGCAATTCTCGGTTGAACCGCTCGATCAGGTTCGTGCTCCTGAGCAGCATCCAATCTTTGGAGTCCTGTTGGAAGAAGATGGTGTACTTCTCGAAGTCTTTTTCCGTTATCTCCACGGCCTTGGGGTAGGCTTTTCCCCATTTGGCTTTAAGTTCTCCCAAGGCTATTAGCGCTTGGTTCTTGCCAGCGGCCCAATAAACTTTCGTGAAGTCTTGCAGAAACTCCTTTTGATCCTTCGCCGCTACCCTCAAGCGGACATTTCTCATCTTGTGCACGACGCATAATTGGTGGGGAATCGAGAGTTTTTCTTCCACCGCCGCCAGGATACTCGCGTGGGCATCCGATACCACCAGCTTCAAAACTTTCCGATCCAATCCCCGTGAAAGCAGATCGTCCAACAAGACCCCCCAACTCTCCTGGCTTTCCGAATCCCCCACAACAAAACCCAAAAAATGGCGGTGCATCGTCCCATCCACCCCAATAGCCACCAAAAGGGCTTGGTTTTCAAAACTTCCCAGGCGTTTCAAGGAAACATATAAGGCGTCTAGGTACAGGTACCGAATCCCTTCCGCCAAGGGCCGCTTTTCCCACGCAGCCACCACAGGCTCCAGGTCTTGGGTCCACTCACTGATCTGATTGGCCGTATGCTTGGTCCCAAACACCCCATTCAATTCCTGGGCCACCGACCGGGTCGAAGCTCCTTTGATCCAAAACCTCCGGCCCAAAAAAGCCATCAAATTCCCAGTTCCTTCCCGCAATGCCTCAAGGGTACGAGGAATAAACCCACCCTCCCTCAAGACCGGCTTGTTCAACTTCAACCGCCCAAAAGGCCCCGGCAAAACCATTTTCCGAAACCCGTTACGGTAAGCCCCTTCCGGGGGGCAAGCCGCATAGGAGTCACGGCCTAAAAATTCGTCCTGTTCTTCCTTCAAACGGGTATTCAAAGCATTTTCCAGCAAACCGTTAATCTCTTGTTCAACCCAAACCTGAAGATCCCCGGCATTCACCACGGTCCGAACTTGGGCTTTCACCTTTTCCTTTGCCAACACCTGCAACGACTGTTGTATATTCTTCATGGGCGTAACGACCTTTCACAAAAGGGTTATGGTGTCTTCAATCAACACCATGTTACGCCCGCTTCTGTTTACACCCTGGAATGATACGCAACCAATGAAAGTTTATGAACATTTGGGAAAAAACGGCAATTCCTGTTTTTTATTCGTCGACCAATCAGGAAGACATATTTTTCCAAGCCAAGGAACGTTCTTTTGCGTGGGAAATGCCATGGTCATTTCAACGCGTAAAATTTTACTAAAGAAAAATCTACTTATTAACCAGCCCATATATTCCTTTGAAATTAATGAATATAAAGATCACGAAATTGAGGAAGTGAATTTAAACGGGACGAATGAAGAAGACTTAAAAAAGCTGATAAGAGAAACTCTAGAGGATAGCTTTAATTATTATTTTATTGAGAGGAGTTTTTCAGTGAAGGGTGTGGTTTTAAATAGAGGCCGTTGATCGACCTTTGCAAAATGACGGAAAAAGGAGCTGTCTGCCAATGAATGGAGTCTATTTATTAGCCCTTCTTTTTGCCTTATTGGCTTCAGGGCCAGCCGCTGCATGGGGCCCCGACGGCCATGAAGCTATTGCATTGATAGCTCAAGATAATCTCACCCCAGCCGCCAAAAAAAATATCCGACATTTATTTGATGTGCCGACACCCACAAATTCTTGGTCAAGTTACTTGCCGTCTGAATCCGATCTTTTAGCCCCCATCTCCAATTGGGCTGATGATATAGGGAAGACCAATCTCAACGCCGCTTTTCCAGGAGAAATAAGAGAGAAAGTCCGCCCCGAAACTGTTGCTTGGCATAACATCGACCTTCCCATTCGCAAGAACATCACCGTTAAAGATGAGCTTAACTATTGCCCAAACAATGATTGCATCATTTACCAGTTAAACAATTTCGAGAAGATACTTGGGGATGAATCTAAACCCAAGTCTGCCCGGTTTGAGGCCCTTAAATTCGTCGTTAATCTAATGGGGGATTTACATCAGCCCCTTCATTGCGCAAACGACGACGATAGGGAGGGAAACCAAAAATTTTTCCTATTTAAAGCACCTGGAGAAAGCGGACATGGGGAAAAAATTAATCTTTTTACCCTTTGGGACAACCTTATTGCGAAATACCCTAGCGAATATCATCCACGGGAACTTGCCAACGACTTGGAAAAGAAAATGACTGAAGCTGAAAAAGTTGAATGGTGTAAAGGTAGGGAAAGTGATTGGGCAATGGAAAGTTATATGGTTGCTAAAAATGACATCTATAAAGTCTTGGACCCAGGCCCTCATGATGATTTTTGGGAAACCTTGCCGGATGACTATTTTGAAAAAATGAGACCCATTGTGGATAATCAGCTAGAAAAGGCCGGCATTAGATTGGCCTATGTGTTAAACAATATCTTTAAGTGAAAGTGTTTATGAGCGCCCATTTTGACGGTGATTTTTCCACACAGTTTTCTTCTGAAAAAACTTAAACCTTCTTCTGTTCCCTCATCCAAATGATCTGCCCCGTGTGGTGGCGGCCGTGCCAGGCATAAATCCCTAAGGCGTTGGATAGGGTCATCTCCCGGTTATTGCTGGGGTAGACGTAGATTCGCTTGAATTGCTCATCGGTCATGGACCTCAGTAACACCACCCACTGCTTGTGCACTCCCTCCAACATCGCCAATGCCGCGTCGATCGGCCCCCCTTTTGAATCGGACAATTCGGCCCACTTGCCGTCGTCATAGACCTTGATGGTGGGCTTGTCCTCGGTGAGAGCCCATTTAAACCGGATGTAGCTGTTCACGTGGCTGTCAGCCAAGTGGTGCGCGATTTGGCGGATGCTCCAGTTCTTATATTTCGTGTCCAGTTGGGCGTCCGAGAGGCCTTTAACCGCTTCCCGGAGGGCTTGGGGAGCTTTCTCGATCACGCCAATCAATGCTTCACGGCGGGAAGGCTGGTCGTCTTCCTGGGAGTTGTACTGGCCTACGGGATACTGGGGAACTTCCATGGTTTTTCCCTCGCTGTTGTTTTAGGATGCGTTCACTTTATTCATTCTTTTCTAGAAATGCACTATTCGGAGGCAAATATGGCTGATCTTCAAACCATGATCCAGGAAAACAAAAAGGAACGCGAAAGGCTTTTGTCCTTTATGGCTGGCCTGAAGGAGGAGAACTTAATGCGTCGCCTGCCCAACGGCTGGTCGGTTTCCGTCACCCTGGCCCACCTGGCCTTTTGGGATTTTCGGATGGTCACGATGATGCATCGCTGGCTTACCGAAAAAAGGACGCCCGGCACCTTGGACGCGGTGGCGGTTAACGACCCCTTGAGCCTACTCTGCGAGTCCATACCCCCGCAAACCGTGGTGAAATTCACGAAGGCGGCGGCGGAAATGGCGGACCAAGCAGTCGAGAAGTTGACCCAGGAGCAGGCGGATGAGTTTTTGAAGGTGGGGAACGAAAGGTTTTTGCACCGGGCCCAGCACCGGCGGGAACACCTGGACAAGATTGTCAAAGCGCTGGGATGATGGCGGAAAGTTGTTCCTGACCGGCGCCTTTCCCGAGAAATCGCTGTAAGCTGTGGGCATGGAAGACCCAACCCCACACAAGGATGAAGTCGCCTTTCCCGGCGCGCCCAAGGCGTCGTCCATTAGCCTCGCCCTCGACGAATACGAGGATATCTTCTCGGATTTTGATTCTCGCCCCTATTCGGAGCGCAGCCTCTCGGAAGACTTCCTATATGAGTTGGAGCGGACATCCCTGAATAAGGAAGAGCGCGGGCTGGTCTTGACGCTCATCCTGATGAAAGAAAAACGCAACGCAGGTTATGAGCGCGTCATCCTGGAGCGTCTCCGGAGCCATTTCAAACGACACCACCTGCGGCTTGAGAAAAAACGCGATGGCGAAACGAGGACGGGAATTCTGATGGTCGCGCTGGGGGTGGTCTTCATGTTCCTGGCCACATATATACTTTATGAAGTCCCGCGGACCTTTTGGACATCCTTCATTGTGGTGCTCCTGGAACCGGCGGGGTGGTTCACCCTTTGGGAGGGCATGAGCCTGATCCTTTTCCGGGTCAAGGAAATCGCGCCCCACCTGGCCTTCTACCGGAAAATGTCGGGCGCGAAGGTGGCTTTTGCCTCGCTGCCCAAACCCCCTGCCGCGCCTCCACCTGCGGGAACACCAGGATAAAAATCCTAAAGGCTTTGGAATCGAAGCTTGCTAAGGCTTAAACACTTTCAATTCCAACCCCTTGATGGCCTTGAAGTGCTTGGCGTTGCCCGTGGCAAGGGGAAGGTTGTTCTCGACGGCGGTGGCGGCGATGAGGGCGTCCCCGGCATCCATACCGTGGGAAAGGCCATATTGTTCGATATAAATCATGGCCCGATGACCGATATTTTCCGTGATGGGAAGGACTCGAAACCCCAGCTCTTTCAGGAATTTTTTGCTTTTTTCCTGCTGGTCCTTGTTTTCAGCGTACTGAAGAAGTTCGAGGTAAGTTTGAACGGATATGTTTCGGGAATCGGTGGTATTGACGAATTGATTGGCGGGAGGATGGTTCCGTTCAACCCAAATCAAAATGTCAGTATCAAAGATCATGGTAGCGGGGCCGCCTCAGCTCTTTCATTATCTGTTTGACGCTTCGTTTGTCGTTTTTCCGCATTCCACAAAAAGGATGGTCTTCCACCCGCATTTTCTTGGCGGGCTCGGGGGGAACAATCGTTCCCTTCAATTTTCCGTGGTAGTAGATGGAAACGGATTCCCGAGATTCGAGAGCCTTGAGGATTTCCTTGGTTTTATATCGCAGATCCACGATGGATGCTTTCATGCTTCCTCCAATATGTCTAGTCTAAGTAGACATTTTTGACTTGTCAAGAATGGCTTAGTTTTTGGATTGGGAAGTTTTTATTTAGCCTGCGGAAAGGCCGTGACCCTGAGTTTGGTGGAACCGTAGGGGACCAGGATCAGGCTTTCGGGCGGATTGATACTCTCGACCGGGCTCTGGGGGGGCGGGAGCAAGGCCCCATGGTCCACGCCCCAATCAATGCTTTTTCCCTGAACCATGATTCGAGAGGGCGCGCCTTCCAGTGTGAAGGGGTTTCCCTTCAATCCCTTGTCCTCGAAGCTCAAATATTTATCCGGGTGACCCGGGTCCAACATAAGCGCGTAATTCCAGTGGCTCTGGGGCAGGATTATATATTCCTTTTTTGTATACCCCGGCGGATCCGGAATAATGGGCTTAACGGCTCTCCACTCTTCCTTGAGGCCGAGGCTGTAAACCAGGGGGCCCCGTTCCACGCTCAGGGAATCGTTGTAACCCTTTCGCACATTGAAGGCCATGGGAAGGTTCAGGGTAATGGCCTCGGAGCCGCTCCATTTGCGGAGGATCCGGTTGAATTTTCCTGAACTTAAGTTGAGGACCTTTCCGTCAGGCATTTTCAAGGTGGCCCCCTTGGCCCAGGAGGGGACTCTTAAATAGAGAGGAAATTCCAGACTCTGCTGGACGGTCACGTTGAAAGTCAGGTTTTCGCTGAATGGATAATCGGTGATGAGTTCGATTCGAACCGGGGTTCCTGCGATGTTGGTTTCCACCAGGCTGGGCGCGTAAGCGGCCGCCGCCAGGCCCCCGTCAGGGGTGCCCATCCAGAGATGGGAAGTAAACTTGGGCCAGCCCTGGTGGAAGTTGGCCAGACAGCACCCGAACTGGGGTTCCAACCCGAAAAGGTTGGCGTCGCCCCGGTTGGTGGTGTACACGGGCTGGGGATCAAAAACGCAGGCCACCTGGTTGGACTGCTCGTCGTACTGGTGTCCCCAGAAGTCGGGAGAGATCGCCGCGGGCAGGGCATTGAAGGCCACCTTCTCCAGGCGGTCCGCGAATTTCACCTCACCCGTCAAGGCCACCAGGTTTTCCATGGAGAACATCATTTCCACGATGGAACAAAGCTCCGTGCCCTGGGAGGGGCTCAAGCCCGCCAGGCATTCGTCCCCGCTCATCACGCCGTTGGGCTCGCCGTGGTAGCGGTCCAGATTCTCGAGCTCCTTGAGGGTCGTCTTCTTGAAGTAACTGTCTCCTGTCAGGCGGTAAAGCAGGGCCGGGGTCTTGAGCCCCATGGCGTTGTTCACCACGTGCCCCAGCCAGTTCCATCGGGGAGAACGGGTCTTCACGGGCAGGTCGTCAAAATGCCTGGCCCAGTTGTAGCCCTGGCTGGCTACCTTTCGCTCGAAATCCAAAAGCCATGGCTCTTTCGTGCGGTCGAAAAGCCAATTGACCGTCAGGGCCAGGTCGCCCCAGCGGAAAAAATTCCAGGCGAAGAGGTCCTGGCCGTTCGCCAGGCCATTCCGATCCATCTGGGCGTTGATGGCTTGCATATCCTTTTCCATGGCGGGAATGACCCGGGGATCGCCCGTAGCTTCCTCGTATTGGGCCAGGACCTTGAGGATGATGAATTGGGGCCAGGGATCGCGGGGGGAAGGGGCCTCCCCATGGCTCCCGAAGGGTGGCGGGCTGGTCTCCGGCCCCAGCCACCCGTCCTTCAACTGGTGATTTAGGATATAGTCGATCCATCGGCCGGCTTTGTTCTTCAACTTCTCGTCGCCGGTCAGGAAGGCCAGGGGCACCATGCCATCCAGCCAGTAGGGAGCCCTTTCCCAACCTTCGTTCTTGCCCCCGATCCAGCCGCTTCCCTTCACGTCAGGCCAGAACTCGTCCAGGTGGCCGGTCAGGCCCGACGCTTGCAGTTTCAACTGGTCCAACAGCCATCCCTCGGCCTTCACCGACCCCAGGGGAAGGGGTTGAAAGACCAGGGGTTCCAAGTAGGTGAGGTGTTCGACTTGTTTGTTTTCCTGGTAGCGGTGGTAAAGAACCCAGGCCAGAAACCCGGAGATGATGAGGACGAGAATGATAAGAGGGATCATCAAGGAGCGGGGTTTGGAAGGAGGGGCCTGAAGAGGGGTCTGCGGGTTTGTTTCCATCGTGGATCCTAGTTTTCCTTTTGTCGCTTTTGGGGGAAACCCGGTTAATTTAACATTCTTTGAGGATCGTCCAGGGAGTATATAAGTAGAAAAGAAGCTTTCTGCCCTGCCTTTGCGTAAAAAGAACTTTGACTAAGATAGGCTGATTATAATCGGTGAAAGCGGTTTAATGTAATTTCTGCCATGGAAGGGAATATTTTCCCTTCGAACGGTACTAAGTATAAGGAGAACCATTGGATGAGCGGTTCCTAGTCAAGCGGGTCCTGAAGGGCGAAGAAAAGGCCAAGCTTGAGTTCTACCAAACCTATCAGCAAAAGCTTTATAGCTTTTGCGTGTACTTCATGGGCTCCAATGACCCTGAGATCGAGGACATCCTACAGGAGGTGTTCCTGACGGCGTTCCAGAAGCTGGGCCAGTTTGAGTTTAGGTCCAGCTTGAATACCTGGCTGACCCAGATTTGCATCCACAAGTGCTACCGGCATTTTCGAAAGCGGGGCCGGATGGTGGTCCAGGAAGAAGAAGATTTGGAGACCCGCCTTCAGGCTAAAGCCCTGGAAGCCTCCGACCAGGCGGCCCTGGATCTGGATCGAAAAGCGAAGAAAGAAATGATAGAGAGGGCCCTCGCGAAAATGGGGGACCCTTGCAAAAGACTGCTTCAATTGAGGATGAAAGAAGACGCGAGTTACCTGCAAATGGCGAGGAGTTTGAAATTGCCCATGGGAACGATCATGTCCCGCCTGGCCCGATGCACCGCCGCCCTGAAGGAACTGGTAGGGCAAATGCTGGAAGAAGGATCGAAATGACGAACCTGGTTGACACCTTTTTCAACCGTAACCTGACCGAGGCTGAAGCCCAGGCCCTGGACGAGCTATTGGAAAAATCACCCGAGGATGCCCTTCGTCTGGGCGAAAAAATGCGCCTTGAATACCTGGCCATGGGACTGCCGGAGCCGATGATCCCCAGAAATTTCGGGCCGCCTCACCTGGGGTTTCCCTTTGCCAAGCTCATCCTGTTGGCCGCCGCCTGTTCCACGGGAATACTGACCTGGACCTTGTGGCCCAAAACCCTTTTGAAAACGACCGAGCCTGACATGCCGGTAATGAAAGTTGTGGCGCCCCTTGCCGTTTCAAAGCCCGAGGCCAAGCTGCCTCCACCGCCCCTCCAGATTCCCCAGCGCTTGTTAGGATCGCAAAGTGAGGGTAACCGTCTGAGCGTGGTGGTGGAATTGGACAAGCCCGCTCCGGTCCAGGTTTGCATCCTGAACCCGATGAACCAGAAGGTCCGAGACCTTTACCAGGGGGTTCTGCCCTCCGGAAAATGGTCTGTCCATTGGGACGGCCTCCTTTCCGATGGATCCCAGGCTCCCGCAGGGAATTACAACATCCAGGTCAAATCAGGGGCCGCCGAGATGACTAAAAACGTGAGTGTTGAGATGAATCGTTCAACATCTTCCACCCCATAGGAAGAGGCGTAGAGCCGCCGGGAATGCTATGATTTTCCTGGAGGCTTTCATGGGCCCGACCTTATTCCCCAAATCATTCGATCCACAACCCTTTTTAAATCGAAACCCTTTCCATTCGATGGCTGGGGTTCGCTTTTTTTTCTTTTGGGCCCTCGGGTTGGTACTCGGGTCTGTTCCTTCCCCATCTTGCGCGCAGACGGTGACACAAGCGGCGAGCTTGGCCGCGCCATTGGAAAACCTGGAAGGCTCGGCCCGGGATTTGGCCTTGGGTTCGGCCTTCGTGGGGGTGGCCGATGATACTTCCTCCCTCTATTTCAATCCGGCGGGGCTCTCAAATTTAAAAACCCCCGAAATTGCTATTCACCATAACAGCTACCTGGCTGGAACTTTCCAGGAAACCCTGTCGTCCGGTTTTCCCCTGGGAAAAATGGGCGGGCTGGCGTTTTCACTCGACTATGTGGGTTGGGGAACGCTGGACCTACGGGATTCCTATGGCGCTTCCCAGGGAAACTACAACGACAGCGATATAGGGTTTACGGCGGGATGGGGAATGGAATGTCTTCCAGGTTTTTCCGCTGGTCTTGCCTTAAGGGGCCTACAACAAAAGGTGGTGAACGATCTTTATACCAGCCTGGCGGGGGACCTCGGGATTCTTTGGCGGCCTGGAAAAAACCTGAGCTTGGGAATGTCCTACCTCAACCTGGGCACGCCCGTTGCGGGGAACCAGCTTTCGGGTGATTGGAAAGCCGGGGGTTCTTACCTATTTCATCTCGGTTCTTCTTTCACCCTGTTGACGGCCCTGTCCGGCGATTGGACGCCGGGGGGAATCGGTTCCGCCCAGGGCGGGCTGGAGGGAACCCTGGACCGGCGGTGGACCCTGAGGGTGGGATACCAACTTCCCTTTTATGACAACCAAATCGACGGCTTGACGGGCCTGACCGCGGGTGCCGGGATCAGGATTTCATCCTTTGCTTTGGATTATGCCTATCTGCCGTTTGGCACCCTGGGAGATTCCCATCGGTTCAGCTTGTCCTATCAATTCGAATTGCCCAAGGAGGTGGTAAAGGAAGTGGTGCAAGTGAATGTTCCTGTCATGGTCATTCAAACGGTTCCTGCTCCTCCCGATTCGAGGGATGTGGAGGTTCATTTCAAAATATCCATCGACCCCCTTGCCCAGGGCCAAGCCTTGGAAAAAGAGGGGAAATGGAAAGAAGCGATCGGTGTTTATGTGGAATCGGTTAAGGAAAAACCCGAGGACGACATCCTCTGGCAGGCCTTGGCCAACGCCTATTACCACCTGGGCAAGAAAGATTACGCGGTCCAGTGTTTCGAGCGGGTTCTTCAGCTCAAACCGAATAACGAGGAACTGAAAAATTGGCTCGGAAAATACAAGGCGAATGGGGATTCGCATGAATAGATCACTTCGATTCGGGGTGGGATTGGCATTGGCCTGGTTTGGAATGAGTCTCGCCTGGTCCCAGTCGGTGTATCTGAATTTGACCTCGCCCCTGACCCAGGTGTTGGGCGGCCAATCGGTCCTCTACAACCTGGCTTATGGGAATACGGCCGTGCCGGTGACCACGATGGACACCTTTGAGGCCGACACCGCCGGGGGAGCGCCTTCCGGATGGGCGACCGTAAGCGGAAGTTCAGGCTACGTCATCAATCAAACGGTCATCACCGGATTGAATGGCCCGACTGGTTCTGGAAACCAAGCCGTGTCGGCGGTCTACAACAATGGATGCGGTCCCTTTTGCGGTCATTTGAATGACACCGCCGTGGGCCCGGTGACCAATGGCTCCATCCAGGCTGATTTCTATCTGCCCAATTCGGGGAACGCGGCCGCTTTGATGTGGCGAAACGACCCCTCTTCCGACAACCATTATCAAATGGGAATATCCCAGAGTGGTAATCCGAATCTCTGGCTTGGAGTCGAGAACAACGCCAGTTTTGCCAACCTGGCCTTGGCCAACGTGACGGTCAATGCGGGAGAATGGCACACGTTCAAATTGGCCGTGTCAGGAGCGGGTCCGGTGACCCTGACAGCTTTCGTGGATGGGGCGCAGGTGGCTTCGGCGAGTACCACGGTTTCATTGGCGCCGGGCCTGCCCGGTATCCAAGTTCAAGGAAACTCGAAGTTGGTTTTTGATAACGTTCAGGTCGTCCAATCGCCCGACGCGGATAGTGTGAGCCTGCTCGATCCCTTACCGTCGGGTCTGTCTTATTCCTCTTCTTCCGTGACGCCGGCTGCCATCAGCCCATCGGTCGGCTGGTATCTGGGCAATGTCATCGCGGGCCAGGCCGCGACGATCCAACTTATCGCGACGACGAACGGTTGCGGGAACTCACTTGTGAACCAAGCATCGCTTACGATCCAAGCGCCCGCGTCGGCTGTGACTTCGTTGGCCGTGACCGTCCAGGCCCTCTGCAGTCCCACCCCCACCCCGCCCGCCCCCGGCAACAACCCCTACGTTTACTCCAATCCTTCCAGCGGACCCACCGTTCAATTCGTCTACAACATGGCTGAAAGCGGGGTAGCCCATATCCGGGTTTGGAATGCCTCGGGGGTTTTGGCGGCACGTTTGGAAGACTCGAAACCGAATGGCATTCAGCAAAGTCTTCTGAATATCCAAGCGTTCGCGCCTGGGCACTACTTTTACCAGATCGACCTGCGGTATGACTCTGGAAGGGAAGACCGGTATAAAACCGCCGTTTTGGCGGTACAGAAATAGTTTAAGGTTGTTTCATCGGACGCATTTGTTTTTCATCGTGTCTTCGCTTGGGGTAAAATCCCCATCAAATGAAAAACCAGAAAAAACGGATTACGATCTTGGACGTGGCAAAGGCCTCGGGCGTATCGGATGGAACCGTCAGCCGGGCGCTGGCCAGTGACCCAAGGATTTCACAAAAAACACGCGACAAGGTCCTCAAGACCGCCGAAAAATTAAACTATCATCCCCACCTTTTCGCTCGCTATCTGAAGACCCGGGAAAGCCGACAGGTTGGGGTTTATTGGCAGGGCGGCGCGTGGCTTTTTTACAATCAATTTTATGGTTCCTTGCTTATCGGTTTCGCCGATTCCGCTGAGAAGGATGGGAACCATCTGGTTTTTTATCTTCCCGAAATACATTCCACCGGGGATACCAATCCAAATCGGCGGCCCATTCGAATGACCGGATTCAATGAATTAATGGACGGTCGGGTGGATGGAGCGGTTGTTTTGGGGTTTCGGGACATCCCGGATAAAGAACTTTCGATCCTTCGGAAATCTGGTTTGCCGATTGTTCTCATGAGCCAGCAACGGGAAGTGCCTGGGTTTTTCCAGCATCTCGCCGGCACCTATGATCGGACCAAGATCGCGGTTGAAAAATTATTGGACCTGGGACACCGGCGGATTGGTTACATGGGGTTATATGAGGAAAGCCTCCATGATGAAGTGGTCCAGCAAACCGTCAAAGAATCGTATCGAAGACGCGGTTTGAAACTCGAAGCCGGCTGGAAGCAAAACTCCGGTCAATGGAATATCTGGGATGTGGAATTGATCGAACGGCAATTGAAGCGCCTCTTTGAGTATCGATGCACTGGGATCATTTGTGTTTCAGCCGAACAGGCGATTTTGACGATGCAAGTCTTGAAACGCCGGGGGATCAAAATACCGAAGGACATGAGTATGATTGCTTATGGCCCTTTTCCCATGGTGTCCCAGTTCCAAATACCTTCCCTTTGTTTGGTCGAGGCCGACCTGATCAAGTCGGGGTCCGAAGCCTATGACCTGTATAAAGAGGCAAAACAGGGGGGGAAACCCAGGTCCATTTCAATCGAATGGAAATGGGATGGAACGAGTGAATCGATCGCTCCACCCCGGAAAAATAAAATATAAATCAGGTAGACCTGCCTACGTCTTTTATTTCACGTGTTACATCCCATTTGACTTTTGCTCCCATTTCTTGACCTTTCTCTTTTATCGGGTATTCTTATGCAGACGACTGCATAAAACACACTTTCTTAAATCTATGTCTACGATCGCCAAGATCATTTCAAGGAGATTACATGCGCGGCTCTCTAAACGACTGGAACCTAAGTTCGTTGAAGACTCCCAAAAAACGATTTCTAACCGGTCCCTTTTTCTCTTTTTTTATTGGGTTCGTTTTGATCTGTTCCGCTTTTTCATCCCAAGCCGCTCCTCCCCAATTAAAAGTTGTCGGCAGCCAAATCGTAACCGCCAGCGGCGGTTGCACCGTTCGCTTGACCGGTGTAAATGTCGATTCCCTGGAATGGAACGCCTCAGGGGATGGCCCCTCCGGCGGGGGAATCCTGGCCATGGTGAATGAAGCCATTAAATATTGGAACGTTAACGTAATCCGCGTCCCGGTGGACCAGGACTGGTGGGACGGCAATGCGCAAAGTTCCAGGGGTTCTACCAACCAGGCCAACTACCAGGGAATCGTGGACTCGATCGTGGCCCTTTGCCAAGCCAACAACATCTACTGTGATATCGACTTGCAATGGTCCGGCAGCGGGGCCGCAGGTTCGGCCACCGGGCAATATTCCATGCCCGACCAGAACAGCCTGACCTTCTGGACGAGCGTCGCTACCCGTTACAAAAATAATACGTCCGTGCTTTTCGATACTTTCAACGAGCCTTACCCGACTTCATGGTCGCTCTGGAAAAACGGTGGCACGACCTCGGAGGGATTCAGCACCCCGGGCCTTCAAGCGATCGTGCAGACGATACGGAATACAGGGGCGACCAATATCTGCATCGCGGGTGGTCAGCAGTATTCCTACTACTACGGGGGCGGATTCACGCCGCTCACAGACCCGGGCATTTCCGGTGGAACCCCCGGTTGTGGAATCGTGTATTCAGCTCACATTTACAACAATAAAGGTACGAACACTCCCGCCGGATGGCAGTCGAACATTGATCCTGCCCTGGCCGCCGGGCCGGTGTTCGTCGAGGAATTCGGGAATTCAAACGCTGAGTCCGATGGTGGCGCTTTCATCAATACCTTGCTTCCTTGGCTCAACGGGTCCAATGATAAGAATTATGTTTATGGAGGAATGGCCTGGGACCTCGATATATCGGCGGGACCCCCACTGTTGACGGCATGGTCCTCGACCTTGTCCGCCCCGGTTTCCTCCGGTTCCGGTTGGGTACTAACCTCTTTTGAGGGACAACAAGTCTATCCTTGGCTCAAGGGCATCGTCCATACTTCTTGTTCCTCGGGCGGTTCTACCCCTACTTTTACTTTCACACCTACCCATTCGAACACCTTCACGAATACCTTTACGCCTACCCACACCAACACTTCGGTACCGGCCACCGCGACCTTCACCTTTACGCCGACGCGAACGAGCAGCCCTACCTCCACGAGGACAGCCACTTCAACCGCCACCCGCACCTCGACGGCGACCTTTACCTTCACCCCAACAGTGACGAGCACGGCAACCTTCACGAGGACGAATACGGCGGTTCCTCCTACGACCACCTTTACCACAACCAGCACGGCGACGTTTACCCATACGCTGGTGCCCCCGACGGCCACCTTTACGTCGTCCGTAACGAGCACACAAACCGCGGTGCCGCCCACCTCGACTTTCACGGCGACCTTTTCCTCGACCTCAACCCATACCCATACGCCAGTCCCTCCGACCTCCACCAACACACCGGTTCCTCCAACGGCAACCAACACCAACAGCCCGGTGCCGCCTACGGCAACAAACACCCCGGCGCCTCCAACTTCCACGAATACTCCCGCACCGCCAACGTCCACAGCAACCAACACCCCGGTGCTGCCGACAGCGACGAGTACCAATAGCCCGGTACCGCCCACGGTGACCAATACGCCCTTGCCGCCGACCATGACGAATACTCCGGCTCCACCTACGGCGACAGGAACAAATACACCTGTGCCTCCAACGGCGACGAATACCCCCGTGCCTCCGACGGCCACTAGCACCAACAGCCCGGTGCCTCCGACAATCACCAATACGGCTGTGCCGCCTACGGTGACGAATACACCGGTTCCACCTACGGCAACCCACACCCTGGTTCCGCCGACCCTGACCTTTACCCCAACGCGGACGAACACTCCGGTGCCTCCAACCGCCACGAGGACCAGTACGCCCGTTCCTCCCACTGCGACGGATACCCGGGTGCCGACGAATACGGTGACCTTCACACCCACGTCTTCAGGGCCTGCGGCCTTGACGGTGGACTTCCTGGCGGGAGTGACCACCGATTCCACCAACAGCCCCCACCCCCAGATCGAGGTGGTGAACACGGGTTCCGGGCCGTTGAACCTGAACAATGTTGAAGTGCGCTACTGGTTCAACTGCGACTGTACCAACCAGACCATCCAGACCTGGGTGGATTGGGCGGGGTTGATGCCTATCGGGACTACCGTTACACCCGATGTGGTAACGACAGCGGTCGCCACCAGCTTGGGCGGCCAGACCAACTACGTGAGCTACAAGTTCACGGGGAACCTGATCCTGCAGGCGGGCCAGGCGATCCAGGTGCAGAGCCGGTTCAACAAGAGCGACTGGAGCAACATGCTCCAGGACAACGACTGGAGTTTCACGGCCCAGTCCACCTACGCCCCCTCGACCAAGATCACGGGATACGTGAACGGGACCCTGGTGTGGGGACAGGAGCCTTCCAGTACCTCTTCGGCCTTGAAGGCCGCCAGCGTGATCGCCTACCCGAACCCTTCAACAGGCAATGGAGTGAACCTGGCGATCAACCTGTCAGGGAAGGGAACGGGAGCGACGGCCAGCGCCGTCGGTTCGCCCGACACGGTGGGGGTAGACCCTGGGGCGCAGATCACCCTGAAGGCTTACACCTTGGACAACCGGTTGATCTGGTCGACGAGTTTGACCGGGGCCTCCCTGGGATCCACGGGCAACCACACGATCTATTGGGATGAGAAGAATTTCGTGGGGAATTACCTGGCCAACGGGCTCTACATCGTGACCTGCACGGTGAAATCCCAAGGACAGACCACCACAACGACCACCAAACTCCTCGTGCTGAGATAGGTTGAGGAATAAGAGAAGAAACATCAAAGAATGTTGGAGAAGAGAATGTTGAAAAGAAAAGGGACGGGGTACCGGCGCTTCGAATTCGCGCTCATTTTGGCGGCGATCTTTTGCAGCCCAATCTTCCTGTGGGCAGATTACACCACTACTGTCTTGCCTACCACTTCATGGGGCGCATGGCAAGGTTGGGGTACTTCGCTGTGCTGGATGGGGAAGGCGTTCGGCAATCAGACGAATGTGACGGATGCCCTGTTCGGGACTGGTACGTCGACGCTCAGCGGAACCAGTTTGCCCGGGCTCGGCATAAATGTTGCCCGATATAACGCGGGCGCTTGCGGTACGGGCTCCGTCAATGGTAACAGCATGGTGATTAATGCCATTCCAGCCGGCAGGCAAATACAAGGGTATTGGCTCAACCCGAACAGCACGGATCCCACTTCTTCCAGTTGGAATTGGAGTGTTGATGCGAACCAGCGTGCCATGTTGCAGAGGGCCGCTGGCCTTGGCGCAAACAAATTCGAATTGTTCTCCAATTCACCCATGTGGTGGATGTTGGACAACTACAACCCGGCGGGAGGGTCGGGTGGGGCCGACAATCTTAATCCTTCTTATACCCAGGATTTTGCAATTTACCTTGCTACGATCGCCAAATATGCAAAAGCCAATTGGGGAATTACCTTTACCTCCGTGGAACCTTTCAATGAGCCAAATGAAGGCTGGTGGAAATCCACGAATAACCAGGAAGGATGCGATTTTTCTCATGCCGCTCAACCGGCGGTCATCAGCGCCTTGCGCACGGAAATGGACAATCAGGGACTGGCTTCCATGCCGGTCGCCACCTCTGATGAAAACAAAGTTAACGAGGAAATATCAACATGGAATAGTTTCAATTCCGCGACTCAATTGCTGATGGGCCAAATCAATTCCCACGGCTACGACGGAACCAGCGGGAACACGGCTGGGCTTTACAACTTGGCAGTTGCCGGCGGCAAAGCCTTGATCATGAACGAGTACGGAGATGGCGATACGACTGGCATGACCATGGCTAAGGTTATCAATTACCACCTTAATACGCTGCATCCCTCGGAATGGGTTTATTGGCAAATTTTGGACGCGTCTGGTTGGGGAATGATTAACGCGGATATCGGCAACCAGACTTATAGCGGCGTAAATAAGAAGTATTTCGTTTTCGCGCAGTACAGCGCGCATGTTCGTCCGGGTATGACGATAATAAACAGTGGCGATGCCAACACGGTTTCAGCCTATAACGCGGGCACCGGCACACTGGTGCTTGTAACGACCAATTACGGAACAGCCCAAAATATAACTTATAATCTTTCAAATTTTGAGGTCGTGGGTGGCCCTGTTACGCAGTGGGTAACCGATACGGGTTCCGGCGTTAATTATGCTGAAAGTACCGGACCTTCCCTTTCTGGTAAAACATTCAGCTCAGCCTTTGCCGCGAATTCAGTCCAGACGTTTGAAATTCACGGTGTTTACCTAACCAAGAACAGTGGCACCGCAACGCCGACTAAAACCATGTCCAATACGCCCACGCCGATAAAAACAAACACACCGATACCGCCCACCGTCACCTTTACGCCGACGCATACGAACAGTCCTACTTCCACCGAGACGGCTACCTCCACGGCCACCCGCACCTCAACGGCGACCTTTACCTTCACCCCGACGGTAACAAGCACGTCGACAGCGACGAAGACGAACACGGCGGTGCCGCCGACTTCGACTTTCACCGCGACCTTTACCTCAACCTCGACCCGCGCCAATACGCCCGTCCCTCCAACTTTCACCAACACACCGGTTCCTCCTACGGCAACAAGCACAAATAGCCCGGTGCCGCCTACGGTGACAAACACGCCCGCACCCCCGACAATAACCAACACCCCGGCCCCGCCCACGGCGACATCGACCAACACGCCGGTTCTTCCAACGGCAACGAGTACCAATAGCCCAGTGCCACCGTCACCCACCCCGACCCCCGTGACGGGACAGGTGGTCCTCCAGGCGGAAGATGCCTGCAGTTTTACGGGCACACTGGATTCCAACCACCTGGGCTTTACCGGAACAGGTTTTGTCAACTTGACGAACAACAACACGGCCGGGATTACCTTTGCCTTGAATTCCACCACGGCCCAGAATCTGACCGTGACGATCCGCTACTCCAACGGAACCACCACGGCCCGTCCCATGGTCTTGAGCCGGGTCAGCCCTTCGGTTTCCAGTGCTTTGACGGTGAATTTCGCAACCACCGCCAATTGGGATACCTGGGTGACGATTGGGGTAACGGTGCCTTTGGTGGCGGGGAACAACCAAATCCAGCTGGTGCCCACGGCGACGAACAACAACGGGGGCCCCAATTTGGACGAGTTCACGTTCACCTCATCGACGGTGACTGTGGGAACCTGCGGGGCTGCGGCATTGGCGAAGTTGGCAATAGGAGAACCCAATGCATCGAAAGAATCGACATCAAAGGTGCTGGCGGAACCAAATATATCCCGGAACGGAGCGCCTATCCAGTTCCGGGTGGAACTGGAACAACCTGGAGAAATCCAATTAACCCTTTTCGCCGTGACGGGAGAGAAGGTGTTTCAAGAACAAATCCAGGGTCACGCCGGGGAGAACATGATGACTTGGAACCTGGCGAACCAGACGGGTTCCCCCGTTGCGAGCGGATTGTATCTATTCGCGATCCAGGCCCCATCCGGGGATGGAGCCGGTCCATGGACTGGAAAGGTCGTAGTCATCCATTAGACGCGGAAGATTGACTTGAAATGAAAGGGAATCAAAGGGGGAACAAGTATGCCAGAAACGGACAAGTTCATCGAAAAAAGAATCCACCCCCGCGTTCCCATCAATCTTCCCGTTAAGTACCGTGTGATTGAAGAACAGGCTATCTTGACGTCGGCCAGGGATCGCAAAAGCAGAGACCAGACAAGTTATACCTTGAACGTCAGTTTGGGAGGCCTTTTTCTGGTCACCGATCAAATCCGCGATTTGGAAAGTATCCTCCGGCTGGAAATTTCCATTCCCGATATACACCACATGATTACAGCATTTAGCGAAGTCGTCTGGTCCAACGTTACTGGAGCAGGACTCCATTTTGAGGCCATAAAAGAAAAAGACTTGGAAGTTTTGTATGACTTTCTTTCGCAGAAGTCCTTGGAACCAAAAACCTATGAAAGAATTTGAACATTGGAGTTATGCAATCCAAGAAGCCACAATCCCGGAGGCCCTTATGACAATCAAGGAAGCGCTCACTTTTTTTCAGGATCAAACCGGACTTTTTGGTGACAAAGAAAAGATTCTAACTAACGCACACTTGTTCACTCTCAGAAAACAATATTTGGAAAGAATGAAAAAACTTTCTTCCGAATAAATTATGAACCTCAAGGAATAAAATCGCTTCTCAATGCCTCTAATGAATGTCAGAAACCGCTTTGAAGAGCGGACTCGAAAATTGAACGCGATGGAGGCGGAAATTGAAAATTTCTTTTTATCCTAATTCGAAAAATTTTAATCCCAGGGCCTGGAAAGTCTTTCGGAAGGCCGGATTTGCGGTATTAGCGATCCTCTTGTTCCCCCTCCATTCCTACGCCAATGTTGCCGGCGGTGGAACCGGTACCGGTGCCAACGTGACCGTGACCCAAAACGGTTCCAACGTTGTGTTATCCAACGGCATTGTCTCCTTCACCATCGACACGACCAACGCTAATATCACGAATTTCTCATTAAACGGAACGAACCTCCTTGCCGGGGGCAGCGGGGGTGGGCACTTTTACTTCGACGGCTCCGGCGGTCCCACTTTTAACAACCCGACCTATACCCTGACTGTGAACCCAGCGGATAACGGCGGCAATCAGGTTGAAGTGTGGCTTCAACAAACAGGCAGCCCCATGGACGCGGCGGCCTACTTCGACCTGAACCGGGGCCAGCAGGGTTTTTACGATACGCTCATTCTTACCCACCAGGCCAGCTACCCCGACTACGCTGGCGCTGAGCTTCGCACAAACGTTTACGTGGGTTCCATTTTCGACTGGTTGGCCGTGGACCCCTACCGTTTCAGGCAGATGGCATCCCCGAGCGACTCCTCCATCGCCGTGCCGGGCGCGCCCAAGGAAGTGACTCAGTGGACCAGCGGTATTTATAACGGCTTAACGGAGTGCAAGTACGGTTACAGCGCTCCCCTTGGAGAAGTCAACGTCTGGGGTTGGGCCTCTTCGACCCAGCCCTACGGCATTTGGCAGACGCTGCCGAGCCATGAGTTTGAAGACGGCGGCCCCATGCACCGGGAATTGACCGAGCACATTGGAAACACCCTGTTGAACATGTTCGGGGGAGGCCATTACGGCTTTGGCTCCCAAGGCGACCAACCTGCTGGGACCTTCTCCTCTAAGACCTTTGGCCCGGCGTTCGTCTACGCCAACAAATATGCCGGTTCTTCCAGCGATCCTGTTTCCTTGAAAGCCCAGGTTCTTTGGGCGGACGCTCAGGCCCAGGCGGCGGCGGAGCAGGCGGCCTGGCCCTATACGTGGTTCAATCCCCAGCCGGTTGCTGGCATGACCGGCTCGGCTTACCCTCAGGCCAGCAGCCGTGGCACCGTGAGCGGCACCTTCGCTATCAACGACGCTTACAATCCGAACGCTTCGCCTTCGAGTATGTGGATCGGTCTGGCCCCCGTAGATAACGGGATTGATTTCCAACAGCAGTACCTGACCTGCCAATTCTGGGTCACAACCGGAGCGAATGGAGCTTTCACTATTCCCAACGTGCTGCCCGGTAACTATAACCTTTGGGCTTTCGGCCCGGGCGCGGCCGGCACCTTCGAGAAGACCAACGTGACCGTGGCCGCGGGCCCGTTGAACCTAGGCATCGTGACCTGGACGCCCCCGCGCGAGGGGCCCACCGTATGGGAAATCGGCTATCCGAACCGGAATTCCAACAAATTCAACAATGGGGAACACAACATCACGCCCTATACCGGTGTATTACCGGGCTATGCGGGTGGTGCCCCCTACGACGTTCCTACGACTTGGGGCGCGTTCATGGCTTATCCGGCCCAGTACCCGAACGGAGTCAGCTTCGTGGTAGGGACCAGCAACTATGCCACCGACTGGAATTATGTCCAACCCTCGGTTGCCAGTGGTTCCGGCTTCACCGGGTCGTCATCCACAATTTATTTTAATTTGGCAACAGCTCCTACGGCTTCCCAAACGGCCCGTCTGTATATTGCCTTCGCGGCCGTCAACAGCGGAGCCTGTATCCTCACGGTCAATGGGGTCGTCCAAACCGCTTCGGTCATGGGCTCAACGGATGGCAACTATTCCTCCATTGGTAACACCACCAACGGCTTCACCCCGCCCAATCATAGTTTCGACACACCCTTGCGCCTGGGTTCAAATGGAGCCTGGGGCGACGTCTACCTGAATTTCCCGGGTACGAGCTTGAAGGCGGGTTTGAACACCATCAAAATCGCCATGAGGTCTACCGGCGGAGGCAGCCTTGGCCAGGGTTTTGAATATGATTATCTGCGCCTGGAACTGTCGGGTTTCAACGGTTCTGGTTCGCCCACGCCGACAAAGACGAACACACCGATACCGCCCACCGTCACCTTTACGCCGACGCATACGAACAGTCCTACTTCCACCGGGACGGCTACCTCCACGGCCACCCGCACCTCAACGGCGACCTTTACCTTCACCCCGACGGTAACAAGCACGTCGACAGCGACGAAGACGAACACGGCGGTGCCGCCGACTTCGACTTTCACGGCGACCTTTACCTCGACTTCGACCTTCACCTCCACGGTGACAAGTACGGCAACCAATACCGCCATCCCTCCCACATCCACCAACACACCCGTTCCTCCTACGGCGACAAGTACCAATAGCCCGGTACCACCTACGGTGACGAACACTCCGGCGCCGCCTACTGTCACCAATACCCCGGCTCCACCTACGGCGACGGGAACCAATACGCCTGTGCCTCCAACAGCCAGCTGGACGGCTACGCCGTCCGCTACCAACAGTCCGGTGCCTCCGACAATCACCAATACGGCTTTGCCCCCTACCGTG
>Ga0182030_10005776_pt1 | contig 26204 bp, 26 predicted proteins | sample 812S3MmetaG_FD_121299 | JGI IMG/M metagenome (GOLD analysis project Ga0182030, IMG submission 121299) | Permafrost microbial communities from Stordalen Mire, Sweden - 812S3M metaG (Illumina Assembly) | ecosystem: Environmental > Terrestrial > Soil > Wetlands > Permafrost | place: Sweden...
CCCCGCCGGACACGCCGTGGCGGCCCTGTTGCCGGTACCCGAGTCGTAGCTTCCGGCCGGAGCCGGCGTGCAGGAGGAGGCACCGCTCGTAGCGCTAAAGGTCCCCGCCGGACACGCCGTGGCCGAGGTACCGCCGGTCGTTCCTACGAAGCTGCCGGCCGGAGCTGGCGTGCAGGGTGCCGTGCCGGATGCGCTAAAGGAGCCTGCGGTGCACTGCGCCGACCACTGGGCGTAGAGAGTCGCCCCGCCTGAGGGGATGGTGTAAGAGTCGCCGGCGAAACCAACCAGGGTTCCGCCGGGCGCGTCGAACCAGCCGTCAAAGGCGTAGCCCGGATAGGTGTCGGAGGGAAGGGTGATCGAGCTGCCGTCCAGGCCGCTCACCGATGCGACTGCACTGCCACCCTCGGAGTTAAAAGCGACGGTGTCTTCCGTCGCGACGGACGCGGCGGTCGCGACGGTAACGCCGTCGAGGATGGTTCGCTGAATCCCGGCAACACCACTGTCGACGACTTGGATCGAAGTCAGTGTCTGCGTTGCAAAGACAGGCGGCAACACGATGTGCTGCATGTCCAGAAAGCCTTGCGCCCCATTGATCGGGGAGGACGCTTCGGAGTAGACGTTAGTGGTCGAGGTCCCGTTAATCGAACCCACGCAGCACCAGCCACGAATATCCGAGTCCAAGAAAAGTTGATCGGTATACGTCGCGCCTCCGGACCCGGTGAAAACCAGGGTCGTGTAGGGGCCGGACGGAGTTCCCCAGTACGTGTTAATGAGGGTGTAGACGTCGGTGGCCCCGTAGTCATTCACCGGCATGGTGATGCTGACCGTGCCGTTCTCTCCCCCGGATGCCGTCCAACCGTTCCACGCCTGGAAACCGGCAGCGTTCGTCGCGATGTTGAACGGTATGCCGCCAAGAGTCACCGAGCCCACGGGGCCGCCGGGAAAATACGTGGCCGTCGCGCCGTCCGGATCCGTTTCCTGCGCAAGCCAAGTGAAATTGGCCTGAGAAGAGAAATCCACGGGAGAATAGGTTGATGGGGCGTTAGCCGTCCACTGGGCGTAGAGAATGGCCGAACCGGTAAGGGTGTAGGGCGAGGTGAGCGCCGTGCCACCCGAAGAGGCGGCGAACCAGCCGGTGAAGGTGTAACCGGGGTCGGTGGGGGCGGCGGGCAGGTTGATCGTCGTGCCGCCGGGGCCGCTGATCGAGCTGACTGCACTTCCGCCCTCGGAGTTGAAGGTGATGGTGTCGGGAGCAACAGTCACGGCGGACGTGGCCCCGATGTCACAGGGGTCCGGCCACGGCACTCCCTGCTGGTCTTTGCCAGTGCAGTCCGCTGGGTTGGTCACGGCGTCGATGGCCGGGCTGTCGGTTTCGAGTGCGATCGTCGAGGTGGGCCCCCCGTTGTTCTGCAGGCCGGCGAGGTCCGCCGGGGTGTCAGAGAATGAGTCGTTGGCGCCGCTGAAGCCGCAAGTGCCGTCGGTATCGAGGTTGTAGCCGCCGTCGGTGATCGGGCTGCTGCAGTCTCCGCCACTGCTGTTGGCCACGATGGTCGCGACCAGGGTAGCGGAACCGGAACCGTTGTAGATCCCGTCGCCGCTGTTGCCGGCCAGCGTTGAGTGGGTGACGGTGGTCGTGCCGAAGCTGCCGATACCGCCGCCGTAGCTGGCGCTGTTGTCCGAGATGGTGCTGTCGGTGACGGTGGTCTGGCCACCATTGAGGATCCCGCCGCTGTGCGCGCTGGCGCTGTTGTCCGAGATGGTGCTGTCGGTGACGGTGAGGATGGCGGAAGGACAGTTCGTTATCGATGGGTTGCACACGTTGGAAATCCCGCCGCCGTAAACGGCGCTGTTGTTGGACACCGTGGAGTCGGTGACGGTGAGCGTGCCCTCGTTGAGGATCCCGCCGCCGGTGGCCCCCCCGACGTTGGATGGACTCTGAGTGGCGTAGCCGTTCTCGATGGTGAGCCCCGAGATGGTAGCCGTGACACCAGCGTCGACGACGAAGACGGAACTGGCGTTGTTGCCACTCACCGCGGTGTTGCTCGGTCCGTTGCCGTTGATGACCAAGGTGACTCCCGAGGTGGTGTTGTCAATGGCGGTGGGCGTGCCCACAATGAAGGTGGCGATGGCCGAGCTGAAGACGATGGTGTCGGCGTCGCCTGCATTGGTGTCGGCGTTGAAGGCAGCAATGGCGTCGTCGATGCCGCAGTCGGTGTTGGTCGCGACGGAACAGTCGCCGGCGCCGGTATCGGTGGCCGAGTTGACGTAGTAGGTGTTGCCCGACGGCGTGGCCCCCGCCAACTGGGCGGGGCCGACTGCGAGACCGAGCACCATGAGGAGTGTGGCGATGGAGACGACTTTGAGTCTGAGACTCGTGAGTCGAACCAACCGAACCACGTCGAACATACGTTGCCCCAAATTCATGTCGGCTTCACCGTTAACCGGCTCAACCGCTTTGATGCTGGAAATACGTGCCGCCCCGCTGATTATTCTCATGTTCGAGCCCCCCGCTCCATAAGCAAAATGAAACTTCGACCTTGGGAGCATTTCGGGCGCTGGATCAGTCCGGAAGGCTCTGTGTGCCTCGGAAACATTGACAACTGAAATCTCGCGAAGGATAGTCCATCGAAATCACCAACGTACATTTTCCTTGTGAACTCCTTCACTACTTCTTCGTTTTTGAGATTGCCTGGAAACTGGCCTTAAATCAATTGATTTGGAAGGATTGGAGGGGCAAGTACCGGCGAGTGACCCCTCTTACCGGTGCCAACATCAAGTAAGCCCACGGGGAAGTGAAGAGGCGTAAGACCCAAGTGGCCATCTACCAGAACGTCTTTACGAGGAGGCACCGCGGCTTAAACATGGGCCCAGTCAGGATGAAAAACAAACCCTTGGTAACTGTCGTACCCGCGGGGGACCACTGACCATGGACCAGCTTGTCAACTGTCTTGAAATTGAGGCTTGAGACCAAAATGCGGATGTTGGTTCGACATTCATGCGTTTAGTCATGGCAACAAGGACTTACTTTCCTCGATGGAACTTGTTACCTACTACTTCGGACGTTTCAGACGTTCCTAAACGTATCCCCCGGATGCCATGGTGCGGCTGGAGGGATTCGAACCCCCGACCCTCGGTTCCGTAGACCGATGCTCTAATCCGCTGAGCTACAGCCGCAATGTTGCAGGCCAGATATCTTATCCGACCCAGTTCACCGTCGCGAAGGCGTTCTCAGTACCATGCGTCCATGACTAGAACATTTTCTGACGAACTACCAGGCTTCATCCACGAGGCGTACGGTCCGATGGTCGACATCCGCCACGACTTCCACGCTCACCCGGAACTTTCCTTTCAGGAGCATCGCACGAGCGACGTCATTCGCCAACGATTGGTCGAACTCGGCTGGGAACTGTCGCCGTGTCCCACTGATACCGGGGCCGTCGCCACACTGCACGGTGCCAAGCCCGGCAACCGGATCATGCTTCGCGCCGATATCGACGGTCTGCCCGTCGATGAAGAACGTCAATTTTCGTACGTGTCAGTCAACCCAGGAGTCATGCACGCCTGCGGACACGACGTGCACACGGCATCTTTGCTGGGGGTGGCCGACGTACTGAGTCAATTTCGCGAGGATTTAGCGGGCGACTACACGCTCATCTTTCAGCCGGCCGAAGAGAGCCTCGGCGGGGCCGAGGCCATGATTGCGCGTGGTGTATTAGACAATCACCCCGCCGACTTTGTCATTGGCGCTCACGTCACGTCCTTCCTGCCGGTGGGTTTTGTCGCGACGCGACCGGGTGTCTTGATGAGCCAAGCGAATGCACTCGCGGTCAACATCGAGGGTAAGGGCGGTCACGGCGCGATGTCGAGCGAGGACGGAAACGTCGTCTTAGCGGTGAGCGCCCTGGCTCCGCGTCTCGGTGAAGTTGTGGCCGGCCTGGAATTCGAAGGCGGTACGTGCGCGTGTTCGGCCGGGGTCATTCACGCGGGCACCGCGAACAATGTGGTACCGCGTCGTGCGCAGTTGCGCGGCACGCTGCGCACGTTCACGCCCGACCAGCTCGTGGTCTCGCTCGGACGGCTGAGAGCCATCCTGGACGAGATTGGTGACCACTTCAACGTGACGTGTTCGTTGTCGCTCGAAGACGGCACGCCAGCTGTGGTCAATAACATCGACGTCGCTCGCCGAGTGATCGAGAGCGCCGGCAAGGTCGTCGGCAACGCGAACGTCTTGGACCTGCCGCCCGTGTCACCCAGTGACGACATGTCCGAGTTCCTCAATCGCATTCCCGGTAGTTACATGTTCATCGGCGGCGCGTTGGCCGACGGAACCAGCGGTCAGCACCACAGTCCCGACTTCGCGGTCGATGATGAGGCCTGTCGAACTTTTGCCAGTGTGCTCGCCACTTGTGCGGTGGATCTCGCTCAGGCGTAAAAGAGCTTGGCGACTCCCCGCAGTGAGGCGTCGTTGCCGTGAATGACCACCGGAGTCGGCAGGTCAGCGAATGACACGGGGGCCAATCTCTTGGCGTTGCCTCCCGCTAAGTGCACGATGGTGGCGCCAAACTCCTGGGCGAAGTCGTCAACCGCGCGAACCACCGATTCGCGCCACTCGACCTCGTTCTGCGCTCTCGAGCGTTCACCGAGCACCACGTCGAATGTCCGCCCGTCAACAGACGATCGCGCTCCCACGCTCTCGACCTGCTGCAATGCTCCCTCGATCATCAGCGCGTTTCCCACACCGGTGCCCAACGTCAACACCATTTCGGTCCCCAATTCTCTACAGCACCCGAGGGCCGCGAGATCCGCATCGTTCACCACTCGCACATCGCGGTCGGTCGCGTCTACCAGGGCCTCTTGAATCTCAAACCCGCGCCACAGTTCATCCAGCGCAATGTCAACGTCCGTCGTAATTCCTCCGGGGCGGGCGAGATTGAACGCATTCGTAACCCGACCGTGCTCGACATCACCGGGAAAACCGATGCCAACTTGGCTGCACTTAGAGCGAGTAATCCTCGCGCTCAGGACCTCGACCAATTGCCATGGCGTACAGGGATAGTGCGTTCTGCGACGCCGGACGACTTCAAGAAGTGCGCCAAACTCGTCGACGTGACAGAACTTCATGTTGGTCGCGCCGACGTCAATCGCCAAAATCCTCTCGTCGATTGAAACTCTCGTGATGACCATGTGCGCATCGTAGTTACATCTATCGCTCGCCGCGTTTTCGCAGACGACGACTGCGCCACCACGGTCGGACGTGCACTTCGAAGAGCGGACGGCGCCCCGACACCACGAGCGCGGTGCCCGGCGATCGCTGGCGCAACGGCATTGTTCTGGTGTCATCTTTGGCCACGACCATCTCCGGGAAGTACTTGCCCACGGATGGATCAGACAGACCGCCCATAACGATGCGCGTGGTGTGGTTGTTCACGATCGTGGGCGCACGCGCACCCCATCGGGCGACCAGTTGCGCGAAGTCCTGGACGACCGTCACCAACGTGACGTCCAGTCCGCTCACGGTCGCGGCTAACTGATCGAGTTCATCGAGCGGCGCTACCGTTGCAGCCTCATCGAGCACCAGCAAGAGTCGACGCTGACTTCCCTCGTCCACTAGCCGGTGTTGTTCTTCGAGCACCATTCGCAGTGCGCCGCGGAAGAGCGACTCGTAGTGTTGCTGCTCGCCGCGCGGGCTGCAGAGATAGAGCGTGTTGGCGCCCGCAACGACCGAGCGAACGTTGGCGAGCGGTTGGCGAAAGCGCCACGGCAGCAGCATGGTCTCGGCCGTGGTGAGAACGCCGTCGAGAGTTTTGTGTTCGTGTTCTAGAAAAGTGCGCAGCAATTCGCTCGCTTCGTTGGTCACTACGTGAGACATCCACTGGTCGAACTTTCGATTCTCAACGAGCGCCGCCACGTCGAAGATGCTCTGCGAACGTTGGTCCGCCATGACGAAGAGCGCTGCGACCAACTTGGTCGCGAGCGCATTCCAAAAGTCCGTGTCGCCCTGTCCTCTTGAGCCGATCGTGAGGTCGCGCGCAACACGCAACGCGTGACGCAGCGACGTCACTCCCTCCAACGGGTTCCACGTCAAGCCCGAGTCTCGGCCCGGCTCAAGAATTTGCACCTCGCCTAACGACTGACGCCAGCGCTGCGTGGATTTGATCACGTCACGCTTCACGCTGGTCACCACCAATGCGTCGTTCCAGCGAAGTAGGGCCGGCATCACGAGCGATGACGTTTTGCCCACTTGTGTCGGGCCCACGATGAGGAGCGAGCTCTTCGGCATCAACGTCGCTTGACGTCCCAGGCCAATGCCTCGGTAGGTTCGTTGGCCCAATACCGGCCGGTCATTGCGCGTCACGACGTCGCGTGATCGCGCATCGCCGAGTCCGTATCGATGAAGCGGCCGTCGCGATCGTCAGGTATGACGCGCACCACCGAGCGAAAGGCACCGTAGCGCACGAGCGCCGCTCCCTTGGGTAGTGCGGTCAGGTATCGCTCCTCGCGTTCGTGCAGGCCGAGGGCGACCGACATCTCACGCGCCTCATCGGGCGGCTGGCGAAAGAGCAGCGCGGTCTCGCACTCGCGCAGCAGGCCTTGAGCCCGTTCACGCTGCGCGCTGCCCGCGTCGCCCGCCGCGGCGACATCGGTCCAGCGGTGCAGCACCAGCATGTGACTGAGACCGCGCGACCTCGCCAATTTCCACGATCCCTGCAGCCAGCGAAGCGCGTGATCATCCGACAGCAGGGCCCAGGCCTCGTCGAGTACCAGATAACCAAGCTCCCCTTCGCTAGCCACCACCTGTTGCGCGGCTGCGACGGCGCTTAATGCCGCCACGGAGAGTGAATTGGACGACCACTGCACCGACAGGTCCAGCACGATCAGTCGGCCGGAGAAAGCCAGTGGATCACCGTCGCCATCAAAGAGTCCGGCGAGATCACCGTGGATGAATCGGTACAACGTGAGCGCGAGAGAACGCTGCGCCGTTTGGTGCGTACCGGCGATATGGGTCTCCAGCTGTTGGTACAGCGCTCGCAACACGCGGGTTGGTCGCGAGGCGGGTAATCGTTGCCACACCTCATCAATGACGTAGTGCTGGTCACTGGTGAGCGGCGAACCCTGCGCGCTCGCAACGAGAGCCCGCAGCAGATTCCTGCTCTCGCGGTCATCATCGGGGAAGGGACTGCACCACCCGTCGCGGCCGAGCGTGACCGGCGCGACCCCGTATGACACGGCCAGTTGCTGGTACTCGCCCTTGGGATCAATCACGACCACCCGGCGCCCGCGCACCAGCGCGCGATCTAACAGCATCTTGACCACGGTGCTTTTGCCGGCCCCGATCGACCCGGCCACAATCATGTTGGGATTGGACACCAGGCCGGCCGCGTACGCGTCAAACGGATCAAAGACAAAATCAAAACCCCGTAGGGCCTTTCCAAGCGGACGGCCCGCAAGTCCAGTACCCGCGTCGTGAGCCGGCAGGCGCAAACTGTAGAGATCGTTCGACGTCGACCAGTGGGTCCAGGGCCGACTCACCAGCCCGGTCCGCCGGGCAGTTGGAGGCAGTACCAGAGCGCCTGGCGACCTAGACCGCGCTCACAACGAAGGCCCGCGTCGTGGGCGCGACGTTGTACCTCCTCGACGCTCTGGCGCAGCAATCGCTCGGACGTAGCGCCCACGCTCACGTAGACCGCGCAACGCAGCAACGCCCGACCGCTCGCGACGAGGACCTCACGCTGGGCCAGGCGTTCGAGCGATCGTTCGGCGCGTGCGGTGCGGCGAAAGCCAACCGAGCGCGAAGCCGCCCCATCGCTTCCGGTGCGGTGCACCGCGCGTTCGACCATACGATGGGCCCGTTGTCCACTCACGACGTCAAAGTGCAACGCAACCGTTACGTCGTCGCTCGACTGTTGTAAGCGTTCGAGCAGGGCGCGGCCGTCGGGCACCGCCGTGAAATCACGGACGCGCAGCACACGAACCAGTCCGCCTGCTGTTCGCAGGTAGCTCCATCGCTCGAGTAGCCACATCGAACTCTTGGCCCCGGAGAGACCAATGATGTCGAGCAGGAGTTCACTGCTTTCTCGCCAGCCGTCGGGTGCACTTGTTCCCTCACCGAGCGACAAGAGGGTGTCGGCGCCTTCGCGACCCGAACGCACGTGCAGCCCCACGTGGACTGATCGGTCGCTCGTTGCCTGAGCGTCAGCGAACGCCGCCAGGTCGTGGGCGCGCATAACGTCGTGCCCGGAGAGATCGAGTCGTCCGCGGTGCAGCAGTGAAAATCCCTGCACCGCTGCCTGGCCTCGCGCGCGTAACGCGAGTGCCGTGCGCGCGGGAACGAATGACACCTGCGTCCAGCGCGACCGGCTGACGTATCCCAGCGCCACGACAGCCAATTCGCCCACGGTCAAGTTGTCGTGTCCGGGCAGCGCGCAGATGAGCAGCACCAGTCCCGTGATGAGTTCTGCCGCACTGCTTTGGTTTCGAACCAGCCAATCGCCGGCGAGGCCAATACCGATCACCACGACAACCGCTTGATGGCGACGAATCCCAATCCAGCGGACCTGAGCGTCGGCGTCGCCGAGCGCCAGTAGTTCACTCATCGAAGTGCCAGCCAACCACGGGGCCCATCTCGTCGGTGTGGTACGCCACGTGTCCGCCCCTCACGTGTGCTTCGCCGATCGGCGGCGGAAGCTTCGGTCCGTTCCACTCCGGGTCGGGCACGTCGGTCGTGGTCTCCCACATGCCAAAACCGAGGTCTTCGGATCGGGGCGTCGGGCCGGGCAATGGCGCGTCGGGCGTCAGTGCGCGGGCCGCCGCACCAAGGGGTGAGGAAGGTGCATTCTGAACCGAGCGAGTGAACCGCTGTCGGATTCCTTCGAGATTGTGAAGCGCCGACTGCTCGACGAAGGGAATGACTCGCAGCAAGACAAAGGGGGTACACGTGGCCAACAGCAGCGTCACCGCGCCGGTGATGGCCACGGTCACGGAGCCGCCCTCTAGTTCATCGAGTCCGAGTGAGAGCGCAATCACGATTAACAACTTGCTCGACGCCACCGCGATGAAGGTCTCGGCCAGTCGCCAGCCCAATCGACGCATCGCGGGAAATGTCGACAGCGGCACGATCACCGGAACCAGCACCAGCAGGAGCGTCAGGACCACCGAGCGGATGATGAGTTCGCACCACAGCAGCCAGCCGCCGATCACCACGACAACGCAGAGCACGAAGACGGCGAATCCGGGAATGGTCGTCGAGAGCGAGAGACTGGAGAACGCATTGATCAACGAGGTCTCGTGTCCCACGGCCGAGGTGGCCGCCCCGCTGGAAAGTTGATCGACCGCCTGGAGGATCAGGGTGGCCGCGGGTCGGGCAATGACGATGGCTAGTACGCACGACGGTGCGACGCCCAGGTAGACGCGCCAGAGCGACGCGCCATCGGCGTGGCGCAGCGCTTGCAATGTTGCCACCAGCAATCCCAACATCATGAGCACGGGCGCGGCCACGATCAAATCCTTGAACTCCGGAGTCGCCGAACCTACGATCGACGAGGGTTCGCCGGCCTTGGTCAGCACCCCACCCACCGAATTGAGTAACCATTCGACGCTCGTCAACACCCAGTTGGTGAGTGCGGAAAAGAGGTCACCGAGCGTGGATTTGGCGACCGAGGTCGTAATGCAGCCAACCGGGTTGAACAGGCATGACAGGTGCTTTATCAACTGACGCTGAGCCCGGTCTTGAAGAAGAAGTTGATCAAGGCGGGAGCCGCGCCAATTAACACCGCCGCCACGAGGGCCGTCACGACGGCACGCCTTCCCGCCATTGACTGGTGGGCATTTTGCGTGTGGCTGCCAATTGCCCAGAGTCCCGCACCCAGTAATAGGGCAATCAGCGTGCCAATGAGCGCCCATGACGCAATTCCGTTAGCGATTGACTGCAATGCGGCGCTGCCGGGTAGATCGGCTGTGGACGGATGGAGAGATACATCAGCAAACTTCATGGAACACTCACTTTCGGCTTGGGAGTACACAACTGTCGGTGTCTTCACCTTTAGGGCATCTTCTGCGAGACTGATTAGGTGCTTCTCGCTTCAGTACCCAATGTCGTCGCGCGCTGGCCCGATGCAGCGATTTACGCAGCGGCCGGCGGCGCCGCAATCATCGGCATCGTCATTGGCATTTTCATCAACCGTCATCGCGGTCACCGTGCCATCGCCCAACGCCTCAGCGCGCTCGGTTCGCGCCTTGGCGTTACTCCCTACAGCGACGACGGCAAGGTTGAATCGGCGCTGAGCTATCTCGAAGAAGTCACGGACGCCGCGACGACGGCCGTGGGCGAATCCAGCGCGGAGTCGACTCGGCTTCGCCGCTCACTCGACTCGCTGCCGCTAGGTCTCGTGCTCTGTGACGAAAGCGGCGACGTCCTCTTTCGCAATACCCAAGCCGAAGCCCTCATGGCGAGCCGCTACGGCGACGCCATCGCCGCCCAAGCGGTCACCGGTGTCTTAACCGAAGGCTGGACCAACGGCGCCGCCGAGCGCACCATCGAGATCTACGGACCGCCACGGCGCACGCTTACTATTCGCTGTTCGGTCATTGACGACGGTCGGCGACCGTTGGGCGTGCTCGCGGTCATCGAGGACATTTCCGAACGTCGCCGTTTGGAAGACATCCGTAGAGACTTCATTGCCAACGTCTCGCACGAATTGAAGACCCCCATCGGCGCACTGGGATTGCTCGCCGAGACCTTGCAGTTCGAGCGCGACCCCGAGGTCGCCAATCGACTGGCCCAGCGCATCAACTCCGAGGCGTTCCGCGTGAACCGCATTATTGAGGACCTGCTCGACCTCTCGCGCATCGAGAGCGAGGGTTCACCCTCGCGCGAACCGGTGCCCGTCTCGCTCTTCGTCGCCGACGCCATTGAACGGATTCGCACGGCCGCGGAGCAGCATCAGGTGACACTTGATTTTGTCGAGTCGGCCAACAACTTCGTGATCGTGGGGGACCGGCGTCAACTCGTCTCCGCAGTGCACGCGCTTTTAGAAAACGCAGTCGTGTACTCACCCGAGGGCGGATCGGTGGGTGTCAGCATCGAGCGCGTTGAGGCCACGCTCGATGAAGAGGGCGAATCAATCGGTCCTTTCGTGCAAGTTGCCATCACCGACCAGGGGGTGGGTATTCCGTCCAAGGACCTCGAACGAATCTTCGAACGTTTCTATCGCGTCGATCCCGGGCGCGCCCGAGAGACCGGTGGCACCGGGCTGGGGCTCAGCATCGTGCGCCACGTCGCCCAAAACCATGGCGGCACCGTGTTGGTTGATTCGCGCGAGGGTGAGGGTTCGACGTTTTCGCTCGAACTGCCAATGAACCAGCGATGAGCAAGAAGGCCAAACCGCAACAACGGGTCCGGGTGCTGGTGGTCGAAGACGAGGAGTCGTTCGTCGACGCCTTGAGCGTCGGACTCGATCACGAGGGCTTCGACGTCACCATTGCTCGTGACGGCCAAGAGGCAGTCATTCTCTTCGACAAGAACAACTACGACGCCGTGTTGCTCGACCTGATGCTGCCCAAAATGTCCGGGCTCGACGTCTGTCGCGCCATGCGCGCCAAGAGCGACGTGCCAATCATCATCGTGAGCGCCAAGGGCGAAGAGGTCGACATGGTCCTGATGCTCGAATTGGGGGCCGACGACTACGTGACCAAGCCCTACCGACTGCGCGAACTGGTCGCGCGCATCCACGCGGTACTGCGGCGGCGCGAAGGGCACGACGAAGCGAGCGGCGAACAAGAGCTCATTCACGCGGGACGTATTCGCATGGACGTGGACGCCCGGCGCTGTTTCGTGGGCGACCAGGAGATCAAGTTGCGCAAGAAGGAGTTCGCCCTGTTGCGACTCCTGCTCGAAAATCCCGGGCGGGTGCTCACGCGCGAGGTGCTGATCGACCGCGTGTGGGGCAGTGACTACGTGGGTGACACGAAAACCCTCGACGTGCACATTAAGCGCCTGCGCACCCTGATCGAAGATGATCCCAAGAACCCCACCGGCATCACCACGGTGCGCGGCGTGGGCTACCGATTCGAGATCACGCCGGACGAGTAGGAATCGTTGTCTGGCCGCCCATGTAGGGAGCCAGCACGTCAGGCAGAATCACCGAACCGTCTGGTTGACGGTAGGTTTCAACGAGCGCTGCCCAGATTCGCGGCCAGGCGAGCGCCGAACCATTCACCGTGTGCACCAACTCGATTGAACCGTCGGCCGTGCGGAAACGTACGTTGGCGCGGCGAGCTTGGAAGTCGCCGAACCAACTCACTGAGGAGACTTCGAGCCAGCGGTCAACACCGGGACTAAAAACCTCGAGGTCCAACGTGCGCGCCGACGAGGTCCCGAGGTCTCCGGTGCACAGCAACAAGACACGATACGTGAGCCCCAGGGCCTGCAAGAGCGACTCCGCGCGGGCGAGCACGTCGGCGAAGGCGTCGTCGGCCTGAGCGGGCGTGCAGTAGTTGAACAGTTCCACCTTGACAAATTCGTGCACCCGCAAGAGTCCACGGGTGTCACGACCAGCCGCGCCCGCCTCGCGGCGAAAGCAGGACGTCTGGGCCGTCAGGCGAATGGGCAACTCCGCTTCGTCCAAGATCTCGCCGCGTCGCATGGACGTGAGCGGTACTTCGGCCGTTGGTATGGCCCACAGTCCGTCGCGCTCGATGGCGTACATGTCGTCCACCGATTTGGGGAGGTGACCGGTGGACATCATGGTCTCGGTCAGGGCAAACGTCGGTGGGTGAATCTCCTCGTACGCGTCCAAGTGTCGTTCAAGCGCAAAGAAACCCAGGGCACGTTGTAGTCGGGCGCCGGCGCCGCGCAGCAACGGAAACATCGATCCGGCCAATTTGGCCCCGGTCTCGAGATCGAGAATGCCCAATTCCGTGCCGGTTTCCCAGTGTGGTACCCGTTGGAAGTCCGCGTAGGTGGGCGCGTCGAGTCCCTCATCCATCCCCACCCACCAGCGTCGCAGTTCCACGTTGTCGCTGTCGTCGAGTCCGTCGGGCACGTCGGGAGCCGGCAGATTGGGGATCATCAGCAGCATCTCTCGCAGCGTATTGCCCGCGGATTCACTGGCTTCACTGGCTTGACGCTCCAGATCGCCGAGGGCCCGGCTCCGCTCGGTCAGTTCTTGGGCGGTCACGGCATCCTTGTCACGGTGCGCCTCTCCCACTTGGCGCGACAGCTCATTCACTTCGGCGCGCAACCCCTCAGTCTCTTGCAGCAGGCGACGATGTTCAACGTCGAGGGCCTCAATCTCGTCCATCGTGAGCGTCGAAACGCCGCGACGGGCCAGGGCAGCCTTCACGATTTCCGGTTCACGACGCAGTTGTACGAGATCAATCATGTTCGCCAGCCTACTGAAATGGAGTGTCGACCCCATAGAACGTCTAGGTTCAGAGGTCGTGAGCAACGCCGTGGAAGTCAACAACTTGGCCGTCACGTTCGGCGATCTGGCGGCCGTGAGCGACGTCACGGTAACCGCCGACTATGGCGACGTTGTCACGCTGCTCGGTCCCAACGGTGCGGGCAAGACCACCGTCGTCGAGACACTGCTGGGCTTTCGCCGACCCACGTCGGGCTCGGTACGCCTCGGCGGGCTCGACCCCTATCGAGATCACCGCGAGGTGGTCGTGCGCACCGGCGCGCTGCTGCAGCGAGGCGGCGTGTGGTTCCCAATGTCCCCCGCCCAAGTGCTTCGCCTGACCGCTACGTACTACCACTCGCCGCGCGCACCCGGCGAGTTGCTCACCCTGCTTGATCTCACCCACTGCGCGCGCACGCCGTGGCGGCGCCTCAGCGGCGGCGAGCAGCAGCGGACGCTGCTCGGGTTGGCGCTCGTAGGGCGACCCCGCATTCTGCTGTTGGACGAACCCACGACCGCCGTTGATCCCGAGGGCCGCCAAGTCATTCGCGAGCTCATTCGCAGCGAGCGCAATCGCGGGTGCGCCATCCTCATTACGACCCACGAACTGGGTGAGGCCGAGCAACTCGCCGACCGCATCGTCATCATGAATAAGGGCCACGTCGTTGTCCAAGGCACGTTGGACGACCTCGCCGGCAGCCCCGAAATAATTATCGAGACATCGGCGCCGGCTGACCCGGATGGTCTGGCGAGGGCGCTCGGCTGTGGCGTCACGCGCGACGGTCCGCTTCGACTTCGTTGCGCCACGACCTCGACACCCGAGCGCATCGCGCTCATAACGACGTACCTCACGGGCGCGGGGCTGTCCATGACCTCGCTGCGCACCAGGGCGTCGCTCGAAGAGCGCTATCTCGACATCATCGCCAGCGAACGAAACGGCGCCGCGACGTGAACGCCCTATTCGCCCAAACCCGTGCGGAAGTCCAGATGACGATTCGCCGCGGAGAAACCTTGCTGCTCACGATTGGAATTCCGGTCCTGCTCTTGATCTTCTTCTCCCAGACGCACGTCGCCACTTCTCCAGCCGCGCACCGTATCAACTTCATCGCCCCGGGGATCCTGGCGTTGTGCGTGCTGTCCACGTCGCTCGTGGCCCTCTCCATCGCGACGGGTTTTGAACGCTCCTTCGGCGTGCTGCGTCGACTGCACGTCACGCCGCTCGGCCAGCGCCGCCTCATTGGCGCAAAAATCGCGGGCGTGCTCGTGACCGAACTGTTGCAAGTCGCCGTCTTGTCGGGCGTCGCGCTCCTGCTCAAATGGCATCCCCACGGTGGCGCGATTGGTGGCCTCCAGGTGGCAGCGCTGCTGGTCTTGGGTTCGGCCGGATGCGCCGGAATCGGCCTGTTGCTCGCGGGCAGCCTTCGGGCCGAGATAAATCTTGCGGCCAGCAATGGCCTCTACCTCGTGCTGCTCTTGGTGTCGGGCATCGTCGTGCCCGTCACGTCACTGCCTTCGTTCGTCCAAAAGATCGTGGTAGGGCTGCCTCCGGGGGCTATGGCTGACGGACTTCATCGTGTGTTGGGACGAGGTCACGCACCCTCAATCGCCGATTGGATCTCGCTCGCGGTGTGGGCCGTGCTAGCGCCACTCTTAGCCGCACGGACGTTCCGCTTTGACTAATCGTTACTGCAGTGACGCAATTCCGCTCTTCAACTGACTGACGGGTATGGCGCCGAAGTACACCTGCTCGACCACGCCGTTTTTGGACACAAAAACGGTCTCCGGAACGCTCTCGAATTGGAAGATCCCACTCGTGACCACGTCATTGGGATCAAAGGCCACGGGAAACGTGACCTTGGAGTGCTTGATAAAGGCCTGGCCCGACGAGAGCTTGTCGCTGGCGTCGACGCCCAGCACCACGATGGGGCTGGGACTGTGTGTGCGAACGTAGGTGGCGACTTCGGGCATCTCGGCGTGACACGGGCCGCAGTAGCTCGCGAAGAATATCAAGACACCCGGGTGACCGGTCGCCCACGGCGCGCGCTCTTTGCCGCCGTTCAGGCCCGCCAAGCTGAAGGTCTTCACCTTGTGTCCCACCAGATTGGACGTGCCCGCACCTTCGTTGTGTACGGTGCCGCCAGTCAGGATCGAGACAATCACAATCAACGCAATGGCGATCACCGTGCCAATGCCAATTGAGACGAACATCATCGGCGACGGATGTCCCCGTTTCGGCTTAGTGGTGCCGGACAAGGACATCCACGGCCATCAGCACAAACAGCGCCGTCAAGTACGTGATCGAAAAATGAAACAGGCGCATGGCTTCGCCAACGTCGGCGCGGTCATATCGCGCGTGGCGATAAAGCCGGAGGGCGTAGAACGTGAAGAGTCCGCCCAGCACCAGGGCGGTGATGGCGTAGATCCACCCCAAGTGGGCCACGGGTCCCACCAGGACCGTCACGGCCCACATGATCACCGAGTAGATGAGGATCTCCAGTGTCGTGCGTCGCAGTGAAGCGACCACGGGCATCATGGGCACGTTGGCCGCTTCATAGTCGTCGCGGTAGCGAACGGCCAGCGCCCAAAAGTGCGGCGGCGTCCAAATGAAAATTACGAGGAAGAGCAAGACCGGCGTCCACGACAGCGAGTTGGTCACCGCCGCCCAGCCAATCAAGACCGGCACCGCGCCCGCCGCGCCGCCGATCACGATGTTCTGCTTGCTGCGACGCTTCAACCAGAACGTGTACACCACCACGTAGAAGGCCGTCGCCGCCATCGCGAGGTAGGCCGACAACATGTTGACCCACAAGGAGAGGGCCGCGAAGGCCGCCAGTTCGAGCGCCAGCGCGAAGATGGTGGCGGCGCGCGGTGACATGACGCCGGTGACGAGCGGTCGGCGCTTGGTGCGTTCCATGATCGCGTCGATGTCGCGGTCCAAGACCATGTTGAACGCGTTGGCCCCGCCGGCCGCGAGCGTGCCGCCGATAAGCGTGGCGACGATCAGCCACAGACCGGGAATGCCGTTGGCCGCCACGACCATCGTGGGAATTGTGGTGACGAGCAAGAGCTCAATGATTCGTGGCTTAGTGAGGGCAACGTAACCCCGAAGTACGTCAACGCCGGAGCGAGTCGATGGAGCAGCCGTTGTCACCGGGCCATCCTACGAGACTCAGACTTTCTCTAGGCTGGAAAAATGATTTCCCCGCGACGCAGCGTCTCCGTACCAGCGTTTCGCTGGTTCGCCTTTGCCACGTTCCTCTCGGTAATTCTGATAGTCCTCTCAGGAGCGGCGGTGCGACTGACGGGTTCGGGGCTGGGATGTCCGGACTGGCCAACGTGTTACAAGGGGCGCATCACGTCGCCGTGGGGCATCCATCACTTCATTGAGTACGGCAACCGCATGTTCACGGCGGCGATTTTCCTCGTGACGGCGGTGACGTTCGTGGCGGCACTCATGCGATCCCCGCGTCGCCGTGACCTCATTGTCCTGACCGCGATGCTGGGCGGCGGCATCGCGGCCGACGCCGTGCTGGGGGCCTTCGTTGTCTACAGCAAGCTCAATCCGTGGCTGGTCTCGCTGCATTTACTGCTCTCGCTGTCCATGGTCGTCATCGCGGCCGTGCTCTACCACCGGTCCAAATACGTCTACGGGCCCGGTGCGCGCGCCGATATCCGCGATCCCCACTTTCATCAGGTCGCGAAGTTGCTGTGGATTCCTTTTACCGTGCTCGTCATCACCGGCACGGTGACCACCGGTTCGGGTCCGCACTCGGGCGCCTCCCAGGGTCAGTTGGTCGCCAAGCGGTTGCCGTTCGCGTTTTCTGACGCCGCGTGGGTCCATTCGGCGGCGGCGGTGCTGTTCATCGGCATCGTGGTGGGGCTACTGCTTGCGATCTGGCAGACGAGCGCGCCGCGGGCATTGCAACTCGGCGTGCGCCGGCTGGTAATCATTTCGCTGCTCCAGGCCACCATCGGGGTCACGCAATATCTCACCCACGTGCCGGCGGCGCTGGTCGAGTTACACATCCTCGGCGCGGTCTCGCTCACCATCGGGGTGACGCAGTTCCACCTGCGCCAGAGCGCGCACGACCGCGAGCCGGGGACCAGGAAAGCGGCCGCGTAAGTTTTTCCTCAGGAGACCGCGTCGATTGGACGAGCGCCGTTTTTTTGTGGCAGTATTTCCGCGGGGTGGTACAGAGAAACGGAGTACAGGTATGGGGCCAATGCTCTTTGCCGCATTAGTACCGCTCAATCATCCCGACTACTACTTCCACTGGCACTTCATTGAGATAAGTGCGGCCAACGCGATTGTCATTGGCTTGATGCTCGTGACGTTCGTCGCGGCGCTGCTGTTGCCATTCCCCGGACGTCGTCGCCGTAAGGAGAACCGATGAGTACCTCCGAAATCGACCGACAGTGGACCACGCGCCTGCGCCGTCGTGCCGTGGGCAAGATTCCACCCGAGAAGATGATGCCCGACACGCAGCCGAGCTACGTCTCGTCGTGGATTTACGTGTTTGGCGTCACGACCATATCGGCGCTCATCGTGGTCATCGGCACGGGATGCATCCTGGCGCTGCGCGGTCCCACGTGGTGGCACGGATCGGACATTGGCCACTTCGTGAACTCACTGCACCTGTGGAGCGTCGAGATCTTTTTCTTCTCCATGGTCGTGCACTTATGGGGTAAGTACTTCATGGCCGCCTGGCGAGGCGGACGGGCGATGACGTGGATCACGGGCATGTTTCTCTTCCTCGCTTCGATCGTCACGGCGCTGACCGGATACGTCTCACAGAGCAACTTCGACTCGCAATGGATCTCCACCCAGGCCAAGGACGCGATTAACTCCAGCGGCGGCGGTGCGTACTTCAACCTGCTCAATTTCGGTCAAATGTTGATGTGGCACATAGTCTTGCTGCCGCTCGTGCTGGTCTTCTTGGTCGCCGTGCACGTCGTGCTCGTGCGAATCAAGGGCGTGGTGCCACCCTTCGAAGACAGCCCGAGTGCCAGCCATGAGTAAGAAAGGCTTTCGTCCCGACGTCGACGCCCCCGAGTGGAAGGGCGGCCACACCCCGTACGACATCATCAAGGAAGGGACCATCGCGCTTGTCGTGGTCGGGATCCTCACGGTGCTGCTCGCCGTCGTCTTTGGCTCACCCGACGAACCGGCCATCACACTCAAATCGTGGTCCAACGCGGCTCCCGTTGACTTCGCCACGACCGCGCTGAGCGAGCTCAACGGCACGTCGACGACCGCGGCCTACGGTCCGCCGTACAACATGCAGCCGGCCAACGCTAGCCAGGCGCTCGGTTTCCTCAAACTCGAACACTGGGTCGGGGTGCGCATCCCAATTGACGCCGCCAACGACTTCGTGGTCGACCCGCTGAAGACACTGCCCTACCAGCCAGTGCTGCACACAAGCCTCAAAAACTGGTCGTCGGCATCTGTTGCGACGCGCGCGAAGTGGGTGGCGAACTACACCAAGGCGTCGTCCAACATGAAATTCACGGACGGCAAGATCGTCGTCAACGCCACCAACGCCGGACCCGTGCCCGTGATGATCAGCGACCTCACGACGATGGCACGAAACGGAGCCCTGGACCAATCACTACTGACAGGCGACAGTTTCTATTCGACTGACTTCACCCAGAGCCTGCTGTTCATCTCCGACGGCAACTACCTGACCACGCTCGCCACCAAGGACCACCTGCTGGGCGAACAGTGGGGGGTAATGAACGAGACGGGCAGTTACCCCGGTTCGGCGTGGCTGTGGCTCTACACGTTCTGGTATCAGATCGCGCCATTTAACTCCAGCGGCAACGGTGACATCCTGGTCCTGGCCGTGATGATCCTGCTCACCGCGGGGCTCACCCTCATGCCCTTCATCCCCGGCTTGCGCTCAATTCCTCGACGAACTCGCGTCTATCGACTGATCTGGCGAGAGCACTACCGCGACTTGGAGTAGCGCCGCGATCTAGATAAGCGCGTAGCTCGTAAAGTTCGCGCGACAGACAAACCCCGTGTGTTCATAGGTGCGCCGCGCCGCACGATTGTCGTGCGCCACGCCGAGTCCCAGCCACTGAGCGCCGAGGCGCCTCACTTCGTCCACGATGCCCCGGGTGAGCAACTGCGCGAAGCCGCGGCCCCGCATGCCACTCACGGTCACGACCGAAGCGACAACGAGACAGCCGGACTCCCAACGCACGAGGGCGCCTAGTGATGCCCACTGACCATCGCCATCTTGGACGCCGTACCAGTGCACGATCTCCTTGTTGCCGGGCCACACCTGGGAGTGCGGCGCGTGCTCGCGGAGGATCCGGATGATCACTTCGTCATCGTCCAGCACGAGGGCGCGGACCCCGGCATCGACGTGTGACACGTCAATCGAGTAAAAGTCCCAGCGATCGTTCGCGACCAATGACCCGAGGTTGGGACCAAAGTGGCTCTGGTCAATGGAACATCGGGTCCACTCAGGGTTAATCGGTGGCGCCACGCCAAATCCGAGCCCGTAGCACTGCTCCCCAGACAGGGTCAGCGACATCGAATCGTCCGCTCGATCACCGCGCACGAAGCGGTTTGGGGAGAGGAAGAATTGGGCCGGATGAGATTCGCCCCACAATTCGAGGGCCCACGCTTTGAACGTGACCAGGTCATTCGTTGATTTCACTTTCACGAGAGTTGACAGTATCGGGCTCGGCGCACGCAATGGACTTCTACGTCCGCCACCGGAACGCGCGCGTGGTGACGGGTCCCTAGATTACGAACATGGACAATCTCGATGCGAACAGGTGGCTCGCGGTTGAAAACCGCGACGAACGATCAGCCGGCCTCTTTATCTACGCCGTGACCACGACCGGCATCTACTGCCGCCCGGGCTGCGGCGCCCGCAGGCCGCTGCGCAGCCACGTGGCGTACTTCTTCACGCCCAGCGAGGCGGCGCTGGCCGGCTACCGGGCGTGCAAGCGGTGCAATCCCGATCAGACGTCCACGATGGACCCCGCGACCGCGGCCGTTGTGTCGGTGTGTCGCAGGTTGGAGAGCGCCGTCTCCGAGACCGACGTCGCGGCACTGGCGTCGGAGGTGGGCTACAGCGAACGCCACCTGCGCCGACTGTTTGTCGAGCTGGTGGGAGTGTCAATCGGCAGCTACCAACGAGCCCTGCTCGCCGAGCGCGCCCGCGCGTCCCTGCAGGCCGGAGTTCCGGTCACGCAGGCCGTCATCGAGGCCGGCTACGGATCGAGCCGGGCTTTCTACGAGCACGGCGCGACCCGCTTGGGAATGTCGCCGGGCCGGTACCGCGACGGCGGACGCGGCGAACGGATCAGTTTCACGTCACTGATCACGCCAATCGGCGTCGTCGTCGCTGCGCGCACCGCCCAAGGGGTGTGCTCAATATCCGTCGGTGCTGATGAGGTCCTGCTCAACAAGCAGTTGGCCAACGAGTTCCCGAATGCGCTCATTGAACGCGACGACGACGCACTGGCCGACGTGGCCCTCGTGCTGGCGGGCGCCGTGCGCGGCGACCTTGATCCCACGAAATTGCCGCTCGACCTCGAAGGTACGGCCTTTCAGATTCGCGTGTGGGAGGCGCTGCGCACCATCCCCACTGGACAAACTCGCACCTACAGCCAGGTCGCCGCGTTGATCGGAGAACCAAAGGCCGTGCGGGCCGTCGGGACAGCCTGCGGCAGGAATCCCGTCGCGATCACGGTCCCCTGCCACCGGGTCGTGCGCACCGACGGATCGCTCGGTGGGTACCGCTGGGGGATTGACGCCAAGGAGGCGCTGCTCAACGCCGAAGGATCACACACGGGTTCATGAGCGAAACGTTGGGCGCGGCCACTGACCGCGAGTCCACGCGGCGCAGCGTGCCGTGGCAGGCAGCGTTTGTCCTCTTGGGCGCGATCTGGGGCTGCTCATTTTGGTGGATCAAGCTGGGTCTGCGCGCGATGTCGCCAGTGGACGTAGCCTTCACGCGTTTGGTCGCTGGCGCCGCGGCTCTGCTGGTCATTGCCGGACTCACCCGCACGCCACTGCCGCGCCGAGCCAGCACCTGGCGTCACCTCTTTATCTACGCGATATTGATCAACAGCGTGCCCTTCACTCTCTTCGCCTACGGAGAGACGCACATCTCGGCCGTGCTCGCCGGGCTCATCAACTCGCTCACCCCCTTGGCCACGCTCGTCGCGGTGCTGGCACTCTTTCGCGAGGAGCGGGCAAGCGGGCGTATCGTCACCGGACTGTTGGTGGGCCTGGCGGGCGTGCTGGTGGTCATCGGGGTATGGCGGGGTTTCGGACGGGGCCAACTGCTCGGCATCGGGGCCTGCTTGGCCGCGGTTGCCTGCTACGGGGTTGGCTTTCCCTACGCGCGGCGCCATCTGGGTTCGCTCGATGAACGCCCGGTCTCGCTCGCTGCCGGCCAGGTCCTGTGCGGTGCCCTTCAATTACTGCCGTTCGCCATCTTCGCGGGCCGGCTCAATCACCATCCGGCCGGTTCCTCGCTGCTCGCCCTGGCCGCCCTCGGCGTCCTCGGCACTGGCGTGGCCTACATATTGAACTTCCACGTGGTGAGTCACGCGCCCGCGACCATCGCGAGCAGCGTCACCTACCTCACGCCGCTCTTTGCGGTCATTGTCGGCGTGGCCTTCCTGCACGAGGGACTCACCTGGAACGAGCCGGTAGGCGCGGCACTAATTCTGGCTGGAGCGGCCATTGCCCAAGACCGATTCCGGCACAAATCCATCACCGTCACCGCCGGTTGAATCCTCGGGTGGTCCACTCAGTGGGCTCACGCCCATTTTGTGGAGACGATGGGGATCGAACCCACGACCTCAGGCTTGCAAAGCCCGCGCTCTACCAACTGAGCTACGTCCCCGGAGGCAGGTAAGCCTACCAAAGGCACCGTTAGGAGGGTCGGTGGTGGCGAACCGCTCGCGCGCGTTGACGGTCAAGTCGCAACAACTCTCGTTCCACGTCGGCCCAATGCAGGGGCGTCTCTTCGACCGGGACCCCCTGGTCTTCGGCACGGGAGAAAATGATGAAGGCCACCGTCCACATGGGTATGTAGCACCCGAATTTTGCCACAAAGCCGGCCAACTGTTGATCAAAGAGCGGCGACATGTGCAGCAACGCGTACTGGTGGTGCAGCGAGGGATAGAGCGAGTGCTTCGAGAAAATCCAGACGAAGGAGAGACTGGTGACCGCCAGCGCCGACGCGAAGATGTAGCCGGCCCGGCCCAGCGGCGAGAGCCGCCTCGTACCCGGGATGAGCGCCAAACCAGGAATCCACAGCAAGAAGCCGACGAACAGGACGGCGAGCAGTATGAGGTCTCGGTTGACTTCACCGTGCGACGCCCAATCAACGACGGCCGGCGTGATCGTCAGCGTCCCGAGGATGGTGACGCTCACCAGCGCCATCCCAGGGTGCGCCAGGCGCCGCGTCACCGCATCGACCAGGGTCGGTTTGGTAATCCGAGAGAAGACCTCCGTCGGTGTGCTCAGTAGCAGCATCGGCGCGACGAACAACATGATGACCAGGCGTTGGACCGTCGCGACGCTCAGCGAGACCGACGCCGCGAGATCACCAAGAGGCCACAGCGTCACTACCGCCATTGCGAACAGGCCGTAGAACGCGAAACGACGCTGGCGGGCCGGTGCGACAAAGAACCAGTGGCCGGCGCCGGCCGCGACGATGATGAGCAGTTCGACAAAGTGCCAGTGAAATGGCAAAAGCCTGGTCACGACGCTACGGTAATACGTCCTTGCTTGGCCGCGCTCTGCAGCGCCACGTAATCACTTTGATTTCGGTCTCGATAGGCCAGTCCGAAGGTGGTCACGGATGATTCGAAGCGGTCATTCTTTCCGAGATAACCCGCAATTTCCGCCGACTTACCCGAACGGGCGTGCGCGCGCGCGAGCGTCCACGCGCAGGCCCGGCCGTAGGCGACCAACAACGATTCGTTGAGCTGTTCGATGATGACCGAGGCCTTGTTGTCGTAGAGCTGGCGAACGTAGAAGCTGCGCGACGTGTCGCCCACGTCCAAGGTGTGCCAGCCCAGAAAGGCGTCCGAGGTTGCCTGCATCAACTTCTGTCCGTGCACGACCCGCTCGCCGGGCTGGAGCGCGCAGACCCTGGCGAGCGCGATCGACACCACCGAACTCTGAGCCTCTTTGATCTGCAAGAAGAAGGGATCATCACGGTCGCGTCCCACCAGCAGCACGACGTAACACCGCGTGCCGACCGATCCCACCCCGACGACTTTTCTCGCGGCGTCAACTGACTCGTACTGGTCCAGCAGTTCGCGCCGGTCACTGCTCAACGTGTGCTTGTAGCCCTCCAGCACCCGGTCAAGCGTCTCGCGCAATCCAGCTGGCGTGCCGCCCAGGTCGCCCAGTGCGGTGATCAGCGGGGGCTGGAGCCGGATCCGCGGCGTGACGCTCTCGTAGTTGACCAACTTGGCGTAGGACTTCTTCGTGTCATTGCCCTTGACGTCGCCAATGACCGTGTTGACCCGCTGCATCGCGTGATCGGCGAGAAACCCTCGCAGGTCCTCCATCACCGCGTCGACGTCGAGCGTGGCGTACCAGACGTTGAGACGCGTCTCTCGGGCGAAGCGTTGCATGGCCCGTCGATACTCCTTGGCCACGTCCATGGCAATGGCCTCTTGCTGGTGCACCGTGTGGCCCAAGTAGTGCGAGGCAATGATCGTCGACGCGACGAGCCGTTTCACATCCCACTCGAAGGGTCCAACGTCGGTTTCGTCAAAGTCGTTGACGTCAAAGACCCTCCGGCCTTCCGGCGACGAAAACACCCCGAAGTTCGACAGGTGCGCGTCGCCGCAGATCTGCACCTCGATGGACGTGCTCGCGCCGCGCGCGAGATCGTCGGCCATCAACAACGCGCCACCGCGGTAGAAGGACAACGGGCTGGCGAGCATGCGCTGATAGCGGATCGGCAGCAACTGCTTCACGCGATTATCGCCCTGCCACATAAGTCGCGCGACCGGATCGTACGTTTCGGGACGCGCCACCAGCGTCGCGAGCGCGGTGCGCGGTGTCTTCTCACGTTGCGCGCGACCCTCCTCGATACGCGCGTCCAGGGAAGGCAGCGTGTTCGGCGTCGTCATGCCACTCCTTGGGCGAGGAGCCGCTCATCGCCACGCACCTTCGGGCCAATACTCGTCACGACCAACATCGCGATCGCGAAATCAGTGACCATGATGCAACCGGGGAACAAAACTCCCGCGGTCGTGAAGTGCTTCAAGGTCATGAGGGTGATGGCGCAGTTGACGGTGCCCAGGAAGAAGGCCCGCGCTGACTCACTCGACGGAACCGTCCACGACTTGCGCAACGTCGGCAGCGCCGCCATCTGATCAGCCGCGACGAAGGCGATCAGCGCCACGGTGGGCTCATTGATTAAACACCAGAAGATCAGGCCGAGCACCGAGACGCCGCCGCACACGATGTCGAACGTGCCAATCTTCCAGGCACGGTGCGGGGCCCGAAACGTCGCGAGGACGACGACAAATGGCACAAAACCCATCGCCAGCGTCATGAGCGAGGCCAGACCCACGTGCTGTTGGACCTCTACTACGAAGGCCAGCACTCCCTCAACGGCCCACAAGCTCCACGTCACTCGATTGGGCGACGTGACGCCGCGCAACGTGTCACGTACGTAGCCCGACATGCCAACCAGCGACACCGCGATGGCGAGGAAGACGAAACCAGGAGCAATCATCACATAAGTCTGACCCATTTCGCGCCGTGGCAACTTTCCGTATGGGAAATGTGATTTCGGCGCCGTCCAGTAACCTCGGCCCTCGTGGACGCAAAAGAATTCCTGGGAATGTCGAGGCGCGACGAGAGTGTCTGGACTTTTGAGGTCAGTGAACGACTGGTGACACCAAGAAAGTTTCTCTTCGGCGGCTGCGGGTTGGCGGCCGGAATCGTGGCGCTGGAGGAAGCGTCAGGACGGCCCACCATTTGGGCCAGCGCCCAGTACCTCTCGTATGCGATGTTCGAATCGGAGGTCATCGTCACCACGCAGTTGGCTGCGATTGGCAACAACGTCACCCAGGCCCGAGCGAGCGCGGTTTCGGAAGGTCGGGAGATCTTGACGGTGAATGCGGCCCTGGGGACCGGTCAATTGAGCGCACCCTCGCCACTGACGATGCCCAACGTTCCGGGGCCCGATGAGTGCCCGCCGATCGAACGACCCTTTGATATTGAGGGTTCGGTCTTCCAGTACCTGGAAAGTCGCGTGGCGCGCAGGACGAGCGAAGAAGACGTCGACGGGGCTCGCTCCGCGTGGCCGCCCGCAATCTGGTCGAAGATTCCCGGTCATGTCGATCCTTGCGCAGCGACGCTCGCCATCTTCGGCGACTACGTCGCGGGCGGAGTGAGCCAACTCGTAGGGCAGCCCATGATGGGCCGCAGTCTGGATAACACCATCCGCGTGGCCGCCCTGGAACCTACAGAATGGGTGCTCTGTGAAATCAACATGCACGCGCTCGCAGGCGGCTTCGCCCACGGGACGGGTTTCCTCTGGAGCCAGTCGGGGACGCTGCTCGCCACGGCCAGCCAATCGATCGCCGCGAAACTGTGGCAGGAGTGGAGCCCCGAAAGCAGTTGAATGACTGGTGTAGATTGTTACCCCTGCGGGGCTATAGCTCAGTCGGTTAGAGCGCGTCACTGATAATGACGAGGTCGTAAGTTCGATTCTTACTAGCCCCACCACGGGGGATTCGGAGTATTACGTCCAAACCGTTGGTAGAAATCGCCAGCGACCGTTCGTAGAAATCAGGACC